>Ga0209986_10000082_pt1 | contig 79449 bp, 71 predicted proteins | sample BlataG_FD_183168 | JGI IMG/M metagenome (GOLD analysis project Ga0209986, IMG submission 183168) | Deep subsurface microbial communities from Black Sea to uncover new lineages of life (NeLLi) - Black_00105 metaG (SPAdes) (version 2) | ecosystem: Environmental > Aquatic > Marine > Oceanic >...
GGGCACATTCTCGCACACGATAATTTTCTGCTGGTTTTTTAAAAATAAAACTTGACAACAATAAACCAGACACGAAGACACCAAAGATTATAATATAATTCATACCCATTCTTTGTGACTCTGTGCCTTAGTGGCCGAGCTGTTGTATTTTTTTATAATTACATTCTTTCGGGGGCAGACACACCCAACAGCGTCAATCCGTTTCGTATGACTTTTTGAACCGCCAGTACCATATAGAGCCGGCCCCGGGACAATAGAGGATCATCGGACAGGACTCTGTGCTTATTGTAATAGGCATGAAAACAGGCCGCAAGCTCCATCAGATAAAATGTTATGCGGTGAGGTTCCATGAATTTTGCACTGTTTTTTAAAACATCCGGATAGCGGGCCATGGTTTTCAGAAGGTTAATTTCCTCGGGTTCTTTAAGCGTTGCCATAGCCCTTTGCTCCCCGGTGATATTGTTTATACCCCTTTCCCGTCCCTTTCGGGCAATACTCGATATCCGGGCATGCACGTATTGAACGTAAAAAACCGGGTTGTCGTTGGTCTTTTTCTTTGCCAGCTCCAGGTCAAAATCGAGCGGACTGTCATAATGGCGGGTTAAAAAAATAAATCTTGCGGCATCTTTTCCGACTTCTTTAACCACATCACTGAGGGTAACAAATTCACCGGCCCGGGTGGACATGGCGACAGGCTCGCCCCCACGCAGAAGATTGACAAGCTGAACAAGTATGACGTTGAATCGATTTCTATTAAAACCAGACGCTTGGATAGCACCCGCTACCCGCGAAATATATCCGTGATGATCAGCACCCCAGACATCTATTACCCGTTCAAACCCTCGCTCAAACTTATCCATGTGATATGCGATATCAGACGCAAAATATGTGGTCTGGCCGTTTTTACGAACCACTACACGATCTTTTTCATCTCCGAACTCTGTGGTTTTAAACCATAAGGCGCCGTCTTTTTCGTATATAATATCCTTATCTCGAAAATCGTCTATAACAGCTCCCACCTTGCCGGAATCATAAAGGCTCTGTTCACTGAACCAGTTGTCAAACTCAATTCCGAAATTCGTAAGATCCTGCCGGATCTGTGCAATAATACGTTCCGCCGCAAACTGCGCACAATATGAAATAGACGTTTCTTCATCCTGATCCAGAAGCGTTTTTCCTTTGGCATCGCTTATTTTTCTTGCAAAATCGATAATATAATCGCCCTGATAACAATCTTCCGAAAACTGAATTTTTCTTCCCAGCAACTCTTTATATCGAAGAAAAACAGATCTGCCCAACGTATCTATCTGACGGCCCGAATCGTTGATATAGTATTCCTTTTGAACAACATATCCGCAAAACCGTAAGATGTTCGCCAAGCTGTCGCCAACAGCAGCACCCCGTCCGTGTCCCACATGCAAAGGCCCTGTTGGATTGGAACTCACAAATTCCACCTGGATTTTTTCGCCATTTCCCATATCTGAAGAGCCATAACGGATATCCTCTTGATGGATTTTGTGTAAAACCGGATACCAGGACCATATGTTTACAAAAAAATTGATAAAGCCGGGACCGGCAATCTCTGTTTTTGCCAAAATATTGTCCGGATCTGTGACATGTTTTAAAATCGATTCTGCAATCTTTCGCGGGGGCATCTTCTGGACAGATGCCATAACCATTGCAATGTTTGTTGAAAAATCACCGTGCGATTCTATTTTGGGCACTTCAACTTCAATTTCTAAAAACGCTTTTGAAGGCAAATCACCTCTTTCATATGCACGGGTTGCAGCGTTACGGATCAGGTTTATTATTTTTTGTTTCATTAAATTCAGGTCTTCACTTTTTATTGTTTTAGTAACACATTAGTTTTTTAAAATATTATCGTTTAATTTAAACCAATCTGTTTCAAGGAACCAACCTGTTGCTTATTTTAATAGTGTGTTTTCTCAAAGGTTTCAATTCATAAAGACTTTTTATTCCCAAGTCAAGTGACTTTGCCAGCAACATTTTTTTGTCATGCTTGAAGCTTGTGATATTTTATGACGTAATGATTTACATGAAATAGGTTGTTAACTCCGGACAAACAACGCAGCAGGGAAAAATGCCGGACATGCATGAAATTTTATTGACATCATCCATTTTATAATATAATTATTCTTGAAAAATAGCAGTCAGAAGGCTGCGGTAGAAATTACTTCATAAAAAAAACAGATAAAACCACGAAGGTATGGGTATCATGAAGATGCCGTAAATTTGTGGTTTTTTTTTGCGAAAAAGGAGGTTTTCATGAAAAAAGGCATGATTTTTACGGTTATCATTGCAGCGATCTTCATACTGGCAGGGCAGGCTTCTGCACATTTCGGTATGGTGATTCCCTCGGACAGTATGGTTATGCAGGGCGAGAACAAAGATGTGAAGGTGACGCTCTCATTTTCTCACCCATTTGAGGGGCATGGAATGGAACTGGTAACGCCGGTTGCTTTCGGGGTCATGGCAAACGGCAAGAAACAGAATTTGCTCGACAATCTAAAAAAGACGTCAATCATGGGGCATACGGCCTGGGAATTGGGTTACTCTGTAAAAAGGCCGGGTGTGTATATGTTCTATATGGAGCCTAAACCGTATTGGGAACCGGCAGAGGATTGTTTTATTGTGCATTATACAAAGACGGTGGTTACGGCATTCGGCGACGATGAAGGCTGGGATGAAGAAATCGGGCTGAAAACCGAGATCGTTCCCCTATCAAAGCCATTCGGTCTTTATACCGGAAACGTTTTCCAGGGGATTGTCAAACTGGACGGAAACCCGGTCCCATATGCTGAGGTGGAAGTAGAATATTATAACGAAGATGGGAAGGCCCAAGCACCGACGGACTACATGGTTACCCAGACTATCAAGGCCGATAAAAACGGGGTGTTTACCTATGCAGCGCCAAAGGCCGGCTGGTGGGGATTTGCGGCCTTAAACACTGCTGATGAAAAACTGAAGCATGAGGGTGAAGAAAAGTACATAGAAATCGGCGCTGTAATCTGGGTTAACTTTCATGACTGGAAGGAAAAGTAAACATTTTCTAATAACAGATAATATACTGAAGGAGGAAAACAGTTATGAAAAAGGGGTTGATGGGTACTTTATTGATATTTGTCATCGTGTCGTTAATGATGCCAAGTGTTTGCGTTTGCGAGGAGATGTCCAACCACGAACTTATGCAAGAACTAAAAGCGCTCAAAGAGAAAATCAGAATTCTCGAAGAGAAACTGAATAAGCAGGAAAAAGAGGAGATTAAAAAAGAACCGGCCCAAGAAGGAGATAAATTCCACGGAGGTGCCGAAGGTAAACTAGGACTGCCTGAAAGAATCCGTCGAATTGAAAAACAAATGGAACAAAAGGGTGTGCTGGGAAAATGGGCGGATAAAATAACCCTGAGCGGACTCATAGAGGCCGAAGCTTATTACGAAGATTATGACTATGATGATCCTGCGACTGATGATTATGACTCGAGTGATATTACCCTCGCGACAGTGGAATTAGGGGTTGATGTGGACATTATAAAACATGTCAAAGGGCATGTGCTCTTTTTATGGGAAGAGGATGATACCGAGCCCGTGGACGTGGATGAGGGGTTTATTACCCTGGATGGAGAGGATGTGGTGCCCCTTTATCTTAATGTGGGCAAGCTCTATGTTCCCTTCGGCAATTTTGAAAGCCATTTTATCAGCGATCCTTTAACGTTGGAGCTTGGGGAGACCAGGGAGAGCGCACTAACTGTGGGATGTGTGAATGAATGGATGGACGTTTCCGTAAGTGCCTTTAACGGGGACATCGATGAAACCGGAGAAGATAATCATATAGAGAGTTATGTTGCAAGTGCTTCATTTTCCGTTCCCGAGGAACTTATCTCGAATTTTGGCATTAGGGCCGGTGTATCCTACATCAGCAATATTGCGGATAGCGACAACCTTCAGGACGAGATCCTTCCCTCCGAGGGGATAAAAGATTATGTGGATGGATTTAACGCCTTTGTAAGCATATCTTTTATGGATAAACTCTTCCTCGAGTTTGAATATCTCGGGGCCCTTGATGAATTTGAAGCCGGGGAATTGTTATTTGACGGCGGAAAGGAATTTCAGCCCGAGACATGGAATTTCGAACTTGCCTATGCAGCAACGGATCGGCTCGAAGTTGCCGTCAAGTATGAGGGCGGGGACGACCTTGGTGATTTCCTTCCCGAAGATCAATATGGCGCGGCACTCACGTATGGCCTGTTTGAGAATACATCCCTGTCTCTCGAATATCTCCATGGAGAATTCGAGAATGATGACGAAAGGGATTTGATTACCACACAACTTGCTGTTGAGTTTTAAGAAAGTTACAACACGGGTGTTCCGGCGCTTTTGTGCCGGGACACCTTATATAATGACTTAAGATTTATGCTTATGAGGCATGCTGCCGGATTTATGGATATGAATATGGGAGTGGGGGGCTATGGCCTCATCAGAGGAAATCTTTCCCTTTGCCATAGCATATATCCTATCCGTGGTTTTTGAGAGGAAATCAAAATTGTGAGAAATAAAAATGTAGGATAGCTCTAGTTTTCTTAAAATATTTGTTATTTTTTCTTCTGTCTCTTCATCCAGTCCATTGGTGGGTTCGTCAAGAAGAAGCACCTCCGGGTCCATGGCAAGAACCGTAGCCAGAGAGACAAGCCTTTTTTCACCCCCTGAAAGCTTGTAGGTTATCCTGTCCTCAAAGCCGGAAAGATCAAGCTTATCAAGTGTCTTCAAGGCAATGTCTTTTGCCTCTTCCGGCGATTTTCCCAGATTTAGCGGGCCAAAGGCTACATCTTCGAGGACCGTGGGACTGAATAATTGGTCATCAGGGTCTTGAAAAAGGAGTCCTATTCTTTTTCTGGCCTCCCTAAAATCTTTTTCCTGTTTTGCTTGCCTGCCGAAAAGTTCGACGGTCCCTGAACAGGGTTTTAACAGACCCAGGATAATATGAAAAAGCGTGGTCTTACCGCTGCCGTTTGGCCCCACAAGACCGATCTGGTCCCCTCGATGGAGATGAAAACTCAGGTTATCAATTACGGGGTTATCTGCCGAATATGAAAAGGATAACCCTGTTAAATTAATGATCAGGTTGTTACTACCCATTGTAAAACCGCCAATCCTGAAATTACAGCCGACATCAGGGACAGACACAAGATGTCTTCCATTTTGAGGGAAAATTGTGTTAGTGAATAATACCTGTTGTTAAATCCTCTGCAACGCATGGCTTTGTGGATTCTTTCCGCCCGGTCATAACTTCTGACCAGAAGCATTCCCACAAGATAGGCATAACTCTTGTAGGTGTGCATATTTGTTCGAGGGACAAACCCACGCACCCTCATCGCGTTTATCAATCTGCGATACTCCTTATAAATTACATGGATATAGCGGAAAGTAAACAAAAAAAGGTGTGTTATTTTATCCGGGAAATGGAGTTGCCCCATGGCATGGCCCAGTGAAAAAATTGGTGTTGTGGACAAAAGAGCAATCATGGACAAAAGGATAGAATTGCTCTTGACTGTAATTTGGCTTGCAAGCAATATCCCTTCTTTGGTTGCGATAAATGGTCCTATGGCAAACAATCTTTCACCGTTGTATGTAAACGGAAGAACGAACCAAAGGAAAAGGATTAATCCATTGACTAATAACAACCTGTTGAAGACTTTTTTTATTGGAAGTTTGGCCATGGCCACAAGAAATAGGGATATAGCCAATGCGGGAAGCAGTGCTAAGAATCTGCTTGATATGGCAACAATCACAGAAAAAAGTGCAACTATGATAGTTTTAACCCTTGGATCCAGGGCATGAATAATGGAGTTGCCCGTAGAAAATTGTTCTTCAATCATTTTGAATTTCTAAACCTCAACCCGGACAAGCCGGAAAAAATTGCCACAAAGGCACGAAGACACAAAGGAAAACTATTTTATTTAAAATCATCTTCGTGACTTAGTGTCTTGTATGGCGAAAATGTTTTGCCATAAAAAGCACAAAATTCACAGTTAAGGAACTAACGCTTTTTCCCTCTGTTTTTAAAATATAGTGCGACTCCCATGAGTCCGAAGATATAGCCTATGCCCCCGATTATTTCGGTGAGAGAGGGCTTAGTATTCTTGGATTCGGTTATCATCCTGACAATTGGCCTGAGTTTCTTATCCAGAGAATCCTCAACAATCTTCCGGACTTCTTCTTTGCTTAACCCGACAGTTGTTGGCTCGGAAGGCTCAACAGCACTTTTTTCCTCCACAATATTGCCTGCTTCTCGAATCTCTGATTCCGGGACCGTCCACTCTGCTTTATGGCCCATAGCGGCATTAAGGACGATCCTCAAGTCAGTTACTTTGGGTATTTTAAAAGAAAATTCCCCCTTGTTATCCGTCTTTCCCTCCAGGAGTTTTTTGCCATCCGTATCAAATATTACAACCTGGGCATTAATAACCTTTTTCCCTCCGCTAAACTTACTCTCAGTGAAAACCGTATCTCCCTCAACCCAGGCAAAAATCATTACCTTATGGGCCTGGGCAGGAACATGGCTCCCTATTAGAATGATAGCGGGTAAAAAAAGAAAAATAAAGAACAGCCGGATATTATGACCCTTTTTCATAAACACCTCCCAGAAGCTCGGGTTTTACCTTCTTCAAAAATGCCACGCAAAACAGCGTAATGATTCCTTCAATAATCATTACGGGTATATGTGCCAACAAAATTAGCTTGGCCGCTGATATAAATGATTCCCCTGTAGACAACAAAGCACCTGCCACAAGAATACCCGAAAGGAGAACAGAGAAAAATCCACAGGCAAAGGCGGCGGCCAAACTCAAAAGCCCGTTTTTTCCTTTTATAAGTCTGCCGAAAAGATAGTAACCGATCACAGCAGGCAGGGCCATGGTTACCGTATTAACGCCAAGCACAGTGATCCCCCCGAACTGGAAGAGGATTGCCTGAAGCGCTAAAGCGACCAGGATTGAAGGAAAACAGAGCCAGCCCAGAAGGAGCCCGTTTATACCATTAAGGATGAGGTGGACACTGGATGGACCCATTGGAACGTGGATCAAAGAGGCAACAAAAAAAGCGGCCGACAGGACCGCCGCCTCTGGAATCTTATCGTAATCCATTTTTTTCAGACCCACTGAGATCCCGGTCACGGCCAGGGCCGCGCCCGTGACAAGCACCGGTGCGGATAATACTCCCTCGGATATATGCATTGTTTCACCCGTAAACAAAAAAACCAGGAATACTTACTGGATTTCAATCCAATTCAGCCTTCCTGGCTTTTTTTTATTTTTACAGTTGACTTTAAAAGGAGGTCTTACACTAAAAACGCAATTTCTTATTACGTAATATTTAAATAATTTTTATATAGTTAGTGAAAGAATGTCAAGAAAAAAAGGGGCTCATCCTGCGGATGAACCCCTCTGAAAAACTGTCAAAGACAGTTTATGCTAATCCTGCAATTTCTTCTTTGATCGTTACCCCGATCTTGTACAGGACAGTCAATACCAGAAAGCCTATGGCCCAAACCCCGATGGCAATAAGAACTTCAGGTATTGTCGGGATATATTCATTCACATGATGCAAAGGGTTGGGTACAAACCCGCCGGATATCAATCCCAGGCCCTTGTCAATCCAGGTGCCGACAAATACGGCGATACAGGCTGCAACCAGAACGGTCTCGTTTTTGCGAGTTGCCGGATTGACAAGCAGAATAATCGACACCACCATCAATATCATGGAAGCCCACATCCAGGGCACCAGAACACCGTGTCCGTGCAATCCCACAAACAGGTACTTTAGATGGTCCATATGTTCCGGTATCTGGCTGTAAAAGACCACAAAAACTTCACACAGGAAGAAGAATACATTAACGGTGATGGCATATGCCACGACTTTGGCAAGTGACTGGATCTGTTCCTTGCCCGGATCAAACTTGGTAAATTTTCTGACAATCATGCACAACAGGATTAAAAGCGCCGGGCCTGCGGCAAACGCTGAAGAAAGAAAGCGGGGCGCCAAAATGGCGGTCAGCCAGAACCCTCTGCCCGGAAGGCCACAGTAAAGATATGCCGTTACCGTATGGATACTGACTGCCCAAGGGATCGAAATGTATATGAACGGTTTTAACCAGCCCGCCGGGGCAACATTATTGCGCTCTGCTTCCAGTACTTTCCAGGCAATAACGATATTCAGTAAAAGATACCCGTTTAACACGATCATATCCCAGAAAAGAATCGAATTGGGTGTGGGGTGCAAAAGGACATTCATGACCCGTATGGGCTGGCCGAGATCCACGAAAATAAACAGGATACACATGGTCACCGAAGCGACCGCCAGAAATTCTCCCAGAATGGTAATCCTGCCAAACGCTTTATAATTATGCAGATAGTAAGGGAGAACCACCATTACCGCCGATGCAGCCACACCGACAAGGAAAGTGAACTGGGCGATATAAAATCCCCACGATACGTCCCTGCTCATGCCCGTAATTCCCAGGCCGAAACGAAACTGCCACAGATAACAGACAAAACCAACGCTGATAACGGCAAGGAGCGCCGCCATCCATCCATAGTATCTCTTGCTTCCTATTAACGCCTTTTCAAGCATATCCACCTCATATAATATAAAATACTGATGGCCCAGCACCCAGGGCCGGTTTACGACGAATTGCATAATTGGTTTTTAACAGTTCTCTGACTTCCGATTCAGGATCATCCAGATCGCCGAAGGTCAGCACACCGTTGGACGCCTCTACACAGGCCGGCATTTTTCCGACCGCCAGTCTTTCCGCACAGAAATTACATTTTTCAACGACCCCTTTTGTTCTTGTGGGAAACTCAGGATTTTGCTTTTTGATAAAGGGGCGCGGATCCCTGAAGTTGAAACTTCTGGATCCATAGGGGCAGGCTGCCATGCAGAATCTGCAGCCGATGCATCGATGAAAATCCATGAGCACAATTCCGTCTTCGCGTTTAAACGTTGCCTTTGTGGGGCAAACCCGAACGCAGGCAGCATTTCCACAATGATTGCAAAGTGTTAAAAAAGGTAAATGCTTGACCCTTTCATCTACAAATTCATGTTCCTGGGTCGGAAATTCATGTTGAAACTCTTCTATCCAGATCCATTTGATCTCATGGTTTTTATTTTCAAAATCAGGAACATTATGGATTTTATGGCAGGCCTCAATCATCGGCTTGAGGTCTTCTTCGGATTCGATTTTGCGGGTGTCTACAACCATGGCCCATCTTCTGGCAGTCAGGGCGTCTTTGCCTTTCTTGATTTCGGGCTTGGATGTTGCCTCATGCTCACCGGATGATGCCAGCACATCGAGTACCGGCCTGGCCCCTAAACCGAGCGCTGAAACCCCGGCTATTTTCAAAAATTTTCTTCTGCTGCTTTTCATCACTTGGTCTCCTTTGGATCGATGTGGCACTCCCAGCAGTAAGGGCTTACCGAAGCATAATTGTGGCATTTGTCACAAAATTCAGCCTTTTCTGTGTGACAATCCAAACAGGTATTGGTAAGACTCATATTAAATTCTTTTCCACTGCTGTTTACATAGATCCTTTTGGCGTCTCGTACAACCGTGTCCCTCCATTCATTAAGAATCTGCATGTGTTCCACCTTCATGTATGCTTTGGGCATGACACACTCTTTGGCGGCTTTGGCTTTGTCAGCAATTTTGGGTTCTGGCGCCGGAGCGGCATTTCCAAGGTTGAACCAGAAAGGAAAGGTTATCAAAACCACAAAGATGCAAAGACCTACAATAACCATTCCTTTATCATATATCTTTTTATTATTCTTCATCCTCATCCTCCATTCCCGGCAACGGTTCATTGCGCAGGTCTACCGTCCTCTTTTTTTCTCCGGGCAGAATCAGGGCGTTGGACACCAACTCGTGAACACCGCAGTTATCCACTTCAGGAAGCCAGTACTCCAAGGCAGTGGGAAACGCCGCCCTGTCAATAGCACAGATACAGGACAGCATATTCACACCGTGTTTTTCGTGGACATATTTGGCTGCATTGATTCTGGGCAGAGCGCCCTGCATCCTCAACTCCATGTTTTCTCCGGCATTGAGACCCGCCCCGCTGCCGCAACAAAACGTCTGTTCCCGGATGGTGTTGGCAGGCATTTCATAAAAATGATTACATATGTTTTTGATGACATAACGAGGCTCTTCCAGCAGTCCCATGCCCCTTGCAGGGTTGCATGAGTCATGAAAAGTGACCTTCAAATGGTCGTTTCTGGAAATATCCAGATCAAGCTTTCCGTGCTTGATAAGGTCGGCGGTAAACTCACAAATATGTACCATCTTGGTGGATTTGGCATTTTCGAATTTGGTTCCGGTAATGGGAGAGACCGGTTCTTCCAGAAAATCGGCCGGACCGTTCATGGTAGCCATGTATTGGTGTACCACCCGCCACATATGACCGCACTCTCCGCCCAGAATCCATTTTACGCCCAGTCTTTTGGCTTCCGCATACATTTTGGCATTAAGCCGCTTCATCATTTCATGCGAGGTAAAAAAACCGAAGTTTCCGCCTTCGGAAGCGTAAGTGCTCCAGGTGATATCAAGACCATATTTTTCCTGTAAAAAGTGAAACAGCATCATGTATCCCATGCAGGTATACGTTCCGGGGTCGGCAAAAACATCGCCGGACGGGGTAATAAAGAGGATATCGGCACCCTTTTTGTTGAAATTGGGATTTACCCGGATGCCGGTAACTTGTTCAATTTCATCGGTGAAAAAATCGAGCATATCCTTGTAAGCATGGGGCTGAATTCCAAGATGATTTCCTGTTCTGTAGCAAAATGCCACCGGGGCTGCAACCCAGTCGATATTGAGGCCGATGAGATTCAATAATTCCCGGCCGAAAATGGTAATCTCTGCCGTGTCAATACCGTAAGGACAAAAAACCGAGCAGCGACGGCACTCAGTACATTGAAAAAGATAATACCACCATTCTTTTAAAACCTCCAGGGTCAGTTCTCTGGCGCCGTAGATCTTTTTGACTTTCTTTCCAAATAATCCGAGAATTTTACCGGCGGTGGTGAAATCGTTTCTATAGATCGAACGAAGCAATTCGGCCCGCACAACCGGCATGTTTTTGGGATCGCCGGACCCGATAAAAAAATGACATTTGTCGGCACAGGCGCCGCAACGCACACAGATGTCCATAAAGACTTTCACGGAACGAAACCTGTCGAGCCGCTCCTTGAAGCCTTTGTGAATTATTTCCTGCCAGTTTTCAGGAAGTTGCCAGTCTTCATCAAAGCAACTCCAATCTCTTGGATTGGGAAAATCTACATATTCAAGCCTTGCCGGCTTAGCAGCATGGCATGCGATCCCTTTCCTGATTTCGACAGGGGTGTCCATCCATCCCCTAGGGGAAGGTTTATGCTCTATTTTTGATAAAAATTCATCCGGATTTGGAAGTTCTGACATTACTTACTCCTTTTCCTCTGGTTCCTCCGGCGTTTTCGCCGCTAACGGTTTTTCCACGGGCAATCCTGCTTCGACCATCTTTTCCCTGAACTCGTCTTCATATGCTGCATATGAATGAACCTTGACAGGGTAATTCCATGGATTGATATGTCTTTTAAAACGGTTGTTATTGACCATATTTCGGGTGGGGCTCATAAAAATTCCCCCCAGATGCATGAGTTTGCTGAAGGGGAAATATGCTAAAAGAACACTGACAAAAAATAGATGTACATAAAAAATGCTGCCGACTCCTTCGGTAATATGGGGCTTAAAGGTTACAAGGCTCATGGTAAACTCTTTTACACCCACGATATCCACCTTTGTAAAATAGCGCATCAAGATTCCGGTAAACGCGATGCCAATAATCAAAAACAGGGGGAAATAGTCTGAAGCCAGTGAAATATATCTCATCTGTGGAATATATATTCTTCTTAAGAACAAGAACATTAAAGCGGCCAGCAAGACCACGCCGGAAATTCTGAGTTCCGGCAGGCCGATCTGAAGGAATCCATCCAATTTTGCCACCAATTCCACTAAAGTCGGCACCGGTTCCGTAAAGAAGCGAAGATGTCTGAATAGTGTGACGAAAAAGGTCCAATGAAATGCCAGCGAAAAGAGCCACAGCCACTTTTCCCATTCATAGGAAAGCTTATCGCCCTCTTTTAACGCCATTTTTGTATTTCTGAATAATGACCGAAAAAAAACGACCTCCAGAAACATCCGAATAATAACGCCGCCGGTCGTCGTCGGATTGTCAATGCTGTTGGGCTTGATCCAGGGAAGAGATTTCAGCTGGCCGCAGGTTGTGGGAATGCGAAAAGGAACCGGTGAACGGGCCCAGTCTACGACGCGGTTTATAAATCCCAAAATAAAAATAATTAAAGCCAGATAAGGTATGATAATACCAAAAAATACCTCGCCCCCCGGCAACATAGCGCCCACATAGGCAAGCAGAAATAAGACGATAACCGCTATGAGGGAATACATGTAACTAATATTCATTATACCATTACCTCACTCAATGGCCCCTTTAACAACATATAACGTTTATCCAAAATCGTTTCAGGCAGCTTTTTTTACAAATGATTTTGCAAAAAACTTATATATGGTTTGAAGCCTCCTTACGCATTAATATTAGGTTTAATGTCCGGTTCATCCACCGGCATCTCTCTAACCAAACCCGCCCTCTTAAAAGCCTTATAAGTTGAGTTTCTCATCTCATTGGCTTTGAGGTCGTAAATCTTTTCCCTGCATTGCATATAAAGGTTAAACGCAATCAGGGCAAGTTGATCGATTTTTGACTCGAACAACAGCAGTTCGTTGAAAAGCTGTTCTTTGGGAACCTCTTTTTTTGTATTTTCTCTAACGGCCTTTTTTAAAGAAAAGATAAAACTTACGGCTTGTGAAGGGGAAAAGTTCTGAATAGCTCTGATCCTGATGATAGGATCGAGGAAGGAGGTTATAGTTTCATAATCCATTTCCTTAAGGAGTTCATTAAACAATGCTTCCAATCCTCTGGAAATGGTTCTTCCAACAGGGTTGGCAAAAGGATCTTTCTGCCTTTTTAGAAATGATGCGGTGTCGGGGGGATAAGTTTCAACTGCTAAGGTAAACCAGTTTTTTATAATTGCGGTTTTTCTTTGCGCCAGTAGATTATTGAGCCTCATTTTCAGGACCGCTCCAAATTTCCAATTCTATTGAGTCGATTGTAAGTCGATGATAATAAAATTGTCTATTAATGTTGGTCAGTTAATCGACTGTTCCCGTTGGAGATAAGCCTGTTCCAGTTGAAAATAAAAATCAGAAAAATCACATTTGAAAGGAGTCCTATAAACATTTTGCAAATCCATGTCAAGGGTAAATAAAAAAAAAGATGTGAAACAGAGGAGGTTTTTTTTGTAGAATTTACGATACGTTTATTTATTCGTATTCAGATCCAACTCGATGGTTTTGGATAAAAGCGTATTTCGATGTATCCCGAGTCGTTCCGCCGCTTTTTTTCTATTGCCGTCAACGCTTTCAAGAACTTCGGAGATGTAATTTTTCTCAAATGCACTCACGGCTTGTTTAAGGGTCGTATCCTTAATTTCCCTTTTGCTAATGTTGAAAGTGGAAATATCTTTTAGATGAATCACAGAACCTTTTGAAATGGTAAACAATCTTTCTACCAGGTTCTGAAGCTCTCTGACATTTCCCGGCCAATCATATTCTGTCAATATGTCAACTGCCTTTTCGGAAAATATTTTGGGAGGTTTTCCGGTATTCATGGAATTTAACTCCAAAAAATGGTTCAAAAGAAGTGGAATATCCCCTTTTCTTTCTCTTAAGGGGGGGAGTTCAATGGGAAAAACGGCCAGCCTATAATAGAGATCTTCACGAAATTCTTCCTGTAAAATCAAGTTTTTGAGGTCTTTATTCGAAGATGCCACAAACCTGACATCAACCTTGACAACTTTGGTGCTGCCGAGTCTTTCAAATTCTTTTTCCTGGATAATTCGTAGAAGCTTAGCCTGCATATTGATATCCAGAGAATCGATATCATCCAAAAAAACAGTCCCCTTGTCTGCAATTTCCAGCTTGCCGACACTGGTATGGGTGGCGCCGGTAAACGCTCCTCTGTTGTGACCGAAGATTTTACTCTCCATCAGGGTCGCCGGTATGGCGGAACAATTAATAACCACAAACGGCTCTTTATGTCTCGATCCGCGGTTATGAATGGCTCTGGCAACCAGTTCCTTGCCCGTACCGCTCTCCCCCTGTATCAGTACGGTACCATCACTTTGAGCAACAATGGATATTAACTCAAAGATTTTTCTCATATTTTCATCATTGCCAACCATCTTTTCAAAGGGACAATACCGTTCAAGTTCATCCTTAAGATAGGCAACCTCTTTTACAAGGCTTCGTTTTTCCATGGCCCGCTTGATTACAATCAAAACATCATCCACCACGAAAGGTTTAATGATATATTCATAAGCCCCCAGTTTAATCGCCTTTACCGCCGTTTGAACTTCATTAACTGCGGTTACCATGATTATTTCCGTATTAGGATCTGCTTCCTTGAATTTCTCGAGAAGGTCAAGACCTCCGGCATCCGGCAAAAGAATATCGAGTAAAATCAGATCGACTTTATTTTTTATAAAAATATCATTTGCTTGCTGCCCTGTATCCGCCAGAAGCACATTATAATCATCTTTTAAGACCATGTTGAACGATTGGCGAACGCCATTTTCATCATCAACAACAAGAATTGTATGATTTTTTTTCATATCCAATTCGCTCTTTCTTCATCTATAGTCTGTAAGCTTAGTATGGACCGGATTAAAAATATCGGGAAACTTAAAACAATCGCAAAACAAGCAAACTTTATGCCATGTTTTCTGAGTCCGCCTGAGACAGACTATGTTAAGTTATTATTATGTTATGGTTAATTCAGTTTTAAATCATTAAAAAATATATCATCATAAAATTTTATCTTCGTCAATCACAGAGTGTTCAAAACGAAGATGCACAGAAAAATGTGCACGATGCACATTTTTCTGTGCATATCTGCTATCTCATTCTCCATGACTGTACCTCGTCTATTAAAAGTATTAATTTATATACCAATTTTTGTTATATAACTTCATATTAATATAACCTCCCTTTAAACAAGGTTTTTTAATAAATTCTTAAATAAAACCTATCTCATAACCGCTTTTTTCAATACATCGAACCCATCAGTCAGGCAGGTTCTGGCACGTTTTTTGTAAGAATATAAATACATAAGTCAATGGATTGACAGACATCGCACTGCATATAAAGGTTAAACGCAACCAGGACAAGTTCATCATACGTTCAATTTGGATATTTCGTAAAGAAAAATACGTTCATTCACCCGTTGGTTCCGCGTCGCTCCTCAAATTTCATCTTGATGTTATGAATTATTCCCTAATTTAAAACTAACCAGGCGGAGAAAAATCCCAAGAACACAAAGGAGGTATTACCATGAAGATTAATTTAAGTTCTTTTTTGCAAGGGCGATTTAACATTTTTACGTGCAGGATGCTGGGGTGGAGAATTACCCTCCATTACATGAGTATTTTGGGTAAATTGTATTTTTTCTTTAACAGAAAAGAAAAATGGAAGATCAAAAAGGCTGTTAAAACGGTTTTCATAGACCATAAAAGCAGCTCTGAAATAAGATCTATAACACGAGACGTTTTTCGAGGCATATTATTCCATTACTACGAAAAATTTTTTAACGCCTTTTCCACTACTGAAACATGGAAAGCCTTTTTCCGAACACACATAGAAAATCAAGGTATAACCTCTATAAATCAAGCACTTAGCAAAGGCAAGGGTGTTCTTTTAATTACCGGCCATCTTGGGGGGGTTGAATTCATTCCGGGTTATCTGGCTTTAAATAATTACCCGGTAACAATTGTGGTGAAATTTTCAACAAACCGGCTTCGGGAAATATCAAATCAACGTGCTGACGAAGTTTCAGCCAGATTTATTGACCCGGACAAGACCCCAAATATCATGAAAGCGATTTTTGACAATCTAAAAGAAAACCGGGTTGTGATAACCCAATGTGACGAGATAGATGAATGGAAGCCCTGTCGTCATAATAAAATAGATTTTCTGGGCAAACATATTCATATGGACAAAACAATAAATATTCTATTAAAAAGATGTAAAGCCGCCATTGTTTTCGGAGCTATGCACAGAGATTCCCGGCATCGATATAAATTTATAACATCTTCCTGGGAAGAAATGACAAAACAGTATCAGCGATCCATGGATATGTCCATCGGGGCGGTGGTGTTAAAATTCATGGAACATTATATATACAAATTTCCTGAAGAATGGTATCAATGGAAAAACTATCCGAAATTGGATATGTTTGCACCCTCTGACGTGGCAGCAGAAACACCGGCATCGATTCCTGTGCTTGAACCTTCCCTTGTTTGAGCCTGATGTCGGATACTATAGGATTTTACAATGTTTTTATTTATTGAACCGATTTCAAAAAATACAGGTATGTATGTTCCTGCTTATCCGTTACCTATTCTAGAAATCTCGAGTTTTATAAAGATTAACAGACCCGACATAGAAATCAAAGTTATTTCCGTACCCATGGACTATGGTTTGCCTCTTAACAAAGACGGAAAAGCACAGATATTCCGGGAGCTTTCTAAAGATCTGGCTAAAATAAAACCAAAGGGGGTCGGCATATCATGCACGGCAATTTCCCAGGCAGAAGAAGTCATTGATATTTGCAATCTTATCAAGAGCTTGGATCCTGATATTTTTATCTTTTTAGGGGGGTATTTCCCGACCATTTACTATGAAGAGATCTTTTCCAAAACCACGGCAGTAGATTTGATTGTGTTGGGTGAAGGCGAAGAATCTTCACTTAAGATCGTTGAACTTTTGCATGCGGGGAAAAATCCGATCACCGAAGATATCCCCAACATGGCGTGGAAAAAGAATGGTCAAACATATTTAACCCGGAGAGGAAAACGGTTTGATCTCGCTAAAAAAGCGCTTCTTAACCTTGAGTTATTAATGCATCCCAGGAAGTACGATATTTTGCCATATGCCTTCAGCAGGGGCTGTGCCTATGGGTGTAATTTTTGCATGGAAGAATTTATACGACCCCACAGAAGAAAAGTGCCGTTTGAAATAATCCATAACGACCTGAAAAATTTGGCGGATAAGATCAGTGCCCATACCCTGCTGGTCAGTGATGCTCTATTTAAATCTTTTGATCTGTTTCCATTACTCAGGTCATTGGGAATGAAAGTTAATTTTGAAAGTCGTTGCGATGTGCTCGATCCTTCCCTGCTCTCCGGCATTGCGGATGTGTGCGGCATTATCGCCCTTGGCTTTGAGTCGTCCAGTTACAGCACGTTAAGACGCATGAATAAGGTTAAGGACAAATCTCATTATGAAAAATATATTGCAAACACCATAGCTATTTTCAAAGAGGCCGCCCGAAATCAAATCCCGATAATAATTTTCATGATTTCCGGGTATCCGGGTGATACGGAAAAAGATCTTAAAAAAAGCCTTGTCTTTGTCCAAAATTTGTCTAAATACAAAGGTCCGGGCGGACATATTTTTAAGGTAGGGGAATGTCATGTATATCCCAAAACCAAGATTTATGACCTTGCCGTATCTCTGCCGGATGTTGTTTTTGACGATGACGGTGTTTTTGGGCAGAACATTGTCAGGCAGCCGTCGAAAAATTTGGACTTTGAGACTATTCTCGATTATAATACAAAAATTTTTAACCTATCCAATTACACACAAAAAATAAAAACCGCACTTTTAAATATTATGCCTTTTTTCAGACTTCCGGCTCGGTCCCTAAGGGATGATGCCATACCCGACCAATGTTTCAGAGACAGCAACAGGTCAATATTTAACGTACAGGGAGAAAGCCTTTCAATTTTCAAAAAATCGGTGCCCGTGTTAACCGAAAAATATAAAAAATTGATGTCAGATCAAAGAAACACCAGAATTTTACCGTTATAAATTCTGTCGAAGCATTGATTCCCGATCCCTATTATCCTTGGGGCGGGAGCAAGCCCGCTAAGTTTTTGACTTATAAAAACGGTTAATAAAATGGAAAAGGAAACGAGCTGCATAAACTCCAGAGCAATCCTTGATTATGTCAAAAAATATAATGGCGGCGACTGCAGTGCTCTTTTTGGGAATCTTGACCCGGAAATTGATGTGCTTCAGGATCCTGAAAGTTATTTAAGAGATCCCAACAGCTGGATTTCCTGCAGTGTTATTTCAAAGCTATACAAAAGAGCGGCATCTATCCTTAATGACGAAATGGCGGCTTATAAAATCGGAAAGTATGCTACGGAAAACATTTCTCTGGGCTACGCTCAGAGTATTATATTCAAGGCATTCTGGTCTGTTAGAAAAGCGCTCAAGCACGGCCAGAAAATAAATGACCGCTGGAATAAAAGCAAGAGAGTAGAGCTTGTTGAACTTAAAAAAAATGAGGCGATTGTACGCTTACACTGGGATCCTAATATGGCTGCAACCAAAGACATATGTCTGTATAATCAAGGAACGTATACGTCCATGCCGTTAATATGGGAAGCAAACCCCGCCGTTTTAAAAGAAAAGTGTTGTTATTTTGATGGAAGTCCATACTGTGAATACCATATAAAATGGCCTTTCAAAAACAGATTTCATGAGATATTTTCAAGGTTTTTCACATCAAAATCGGTTCTTATGGAAACCATAACGGAAATGGAAGAAGATAAAGCGGTCATCGAACAAAAATACGAGGAAGTCAACCTGCTGAATATAGAGCTTAACAAAAAAATCAAACAACTTGCAGCCATACAGGAAACCGGCAAGGCGATCCTGTCTTTGCTGGATCTGGAACAACTCCTTACCGTAATCATGAACCTTCTGTCCAACGTATGCCAGATCAACCGTGCCGTAATCATGCTCATTAATGAAGACAAAGGGTTTCTTGAATACATTCACGGTATTGGTTTTGATGGTGACGTGCCGGAGGTTATCAGAAATTACAAGGTTTCTCTGAATCGTTTAAGTAACATCCTTGTTAGGGTAACAAACACCGGACAGGCAGAGTATGTACCTGAGGTAAAGAGTTCAACCCTGAGAAAAGAAAATATTATGCTGACTCACGGCAAACCAACTTCAGTATATGTGGTTCCCCTTATCACCCGCTCCAGGGTGATCGGTGTTATTGCCACGGATGCGGTCGATGGAAAGGGTGTGCCCGGAGAAACACGGGAAACACTGGAAGTTTTCGCACCTCAAATCGCCATCGCAATAGAAAACGCAAAACTTTACAGCAGACTTCAGGAACAGATGGAAGAACTCAAGCAATCACATGCCCTCTTGAGCCGGTCCGAAAAATTCTCTTTTTTAGGAAATCTGGCTGCAAGACTGGCCCATGAGATTAAGAATCCCCTGACAGCCATTGGTACTTTTATCCAGATAATGCCGCAGAAATACCACGATGAAGAATTCCGTAACAACTTTCATAAGATTGCCATGGAAGAGACGCGCCGGATAAATAGTCTTATTACAGAACTTCTGGACCTGGTTAACACAAAAGAATCACATATAGAGTTAAATGATCTGCATGGATTGATTGATTCAATGATTCTTCTGATTTCACCACAAAGTAATGCTAAGAAGATTAATGTCTCCTGTCAATTTGATCCCAATATCGGGCAAGTTTGGATGGATTCTGAAAAAATGAAACAGGTTGTTTTAAATATCCTTTCAAATGCAGTCGATTTTACTCCTGAGGGAGGGAAGATCGAATTAATTACAAAAAATTGTGCCGAAAAGGAAAAACAGGCCACAGTTAGCATTGAGATTAAAGATAATGGCCCCGGAATTCCACTTGCTCATATTGACAGGGTGTTTGATCCCTATTTTACGACTAAACATAAGAGTAATATGCACAGTGGTACTGGTCTTGGGCTGTTTATCGCCCATCAGAATATGCAGGATCTTGATGGGACCATAGAGGTAAAAAGTAAGGTTAATGAAGGGACAGTATTTATGCTGAACCTGCCCGTCAACAATCCCAATCGATCATCACATTCGATTGATACAAGGAAAGGATAGTGCGAATAAACAAAGTCATAATACATCAGGTAAGGCTCCCTTTTTCATTCGATTTTTCTCATTCTTTAAGAAAAAGGTCTTATGTCAATAATATCATTGTCGAAATCATAGCTGAACAGGGGGAAATAACAGGATACGGAGAAGGCGCCCCCAGATCTTACGTCACTGGTGAGTCATCAGAAAGTGCCGCCAAAAGCATTCGCCATTTCATACAGCAAGATACTTTCCCCAAGGAATTGAATAATATTTCCCAGATATGGAATTTTATCGATGATATTACGAGTGGAAGGGAGCACAATGCTGCAATTTGCGCCCTTGAAACAGCTCTATTAGATGTCTTAGGCAAAAGCCAAGATCGACACATCATAGACTATTTCTCCAAAGATTTTATTACCGGCAATATTTATTATGGCGCCGCAATCCCGCTAGATAATAATCAGAGGATAATGGAACTATGTCGATTGATTAAAGAAAAAAAAATAAATAAGTTGCGGCTGAAACTGGGGAAAGATTTCGAACAAAATAAAGAAATAATCGAAACGGTTCACTCGGTGTTTGGAGGAAATCATGATCTTAGGGTGGATATCAATTGTGCCTGGGACCGTAAACTTGCCTTTAAGCACATACCATTGATTAAAAAATACAAAATCAAAGTTGTTGAACAGCCTATGATGCCGAACGAACCGGACATTGCCGATTTTGCCGGCATTATGCAAAATGAGGGTGTGATTTTGATGGCCGATGAGTCGGCATGCTCTTCAGGCGATATGGAAAAGATCGCTAAAGAGGGCTATTATAAAATGATCAACGTAAGACTATCCAAATGCGGCGGATTTAGAAATTCACTCAAGATAATTGATTACTTACGGATGAAGCGGATCCTTTTCCAAATCGGATGTCAGCTGGGCGAATCAGGCATTCTTTCTGCTGCAGGCAGAGCGCTGTGTCTTCTCTGTCGGGATGCCGTTTACTATGATGGTTCCTATGATGAATACATGTTAAAGGAAAATACTACATTTGAAAATGTATCTTTTGGGCCGGGTGGCAAGGCGGGTCCTTTAGAAGGTCCCGGATTGGGCGTTAAAGTTAGCCCTCAAAGCTTAAAAAATATATGCAATGATTCCCATATCATATCAATATCAAACTCTTAATCTTGATGGCTTCGTAAAAAGTCCAACTTCTGCGTTGCGCTGCATTCCTCGTCACTGCGACGTACTATAAGTACGTCTCATTCCTCGGAATTTGCGCGCCTTGAATTTGGAGCTTTTTACTTTGCCATCAAAATATGACTTTTTACGAGAACGTCAATCTTTTTGAAGGTAAATATGTGCTCAGACTTAAGTTATACTCACTGGAAAGCGGAACATAAACTTATCCTTGAAAGCTTTTGTGATAAAAATATTATCATGTTGTTTTCAGGAGGCAAAGACTCGTCTGTCGCTATGGACCTTATCCATAAGGCAAGAGAAGAATTTGGGTTCGATTTTACGGCACATACAGGAACCTTTCCGGTTCACAGATACACTATCGAAGAGAAAAAAGGGATAGAATCTTATTGGATTAAACAGGGTGTAAGTATAATCTGGCATGATATGGGAAAGACGGATGATGACCTTAAGAATTCAGAAAATCCATGTCTTTTATGTCAAGAACGAAGGAAAAAGCTACTTAAGAGCATTTTGACCCGCTCGATAAAGGACTGGCACAGCCTTGTCCTCATCGTGAGTTACTCTCTTTGGGACATCGTTAGCTATTCCTTAGAGCATTTGTTAAGCGATATTTTTTCTAATCCTGATCAAGGGATAGGCATTGAAAAAAATAAAAGATTTAAGGAAACAGCTCAGCGTTTTTACCCGCTTTTAACAATGGAGGATGGGTATCAGGTTTTTAGACCTTTGATTAAATATAATAATGATGATATCCTGAAAGTGATCACCCAGAAAAACATCCCAACACTTTCAATACCCTGCAAATTTAAAGACTTCAGGCCAAAGAAGATTTTAGAAAAATACTACGAAAGGATGGACATGCACTTTAATTATAATCAACTGATTGATTTTGCCATAAAATCTCTCAACCTTCCAGACATTTCTTTTTACACCTCCATTGAAAAGGAAGATTATCTACTTAATGTTTTTTAATCATCAGCATCAGATCGGATTCAATGCGTTCAACCAGATAATCCAGGCCGAAATATCGGCACAATTCTAATGCCTCTTTTGCGGTTATAATATCGCCGATTTTAGGTAACTTCATTTTTTCTCCTGTTTTTTCAATAGCTCTTTAACATATCCATAACCCGGCGTCAGGGGCGGCGCGAGGTTTGCGCCGTCCCTTGCACGCCGAGGTTAAATTTTACATTGATGCTTGGAATCATTGTTTTCAGGGCGCTGTGGAGTTCTTTAAAGTCTTTTTCTGTAGCCTTGAAAGATATCTCTATGTTCGAATATTTAGGCCTTTTAAGCTCAAGGTGAATTTTGTCCATTTGAAGAGTTGCTCTGTTTACGAGGAAATGGCCGATATAATTTTCGTCATGTGATTCTATATAAACTTTACCGTCGTCAGGCATCTCAAACTGCCGCTGTATTAAGAAATAAGGGTCATCTGTAATCTCATCAGTTCCATCTTCTTCTTTCGCGTCAAAGCTGACTTGGTAATAGTCGCCTGAAATTGAAACAGACACGTAGTTGAGAGCGATTTTCATGATAAATTCCTATATTGCTATGGGCTGGTAACCTGCTGAAGAAGGCAAGTGAGAAGTTGCATGTCATTAGTGTTACTTCAATTTTTTTATAACATCTGGCTGCTCTTTCCTGAATTTTTTATAGTAGAGATCTTCGATAAAATCAGGTAATGGTGCTTTCCATTTCTCTTGCTTGTGATTTGCAAGGCTTCCAAATTTCTTGGGATTCATCCCAAGTTCCCTTGCCATTTGAATATGTGTATCAGAGAGGCGATACTTTTTCTTTGCCTTTATCCATTCCTGGGTCTTATTACTCAAATATGATCTCCAATTATAACGCTGCGGCTCTGGGGCGGCGTTTACGCCGTCCCTATCAGCCCGCTTGGGCGCTGGATTCAGCTGATGCAACTGTTTCAATCTTAGATAGCTCGTCCCTCATCCTATGCTCAGCATGCCACAAATCATATGCTTGCTGCATGCGCAGCCAGAGGCCTGGCCCATTGCCGGCAAACTTGCCAATCCTAAGCGCCATATCCGTTGTAATTGGATGAGTACAGGCTAAAACGCGGTGTAACTGCTGTCGAGAAATACCGAGACGTCTCGCAGCTTCGCTTACTGACAGAGCAAGGGTTGGAAGCACATCTTCACGCAAAATCTCACCGGGATGAACCGGTGGACGTTTTAAAGGACGCTTAACAAAATACTCTCCCATGACTTCACCTCAGTGATATTGTTCAAGATCGACCCTTAGCGCCTCACCCTCTTCCCACTCAAAAGTGATACACCATGGGCCGTTAACATGGATACTATAACGTTTAGGTATTCCCTGCAGGCCGTGGAAATTGAATCCAGGTACGTTTAAATCCGTCAATGACTCTGCTTGCTCCAAAGCTTCCAAAGGTCGTAGGGAACGTGATTGTAAATCATGTCTTACCCGACGGGAACGGCCTCGCTCGAATAGTTCAGCGAGTCCCCTGTGCTTAAAGCTTCTAATCATTTTTTGTATTGTATCATTTTTTGCTACAGTGTCAACATTTTTGTTACAGTTGCTTTGCTAAAGATTAAGTGAGATCATTTTTATAAATGGTTACGCCCAACCAACAAACCCCGCGGTTAGCGCAATTTGCCTTTTATTAATGGGTGTTTAATGATGGAGCATGATCACAAAAGGGAGGTGGCATCATGCTCCATCGGTATTGCAACCAGTTTCTTGCATACTGTCAGTTGGCCGATTTCTCGGCGCGTTCCATCCAGGCTTTAACCATCCGGCTTAATGAATTAGCAAACTTTCTAAAAACACAGAGAATTCGGTCTGTTAAAAGGGTTCGCTATCGGCATCTAATCGATTTTACAGCCGACTACAATGCCCCCTCAATTCATGTCACAAAATCCCGGGTCTGGACCCTAAGGCAATTTTACCATTTTTTGACGCTTCACCGGATCATACCTGAAAATATCGCCACCAGTATACCATATCCAAAAATTAAAAAAACAGTAACTCAGTTTCTCACACCTGACCAATACAACCGCCTAATTTGCCACTTTAGTGAGCAGGCAGATTCATCTATGGGATTGGGAAATCTTATCATCATCATGCTGCATATAACAACAAAGCAAGGTTTTGTTGAGACATTAAATAACTGATATTAAACTAAAAATTGTTTTAATTCACTATTCAGGCTTTGACCCCATTTATTACTCTCCCGGTCTAAAGGACCGAGGGCTTCATTGTTCCCCGGGCTTCACACAACGCCGTTACCAGCAATGCATGCCGAGGTAGAAAACTACTGGCGATACAGTAGGCTAATTCCACGATTAGCAATATAGCCAGCAACTTCAAGTCGCAACGCATGCCAGGTGGTGTGGGGGCTGGGGGTTAAAAACCCCCGGCTACCCGATTGGCTTTTGTTAAATATTTTGTATATTATCTGCCTACAAACTGTTCCAGGCGCCTACTCCCACCGAATATAGCACCGCTAATATTATTTATGTTGTCTGGGAATCTAATATTCCCATACGGTGTTGCGAAAAGAGTGCTTTCAAACAGAAAAGGCAGGTCTTTTTTTTCCTCTTCTACACATTCAATCGCATAAGGTATTGAATATCCACGTAGTCTGACCATGTTATGCGAAATTAACAATTTGAAAAAGCAAGGTAAAATTGAAAACACTTGATGCAATGCACACATTGATAAGACTGCGTTTGAAAGTGTGCATTTAGAATAATGCTCAATCCGTTCATGCTTTATCTTATTGTATGCAACCCACCATTCCAATTCCGATTCCTTTACATCCGATGGTAATGACCAACCACGAAAAGGATATAATAATACTGGTGGATGCTGAAAAATAAGTGTATTTTTTGTTGATAAAGAGAACCTTTTTTCATAATGCTCTAGGTAATTATTAATATTAAGATTATTGCGTTTAATTCTGGAACCCGATAAATCAAACTCCTTACGTAAAACAGAATCAACCAATCCACCAGCTTCCGTAATGATACCAGATAAAAGTGGAACAACGGCATTATAATTCCAATTAATAGGGACCGTGCGTAAAAATTGTTTAAGTCGGTCCTCTAAATCAATAAACCATTCGATTACAAGGTTTGCTTCTGTTTGGTTCATCAAAAAAGATCCAGGATAGTTTAAAAATCCTATGCTCACTTGCTAAACTTCAAGTTTGCAGAGGTGAGCCTTGCTCAAAATACATGATTAAATTGAATGCTGTTTCTTGAATATTTTCCTCTTTTCGGCTAAGTACATACCGCAATGATTCAGGGTAAGCCAAGGCTGAAGCAGGCACCCAATGACCGCAGGTCCATTGCCCGGCACCAGCCATAATAAGTTTATTGTATAATTCTTGAAGGTCTTTCCGCGAAACTCTAAATTCACTCAGCAAAGCTTGAATAGATGGCTGCTGTTCACAGTAATCAAAGAAAACTTCTTCTGCATTATCGTTATGGTCACTGCCACTTAATATGTCGTCCATGATTTTATTTGGATCAAGTGATTTTCCAAGTTCTTGGGAGATTTTTTGGAGAGGGCGAGGTGGCAATCCCACATATGATCCGCCACCGCCTGAAGATGATGCAAAAAGTTTTGAAGCTAATCGTGCTGCAATTGGTCGGGTGACGACTGCCGAAAGGACGCCGACAACGATGGCGAGAATAAAGCTTTTCCAGCCTGCAACAAAAAAAGCAGCAATCACAAGGCCTATCAACATGAGACCGAGAACTGCATCAATTTGAGCTTTTTTCGCACCCCTGAGAAACCCATTCAAAACCACGAGAAACGATGCAAGGGCAAGTGACACATATATTGCATAAACCATCTATCTTCCCTTCGTAGGCCAACAGATGGGCTCAGCGGCAGAGGCGGGATTGGCAAGACTCACTCCATTTTCGTGCCATTTCTGGCAAAACGCGCCTGTGCGCGAGCGGCGGAGCCGCTGTCCGCTGGAGCCGGTGTTGGCTGGCTTTGTACCAGCTAATCAAGTTCCTTCGATAACTTTACAGTCTTTCTCAAAACATTAATCCAATAATTCAGGGTTCGTTCTAGGAGATCTAAATACTTTCCAAGAGCATTCTCCGTCACAATTGGCACAATGAAACTGATGGGGTCATATTTTGCTGATCTGTAAGAAAAGTTTACTGGGATCATATCCATTTCTGATAATTTTGATTCTCCATTTACAAGGTAAGACTCAAAAAGCCGCCCTTGGAGGATGATTGTCGGATAATAGAAACAAATGCGATGACCCCCATACCCCGGATTTTCTTTTATAGCAATTGCAGCCTTAACTGATGTAGTTAACGCTTTATATATCATTTCGCTTGTTTCGGAATTCGTAAATGGAATGAAATAGGTTCTTCCATGTCGGGGGTGGCTGAAAAGAGGGCTCATACTAATAACATCATCCGTGATTGCCCACGTTTTTTCGTCAGTCCATTCTGGAAGTTCAAGATTTATTGTACCCAAGTCACTGTATTCAAAAATGTTATCGTCATCACCGACTTTCGGAGAAGTAAAAATTACCCATGGCTTTTTGCTTTTCTTACATTCAATGGTGAGAAAATTATCAGCGAACCAATATGATTTACCTTTTTCTTGTCTGTAAAATTTATGAGCCAATATATCTAGTTCGCGCCCTTACCTTCATCGTTGTCAACATAATACACACTATGGTTGATTAGATATTCCCGACTCGTTAGGAAATCAGAAACCCGAAGCTCCAAAGGAAACCCCGTTTTATTAATTTCGCCAATTATCTTTGATTCAATATCTGTCGACATAGTTTATTACTTCTCCGAAGGAGCCAGCCAACGTATAGGGTTTTATCCTTTGTCCCGCATGTTGGATTGAGCAAAGTTGTAAGATTAGCAGTTATAGATAGTAGGTCAGGGAGCTTTTGATCATCCTTCAGCGGGATGAAGGATAAAACCATGTTGGACTGAGCCGCTTATGCGGGTTCAAGTTGCTATACCAATATTTATGGGGATTGTAAAGGTATGATTTTGTATCAGGATTTATAAATTTCCGCGGTTTACAACTCTCGTCGACCTTAGATTTGGTTCATATTAGCGAAAAAAGACATCTGGATACCCAAATCTATTTCAAATAAAGCTTTTTACAGCAGCTTCAGGCCAACCATCGACAAGTTTGGGCGCATCTCTCGGGTTGCTTTTTAGAGAAATAATAAAACTAAAAAGCCTCATCATCCTGACAACCCGTTGTCGGTGATAAAAAGGCTGACCGGGTGATTACGATAGCTGAACGACAGCCAAAATCAGCCTTAAGATCACTGCCCCGGTGGATGTAGGATTTCAAATCCACTGGGGCCGGAGCCTTTTGGTATCAAGCCAACCGAACGCATGGTCCCTTTTCCGCAGCATGGAGATACGGTCATGATTGATACATCCCAACAAGATATACTGGCAGGATCAATATATGCCGTGGGGATTGAAGATACAATTATGGTAAAACGAATAGAGAAGCATCCCGGCAAACTGGTTCTCAGAAGCGACAATAAAGATTATGAACCTGTTTATCTGAGCCGGAATGAAATGGACGGCTTTCGTATCATCGGAAAAATTGTGTGGATATCGAGAAATGTGATATGACCTGCTAACGGTTTTTTAAAACATTCAAAGGAACAATATAAAAAACGCCACCCCTTTGAAAATAACCGTGACAAACAATCTCCGGCTTTCCAATATCCCCCCGGAAATACAGAGTAAAGAATCCTGACCCAGAGAGCCAGGGTTTCTATTTTTAACTAAAGGGGGTCGGACAAACCGGTTGCGCCTGTCTACACTCCAGTGCTTGACCGCTTCGGAAAGGCGATTTATCCTCCGTGCGGTTATGTAAGGGGGATTTTGTTACGAATCTTTGTTTTCTTCAATCTTGTCAGGCTCTTTTTTTTCAGGTTCTGATGTGGCGCCTTTGAAATTTCTTATGGCTTTACCCATGCCCGCCCCTATTTCCGGAAGCTTGCCGGCCCCAAAAATAATCAGGATGATAACAAGTATTATAATAAGTTCCGGCATTCCAATTCCAAACATACAATCCTCCTAATTTTTGGGCCTTTTCTCTTTGAGTTCATTCAAAAGCCGCCTGAACTCTTTTGATTTTAAATAACGATCAATAACACTCTGATAATCTATCCATTTATTCCAGACTTCAATCCAGTCCTGATTGTGCCAGTAACATTCAGGATTAACCTTGCCTTGCAGCCGTTCGATGTAATTGGCATATTCTTCAGAGCAGCTTTCGCAAAATCGGTAGGGAACCTTCAGATCGCCGGCAGGTCCTACCTTGCTTTTTTGATCATGGCCGATCTGCGTTCCACATTTTTCACATTTGAAAATGCACTGGGTGCACTGAAAAATCTTTTGAACCGCCAAAATCTTTCGCTTTCTGATTATTTCAGCTTTTTTTTCTTTGGTATGCTGTAGTTTATCGTCAAGTTGAATGATTTTAGTCACGGCAACCCTTTTAAAAATAATTGGATTAAAAAACCATCTGTTGCAAGCTCTAAAGATTGCAACAGGCATCCGCTTTTCAGTTTTTTTTAGTGAATTATTTATCATAATAACACCGGCAAATTTACGTGTCAATCTATTCCAGAAAGCTGCAAACTTTACGCTTTTATTTTTTCTATCACCTTGTAAATTGATATCGCTCGTGATACTCGTTTTCTTGGCCAACCGGTAAAAATTAATACCTGAAAGGAGCCTGACTTATGGCAACAAACTTCCATCCCGGATGTCTTCCGGTTCTAATCGGAAGCCTTCCCCTGTACGATCACGCGGAAGGGGTTAAACTGGTTTTCGAGTATACCCCTGAAATTCCTTTATGGGTTCAGCTTCCGGCGTATAAGGAAGAAGGAATGATCGCCCAATTTCAGCCGGGTTTTCCGGGCCTTAAATCGAAAAATGATAAATCCTTTATTGATACCTCTGATCCTTGTTTTGATGATGATCTCCTTGAATTTTACGAAGATTATATGGCGGTAAAGGAAGGCGAGACAGATCTTGAAGGTTCGAGATTTGTCCTGGCCGCAGATACGGCCAAAGGTTTTTTTTCTTTTGTAGAGCAGCTTCAGGCGCTTCCAGATCGCCCGGTAGCGGTTAAAGGTCAAATAACCGGTCCCATAACCTTCGGGCTGGGATTAACCGACCAAAGCGGAAAAGCGGTCTTTTATAACGAGCAGTTAAGGGATGCTGCGGTAAAGCTTTTGGCTCAAAAAGCCCGGTGGCAGGTCAAAAATCTTTCAGGATTCGGATGCCCGGTCATCATTTTTTTCGATGAACCTGCGCTGGCCGGATTCGGTTCATCTGCATTTATAACCATATCCCGTGATGAAGTGGCAAACTGTTTCGAAGAAGTTATTGAGGCGGTCCACGATGAAGGGGGTCTTGCCGGAATCCATGTCTGCGCCAATGCCGACTGGTCCCTGCTTTTGGAGTCTGCCACAGACATCATCAGTTTTGATGCCTATTCCTTTTTTGACAAGCTGGTCCTCTATCCGGATCTTGTCAAGCGCTTTATTCAATCCGGCGGCATCCTGGCCTGGGGGATTGTTCCGACGCTAAACAGCGACGACATTGAAAAAGAAACTACCGATTCACTGGTAGCTGCATGGGAGGAACAGGCCCTGGCGATCCAAGCGATCGGTATTGATAAGTCCACAATACTAGATCAGACGTTAATAACGCCAAGCTGCGGAACGGGTTCCTTAAGCCTTGATCATGCAAAAAAGGTGCTGGTTTTAACCAGACAGGTTTCGGATATAATAAGAAAAAAGTTTTTATAGCCATTGTCAGAGATAGGTTCCGATTGGGCCTAATCTGAGTTTGCCGAACCCATCACATATCGGATTTAAAAAACTGTTCCGGCTCTGTCATGGAATTCGGCTCCTGGGTATATTCGGTGGGCACGGATCCTTCTTTGAAGCATTCAAATATGGTCTTTTTAGATTCGGGTATGGGTAATAGACCGGTTTCAGCATCTATTTTAGAAAATACAACGCCTTCGGGGACCTGAAAAACTCTAACAGGTTTGCCATCCAGTACTTTCTGGACAAAACCGAGCCATATGGGGCTTGCCGCCCTGGAACCGGTTTCGGTTTTTCCAAGGGAGCTCTCATCATCAAAACCCACCCATGTTCCCATGGTATAGCGCGGCGTGTATCCTACAAACCAGGCATCATGAAGATTGTTCGTTGTACCGGTCTTGCCTGCCACCGGCCGGTTCAATGCTTTGATCCTGTGTCCGGTTCCGTGCTTGACCACACCCTCGAGAAGACTGGTCATGATATAGGCTGTATTTTTTTCCATGACCTTTTCTCTGATAGGACTCGATTCCTCGATAACATTTCCGTCTCTGTCCTCGATCTTTGTTATAAAAACAGGGCTTACAAGATAACCGAGATTGTTAAAAACCGAATACGCCTTGACAAGCTCCAGCAAAGATACACCCGAAGATCCCAAAGCTATTGAAAGATCCCTGTTCAGTTTTGATGTGATTCCAAGTTTTCCGGCATAATCTATAGCGTAATCAATGCCGATATCTTTTAAAATTTTAATGGTTACAACATTTCGTGATTTTGCAAGGGCATCGCGAAAAAGTGTGGGACCAAAAAATTTTTCCTTGTAATTTCTGGGTTTCCACGTAAAGTCATGTTCCGTATCCTGATACACAATCGGTGAATCGATAATCATGGTTGCAGGGGTATATCCCTTGTCAAGGGCTGCTGCATATATTATGGGTTTAAACGCTGAACCGGGCTGCCGCCTCGACTGGACGGCCCTATTGAACTGGCTCTCTCTGAAATCCATTCCACCGACCATTACCTTCACATAACCGGTTTCCGACTCTATGCACAAAAGAGCGGCCTGAGCCTTTGGAACCTGCTCCAGATCAAGCCACCACCGGTCTGTATTAAACAGTTTATTTTTAACCTTAACAAGTATAACATCACCCACTGACAAAACCTCTCCGGGATGTTGAACTCTGGCTTGGAAATAGGTAACTTCGGGATCAGGCTTTCTTGCCCAGCGCATGTCCTCAATTCTTATGATTCCCAGAGTATTGCCGATTCGAACCACTACCGTATCATTCTTGTTGTTTACCTCTATCACAACGCCTTGTGTGATCTTTCCCTCTTCAAGGGGCGCTTTTTCCGCCTCGGTCTGAAGCTCTTTTGAAAACGATTCGATCTCTTCCGGCTGTAAATGCTTTATCGGACCCCGATATCCTTGGCGTTTGTCCAGGGCATATAGCCCCTTTTCTATTTCTCCCCGCGCAATCTTTTGCATTTCAATATTCACCGCAGCATAAATTTTGAGCCCCTCCTTGTATAAAATGTCGTCACCGTATTTATTTGAGATATAACGCCTGATGTGCTCGGTATAAACGGGGACTTCTTCTATGTACCAGTTTTTCCTTGGCTTAATATCAAGCTTTTTATTGATTGCTTCCGTGGCTTGAATATTGGTGATAACGCCTTCCTCAACCATCCTGTTTAAAACATATATCTGACGCTGCTTTGCCCTTTCCGGATATCTGAAGGGAGAGTATCTGCTCGGCGCCTGGGGCAAGCCGGCCAGGATCGCACATTCTGCCAGGTTCAATTCCTGAGCGGACTTTCCGAAATAATTCTCGGAAGCCGCTTCCACCCCATATGCGCCATGGCCCAGATAAATCTGACTTAAATACAGAAACAGAATTTCATTCTTGGCAAACTTTTTATCAATGCGGTATGCAAGAATGGCTTCTTTTATTTTGCGGGAATAACTTCTTTCCGATGTCAAAAAAAACGATTTTGTAACCTGCTGGGTAATTGTACTACCGCCCTGAACAATGGTTCCGGCCTCGATGTTCTTAAAAAACGCCCTGATAATACTTAAAATATCTATTCCTTTGTGTTTATAAAATCTTGCATCCTCAGCCGCAATAAAAGCTTCCTTAAGCATTTCAGGCATTTGGGATAGAGGGATCACGATTCTCCGTTCTTTGAAAAATTCAGCGATCTTTCGGGTGTCGTCTGAATACACGGTTGTGATGATAGGAGGCCGGTAATCGTTTAGCGAAGATATTTTAGGAAGATTTCTGCCTATGTAAAAATAAACCCCGACAGCTCCAACCATACCGGACATCACCATAAAAACAGAAACCCAAATAAAACATCGGGCGATTTTTACAAAATTTCCCCCCTTATCTCGCCGGACTCGCTTTTTAAGTATCTTAGAAGTTTTTTTTCGTTTTAGCATAATTCCTGTACGTGAAACGGATCAAATTCGTGGTTTTTGGCCGTGTTGTTTCATAAACTTAAATTTTTATTAAATATCAAATATCGATCTGTTACGCAAGGTGCTTGACAGCCCCAAAATTTATCGCCTGTTTTACTCATTACCGCAATTGTCAAAATTCAACAAATCTCTTTACATGGTTGCTTATTTGCAATACATGGTAATAATCGAACTTGACCGGATCGGAATTAAACAGGAATATGCGAATATCTGTTAATGAAATCAAGTTTAACTCAATTCAAGTGCTTTGTATATTGAAAATGAAATAGTTTCTATCCAGAAATGGTAGATTTTGGTTCCCGGCAAGGCCCGAGCGAGTTTTCAACCGCAGGCATAGCGCGCTATTTCGAGGATTGAAAACGAGCGAGAACGCCGCCGGGGGCCGAAAGATGCCGTTTATGGATGGAAACAAAATAAACAAACATAACACCTTTCCGGCATTGTTTCGCCAAAGTTCCTCAGCGGAACCCCATGATGTCGCTTAGCGCCTAAAGGAGGAAAAGTGATGAATGCTAATTTGCCTGTTTCCTTAAAAGCAGTGGACCGTGTTGAAATTCTAACCCTTATAGACAATTATATTGATCTGTTGCTGCCGCCCTCGGAAATTATCACCCGTCCCCCGCTGGCAAAGGACGGCAATATTCTGGGGGATACCCTTCTGGCAGAACATGGGCTGTCCCTTTTGATTACCGTAACTCAAGGAGAAACCAAACACACCGTCCTTTTCGACACGGGTTACACCAAGGTGGGCGTGCTCCATAATATCGAACAACTGGGGGTAAATGTTGAGGAGATAGAATCCATTGTCATAAGCCACGGTCACATGGACCACACCGGCTCCCTTTACGGCATTCTCGACAAAATACCCGGGACGATTCCCCTGGTGGTTCATCCCGGTGCATTTGAATATCCTCGCTATACCCGCACCCCGGACGGCAGCACGCGTCTTTTTCCCCGAACCCTAATAAAAGATGAACTTGAACAGAAAAATGTTGAAATCGTGGAAAGCAAAGCACCGACACTGATCGCCGATGATATGATCATGGTAACCGGAGAAGTGGAACGAACAACGGAATTTGAAAAGGGAATGCCCAATGCGCTTAAAGAAAAAGATGGAGAATTAGTGTTTGATCCGTTTGTCGACGATCAGTCCATTGTCTTTAAACTCAACGGAAAAGGTTTGGTCGTTATTTCCGGATGCGCCCATGCAGGTATTATTAATACCATTATGTTTGCACAGAAAACAACCGGGGAAAAGAATATTCAGGCAGTGCTGGGAGGGTTTCATCTTTCCGGACTGTTTTTTGAAAAAATTCATGACAAGACCATCGCGGAATTTAAAAACTTGAATCCTCAAGTGTTAATCCCCATGCATTGTACCGGGTGGAAAGCTATCCAGCGATTACAAGAAGAATTTCCGTCAAGTTTTGCGCTCAACAGTGTAGGGTCCAAGGTAACGCTTTCGTGATGCAGCATCCCTTTACAGGGGAGTTAATATAGAATTTTCAAGCCGTTGCGATTTGGATATTTTGCCATAAAGTTTCACTTTGGAACCTTGGCAGATTCAGGTTAAAAGATCATTCGAAATGTTTACCATGAAAAAATTACCGAAAACCCATCGAAATTTTTTTTTATCGTTTATCAAATGCGTTTGCATCATTTTTTGCCTATCGTTACTTGCGTTCCGGAGCAACACGAGTTCCGCCTCAACCATTAAAATCGGCGAGATCAACCCTCTTTCCGGCGGCTTGGCAAAAAATGGCATTGAGATCCATCAAGGGATCGAGGTTGCCGTGGCCGAGGCCAACGAGGCCGGAGGTATCGGCGGCAAGCAGCTGCAGCTTATCTCACGAGATGATCAAAGCCGGCCGGATGTAGCCATCTCCAGGGCTGAAGAATTGTGCTCCTGGGAAAAGGTGGCCGCGCTTACCGGCGGTTATGTCGATTCCCTGGTAGGGCCTGTCGCCGCAGTGGCTAAAAAATACCGGATTCCCTATGTGGCCAGCGCCAGTTTGCAAAAGGAACTGACACAGCATAACAATCCATACTTTTTCAGAGTTTCCCGCCTTCAGGGCTTTGTTGAACCGCTCTGCGGAATCCTGGCCCAACATTTTAAGCCCCAACATCTGGCCATTTTGCACGCCGCCACCCCCGGATCTACAGAACTGGCCCGTGACCTTGAACGTTGTCTTAAGACTCGTGGCCTTAATGTACAACTGATTGAAAAATTCCGTCCGGGCACACCTGATTTCACACCGCTTATCGCAAAGCTGGCCGGCATGAACATTGACGTGATCGTTTCGGGCGGCTTTACACCGGATCATATCCTTTTTGTGCGCCAGCTAAAAGAAAACAGAATATCACCCAAGGCATATATCGGCCCATTCGGCATTGCATATGAAAGCTTTATAAGAACAATGGGTAAAGATGCCGACTACCTTTACAGCACCTGTGCCTGGAACCCGGGAATTACCCAGCCCGGTACGGAAGCGGCATCTAAAGCATTTATTCAAAGATTTAGCCGCATGTTCAACCAGGAGCCGAACACCACCAACATGCACGGTTACACATCTGCCCGAGCTCTGATTGCGGCCATGCAGGCAGTGTTGCATAACGGCCTGCCCCTTACCGGTGATAATATTCGCATGGCATTGACAAAACTTAACCTGGTTCTCCCCATGGAGCATCTTGTTTTTGACAAAACCGGAGACCCTCTCCATTACAACCATAGGGTTGTCCAGATTCAGAAAGAAAAACTCGTGGTTGTCTATCCATCCGATCGAGCCGCCGAACAGGCGGTTTATCCAATGCCCCCATGGGATCAAAGATAACTTATGTGGACTACGGTTCTGGTTTCGGGCATATCCCTGGGTTCCTTTTATATCCTGATAGCGCTTGGATTTGCACTGATCTTTGGAGTCACTCGCAACTTTAATCTGGCCCATGGCGAGCTGGTGGTATTAGCGGGCTATGTGGCCTACTGGCTCTGGAACGTCTATGGTTTGTCCTTTGTGTTAACATTTCCGGTCGCCATTCTGGTGATGCTTTTGATATGCCTGGGGCTCAAACGCCTGTTTGCCCGGCTCAGTGAACCGTTGGAGCTAAATTCCATTGTCCTTAGTTTCGGAGTGGCCATTGTAATCCAAAACAGTATGCTTTTCCTGTTTTCCGGTAATTATCGACTCATTCGCATTCCATCCCTGAATAAGAGTTTCCACTTCCATGGGGTTTATATGAGTTACGGCCAGTTCACTCTGCTTCTATTGTCCCTGATTGTAATCTTCCTGCTTTATATAGTTATGTACCGAACGTATCTGGGAAAGGCGCTGAGAGCAACGATCCAGGACAAGGAAACGGCCGCTCTGTCAGGCATTAACGTGACGATCATGGGAACACTCGCTTTCTGTCTCGGTGCTGTGCTTATCGGTCTGGCAGGACCCCTTTACGGCTGCACACACTATCTTTATCCGTCAAGCGGAGGTGAAGTCACTTTGCTGGCCATTACCATTACAATTTTTGCTGGTGTGGGACGTCTTAGCGGAATCATCCTGGCAGGTTGGATTCTGGGACTGGCTGAATCTTTTACCGTAATACTCTGCGGATCCAACTGGCGTGAGATGGTTACTGCCGTTTTGTTGCTCACCCTGCTGGCTTTCAGGCCTCATGGCATTGTTGGAAATGGAGAACGATGAGCTATTATATAAAATATATTGTTTGTGAAAAACATTTTGGGGTAGCTATTCCGTAGTTTTAAATCGTCTGTGGCGGCGCTATCTGACTGATCCTGGATGCTGGATGCTTGATCCTGGAAAAAAATGTAGTGATTCCTGATAAATATCCAGTATCCAGAAACCAGTATCCAGTATCTCGCCTCAATCAACTTCAGGTCGTATTTTATGGCAACAGATGGGTGGACCCCAAAAACATTTTCTTAAAAGTTATATCATGATTACTTCAAAAACAAAAAAATCTCGATATGGCTTCAATAAGGGTTTAAAGACGGATACCGTGGGTCTTTGGATGGCTTTATTCCTCCTGTTGCTGCTTCCGGTTCTGGTTCGGCACAATGACTACATTCTGCAAGTCTTTACCCATGCCCTGCTCCTGGCTACCCTGGCACTTGCCTGGAACATTCTGGGTGTAAGCGGTTCGATTTCCCTTGGACACGCCGCTTTTTTCGGTTCCGGCGCCTATGCTTCGGCCCTTTTAAGTCTTAATTTGGGTCTGTCTCTCTGGATCACCATTCCTTTAGCCGGATTTATCGCCACAGGCCTCGGTTTTATTATGGGTCTGATCTGCATACGCCTGAGGGGTGCTTATTTTGCCCTGGCAACTCTGGCCTTTATAGAAGTTCCCAGGGTTATTACCGACAACTGGGATGAAGTGACCCGAGGCTCCCTGGGACTGGTAGGGCTGCCGGGATTTCCCTCGCTGCACCTGGGTCCATGGCATATCGATTTTGGTTCCAGTATCACGGCCTCTTATTATCTTATGGTTATTTATTTTCTGGTATTGCTGGGCCTGGTGGGATTTATATTTCGTTCCAATCTTGGTCTGGCACTTCAGGCCATCCGCGAAGAGGAAATCGCTTCCCAAGCCGTCGGCATTCAGGCGAACAGCTTTCGATTGTTCTCTATGCTGCTCAGCGCCTTTTTCACCGGAATCAGCGGCGCCTGTTATGCACATCTGGTCCGATATATCAACCCGGGACTGGTTTATGGTCTTCATTTCTCCGCCATACCCATGATCTTTGCTATTTGCGGAGGCCGGTTCACCATTATAGGACCCGCTCTGGCTGCGCTAATTATTTATCCTTTGGATCAGTTCATTTTCCATCCTCTGATTCCGGCGGGCCATGAGTTCCTGTATGGGGCGGTTCTCATCTTTGCTGTTCTATTCATGCCGGCAGGGTTATGGGGAAGCATACATAGAACAACAAATCGAACCCTCCGTGCCAAATAACCCGTTTTGTTTATTGGGATTTGGAATTTAATTGATATTTGGTGTTTAGATAGTCCCTTACCCGTGCCAGGGCCTCGGATCTGCTTTTAATTGTATTTGTTAATTTTTCTTCCTGCACAAGGTTTAGAATTGTTTTGAATAGCGGTGAAGGGATCAGCCCGAATTCATGAATAAGGTCATGGCCTGTAATCAGCGGTGGTTCCGTGATTTTGGGTTTAAAACCATAAAAAAAATTATGAATCATCTCTTTTACAAACCCTATGAAGGCCTTGTTTGTTTGATTTGGCGTGTCTCGTTTTGCCATGATATCAGCAATGGTATGCAACATCAGGGCAGGCGTGTTGTCTCCGCATTTTATAAAAAAACGGGTTACCCCTTTATGGGTTAACGTTTTTTTCTGCATGGCCGTAAAAAGAAAGAGCGGATTTAAATGGTTGCGGATAATAAAATCGATGAAACGCTTTTCACGATTGGAAAATCTCAACTTTTTGCTGATTTTTTGAGCCAGATCGGCACTTTTCCGGGAATGGCCGTAGAAATGGATTTTTCCCCTGTTATCTATGGTTTTAGCCCAGGGCTTTCCAATGTCATGTATCAGAATTGCATATTTAAGGAGCACGCTTTTTTCTTCATCAAGATATTGCCGGATCTGGATGGGTTTATCCGGCAGAAGTGTGTCCGGATCATTGAGTATGGTTTCAAGATGCTGATAAGCTTTCATCGTATGTTCAAACACGTCATAAATATGATGACTGTTTTGAAGGCATCCTTTTAACCGGTCAAGATCGGGGAAGATGGTGGTTAAAAGACCGGCGTCATCCATTTGGGAAAGATAATGATAGGATTTCGATGTGCCCAGCAATTTGAAAATTTCGTCTCGTATCCGTTCACCGGCTGAATTTTGTATCAGTTTTGCATAAGCGCTGATACTGGAAGCAGTCTGTGACTCGATTTGGAAATTCAGGCATGCACCGATTCTATAGGCCCGTATCAAACGGATCGGATCTTTTTTAAAAACATCTGCTGAAACCATACGAACTTTTTTATCGGCCAGATCTCGAAGACCTCCCAGGCAGTCAATAATTTCTCCTGAAGAAAGATCATATGCCATGGCGTTGATGGTAAAATCCCTTTTTTTAAGGTCGTCTTCTATGAAAGAGCCGTTTAAAGAGGTTATATCAAAAATATTATCATTGGATACAACCCGAATGATCATCTGACCCGGTTTTCCTATCTTAACCAGGCGGCCCGATATGTTTTTGGCCATGTTTTCCGCAAATTTTTCTGGATTTTCCGTGACTGCAATGTCATAGTCGGTTGGAATTCGATCCAGAAGCAGATCCCTGATCGAACCGCCGATGACATATACGCCTTCTGTTTCAGAGAAAATATTTGAATTAAAATGGATCATGGATCTCTTTACTTATACTTTAAACGGTCATAATTTGAGCTTTCTAAATCTTGGATACGATCACAGTAATTAGGGCTGGAGTACTCCAATAATAAACAACGTAATATGGACAATTGATAATCCAATTGATATAGAAATACCATTTAAGGCCGTGTATAGTATATATCACTATTTCCAGGTTGTGTCTATCCGGATAAGATATGGTAGAAACCATAAAAAAAGTTTTTAAAGTTGCGGTTACCGGGGGAGCCGGATCCGGCAAGAGCTTTGTTTGCAACCGTTTGAAAGAGTTGGGTATAAAAATTATAAGTTCCGATTCACTGGCAAGGGAGGCTGTGCCGCCGGGCTCCACGGCTCATAAGAAAATCTTACATTATTTTGGTGAAAAGGTATTGTTAGGCGACGGCACGCTGAATCGCCAAATGCTGCGACGTATTATTGTAAACGATAGTGCTGCCCGGCGTTCTCTGGAGCGATTCATACATCCGGAGATATCCAAGCTCATGCAGCGAAAGATGGCTCAAGCGGAACAGCACGGTGATCGTGTGGTGGTGGTAGAGGTTCCTCTTCTTTTTGAACTGGGCATGGAAGAACAGTTCGATCTGGTTGTCGTGGTCAGTGCCGCTCGTAAATTGCGGGTTAAAAGGCTGATGGACCGCGATAACGTCTCCCGTGAAGACGCTGAAGAACTTTTAAATGTTCAAATGCCGGATCAAGAGAAGGTTGATCGTGGAGGATTCATATTATCAAATGACGGTTCAAAGGAGCAACTCATAAGATCCGTTGATCAGTTATATGAAAAATTTTTAAAAATAACGCAAAAAAGATCAAAAGTCCTTGACAGCCAAGAAATCATGTTTTAAAATTAACAAAATTTTTGAATATGAATACTCCTGTTTGGATCCCGCCATTTGGAGAGAATGTCTAATCTTTCAATATTAATTCACTAAACACATATTCTTCCATAAAAGCCATCATGGATCCGGTTGATAGTTTATAGAATTAATTCAAGAGGTTATACAACGCGGTCAGGCCGCTCTCAAAAAGGAATTCCCATATTATGAACATTGTTCAACTTAAAGAAAAGAAAATTAGCGAGTTGGCCCTTTTGGCCAAAGATTTCAAGATTGACGGGGCGGCCGGAATGAGAAAACAGGATCTTATTTTTGCCCTGTTACAAGCAGAAATTGAAAAGACCGGTTTAATATTCGGGGAAGGGACACTCGAAATACTGCCGGATGGATTCGGATTTCTGCGGGCGCCGAATTACAATTACCTGCCGGGGCCGGATGATATTTATGTGTCACCCTCGCAGATACGCCGTTTTAATTTAAGAACCGGCGATACGGTTTCCGGGCAGATTCGTCAGCCCAAGGAGACGGAACGGTATTTTGCTCTGTTAAAGGTCGAGGCGGTTAACTATGAAGATCCGGAGGTTTCCAGAGAAAAAATTCTTTTTGACAATCTGACGCCGCTATATCCTGACAGAAAGATACTGCTTGAATCCAATTCTGATAATTATTCCATGAGAATAATGGATCTTTTGACTCCCACCGGTTTTGGCCAAAGAGGGTTGATTGTTTCACCCCCCAGGTCCGGCAAAACAATGCTGTTGCAGTCCATTGCCAACAGTATCAGTGTAAATCATAAAGATATTGTTTTGTTTGTACTTCTTATCGACGAGCGGCCCGAAGAGGTCACGGACATGATGCGATCCGTGGACGGCGAAGTGATCAGTTCGACTTTTGACGAGCCTGCAGAAAGGCATGTTCAGGTTGCTGAAATGGTTATTGAGAAGTCCAAGCGGTTGGTGGAACATCAAAAAGATGTTGTTATCCTTCTGGATAGTATAACCCGGCTCGCACGGGCATACAATTCTGTTATCCCGCCAAGCGGGAAGATACTTTCCGGAGGCGTTGATTCAAATGCACTTCAACGCCCAAAACGTTTTTTCGGAGCTGCCAGAAACATTGAAGAGGGAGGAAGCCTCACCATTATCGCAACCGCTCTGGTTGATACGGGAAGCCGTATGGATGAAGTAATTTTTGAAGAATTCAAGGGTACCGGCAATATGGAAATCCAGTTAGATCGAAGGCTTGCCGATAAGCGGGTGTTCCCTGCGATTGATATTAAGAAATCGGGCACTCGCAAGGAAGAGCTTCTTCTGGATCAGGAAACACTGACGCGTGTCTGGATTTTAAGAAAACTGCTATCTTCCTTAAATCCGGTTGACAGTTTGGAATTTTTGCTCGATAAAATGAGTGGAACAAAAAATAATCAAAATTTTCTTAATTCAATGAATGCGTAAGAGAAAAGCAGGAGGTTGAAAATATATGAAAAAGGACATTCATCCTGAGTATAAACAGACAACCATAAGGTGCGCATGCGGCAATGAGTTGGAGGTGGGTTCGACAAAATCGGATATCCGTGTTGAAATCTGCTCAAAATGCCATCCTTTTTTTACAGGCAAACAGAAACTTGTGGACACTGCCGGACGAATTGAGCGTTTCCGCAAAAAATATGAAAAATTTCAGAACCAATAAACCGCCCATTCACCGATACGGCTCAGCCTTGATAACCATATACAAAAGGTGATGGGCCGTTTATTTTTGGGCGTCACTTTTTTTAATGGAGCGATCTGAATAAAACCCATGTTTGATAGATTGTCAGGTGTTGAAAATCGATTTTTAGAAGTCGAAAAGCGTTTGAGCGATCCCGGGATTGTACGGGATCGGGAGGCATACCAGAAATACAGCCGGGAACATGCCGAGTTAAGCAAAATTGTATCGGTTTTCAGAAAGTATAAACGGATCATAGAAGAGCTCAATGACAGCATGGGGCTTTTAAAAGACAAGGACCCGGACATAAAAGAAATGGCTCGGGATGAAGTCGGAGCCCTGACCCTTAGCAAAGAAAACCTCGAAAACGATCTTAAAAATCTCCTTTTGCCCAAAGATCCTAATGATGATAAAAATGTTATTGTTGAAATAAGGGCGGGAACCGGCGGCGAAGAGGCCGGGCTGTTTGCAAGTGATCTTTTCAGAATGTACACCCGGTATACTGAAAGCAAAAATTGGGAAGTCGAAGTCATGACCCATCATCCCACCGGGGTTGGCGGTTTAAAAGAGATCATCGTCATGATCCACGGAAAAGGGGCATACAGCCGTTTTAAATATGAAAGCGGCATACATCGTGTCCAGCGTGTTCCGGAAACCGAGGCTCAGGGGCGGATACATACCTCTGCAGTGACGGTTGCGGTTTTGCCGGAAGCTGAGGATGTTGAACTTCATATCGATCCGAGTGAGATTAAAGTCGATGTGTTCCGATCAACCGGTCCGGGAGGTCAAAGTGTAAATACAACCGATTCAGCGGTACGTCTTACCCATCTCCCAACAGGTATGGTGGTAACCTGTCAGGATGAAAAATCTCAGTTGAAAAATAAAAACAAGGGCATGAAAGTGCTGCGCGCTCGTCTTCTTGATCGTATGATCACGGAGCAGGATGAAAAAAGATCTAAAGAGCGGAAAAGCCAGATAGGAAGCGGAGACAGAAGCGGAAGAATCAGGACGTATAACTTTCCCCAGGGAAGAGTTACCGATCACCGGATCGGACTTACCCTTTACAAGCTTGAAAACATTATGCAGGGGGAACTAGACGAAATCATAGAAAAGCTTGCAACTTTTTATCAGACCCAGGCATTACAGAATGCAGAATCAGCCGAAGTCCAGGGATCCTGAATGGACCATAATAAAACTTCTCAAATGGACCACTTCTTATTTTAAATCCCACGATATAGACAGCCCAAGATCTACAGCCGAAATACTTCTCGCACATGTCTTAAAATTAAAAAGAATAGATCTGTATTTACGATACGACCAGCCGCTTTGCATAAATGAGCTTTCGAAATTTAAAGTGTTAATAAAAAGGAGGATTGAGCGGGAACCGGTTGCATATATTGTAGGCGTCAAAGAATTCTGGTCCATGGATTTTGCCGTCACAAAAGATGTCTTGATCCCGCGACCTGAGACCGAGTGCCTGGTTGAGGCTGCATTGAGTCTTTTGCCCCAGGACAACGTTTCTGATATTAAACCGTCGCCAAAAAGAATATTAGAGCTCGGCACAGGATCCGGGGCCGTAATTCTCGCCATTGCATTCATGCGACCCAAACATATTTATTTTGCATCTGACCGTTCCTTTGAAGCCGTTAGGATGGCCGGACAAAATTCAAAGCGACATGGCCTGGATACGGCTGTCAGTTTCTTCTGTGCGGACTGGTTTACGCCCATAAACTGTGAAAACAAACGATTTGATATGATCCTATCAAACCCGCCTTATGTTCCAAATCGGATTATCGGGTGTCTTATGCCTGAAATTTACAAGTATGAACCGATTTCGGCCCTTGACGGTGACAGAGACGGACTTTTCTGTTTAAGACATATTATCAATACTGCTCATGGATATCTGAACCCGGACGGAAGCCTGTTGCTGGAAATCGGTCATGATCAGAAAAATGATGTCCGGAGTATTATCGACCAGTGTGGAAATTATGAACATGTGGTATTCACAAAAGATTATAGTGGATATGACCGTGTTGTCCGGATGAAAAAAAAGTAAAAATCCTGCCCCAGAGGACTAGGCTTTGATTATCCCCAGAGGGGATTTGCTTTGTTGGAAGTTTATTGAATTATTGAAATCCCAAATATCAAATTACAAATATCAAACAATTTCCAATGACCGAAATTCGAAAATCCAAACAATGTCTCGCCCTGGAAGGTTTTGGTCATCGAATCTTGGAATTTGAGATTTACCCGCCTTAGGCGGGTTAATTTGTAATTTGGTGCTTGGTATTTGTGATTTTAGGCTATCGTAAAAAGTTCGATTAGTTTGCCGGAATAATAAAAAACTGTTGCGCATCAATATTTAATTTGTTAAAAAATTTGGTTTAACTAAATCGCACGCCGTTGGACCTGTTTCCCGGTGCCCCTCATGGCGGGGTCGGATTCGGGAGTGATATCGGCGGTGGAAAAACCATTTAAAGAAGGAGAAAATAATGGCTTATATTACAATGAAAGAATTGCTTGAATCCGGAGTACATTTTGGTCATCAGACAAAGCGTTGGAACCCCAAGATGAAGCAATATATCTTTGGGGCCAGGAACGGCATCTATATTATTGACCTTCAGAAAACTGTTCGAATGTTCAGGAGAGTATATGATTTTGTAGTAGATACCGTTGCAAACGGCAAGTTGATCCTTTTTGTAGGGACCAAAAAGCAGGCCCGGGATTCCATCTATGAAGAAGCGAATCGATGCGAAATGTTTTACGTTCATAACCGATGGCTGGGCGGGATGCTGACAAACTTTCAGACCATAAAAAAAAGTATAGAACGTCTTAACTATTTAAATACAATTGTAAATGACGGATCGATCAATCTTTTTCCCAAAAAAGAAAGGCTGAAGCTTGAAAAGGAACGGAAAAAACTTGACAATAATCTTGGCGGAATACGTACCATGAATGATCTTCCCGGTGCTATTTTTGTGGTTGATCCCAAGAACGAGGCGATTTCAGTACGTGAGGGGAAACGACTGGGAATTCCGATTATTGCTATTGTTGACACCAATTGTAATCCTGATGATATTGATTATATCATACCCGGTAATGATGATGCCATCCGTGCAATACGGCTGATCACATCCAGAATCGCTGATGCTTGCATTGAAGGTAAAGAGCGTCTGGCTGAAAAACAGCAGGCTGAAACCGACAAAGAAGTGGAGGAAGTATCTGAATTTGCGGCAGTGAGTGCGGAATTAAAGCCGGGTGAAAGAAAGATTATTTCAGATGGCTCAGAAGGGCCTGTTGTGGAAATAATAAAAAGAACAACATCTGGAAACGAAAATGATGCGAAACCTCCTGAAGACTATGAGAATCAGGAACCGGTAGAAACAACTGACGCTGAAGAAACAGGAGAATAATGATGGCGACAATTAGTGCTGCGACGGTCAAACAGCTCCGTGAAAAGACCGGAGCAGGAATCATGGATTGTAAAGAAGCACTTTCCGAGTGTAATGGAGATATAAGCAAAGCGGTTGATTTTCTAAGAAAAAAAGGCCTGGCCACAGCGGCTAATCGAGCCGGCAGGGCCACGACTGAAGGGATAATCGAGTCTTATATTCATATGGACAGCAAGCTTGGTGTTCTGGTCGAAATTAACTGCGAAACCGATTTTGTTGCAAAAAATGATGATTTTAAGGAATTTGCAAAAAATATTGCAATGCATATTACAGCGACCAATCCTGTAAGTATACGGCCGAAAGATGTCCCCAAAGAAACCATTGACAAAGAAAAAGAAATCTATCGTGCACAGGTCCTGGAAATGGGCAAACCTGAAAAAATAGTAGACAAGATAGTAGACGGCAAGCTGAAAAAATATTTCAAGGAAAACTGTCTGATGAATCAGGCCTATGTTCGTGATCCCAATATAACCATTGAAGATCTTTTAAATGAAATGGTTGCAAAAATCGGCGAGAACATTACAATTAAACGTTTCGCAAGGTTCAAAATAGGTGAGGTATAAGATTTGACAATGCCTCGATTTAAAAGGGTTCTATTGAAGCTGAGCGGTGAAGCGCTGATGGGCGACCAGAGTTTTGGAATAAGCCCTGATGTCATAAGATATGTGGCCGAAGAAATCCGTTCGGCATTTGACTTAGGCGTTCAAATCGCCATAGTTGTGGGCGGTGGTAATATTTTCAGGGGAGTTGCCGCCGCTTCATATGGCATAGACAGAGTTTCTGCAGATCGTATGGGCATGTTGGCCACGGTGATTAACAGTCTGGCTTTACAGGATGCTCTGGAAGAAAACGGGATTATGACTCGTGTTCAGAGCGCTATTTCAATGCATGAGGTGGCCGAACCGTTCATCATCCGGAAGGCTGTCCGCCATCTTGAAAAAGGGCGGGTGGTAATATTTGCGGCCGGCACCGGTAATCCTTACTTTACCACTGATACTGCTGCGGTGCTCAGGGCACAGGAAATACGTGCCGATATCCTTTTAAAGGCAACAAAGGTTGACGGCCTTTACGATTCAGATCCGGCTGTCAATAAGAATGCCAAATTTATAAGAAAAATCAAGTATATGCAGGTCATTGAACAACAGCTCCATGTGATGGATATGACGGCCATTTCTCTGGCCATGGATAATAAGCTTCCCCTTGTTATTTTTAATTTGGCAAACAAGGGAAATATAAAAAGGGTTATATGTGGAGAAGAGATAGGAACCCAGATAAGCAATTAAACATTTTTAAAATGTTTAACATCAACTCGCCGGTTTTAGACAAAGTTTCACTATTATTTATTAGGAGAAATCCATGATTGAATCGATATATCAGGAAACAACGCAGAGTATGGAAAAGTCCATAGACTCTCTTAAAAATGAATTTAAAAAGATCCGGACGGGACGTGCTTCCCCGTCCATTCTTGACGGTATCCGGGTTGAATACTACGGCACAACCACGCCTCTTAATCAGATGGCATCTCTGTCTATTCCTGAAAGCAGACTTATTACCATACAGCCATGGGATGTTTCCGTAATAAAGGATATAGAAAAGGCTATATTGAAATCTGACTTAGGGTTAACGCCTTCAAACGATGGCAAGCTGATACGCATATCCATTCCGCCGCTCACCGAAGAAAGAAGAAAAGAGCTTGTCAAGATTATATATAAAAAAAGCGGGGAATATAGGGTTGCCGTACGCAATATCAGGCGTGATTCCAACGAGCTGTTGAAAGGATTGAAAAAGGATAGTGATATTTCGGAAGATGATGCCTTTAGAGCTCAGGACCAGGTCCAGAAGATAACAGATAAGCATATCAAGCTTATCGATGATGTCTGTAAAGAAAAAGAGAAAGAAATCCTTGAATTCTAATACATCTTCCTCTAGTTACAATGATCTTGATCCTGCAAAGCTACCCTCACATGTTGCCGTTATTATGGACGGTAATGGCCGGTGGGCCAAAAAGCGCCTCTTAAATCGGATTCAAGGACATGAAAAGGGTTCGGAAACTGTTCGAACCATTGTTCGAGCCTGCCGCGAAATCGGTATCTCCTATCTGACCCTGTATGCTTTTTCCACTGAAAACTGGCAGCGACCCCAATCCGAAGTTGTTGCTCTGATGACCCTTCTTAAAAAATTTCTCGAATCGGAAAAAAAAGAGATGCTGGACAACAATATCCGCTTGTATGCCATCGGACAGATAGAACGGTTGCCGGAAAATGTCCGGCAAGCATTACATAGCGGCATGGCGTTAACAAAAAATAATAACGGCATGATCCTAAATCTGGCTTTGAGCTATGGCGGGCGGGCTGAAATCGTTAAGATGGTTAAAGAGATTGCAATGAAAGCCAAAGATGGTCGTATCAGCCCGGATTCAATAACACCGGAAATTATATCTGAACACCTGTATACACGTCAAATGCCTGATCCGGATCTTTTGATTAGAACAAGCGGAGAAATGCGCATAAGTAATTTTCTCCTGTGGCAGATAGCCTACTCGGAAATTTATATTACAGATACTTTATGGCCCGATTTTGGGAAGGATGAATTTGTGCGAATTCTGAAAGATTATCAGCAGCGTGATCGGAGGTTCGGTAAAGTTGATACACAACTAAAAGAAATGCATAACATGCCTAAAGTAATCTAAAATTTACCCTGTGAAATTCCGCAGGACTATTTCACCGGGGTGCCTAAAGTTTACCCTGTGGAATGCGGAGCCTATTCCTCCGGGGTTAATGTATTCTATTATGTTAATGTTTGGGAAATTTTATCTCGCCATATAGGAAGATAGAATTTCCGAGACGTTTATTTAATTGATACCGGCCAGATTTCTTTCATCCGGCGTACATTCCAATAGTAATTCGCAACTTGTAAACGGCAATCCAGTCAAAATGCATTTGAAACGATGGATTACAGCTTTTGTGGCCATTCCCTTTCTTGTTTTGCTGATCGGCAGCGGGGGGGCATTGATGTTTGCCGTGGTTATCGGCTCCGTATGCCTCATAGCCCTTTGGGAATTTTTTTATATTTTACTTGGCAAAACTGAACCCTTGAATCCATTTTGCTTTAAGCTTTTGGCTTTCATCATAGGTCCGGCTATTATCTGGGCTGCATATATGAATTCATTCAAAAGTATGTTAGGCCTTATTGCTTTAAATCTTATTGTCTCCGCCCTGATCTCTCTTCCTAAATTTAAATCTGATGCATCCGTATCGGAAATCGTTTTAAAACAGGTTTTGGCTGTTATATATATCCCTTTGTTTCTATCGTATCTTGTTTTGATCCGGAATGGTGATGATGGTGTTTCCTGGATTTTTTTCCTATTAATCGTGGTTTTTCTGGGTGATACAGGTGCATTCTATACCGGATCTTATTTGGGGCGACATAAGCTTTGCCCTGCAGTAAGTCCGAACAAAACCATAGAAGGCTCTGTTGGCGGACTTGCCGTCAATGTATGCGCGGGTGCTTTGTTCAAAATCTTTTTTTTCTCCCTGTTGCAGTGGGAGTTAAGTATCCTGTTTTTCCTTTGCATCGGTGTCGCAGGACAGGTGGGCGATCTGTTTGAATCTAAACTTAAAAGAGTCGCCAACGTAAAGGATTCCGGTGCATTACTTCCCGGTCACGGTGGATTTCTGGATCGGATTGATGCGTTGCTTTTTGCGGCCCCGGTCACTTATTTTTTCATAGAATATATATTATAAAATGAAAAACCTTTCCATACTTGGATCCACGGGATCCATCGGGCGCAATGCACTTGAAATTGTAGCAATGTTTCCCGATCGATTTACCGTAAGGGCGCTTGCAGCTAAAAATAATACAAGGTTATTGGCCGGTCAGGTGGAGAAATTCGGCCCTGAACTCGCTGTGGTTTTTGATGAAACCCGTGCCATTGAATTGAAAAGCATGCTTTCGTCAGGACCAAAGGTTGAAATTATGTATGGACAAGACGGCTACAGGACTGCGGCTAACTATGATTCTGTTGATATGGTTGTTAGCGCAGTTGTGGGATCGGCCGGACTCATACCGACCATTGCTGCCATAGAGGCGGGAAAAAACATTGCCCTGGCAAATAAGGAAACCCTTGTAATGGCCGGCGAAATTGTTGTAAAAAGAGCGGAACGAAATCATGTAAAAATAATTCCTATAGATAGTGAACACAGCGCAATTTTTCAATGTATTTCGGGCAACCGCAGGCAGGATCTGGATAAAATCTTTCTCACCGCTTCCGGCGGTCCGTTTTTGAACCGGCCTGAAAATGAATTTGTAAAAATTAAACCTCAAGATGCGCTTAACCATCCAACCTGGCGGATGGGCAAAAAGGTTAGTGTGGATTCGGCGACCCTAATGAACAAGGGACTTGAGGTTATTGAGGCAAAATGTCTGTTCGGTGTTTCACAGGAAATGATTGAAGTTCTGATCCATCCCCAAAGCGTGATCCACTCCATGGTTTCTTTTAAAGACGGCGCGGTAATGGCCCAGCTTGGGATTCCGGATATGAAGGGAGCAATTGCATATGCCCTGTCGTATCCCGAACGTCTTGCACTGGAGCAGCCGTTGCCTGATTTTGCCGGGATCGGGGCGCTTACTTTCGAACGGCCTGATTTAAATAAATTTCCATGCCTTGATCTGGCGTATACGGCATGCCAAACCGGAGGGACACTGCCGGCAGTGTTAAATGCCGCAAATGAGATCTCGGTTCAGGCTTTTTTAAAGCAGCGTATCCCATTTGTCAAAATACCCGAGATTATCGGAAAAACAATGGAGAAACACAGTGTTGTTACAGATCCGGCCTTTGATGATATTCTCGAATCTGACAGATGGGCCCGGGAGCAGGCCCGGAATTTGATCGACAGGATATAATAGAAGTAACTTGAATTTATTGGGAATATATAGCTATAATGTAATAATTACGTATTCGTCTAAAGAGTAGTTGAGTTAGTGGAAATTCCAAATAACAAATCCCAAATAACAAACAAATCACAATGACCGAAATTTAAAATCCCAAACAAAAAAAACAATCGCTTTTGAACCGGTTTGGAATTTGGAGTTTGAGATTTGAGATTTGTTTGAGATTTGATGCTTGAGATTTGGGATTTACCCGCCTGAGGCGGGTTAATTTGTAATTTGGTACTCGGAATTTGTGATTTCAAAAAATCCGTAAACGGTTATCATTCATTTTTCAGCAGGAACTATTACCGTAATGAGCGTTAATATATTTGCATTAGTCATCGTTTTGGGCGTACTGATATTTTTTCATGAGCTGGGACATTTCCTGGTCGCCAGGTTATTCGGTGTGGGGGTTGAAAAATTTTCACTGGGTTTTGGCCCCAGATTAATCGGTAAAAAGATCGGCATTACGGATTATATCATTTCCGCCATACCCTTAGGCGGATATGTTAAAATGGTTGGCGAGCAACCCGATGCCGATTTAGATCCCGCCGACATTCCGATCTCATTTACCCACAAAAATGTCTGGAAAAGGATACTCATCGTTGCGGCCGGTCCTTTTTTTAATTTTCTTTTGGCGGTGATAATATTCTTTGGTATTTTCCAAATTTCCGGCATGTTTATATTAAAACCTTCCATAGGAGAGGTACAGGAGGGTACGCCTGCATACCGGGAAGGTCTGAAAAAAAATGACTTGATCACATCCATAAATGGAGTGGATTTATCAACCTGGGAGGAAATGGCAGAGATTATTACGGCAAGCAGAGGCAAGCCTCTTTCGGTGTCCGTGCGTCGAGGAAATTCTACCCGGGTTGTAACGATTACGCCGGAATCTAAAACATTTAAAAATATATTTAACGAGGATGTGGAACGGTATGTAATCGGAATTTCCGCTTCAGGTGACGGCTTCTCAAAAGATTTGAATGTGTTTCAGTCCCTCCGGGAGAGCATTACACAGACCTATCATATAACCGTCCTGACCCTAAAGGCTGTTATAAAGATTTTTCAGGGCGCTATTTCGCCAAAAACACTGAGCGGACCGATTATGATCGCCCAGATGGCCGGGGAGCAGGCCAGGGAAGGGGCGACCAATTTAATCTTTTTCATTGCACTGATCAGCATAAACCTTGCCATTCTCAATTTTCTTCCCATCCCGGTTCTGGACGGCGGCCATCTGCTTTTCTTTTTTATTGAGGCGGCCACGGGAAGTCCGGTAAGTATAAGGGTACGCGAAATTGCCCAGCAGGCGGGTATATTTTTGTTGATACTGCTGATGATCTATGTATTCTATAATGATATAGCGCGGGTTTTTTTCAGTGAATCTTGACGGCTTCGTAAAAAGTCCAATTTCTGCGTTGCGCTTCATTTCGTGTTCACTGCGGCGTACATAAGTACGCCTCATTCCACGAAATTCGCGACGCCTTGAACTTGAACTTTTTACTTTGCCGTCCCAATTTTGATTTTTTACGAGTTCATCAATCTTAAATTCTGCAATTGTTAATACGGACAGCGGTAATTTGACTATGCCATATCGACTTGAGATAGCGCTAAAATCTGAACTGTTTGATGCTGAAGGGAACGGGATACGCCAGAAGGCAAAGAATTATTTTGGTATCGAACTCGTCAGCGTTCGCTGCGTTTATGTTGTCACCATTGACGCCGACCTTTCCAAGGATCAGCTGAAAACCATCCAAACAGAAATCTTTACCAATCCTGTGACACAGGTCTCCTCCTTGGATCCCCTTGATATAGAATTTGACTGGACCATCTGGGTCGGCTACAGACCGGGCGTCAGAGATAATCCCGGAAGCACCGCTCTTGAGGCGGTGGAAGATATACTGGGGATAACCTTGGGTTCTGGTCAAGCGATCTACACTTCAAAGCGGTATTGCCTGAAAGGTAAAGGCCTGACCGAAGAAGACATGAACAAGATTGCAGCCGAACTTCTTGCCAATGACATCATCCAACAGTGGAATATTTTTCCGGTCGACAAATGGAATCCTGCCCAGGGAACCGGTATTATCATCCCCAGAGTCATACTTGACCATACACCCACGGTTACAACAATATCGGTAGACAGCGATTCGACTCTAAAAAAGATTAGTGACGAGCGAGGCCTGGCATTGAACCCCGCGGATATACCGTTCATAAGGTCCTATTTTCTGGATGCCAGGGTGCAAGCCTCACGGGCTGCCGTGGACCTTTCAGATCCCACGGATATTGAACTTGAATATATTTCTCAGGCCAGAAGCGATCATTGTAACCATAATACATTTCGAGGACTGTTCCGTTATCTGGATCTTGAAACCGGTGAAACCAAGGTTGTGGACAATCTATTTAAAACCTGCATCGAGACGCCGACGTTGACCCTGAAGAAGAAACATCCGTGGGTTGTATCGGTGTTGTGGGATAATGCCGGCGTGGGACAATTTGACAGCAACCATTATTACGTCATTACCGGGGAAACCCATAATTCTCCATCCAATATGGAGGCATACGGCGGCGCCATTACCGGTATTGTCGGGGTTTACCGTGATCCTCTGGGAACCGGTAAGGGGTCGAAGCTGGTGATGGGCAGTTACGGCTATTGTGTAGGACCCAGGGATTATAACGGGCCCCTTAAGCCGCGACTCCATCCCAGACGCCTTCTGGATGGTGTTATCGAAGGGGTAAGAGACGGCGGTAACAAGAGCGGAATTCCCACGACCTTTGGCCAGGTGCTTTTTCATCCCGGATATATGGGGAAATGCCTTGTTTTTGTAACGGCAGTGGGAATTATGCCGGCTTATATCAATGAAGAACCGTCGGAAACAAAGAAAACATCTCCCGGAGAACTGGTTATCATGTGCGGCGGGCGGGTCGGCAAGGACGGAATTCACGGAGTTACCGCTTCGTCAGAGACTTTTTCCGAGCATACCCCTGCCGGTCATGTTCAGATCGGTGATCCCTATACCCAGAAAAAAATGCACGATTTTTTGTTAGAAGCCAGGGACCAGGGCCTGATAAGATTTATTACGGATAACGGCGGGGGTGGACTCTCATCATCGGTGGGTGAGTCGGCCCGGTTTAGCAACGGGTGTGAGATCCAACTTGAAAAAGTTCCTTTAAAATATCAAGGGCTTGATCAGTGGGAGATATGGGTTTCCGAATCCCAGGAGCGAATGACCGTGGCGGTTAATCCGGCGGATCTTGAACGTTTTATGGAGCTTTCCCGAATGCACGCCGTAGAAAGCACAGTCATCGGCCGTTACACCAATACGGGCAAACTTCATATCACCTATAACGGCCGGACCTGTGCCTATATAGATATGGATCTATTAACGTCGGGGTTCCCCCAGTGGGAATTTGATGCCCAATGGCAGGCGCCTGAAAGACGGGGCCTGTTTGAGCCGGTTCTAAAAGAACCCGGTGACTACGAAAGTTTACTGAAGGGCTTGCTTTCACGCCCCAACATCTGCTCCAGGGAGTGGATAAGCAGACAGTATGATCATGAAGTGCAGGGCACAAGTGTGATCAAGCCTCTCGTGGGTGCGGATCGTGATGTGAATAGTGACGCGGTGGTCATAAGGCCGGTACTGGATTCCAAAAAGGGTCTTGTATTTTCCCAGGCCTTACTCCCCGCCTATTCGGCCATCGATGCCTATCACATGACAACCTGTACAATTGATGAGGCGGTGCGCAGACTCGTTGCTGTGGGCGCAAATTTTGACCGTATCGGCGGCGTAGATAATTTCTGCTGGCCCAGTATTCAATTTCACCCTCAGGATAACCCGGACGGCAAATTCAAGGCCGCACAGCTTGTGCGATCATGCCGGGCATTACGCGACATCTGTCTGTCCTATGAAATACCGCTGCTCTCCGGCAAGGACAGTATGTACGTTGACGGCCACCTTACCGGACGATACGGCGAAACCCACAAAATTTCAGCGCCGGAGACCCTTCAGTTTTCCGCAACGTCCGTTATCGACGATATCGCAAAATGTGTCACCATGGACAGCAAAATGTCCGGAGACCTAATTTACATACTGGGGACCACGCGAAACGAACTCGGTGGATCCGAATATTACGAGCATATGGGGTATGTGGGACTGAATGTGCCTCATATTTTTCCGGAAAAGTTCGCTGATCTATACAGAGCTTTGGGCCGTGCCATTTACAAAGAAATGGTCTCCTCTGTTCACGGTATATATCGTGGCGGCCTTGGGGTACACCTTGCCATGACAGCTATGGGCGGGAATCTCGGCATGACGGTTGATCTCGGTCTTGTTCCGTCAGACCCCCTTGATCGTAATTATGTTATTTTGTTTTCGGAATCTGCCGGCCGGTTCATTGTAACCATCGATCCTGAAAACCGAAAGATTTTCGAAGAAATTTTTAAAGGACTCCCCTGCGTCTGTATCGGGACCGTAACCCATGAATCCGATTTCATCATAACGGGGATCGACAAAAGGCCGATTATTAACATCCCTGTTCAGGAACTCAAAGACGCCTGGAAAAAGCCCTTTGGAAAATTGATTTAGCCGGGTATTGAATATTAGTTCCTAATCTCTGAAATTTGTGCTTCTTGTGTCAAAGAAATGTTTAACCAATTAAGTGTAAAGTGTCTAAAGTGATCTAAAGTGCCTAAAATTAAGGAATACTGCCAATTTGTATAAAAGCTGGAGCGAAGCGACTCCTTAATTTTAGTCACTTCAAACTTTAGTTCACTTTAGTCACTTTTTCGACTTGGCCGGGTAATGGAGAACTATAATGAGTAACGTAAGGGCCCTTGTCCTTACCGGATACGGCTTGAACTGCGACAATGAAACAGCTTATGCCCTAACCCTTGCCGGCACCCACGCCCATAGGGTTCATATAAACGCTCTTATCCACGGATCGGTGAATTTAACCGATTTTCAGATTATGGTGTTCGGAGGAGGATTCAGCTGGGGAGACGATCACGGTGCAGGTGTGATCCAGGCGGTTCGAATGAAGACAAATCTGGGGGATAAGATTTTAGAGTTTATCGATGCCGGAAACCTTGTCATAGGCATATGTAACGGATTCCAGACACTCGTCAATCTTGGCCTTTTGCCCGGTTTCGACCATGACTACACCCGGCGATCGGTTGCGCTTACATTTAATGACTGTGGGAATTTCAGAGACGACTGGGTTACATTAACGGTCGTCCCCGAATCTCCCTGTATATTTACCCGTGGAATAGACCGGCTGGAACTTCCCGTAAGGCATGGGGAAGGGAAATTTTATGCCCATCCAACCACCATTAGCCGTCTGATTGATGATAACCAGGTGGTGCTCCGGTATGCAATGCCCGACGGCGGGCCCGCAGACCTGAGGTTTCCTTTCAACCCCAATGGATCGGTCCATGATATCGCCGGGATATGTGACCCCAGCGGCAGGATTTTCGGTCTGATGCCCCATCCCGAAGCCTTTAACCACTGGACCAATCATCCCGATTGGACACGAATCAAGGAAAAGAAAAAGCGCCGGCAAAGCAAACTAGAGTCCAGCCCCACCGTGGGCATACAAATGTTTAAAAATGCGACAAAATATGTCAGTAATAGAGCGCAGCTATGAAAAATTTATATAGTAATATAAAATATTTTTATAGTTTTTCTAAGAACCATATTACATTTCGACACTGTGTTTCTCAATTCTAAAATCTTCCATATTGCCATCCGGCTGATAAATATATAGATTATTATTAATTAAATCATATATATAATCAGAAACCTGTTTTGTATAAATTCTATTTTTTAAAATAATTTTTAATAAATTTTTAATAAACAAACGTTGTGGCATGGAATTTGTATAATTATTAAACTCAGGGGGCCGGCATGCGAAAAAGATCCGGATTCACGGTGATAGAGCTTATCATAGTTATCGTTGTATTGGGCATATTGACTGCTGTGGGCGTGCCTAATTTTTTAAGCTGGCTGCCGAAATATCGCTTGAGAAGTGCGGCCCGTGATCTTTATTCAAACATGCAGCTTGCAAAACTGTCCGCAATAAAAAATAACGCTGATTGGGCGATTGTTTTTAATAAAGCAGCGGATCAATATCAGGTATGTTCCGGTCAAGGGCCTGATAACAGCTGGGGCGGTGGAGATAATATGGTCGTAAAAACCGTTGTTCTGAATAATTACGGAAGCGGCGTGGGGTATGGTCATGGAAATGCCACACCCATTGGCAGCACTTTTGGAGACGAAATTACGTTTACCAATAACGCGGCGGTTATGAACTCAAGAGGAACCGGTAACGCAGGCTATGTTTATTTGGAAAATTCGAGCGCTGCCACGAGTTACGGTATTGGTAAACGGACCAACGGCCTTACCGTTTTACGACGATGGAACGGTGCCAACTGGGAATATTAAGGAACGATTGCATGAAAGTGAAAAAAAAAGAAAGGTTAAACACGCAAGGGTTTACCCTGGTCGAGCTTCTGGTGGCCATGGTCGTATCTTTGCTTGCTCTTGGAGCGATCTATTCGACTTTTTTGAACCAACATAAATCGTATCTGATACAGGGAGAGGTTGCTGCCATGCAGCAGAATATCAGGGCTGCAATGTTTCATTTGCAAAGAGAGATTCGAATGGCAGGATGTGATCCCACGGGTTTGGCCGACGATGCCGGAATTACTGCGGCAAGCGTAACTTCCATCCATTTTAAGGAAGATGTCAGGGGTAATTCATCCGGTAGTGACCCGGATGGGGCTACCGATGATCCGAATGAAGACATAACCTATTCTCTGAGCGACGGTAATCTGGTAAGAAATACAGGCGGCGGGAATCAGACCGTAGCCGAGAACATCGATGCCCTCAATTTTGTTTATTTAGGCGCAGACGGCAGTACAACCGCAACGCTTGCCGATATTAGATCGGTGGAAATAACCATTGTGGCCCGGACGGGCAGGAGTTTGAGAGCTTCTCCAAACAACATGGTTTATTATAATCAACGAGGTGCGCAGATTTTAGGTGCGCAAAATGATAATTATAGCCGCAAACGGTTAACGGCCTTCATCAATTGCCGGAATTTAGGCCTAAATTAAGCGGATAGGATGATGATATGAGCCAGGGTAACGCATACACAAAAAAGACTGCGATCAAAACGTCACAAAAAGACCAGGGATTCACACTTATAGAAGTATTGATCGCCATTACTATTTTTGCCGTCGGTCTGCTTGCTGTTGCCGCCATGCAGACGTCTGCCATCACAGTGAATTCCACGGCCGGTCAGATTACAACACGTATGACCTGGGCCCAGGACAAGCTCGAAGAACTCATGGTCCTGCCGTACTCTGATCATCTGCTAGAGGACCTCGGAGATCCTCCTTCAGGTACGGACTCGGAGGGCGAATCGCATCAAGAAACAACTTCTGACGGTTATTATACCATATCCTGGACGGTCACCAACAACACCCCGATTCCCGGCACCAAGTTAATAACTGTGGCGGTCACCGGACGAGGAAAAACAACCCGGGTTAGCTATGTTAAACCAAGTATGTCTTAGGGGGTTTGCCCCATAAGCGCTAAGTTATTTTTTGCGCCGGAAGGACTATGGAATGTTTACTGAAAAAGATGAGGATGGATGGAGATAAACAGATAGGAAAAACTTATGAAAGAAAAATACCTGCCGGAAAATGAAAAAGGATCTATAACTGTTTTAGCCGTGGTTCTTTTGATGCTGTTGACGCTCCTGGGTATCGCCGCAACAACAACATCAAGCATTGAGGTCCAGATCGCCGGAAATGAGCTGCGCCATAAACTCGCTTTTTACTCAGCCGAAGCTGCAAAAGGCTGGGTGATATGGAACCCTGATTTATACGGCTCCAACAACATCACGGCGGGAAGCCCCCTTTTCTTCCCAAACAATGCAGTTCCTTCAGAGGCGCAAACGCTTAACTCGAATCAGTCTTTTAATGGAAGTGTTGGATACGGAAGCTCTGGAGACCCTCGCAGGGGGTCAGGGTATGAAGTCGGTGAATACCGGGCGCATAGCTATATAATGACCTGCAACGGGTATAGTTCTCACAATACCGCCACACAGATAGAAATCGGATTTTATCGTATCGGTTTTTAAATACGTCGATGAGGGGAAATACTATGAAAAGAATGAAACATTACAACTTAACCATTATTTTGATCATTTTTAGCCTTGTTTTTATGGCGTATCCGGGTGTTGCCGATGACACCTGTGTCTTTTCGGTGACTGCGGACGACATCCCGCCCAATATCGTTCTGTTGCTGGATAGCGGGGCCGAGATGGAACAAATCGTCTGGCACTCTGCCTATGACAATAGTATTAATTACACGCCCAGTGTGGCCTCGGAAGCGGATGTTGTTGAAACCCCAACACCCACAACTGGAACTTTAACTTTAACAAATATAACTTGCGATAGCGGTCCTGGCACCTGTACCCCGTTTCAAGACAATAAAACTCTGACTGGTCATACCAGCGGCGCCACAGCGAAGGTAGATGGCACGTTGTATGATACCAACAAGGTTAATTATGATGATAAAACAGGCAATTTTTTGGTGGGTGAAACAGTAGATTGTGACTTGCCAGGTGGTAATGATGGATTGGGTGATATTTTAGCTATTACAGAAACCGGAGGCGGCAACGGGTTTTTTAGAAACGCAGGCTACGGTATCATCATCACAGGCGGTGAATATTACTTGGTGGAGGTTCCCTCCAGTCTGAACCTCGCCGACCATAATTTTGAACTCAAGGCAAATTCAAGCAATGCGGCTGCTAAAGAAGGCACCTGGGAAATCAATGGAAGAACCATAACCTTGCCGGCGGAACCTTCCACTGTAGCGGTTGACGGCGTCATAGACAAAGCCAGTTATTTCAGATATTCCAAGAATTATCTGAACTGGTTGTTCTTTGCCCAAGATGCAGGAGGCAGCCCTCTATATGATGGCTCGGCTTTGCCGAATAAGACTCGCTTCTATTATGCCAAAAGGGCCATTATGACTGTGGCCAAAGGTACGGGGTATCAGGCCAAATTCGGCATTTACTATTTTGCAAATGATACCGGCGGATCACAGGCCCAACCACTCACGTTTGCGGTCAAGGCCGAACCGGATGGGGCCGATAATGACGGAGATACAGCTATCGATGAATTCGATGAAATTTTAACATCCGCCTTTATAAACAACATTAATAACATGGAAACGGTTATCTATTCTCCACTGGCAGAAGGCCTTTCAACGATCGGATATTATTATTCGTCCCCTTCTTCCGGCGCATCGGGGGGGTATTGTCAAAACAATTTTGATATTATCGTTTCATCGGGAATTTCTTCCCAAGACCAGGGCACCCCGTCTAAACATATACCGGCCAGTTTAGCCGACTATGACATGGATGGCGAGGGTGATATTAAAGAAGACAGCACACCAATTACTATTCCGGTCAACCAGAACGGCTCCACCTATCTTGACGACGTTGCCTATTATCTGTATGCCAATGATATTGTGGGGGATGCTCCGGATGCCGGCTCTCTTTGTTATGATGGATTAACCAGCGCTTTTTTGGTGGGTGAAACGGTAACCGGCGGGACTTTCGGAGCGACAGGAGAAATTACGGCCGTTAATGCAAACACCGGAGATCCGAGTACGTCCGGATGTTTGGAGATCGAGAATATATCGGGAAATTTTATAGACGATGAAGCATTGACAAGTTCCGGTGGCGCCGCCGTGGTGAACGGGGAGCTGTATGACGCGGGAGAAGGGTATCAGAACATTTTGACCTACACCATCGGATTTATGGGGGATCAAGAGGGGAATCTTTTTTTGATAAACACCTCTAACAACGGTAACGGCAACAAAAATCTTTATGACACTTCCGATGAAGAATACGGGAAATACCATTTTACGGCGGAATCCCCGGACGCTCTGTCAGAGCAGTTGTTGGCGGCCGTAAACGACATCCTTTCAAGGACCAGCACGTTTACGGCCCCGGTTGTGCCCGTCACAAGAACCACTAGCGGAAACCGGATCTATATGGCGTTTTTTAAACCCGGGGCAGAAAATTTCTGGGAAGGAAATGTCACCAAATTCGGACTTTCGGATAATAATGAAATTATGGATAAATACGACCATGCCGCCACCTGGCCCAACGGCGCCATGAAGGACGGCGCCGAGCCCTACTGGGCCACCATCGACTGGGCCAACCCCAATAAAAGCAATTATATGGATAACCAGCCTGGGGCCGGGGACAGTAACAGAAAAATTTATACCTACCTGGGCACCGCGGATTTGAATCATGTGAGCGGTGTAAATCTATTCGTAGATACCAACACCGGGCTAACGGACGCCGTCCTGGGAAGTCCGACCAACAGTATCGCCGACATCATCAATTACGTACGCGGCGCGGATGTGTTTGACGAAGATGAGGATACCAATACTACGGAAAACAGAGCCATCATTACCGGGGACGTACTTCACAGCGAACCTTCGATTTTTAAGTACACTTATGCTGACGGTTCAACAAAAACAATGGTCTATTTTGGGGCCAATGACGGAATGCTTCACGCTGCTTTAGATACAACCGAAGGCGCCGGGGGCAGCCCCGAGACATCCTATGGCACGGAGGCATGGGCCTTTATCCCCCCGGACCAGTTGCACCGTTTAAAGGATATGGTGGAAGGCACGGAACACCAGTATTATGTGGATTCCACCCCCAAGATTTTCTTTTATGATGATGACAAAGATGGTGTCATAGACACCGGAGACGGAGACCGGGTTATTCTGGTATGCGGTGAAAGAAAGGGCGGCACCAGTTACTTTGCTCTGGATGTGACCGATCCCCAGGACCCCCAATATCTCTGGAGGGTCAGCCAGTACCAAGATTATATATACGGCACTCTAGAGATGACTGATATTGTCGGAACCTGGCCGGCCGATGATTGGGCGGTTCGTTGGATCAATGATGATCCTCCATCCGGAGCTTATGATGCCTGGGTTTATTTTGACGGCGCACCGGTGGGAAACGTTTTTCGTTATAAATATAGAACGGTTACGCCTTTAAATGTGGGTGATCTTGTATTTTCTTGGATAAACCGTGACACCGCCAGTATTTATGGAACAGTTGCCTCTATTTTTGAGGACGCTCCCCGTTCCGCACCTCCCACAACGGTTATTTCGGAATTGGGCGAAACCTGGTCCGAGCCTCAATTCGGACTTGTCAAGACTGCATCCGGTGTGGACAAGCATGTCGTTTTCGTGGGAGGAGGATACAGCTCGGACAATTCAAAAGGAAAAACCGTGCTGGCTATCAACGTTATAACGGGCCAGGTTGTGAAGCAATTCACATCCGGCATGAGTTACAGCTTTCCGGGCACGGTCTCGGTTATTGACGAAGATGGTGATGGGTATACGGACAAGGTGTATGCAGGGGATCTCGGAGGCCAGATGTGGCGGTTTGCGAGTTTTACCAATCCGGACGACGGTAGTACATTGACCTTTCCCAATTGCAATGAAATTATCGATCATGCCAGTTATCCGTGGACCGGCCAGGTGTTCTTTCAAACAGATGAGAACCACTCAAGAAAATTTTTCTATCCCCCCAGTGTCACCCTGGAGAAAGGCTACGACCTGGTTTTTATGGGCACCGGAGACCGGGAAAACGCCTGCTGTAACAATGGCGGTGGCACTTCCGACTGCGACTCCAGCGAGCCCGATATCCTTTGCGCGGTAAAAGACACCCATTCTTCCACCACAATCATAGGGGAACGAGATCTCTCGGGGACTCTTGATCCGCAGGATTTGGTGGATGTAACAGATCCGTCAGACACTCCGCCGAATCTTGGTGATCCGACAGGCGATGCTGAGCCCAACGGCTTTGATGATAAAGGCTGGTATATCCGGCTGGTGGATGACAGCGACAATGCAGTGGGCGAAAAAGCCCTTGCAGAAAGTACGGTTTTTTACAAAGTTTATTATATTACGACCTTTACGCCCAACGACGACCCCTGTATGCCGGGAGGCGAGAGCAAGTTATATGCTCTGTCGTATTTAACCGGCGGTGCAGCCATAGATTTTGATGATGATGATACCAACGACCGGAGCGTAATTATCGGCGGCGGTATTCCTTCAAAGCCGGTTATGGTAATAAGAGACAGCGGTACAAACTTATTGATTTCAATAGGGAGTACAAACCCTGATGATCAAAGTGAGGATGTTTCTGCAGGAGTTTTGGTTATTGAACCGGTTGTTCCGGACACCAATTTCTTTTATTTATGGTGGAGAGAGCTGTTTAATTAAAGATTAAAGGGGAATTAATGAACTTTTTTAATTCCCGAACAAAAAATAATCTTTAAAGAGACGGATTACTACTTATTACTGAAAGTGGTCTAAAATGCCAAATAATAATCAAAACCTGTTATCAGCCCAAAATATTTGTCAGGCCCTTTTAAACAAGAGTCTAATAAAATCTATCCAAGCAAAAGAAATCCTTAAAAAAAAGGAGATTCTGAAGTCCCGACTGGAAAAGCAACGGAACCGGAAGAATGCTTCCGGGGACAGGAACATAAGTCCTGTAAGCATCATCGACGTCATCGCTTCACTGAACCTGAAATGCCCCGGCCCCGACGCCAGGGTAATCGATGAAGAGCTCATTTTCCAGGCCCTTGCAGAAGAATGGAAAATTCCGTTTAAGAAGATTGATCCCCTCAAACTGGATCTCAATCTGGTGACCACAACCATTCCTCGAAGCTTTGCCATGAAACACCTGGCACTGCCCATCGGCATTAAGGACGGATATCTGACCGTGGCAACGCCGAATCCTTTTAATGTGGAGGTTATGGAAGATATTGCTCGGGCCAGCCAACTCAAAGTCAAGGTCGTTGTAAGTACAAAATCCGACATTGTTAAGTTAATTAATGAATTCTTCGGTTTCAAACGCTCCATTACCGCAGCTGAACATCAGTTTGCCGGCCTTTCGGTGGATCTGGGCAATCTCGAACAGTATGTCCGATTGAAGCCCTCCGATGAACTTCCCTCCACCGATCAGCATGTTGTCAATGCGGTGAACCACCTCTTTACCTATGCATTTGATCAGAGGGCCAGCGATATTCATATTGAGCCTAAAAGGGATGTAAGCCTCATCCGGATGCGAATCGACGGAGTTTTGCACACCGTGTATCAACTTCCAAAGAATGTCCATTCCGCTATTATAAGCAGGATAAAAAACCTGTCCAGGCTGGACATGGCAGAAAAAAGAAAACCCCAGGATGGAAGAATTAAAATCGATAAGGAAGGGGTCGAGATTGAGATACGGGTCTCGACCATACCTGTGGCTTTTGGTGAGAAGGTAGTCATGCGAGTCATGGACCCGAACATACTTTTTCAGGACCTGGAAAAGCTGGGTTTTACCTCCACGGATTTAATTCGGTATAATAAATTTATCAATATGCCCCATGGAATTGTGCTTGTTTGTGGTCCCACGGGAAGTGGAAAATCGACCACCCTTTATTCAACTCTCCGGGATCTCTACACGCCTGAAATAAATATCACCACTGTAGAAGACCCCATCGAGATGATTCATGAGGGTTTCAACCAGATCGCCGTTCAGCCGGTTATAGGAATCACTTTTGCCACGATTTTGAGGAATATTCTGAGGCAGGATCCTGACATTATCATGATTGGGGAGATGAGAGATCTTGAAACGGCTGAAAATGCGGTTCAGGCCGCATTGACCGGACACCTGGTTTTATCTACCCTGCATACAAACGACGCCCCTTCATCCATTACCCGGCTCCTGGATCTTGGAGTTCCTTCATTTCTGATCCAGAGCACCCTGGTAGGCATAATGGCTCAGCGTCTGGTTAGAAAAATCTGCAATCACTGCATGGAATCTTTTGAGATGGAAGCCACGGAACTGAAAGCCATGGGTTTGGATGTGGGACAAAACGGCCGGATAAAACTAAAACGCGGCAAGGGCTGCCAGAGATGTCGAGGAACCGGTTATTACGGCAGGACCGGCATTTTTGAAGTGATTCCTTACTCGGAATCATTGAAAGAGATGACCACCGCCAACGCCGATTTCAAAGCCATTGCTACCCAGGCCAAAAAAGAGGGAATGATCACGCTGCGAGAAAACGCTTTGATAAAACTGCTGGCAGGAAAAACCACCTACCAGGAGGTTCTCAGGGTTACGTGGGGACAATCTTAAACCAAAAAACAAGGGTTGCGTGAAGACCATACGAAAGCAGATGATTGAACTTTTGGATAAAAAAGAGATGAGCGCCAGAGAACTCTCCCGGACCATGGGCATTCGGGAAAAAGAGGTCTATGCGCATCTTTCTCATATTGCGCGTTCTGTAACTGCTCAGAGAAAAAAACTTATTATCATACCTGCCGAGTGTTTGGGGTGCGGATATGTTTTTGAAAATCGAAAGCGTTATACCCGCCCGAGTCGTTGCCCGCACTGCAAAAGCGAATACATTCAAAACCCCGTGTACCGAATCAGCTATCCCGAATTTCTTGTGATGAATTTATGAGTCTGTTGATTAATGGTCTTTTCGCACAATCTCTGCGTTATGCTCAAAAAATTAATTCGCCAAAGTTCGGTGGCGAATAAATCCTCGGAATATCAAATATATGCCTGCCTGCCCCGCTTGCCCCGTAGCTCCGGAAGATGGTACTGGGGTAGGTCCGGCAGATCATACGTTAAAACGAAAGGTTATAATATCTCCGTCCTGAACCTCGTACGTTTTTCCCTCAAGCCTTACACTTCCCTTCTTTCTGGCTTCATGATAAGTGCCTGCGCTCATGAGGTCATCATAGGAAACCACCTCTGCACGTATGAACCCTTTTTGCATATCTGTATGGATCACCCCTGCCGCGTCAACGGCTTGGGTCTGTTTTTTTACGGTCCAGGCTTTTACTTCATCGTTAACCACGGTATAAAAAGAGACAAGACCAAGCAGTTCATAGGATTGTTTGATGACCCTGTCCATGGCAGATGCTGAAATATTGAACTCAGACAAAAACTCCTCTGCTTCTTCAACAGACATCTGGGCAAGTTCCTGTTCGAGTTTACCCCTTATCACCGTGCAATTTTCCGTGGACGTCAAATCTTTTGCTTCAGGAATCGCGTCATCCTCATCTTCGTTATTAAACATAACCAGCATGGGTTTTGCGGATAAGAAAGCATAGCCCCTTAAATGATGGGCAGATGCAAGATCCGGGCACTTTCTTAAAGGCATCTCGTTTTCAAGATTTTTAAGACATTGGTTTAAAAGCGAAACTTCCTGAGGAGACGTCTTCTTATTCCGTCTTCTGTCCAGTTCAACATTTTCCAGCTTTTTTTCAACCACAACAAGATCAGCGAATATCAGTTCCTGATCCATGGCTTGAAAATCCTGATAGGGTCTGGGTTTTTCAAGACCGTATACACTGAAATTTCGGATCACATGAATCAAAGCATCACAGTCCCTTGTCTGATTCCAAATTTTCTGATCTTTTTTTTGCCCCAGCATTCCCGGAAGGAAATATTCTACCTGGGCATAAATGGTCCTTTTGGGTTTATACATCTCAGTTAAGACTGCCAAACGTTGGTCAGGAACCGGTATCGTACCGATACGATTTTCACCCTTATGGCCTTCGGGAAGAATGCTGTGCGTTAATGCTTCAAATATCGTTGATTTCCCTGATCCGGGGAGACCTATAATTCCGAGTTTCATTTTGTAAACGCTCCTATAGTCATTTATGGAACCATAATTTTTACGAAACCATCAATTTATTATTGTCACAAAATGATTGTATATTAAAATTGATTATATAGTTAAATACTTAAAAAGGCCAGACAAATTCTTAATAAAAAACTCTTTCAAACCCATCATTTTTACCCAGCCTGCTCAGTTAAACCAGAAATTTGTTTAACCGGGGTAAAACTTTTTTCTATTTCACCGGGGCCATTATTCCAATTGGGGTGTAGCCCCTAAGTAAGTTCTATCTGGGCCGGGGGTTATCGGAAAATTTCTCTTGACAGAGGATTAAATAAGCAAATAACATTCTTTTGAAATCAACATTCCAACATTCCATATCCGAAGGACGTGTCGCCCTTGCAAGAAGGATCGATTTAGGTGGTGTTCGCGTTTGAATCTATAGTTTCTATGGAGCTATTAAAATCTTTTAATATTAACTCGTTATTTTTCAATTGGGAGACGTATTGGTATGTCAAAAAAATGGGCATATCTTTTTGATGAAATTAAACAGGCGGAACAATATGCCGAGGCTATCCACTCGGATGTACGCGGGCTTCTGGGAGGAAAGGGAGCAAATCTGGCCGAAATGACGCGGATTAATGTCCCGGTGCCCCCCGGTTTCACCATAACAACCGAAGCTTGCAACGCCTATTTGAGTTCAAAAGAAATTTTTCCGAAAACCCTGTGGGAGCAGGTGCGAGAAGCTCTCCGTTCCGTGGAAGCGGCCAGCGGCAAGAATTTCGGTGATCCCGTGAACCCTCTACTGGTTTCCTGCCGATCCGGAGCAAAGTTTTCCATGCCGGGAATGATGGATACCGTTCTCAACATTGGATTGAATGACCAAACCGTGCAAGGAATGATTGCGTTGACCGGAGATGAACGCTTTGTGTTTGATGCATACCGTCGCCTGATCCAGATGTTCGGCAATGTTGTAACAGGAATACCTGATGAAGTGTTTGAAAGAAAAATTTCCGGGGCTCGCAAGAAAGCCGGGGTTGAGACTGATTCCCAATTGACAGCTGACCACTGGAAGTCTTTAACCGGACAATTCAAAGTTATTTTCAACCATTATACCAATCACGCTTTTCCGACCGATCCTTACACCCAATTGGAAATGGCAATCCAAGCGGTTTTCAAAAGTTGGAACGGAAAACGGGCGATCGATTACCGTAACGCTTCAGGTATCTCCCACGATCTTGGTACGGCAGTAACTATCATGACCATGGTGTTTGGAAACATGGGTGATGATAGCGCTACCGGCGTTGCAATGACGCGCAACAGTTCGACCGGAGAGAATTGTATTGAAGGCGATTATTTAACAAACGCACAAGGAGAGGATGTGGTCGCCGGCATCCGTTTGACCAAAGACATCTCGGAATTAAAAACCGAGATGCCGGAAACGTATTCACAATTTCAAAACATAGCTCAGCGGATGGAAGACCATTATCGTGAAATGCAGGATATCGAATTCACGATTGAAAAGGATAAACTCTGGATACTTCAAACGCGTGACGGAAAACGCACGGCACAAGCGGCCGTCTGCATTGCAGTGGAAATGGTTGAACAAGGACTCATTACCCCTGAAGAAGCAGTAATGCGCATCACTCCGGAACAGGTGGACTTTTTTCTACATCCGCAGTTTGATCTCCATGCCAAGGCCGCTGCAAAAAACAAAGGCGAATTTCTGGCATACGGACTGAACGTTTCCCCTGGCTCAGCCTGCGGCATGGTTGTGTTTGATGCCGACCTGGCTGAAACATGGTCCAAAGAAGAGGGCAAGGATGTAATCATGGTGAGGCCCGAAACCAAACCGGATGATGTCCACGGTATGCTGGCGGCCAAGGGAATTCTGACCAGTCGCGGAGGACGGACGAGCCATGCGGCCTTGGTGGCGCGTCAATTCGGCAAGCCTGCGGTCGTCGGTGTATCAGACTTGGATATCGATATTAATAAACGCCAGATGACTATAAAACAAGAAATTATAAAAGAGGGCGAATGGATATCCATTGACGGCACTTTCGGTGAAGTCTATGCAGGCAAGCTGAAAACAACGGTTCCGAATATCAAAGATCCTTGGTTGATAAAACTGCTGGACTGGGCAGATGGATTCCGCCGTTTGGGTGTCTGGACCAATGCCGATTACCCTTCAGATGCGGAACGCGCCCGTTCCTATGGTGCAGAAGGAATTGGATTGTGTCGGACAGAACACATGTTTTTTGAGGCCAAACGACTTCCGTATTTACACAAAATGATTATGGCTGATTTGCCGATTGAGAGACAAGAAGCTCTCGATGCTCTGTTACCCTTTCAACGGGAGGATTTTGCAGGCCTGTTCCGGGCAATGGACGGCCTGCCGGTGATTACCCGTTTGATTGATCCGCCGCTGCATGAGTTCTTGCCCAATCACGAGGACCTGGTGAATGACTTGACGGATCTAAAGATGCGCCTGAGGGATGCAGATACACTTGAAACCGTTGATACGCTGCTCATGCAAATTAAAAACAAGAATCGTATCCTCAAACAGGTAGAAAAACTCAGGGAAACCAATCCCATGCTCGGAATGCGGGGAGTGCGCCTGGGGATTCAGATCCCGGAACTGACGACCATGCAGGTTCGAGCCATTTTTGAAGCGGCATGTTTGGTGGCCAAGGACGGAATAGAGGTTCATCCGGAAATTATGATCCCCCTGACCAGCCATGTCAATGAACTGAAAGTCCAATGCGAAATGCTCGAGAAGGAAGCCCGCAAGGTCATGGAAGAGCAGCACATCGAGATTGATTATAAGTTCGGAACCATGATTGAAATACCCCGTGCAGCGTTAACTGCCGACCAGTTGGCCCAATACGCCGAGTTTTTCTCATTCGGCACCAATGACCTCACCCAAACAACATTCGGCATTTCCAGGGATGATGCGGAATCGAGTTTTTTGATGAAGTACCTCAGCGCGGGAATACTGCCTAAAAATCCCTTCGCCACCATCGATCGGGACGGGGTAGGAGAATTAATGGGCATTGCCGTAAGAAAAGGACGTGCAGTGAGACCGGATCTGGAATGCGGGATCTGCGGAGAACACGGCGGCGACCCCGAGTCCATCCGAATTTGTCATCAGCTCGGTCTGACATACGTATCGTGTTCGCCATTTCGGGTGCCCGTTGCTCGCCTGGCCGCTGCGCATGCCGCCTTGCTTGATCGCGAAACCGAGTAACACTATGATCACAAAACCAATTTCCAACTCATTAGATTTTTTAAAAGCGTTAACGGTTCAGGGTTTAGGGTTAGAAGAATAATTTTTAGATTTTCAGTTTGTTATTATGTCAAAAAATTGATGATGTATTTTAATGAGAGAAAAAGAATTGCAATTCCCAATATAAGTTTTATTGCTCTGGCGGGAAAATATTTTTGTAACCTGGCGCCGCAGTACATTCCGAAAAAACCGCCGGCACCAAAAAGCGCACCCAGCATCCAATCAGGAGCAATCGCCAGACCTGTATCGGCGTATATGGGAGCAATTAAGCTATAAAAGGCGACACCGGCAATAGATGTTAAAAATGTTCCCAGCAATGCAGCGCCGGCAATGGTATAAACCGGCAGTCCGAAAATTGTCATCAAAAACGGCGCAATTATCGCCCCGCCGCCAATGCCGTATGTGCCGCCGATTATCCCCACAATAAAAGTCAGCGTAAAAAGAATGATGGTATTAAATGAAAACGTTTCACCGTAAAACTCATAGGTGTAGTTTGTAAAAGAAAATCTGACGGTCCTTACCGCCGCTTTTCTTTCTAAGCCAGCGTGTTGCCCGGAGCGGATTTGAACTGACCTTTCCTTGAATTTTTCCTCAAGTTCTCTGGTTTTTTTCTTTTTTGGGCCGGCTTTCCCGGTCAGGTCATAAAGCAGCCTAATAGCAATATAAAACAAGACACAACCCACAAAAAATTTGAAGTTTTTCGGATCCGGAAGGTATTTAATTCTAAAAACAGCACCCATAAATACACCCGGTAATGTGCCTGCGATGATAACCCAGGCCAGAGGCCACGCCATTCTTCCTTCCCTGATATATCGATAAACTCCGCTGGGTATGGCAACGATGTTGTAAACCAGATTTGTCGGACTCACCGAAGGGCTGGTAAACCCTAGGATGCTCATTTGAAACGGGAGAAGCAAAAAAGCGCCGGATACCCCTCCCATGGAAGTAAAAAAAGAAACAATAAATGCAACGATAAACGGGACTAAAGGAAAAACTTCAACACCCGATACCGGAAAAACCATGACTGCGCCCCTTTTCATTATTCAGAGATCCAACTGCCTAAGTCGAAATTTTCTGCAAATGGATTCACAAAACGGACCCCTTCTATGACGGAGCCCACGTTGAAATTCTCGCTAAAGATTACTTTAATCTGATGTAGCCGCGCTAAAGCCCAGATTTGTACATCCCAATAGAGGTTCCCCGGTGAAATCCCCCGAAGGGGGTATGCATAGCAGAATTTCACTAAGCAGGATGGGTTCAGAGATTGTAGGTTCACCTCACAAATCTGAACCGTGAAGGGTTATGACGATTTTTAGAGTAAATGTCATTTCAGCGCCGGCGGGTATTTAGGTGTTTTACCGAAACTTATTGAACTATATCATTTGGAATAGATAGCTCATGCCCATCCATAAATACCTTTGAGCACTAAGTAGTTTCCAATTTATAAATGAGGGATTTTTTCGATGAGCAAGGCCGCACAAGGTTTTTCGCCCGAGGCGTACTTGAAGTACGTCGAGGGCGGAAACCCTCGGAGAACGCCGCTCATCGGAAAAAAACCATTTATGGATGGAAACTATCTCACTGAGACAGCCTGCTCTTATGCTGCTGCCAATGAACGAACACGAAAAATCTCATTTTCAGATAACGGTGCAATTGCAGATTCAGGCACTGTTATCACGGCTATTGTATCTCCAACAGCATTAAATACTTCTAATGAATAGCCGTCTTCTCCGTCAGAAACAAGATGATGTTCAACAATAGTTGCGACATCACCTTTCTTTAATTTTTTTTTGTGAATATCTTTTAGTAAAATGACTTCTTCAAATAATTTGTATTTCATTTTCTTATATCTCCCTATCCGGATACATGGTGATAAATTTTGTGCTTTTTGTTTCGGTTTCTGTCAGCCAAACTGTGCACACCGATAGACTTTTACCATTCGGCCCAGTCAGTTTTCCTCTAATTTCGTACATCTGACCATATTTTGTGCTTTCAATCCCCATGGCTACAAGTGGTAAAATTTGAACGCGCAAATCATTTTTCAATTCTTGCCAATTTTCAAGTGTATATCCTGCCTGAGCCAGCCATTGAGATTTATCATTTCGCTTTCTTGAAATTAAAAGATATTGTGTCAGTTTTTCATGAGCAATTAGACTATTTTCAGGTAGTTTCATTTTATTAAACATTAACATATAATTTCAGGCAAGTCAAAAAATGACTTTTTACGAAGGCATCAATGTTACATCCACACAACAGCCTTATTCAGAGATCCAACTGCCTAAGTCGAAATTTTCTGTAAATGGATTCACAAAACGGACCCCTTCTACCACGGCGCCCACGTTGAAATTCTCGCTAAAGATGACTTTAATCTGATGTAGCCGCGCTAAAGCCCAGATTTGTGCATCCCAATAGAGGTTCAAGGTTTAGAAATTGTAGGTTCACCTCACAAATCCGAACCCTGAACCAAATTACGATATTTTTTATTTATGTTAATCATAGAGGAAGGAGCTTGTAAACCGGCGTTATAGATCTAAACCGAATAAACTGAAAATATTTCCTTTGTAGCTTAGTGATTTTGTGTCAGATCCTTTTGTTTCCGGCCCGTCCGCCTCACTCCGCTCGGCAGGAGGGCGGGCTTGTCCGGCTCCTCTTTGCCAGAGAGGAGTCATCCAGGGGTGCTAACCCTGAATGCAACCGTATTAAATCTCTTCAGCAAAGGTTAACCGGGGGAGGGAGATGGAGAAACTATATGTTATTATTAATCTTGATCAAACACCTTGCTGGGATAGCGGATCAGCTCTTGTATCATTGCATCGCGTATTTTTTTATCATGGGCGGACTTCTTCTCAAACGCCGCCCCCATTTTTTGCAATAGTTCCTCAAATTTAAGCGGTTTCAGACAATAATCAAAAGCACCCAGCCTCATCCCCTCAATACTTGTCTCCACCGAAGCGTGTCCCGTAAGTAAAAGAACCTCGACCAGGGGCTGAATCTTCTTGATTTCCCGCAAGGTTTCTATACCGTCCATACCCCCCGGCATTTTGATGTCGAGTATAATTACATCAAATAATTGTTCTTTTAAAAGAGCGAGGGCTTCTTCTCCGCTGGTAACACCGGTTGCATCCAGTTTTCTCTTTTTCAGTCGATTTACAATTGTTTCTAAAAAATCAATTTCGTCATCAACGACCAGTATTCGAAACATATCCATTTCAATCCCCTTATCTGTTTTTTTTTAATTAGTGGTGATATTTGCACTTCCTCCTAAGGAAGATTTTCGATTTGATGACAACATATTATTATTTTCTTTTCGGAATTGCAATAGGAAGTTTAACGCTGAAAACAGCCCCTTCTGACAGTTTGCTCTCCGCTATTATGGTGCCGCCTAATTTCTCAATAATATTATAGCTCACCGACAGACCGAGACCCGTCCCTTTGCCGGTCTCTTTGGTAGTGAAAAAGGGATCAAAAATCTTTTTCAGATGTTCTTCAGCGATACCCGGACCGTTATCTTTTATACTGATTACAATCCGGGAATCCTCTTCCCGCGTTTTGACTTCAATCAATCCATCTTTTTCGACGGCATCAATTGCATTGTTTATCAAATTCAAAAACACCTGTTGAAGCTGAGATTGATCACTTGCGATAATCGGCAGTTCAGATTGTAAATCCTTGCTTATTTCGATGTTGTTTGTCTGGGCATGACTTTGCAAAAGCTCTATGGTCTGATCTAAAACATTATTAATGTCAACATCATCTAAACGATGCTCCATCTTTCTGGCAAATCCGAGCATATTATGGGTTATTTTGCGAGCTTTTTCCACGTGTTCTTCAATTTTATCTACCGAAGTTACATACTCTTTATAATTTTCACTCTCCTGAAATTCTTCTTCAATGAGTAAATCCCGCATCCATCCTGCCTTTTCGCCGATTACCGCAAGTGGATTATTAATTTCATGGGCAATTCCGGTAGCCATCTTTCCCAGAGCCGCCATTTTATCAGACTGAATCAGTTGATCATTAAGTTCGCCAATCCCTTTGTCAGTTTCTTCCAGACGCCTGAAGATGATGCGCATCGCAAAAAAGGTGGTCATAATTATTGCCAGACAGCCAAAAACAATAATTATGATTTCCGTATTTCTGGTTGTCAATAACCCGCCTTTCTCATCTCCCACGTCCTGGGTGATCACCAGGAGCCACTCATTATTTTTCAACCAGGTCCCGGCAACATGTTTTGTTTTGCCGTTAGCCTTAATTATTTCGGCAACCGTAGTCCCTTGACCAAAAAGCGTTAAGGGAATATTTGATTTGCCCAATATCTTGCCGGAAAACCGAGGAGCTGTCTGATAAATCCCGGTTTTATCGATGATATAAGCATCACCTGTCTTGCCTGTCTGGGCGGTCCTGACAAGGTTATTAAATATGTCCGAATCCACGGTTGCCCTCAAAATCCAGCCCCGGCCGTTGCTGTATCCGCGCACAGCAATAACAAAATGCGGCAACTGCCGGTATCCCATGTAAACATTACTGATATATTTGCCCTTACCCATAACCTCATTAAACCAGGTCTGTTGAAAATAATTTAATCCTTTTAAATTATACGGCCCGGAATATGCCAGGTGTTGACCGGCGCTGTCGATAACGCCCAGGTCAATCAGGCCGTCCGTACGCCGGCTTATTGCCGTAAACATGCGAGCAAGATTCTCCTGTTGTTTTAAGTCACCAAAAGAATGGGTGTCCACAACGGTGGCAAGGACGGCGGTTCGTTCCCTTAAGAACACTTCTACTGAATCAGACCGGGATCTTGCCCGGTATTTTATCTGATCTTCAATCTTTTCCCCATATGTTCTGGCGAACCGATAATAGATTGTCTCTCCAAGAGAGACCAGAGGAATAATGGCAACACACAGGATGATGAGCATGATCTTTCTTTGAAGATTTATGTATATTGACTTTCTTTTATAAAGTCCCATTAAAATTCCTCTATATCCCCCCTTAAAGAGGGGATGATTTGAAGGATTGTGCTACCAGGATAAAAATTTCCAGTACCCGAATACCGCCCAACCCCAAAGGACAAGCCAGGCCAGAATAGTTACCGGAAGTCCGTATTTAACAAAATCCATTACATCCAGCAACCTTTCACCGGTTTCAGGGTCCCGGCCCATGCCAAAGGCAATGGCATTGTTGGGGGTGCCCACCACCAGAAAATTTGCAAATGAGGAAGAAAAAGCGGTGATCAGCCCCACTTTCCAGACATGTACATTGGCGAGTGTGGCCATGGGAAGAACGATCGGTCCCAGGGCAGCAACCGTGGCGCCGTCACTCATAAAATTGGTCATGGTTCCGGTGAGCAGGCTGACTCCCAAAACCAGCCCGTCACCCCTGGTTAAAATATCCGGCAGAGTACTGACAAAAGTATTGGCCAGCCAGAGCGCGCCGCCGGTAAATTTCAGACCAACCCCCATGGCACAGGCGGCAGCATACAGGCCGACCACATCAAAGGCCACACCTGACTGGATATCATCCCAGGTGACGATGCGGCATATAAACATTGCCGCCACTGCATAAAGAGTGGGCCCGCCAAGACCGGCTTCTTCGCCAAGGACAATCCAGCCGGTGATTAAAAGGACTAAAATTATGGCCATCATGGCCTCTTTGCCACCGAATTTAGGCATGTTCGCCACTTCAGACTTAACCACTTCGCTGGGATTGACATCCGGCACCTTGAATTTCGGCTTAAAGAGGATATACATATAGGCTCCAATTACACATGCCATGAACGGAACGAACGGTAGACCGTATTTCATCCACTGCAAAAACGTAATCGGCATTCCATATTCCATCAAATATCCGACCATGATGGCGTTGCGTCCTCCGGCGGCCGGAGAACCCGGGCCTCCGTGATTGGCCGCAAAACAGACGCCAAGTAAAAGGAAAATGGCCAGGGCCCGGTCCTTTTTAACGCCGTGCATCTTGCAGGTAACCTTATAAACACCCATAAGCACAGGGATCAGAAGGGCCACCAGGGCGTGTTCTGATAAAAACCCGGCACAGATAGCAAGCATAGGGAAAAAGATAAAGGCAAAGGATTTGGCGCTTTTAATCCGGCTCAAAAGTATCAGACCGATCCGTTTGTCAAGTCCGGTCTTGGCAACCCCGACCGCCACCGCCAGAATTCCGAAGATGAAAAAGACGGCATCCTTCATATAAGCCTTGGAAATCTCATTTATAGGCAGAATAGCAAAAAGGTAAATCATAACACCCACCAGAATATCGGTGGCGCCCAGGGGCAAAGCTTCCGTGCCCCATAAAAAGGCGGCCAAAAATAATATGGCGATCATAACCTTGGCTATTCCGGCGACTTCTTCAGCATTCATCAGGGAATGTTCGCTTCCTTCTGATGAAACTGTCTTCCCCTCCTTGAATGCTGCAAAAGCCTTGGACCTTAACTTCTTGTTAACAGTTTCAACAATGGTGGTGCAATCCCTGCCCAGTTTATATCCCGGGGGGCTAATTTTTTTCACCATACCAATCATACTCTGTGGCGGCGGTAAAATAACCAGGGTAGCAAAAACCACGGCTGCAATAATAAATAACAGCGGCTTATAACCCGGCTCATTTTTCCAGAAGCTTGATTTACCCTTAGCAATCATTGTGTGATCTATCATACATCCTCCTCGTACCGAATTAAATGAAATAATGTGCAACTTGTTGAAAAATGATTTTCTCCATAATCTCCCACCGGAAGGATTGCCTTTAAATGCCATAAAGAACAGCAATTTCCATGCCAGATATAGCAACAAAAAAAACTTGGCAAACCCTTTTAAAAAACTGCTATTTAATTAATTGTGAGAAATTTTAAAGATGAAATCTGGGGATGTGTATGTCAGGATTATTTACACATTGTAAAAAAAATAGTAACCGTTCAGGGTTCAAAGTTCACGGTTCAAAGGTTGGGGGATTTGCGGTTTCCGCATTCTGAAAAATGAAAAATATCGCAAGCTCATTAACCTTGAACCTTTGAACCCTGAACCCGTGAACGGATACAAAAAGTAAAACCCGAAAGGCGCTTATGGGGTAATATCTGACCGCTTAGCCACGTAATAGCGTGTGGCCGGGCCCCGACCGGTCTTTTCGAGGATTCCTCTTTTCACCAGATCGCTCAGGTCATAAAGCGCAGTGCGAGAGGGAAGATTATTCCCGACGATATACTGGTAGTCTGAACGGGTGATTTCTTGCTTTTGCAAGATGATGGGAAAGGTCTTTTTCTGCCTGGCATTGAGTCCGGGAGGAAGGTTCTCAGTGCGGCGTATAGGCCCAACACGTGGCTGTGACACGGGCTGCCTGAGCGATTCATCATCTTCAATTTTCATCCTGGTCATATTGGCAAGGCGAGCCGGTCTTTCTCCTCCCAGGGTAATGTCTTCCGCCTGTATCAGTTTTTCTTCCACCATGGCCACGGAACGGGTTATGCAGTTCATGAGTTCACGCACATTCCCGGGCCAGTGATAACTCTTCATCTTTTCCAGGGCGCCCTTGGTAATGCCTACGTCTTCCTTGTTCATGAGACGGCCTGCCTGTTTCAAAAAATAACCGACCAAAACCGGGATATTCTCCTTATGGTTTCTCAGGGAGGGGGTACGGATGGTCAAGACCTCCAGGCGGTAATAAAGATCTTCCCTAAGGAGACCTTTTCCGATCAACGTCCCCGGATCTACATTGGTTGCCGTGATCAGCCGGACGTCCACATCGATCTCATCGTCACTCCCAAGCGGTCTGACCTTCCGCAGGGAAAGGCATCTCAACAGAGCCTGCTGAACCTTGGGTGAAGCAGATCCGATTTCATCCAGAAAAAGAGTGCCGCCATGTGCGGCCATGAATGCACCCTTTCGCCCGGTCCTTGCTTCCGTAAAAGCGCCTTTGATGTGTCCAAAAAGGGTATCCAGGAGAAGATTCTCATCAAGGGCGCCACAATTTATTGAAATAAAAGGCTGTTGCGAGCGACTGCTGTGCTTGTGGATCGCCTCTGCAGTGAGTTGTTTTCCGGTTCCTGTTTCTCCCACAATGAGTACATCGGCATCCACACAGGCAGCCTTGATAATGTCCGATTTCAAGGCTTCCATCTTCGGGCCAATCCCTACTATCTCGTCCATGGTATGGGACTTAAGGCGTTCCGTAAGTGTATGCATTTGTTTTTCCAACCGCGCCATTTTTCGCTTACTTTCCAGTTCCAGTTGGTTGTCCTTGATGCGGATTTCCTCCAACTGCTTTCTCAATGTCACAATCATTTGATTGACGGCGTTTTTCAAACCGCTGGTCTCGTTGTCATGGTCGGGGAGGGCAATTTGGCACAAGTTTCCAGTTCTTGTGATTTTGTTTACTGCTTTGGCCAGATTGAAAATAGGTTTTGTAATCACCCTGCTCATGCCGAAAATTATGAATGAGATAATTAAGATGGTCAAAATCGTTATGGCAAGCATAACCCTTAAATGACCGTATCCGGCCCACAGGGCAAGTCTGGTCCTGTCCACAAAAGCAACGCCGCAGTAAATGGACGGATCTTGCTTTCCGCTCGCATTGAAATAGACCGGGGCATAAGCAAGAAAGTATTGTTTTGTCATTGATTCGGGGTGGGCCTTCTTGTCGGTCATAAGCATCACACCGGATTTTCCATGCCTTACATCTTCAACCATCTGCCAATACATGTGAAAAGTGGAATTAGGCCTGAAAGCGGATTCCAGGCCAGGCCTTCTCGTGCTACCCGAGAGATCAAGCCGTGCTTTGTTCGTGGAAAGTTTTTCGCCTTGGCTTCCAATATCTTCAGACTCGAAGAGGATCCAGCCGTTTTTGTCAAAGAGATAGTTGAATCTGGGTTCCATGCTTCTTGCATAGGAGAGGATGGGCGAATCAGGAGAGTTATAAAGAGAGAGGATATTCCGGATCTGATAAAGGTCTATTGACAACAGAAATATTCCATCAAGGGAATTGTCTTTACCAAAATGTCCGGTTGCCAGGCGAATGACCCTAATAGATTTGTCTTCCCCATTGCGGACCTCAACTTGCCCGAATGGATAGACACCTTCCATAATGTCTGAAATCCATACATTTCCTTTTTTAAAATCCTTCATCCTATCAAAAAGTATCATAAAAAGGGGGTGAAGCAATGACATATCTTGACAGGTGATTACAGTGCCTCCCCTTTGAACGAGAAAGATATGTTTCTGGTCGCTTTTTGCGAAATAACCGATTTCTTTGTACTGAATCCCGCCAATATCGTTGCGAGATTTAGCGAAATCAGCGAGTTCTAATCTCGCAACAGGCCGTTGTGCGAAAAGTAAGAGATCTTGTCTACATTTTTCCAAGAAGATTTCGATCTCGTGGGATAGGGCGTTGGTTTGAAGCCGAACCGTCCTTTTCAGGGCCTCATTCAGATAATTGTTTGAATACCAGATAGTTGCAATGCCAGTAAGGGCCAGAATAAGGACTACAGGTGGGATCAATGATACCAAAAGCTTTGTTTGCAGCCGCCAGTTTTTAAAAGCCCGAATCAGTCGCAATATATTGAACGGGCTGAAATGCCTGTTGAAGGAGGCCATAGACTAATTCCTTATGATTACAAGTTTAATAGTCAGCAGCAGTGAAGCAATCTGTTTTCTCGCAAAGCAGTTCCTTTTCCAATGGTTTTTATATTATATATTGCGAGGTATGTCAAGTTATACAATCGCTTCGCGATTCTATATAACGCGGCTTCGCCGCTCTAAAAAAGGAAATTCCTATACTATCAAATTATTTAAATGGCACGTATGTTGCTTTACACATAATCTTCGAAGGGTTTATATGGCAAGATCGAACAGCCAAACAGGGGGACGGGATGGGGATAATGGTAGCTGTAGACAACTCTGAGTATTCCTTAAAGGCGGTCGAGATGGCAATCGAGATGGCCAGACTGAAAGGGGAAGAAATGATTGTCGTATCTGTAGCCCTGGAACTGCCGGATATAGAGGAAATTCCCGTGAGCTATGGGGGAAAACTCAAAGATCAGGCACTGAGGGCGATTCGGAAGGCAACCGAACTGGCTGAAAATGCGGGCATCAGGGTTGAAACACGGGTTGAGGTTGGAACATCTCCGGCGGAAAATATTGTGAACCTGGCCTGCGAATTAAAGACAAACCTCATTGTTGTCGGTCATTGTGGCATCACGGGAAGCGACAGATTTATGATTGGCAGTGTGGCCGGACGCGTGGTGGCTCACGCCCCCTGTTCGGTTTTGGTGGTAAGGTAGAAGGGTTCAGAGGTTCAGGGTTCAGAGTTCAGAGGTTCAGGGTTCAGAGGTTCACCTCAAAGATATGAACCGTGAACGGTTACCAATATTCTAAAATTAGTTTAAAGTGATCTAAAATGATCTAAAGTGCCTAAAGTTAAGGTGTTCTATCAATTTAAATATTAAATGTGTTGCGCCGGTGGCTCTTCCCTTAAC
>Ga0209986_10000083_pt1 | contig 78971 bp, 80 predicted proteins | sample BlataG_FD_183168 | JGI IMG/M metagenome (GOLD analysis project Ga0209986, IMG submission 183168) | Deep subsurface microbial communities from Black Sea to uncover new lineages of life (NeLLi) - Black_00105 metaG (SPAdes) (version 2) | ecosystem: Environmental > Aquatic > Marine > Oceanic >...
CGCCCGCTCACAAAGATTATTATCCAGAGGCGCATTTGGCACCCGCAAAAAGAGTGTAAGTGGTTCCCAGTGGTTGAGCATATATGAGATGGCCTGCCCTAAGCCCGAGTTTGGCTCCGCCTTGTTTTGATCCAGCTGTTCATTGAACCAGCTTTTGAGATCTTCCATAAATGGCCCACTGTTACTTTGATGAAAACGCAGACGCTGCTCGGCTGTCATGTTTTGGTCTTTGGCAATCTTATCATTTTTATATATCTCTTTTAATGTTTCCAGCACATAGCGACATTGTTCCGGGAAGTTCCACGCCACTTCGACAAACCTGCGCCGGCCATGGGCAAGGCAGTTGGCCAACAAGGTCTTAAATTCTTTGGGTGCATTACGAGAAAGGGCATCACACATCTGGATAGGTGGATCGTGATCCGATTTACGTTGCTCAAGCAAATCGGCCATATTTTCACCGGCATGTTTTCGTCCGGTAAAAAACAACGCTATTTTTTGATCGTTGATGGTAGACAGTATCCCGGTTGTAAAAATTCCCTTCCGCTCTGATTGATCCTGCTCATCGATATTATCGTTGTTTTGCATCAGCGCCAGGATTTTCATTGTCGTATCATCATTGTAAATGACATCCCCCTGGGCCGCTTGTCGTTTAAGTTCTTCGTAAACAGGGTAAATTCGATCGGCCACCTGTTCGACAATCTCCCATTGGGTCGATGCCGGAAGGGGAACTCCAAGACTGCCTTGGAGATGTTCCAGCCGGTTGAAAGGCATCCCGCTACCGTACTTTAAAAGAGCGATCATGGCGCCAGAAGCCTCATCATATTTTTCTTCGCCAACCCCGGCAGGGGTGTTGGCTTTGAAAATTTCACCGCAAAGATTACAGCGCAGTTTCTGCAGCTGGTAAACCGTGGCATGCAAAGGAGCTTTGCCGGTAATTCTGACGATAACAGCCGGAACCGACATCTCGTACACCTTCCCTTTTAAACAGGCCGGACAGTCGTCCCCAGGCTTTAAGGTTTCGTGAGACACTTTGATTTGGTCTGCTCCGGTATAATCGGATGCCGCGTTTCTGCCATGACCTTTTGGGTTCTGGTCCGGCTTGTTCCTTTTATCCGCCGGGTTCTGGCCAGAAGCGTTCGGCCCTGCAGATCCGGATTCGTTTTTATCCTTGTTTTTAATCACATTTTCCAGCTTCTCAGTGCCGGCGCCAAACAACATCCGCAATCCGCCGCAGTTATTGCCATTTGGCACAAATATAGGCGGACGACGGCTGAAATAGCATCGGTTATTATTCTCATGTCGCGCCCCTGGCCCAGACCGGGTTTTTCTCTCCTGGGCACTGTCCAACTTCTGTCGCGCCAGGGCGGGCAGGGCGGGCGCTACGCTCGAAATGACAAAACCCGAAGTGTTCAGGTTATTTGTGCTAAATGCCTTAGCCCCTTACTTGAAAACGCTTTTCATGTTGACCTAAATCCACCGCTTGAATTTGGGCGGACGCTTCTTGGTCCCTCTTGGGGAGGTTTTTTTCGTTTGTGAATATTTTTGGTTGCTTCCAGCGACTAAGCTTCGGCTCGATGTCGCAATAGCCTAAAAATACGCTAGATTTTTACACAGCTATCCCGTGGCTTTTCCCGTTGTGAAGTATTCAACCTCCTCCAGGTCATCCCGAAGGCGTTGGAGATAGCCATAATCGTGTCACCTCGTTGATGATAGTTTTGTTATGTAAAAACCATTCTATCTGCTTGATTTTTCAAGCGTAACGAGGTTTTTTCATTTTTTTGCCGGTGAATCAGGAAAGCCTTCAATTAGACTCAGGTAATATTTTCTATATATTTAACATTGCCATGGCAATTTTAAAATAATACAAAAACCTGCCTTGCCTTTTTCTCTGAAAGCTGTAAAGTGTAACAATGATGATCGAACGATACATAAGCAAAACAGCTTTTTCCGAAGATTTTGGACGGCAGATGCGCTTTATTATAGGTCCTCGTCAGACCGGAAAAACTACCGCTGCAAAAAAATTCCTTAAGGATCAGAATTGCCTTAAGCTCTATTATAACTGGGATCAACGCAAGATAAGAGATCGTTATTTGGCTGACAGTCATTTTTTTGCTCGGGACATCTATAACGTGGAACCGGCAAAAGGGAAGCGATGGCTGTGCATGGATGAAATCCATAAGTATCCCAAATGGAAAAATGTGCTGAAAGATTTCTTTGATTCATTCGGGGATGAAAATGGGTTTATTGTTACAGGGTCTGCCAAGCTCGACATGATGCGCAAAAGTGGCGATAGTCTGGCAGGAAGGTACTTCACGTTTCGCCTGAATCCCGTCACCTTGAGGGAACTGACAAATTCAACGTTTCAGGAGCCTCCTGAAGATGCAAACGAATGGATAAAGAATAGACTTGATCACTCAAAGTATAACAAAGAGGAGCTTTCTGCGTTGCTGAGATTAAGCGGATTTCCAGAACCTCTACTTTCCGGTTCCGATCGGTTTCAGAATAAATGGCGAACTGATTATATTGATAGCCTTATTCGAGAAGATCTGAGGGATTTGACCAGGATTCAGGAACTTGAAAACATTGCTGCCATCATGCACCTGATTCCCGCAAGGATTTCAGCTCCACTATCCATAAACTCGCTGGCCAAAGACATTAAGTGTGGTTTTGCCACGGTTTCCAACTACCTGAACGCCATGGAACTGGGGTATTTGATATTCAGAATCACTCCATATTTCAAAAGAATTGCCCGCTCCCTGACAAAAGAAACCAAGGCGTATTTTTACGACTGGTCAAGGGTTAATGATCCTGCAGGACAATTTGAAAACTATGTGGCCGTTGAGCTGAAGGCTATTTTGGAGCTTTGGACCGATGCAGGCATAGGCAACTTTCAGATGCATTTCATACGGAACCGTGATGGCAAGGAAACCGATTTTTTGATACTCAGGGATAGTGAGCCATGGCTAATGATTGAAGCAAAACTCTGCCGCGCGAGCATAGATTATCATCATCGAAAGAGCAGAGACATATTGGGAGGGATCCCTTTCATACAGGTTGTCAAACAAGAGGACGTCGCTGAAAAAAAAGAGCAGGGGCTCTACCAAATGTCGGCGTCGAGATTTTTTGTATAAGGAAATATCTCAACTGCTCCATGGTTCAGAAGTAGTTTTTAAGAGCATCAGTGGCAAAATCCTGAAAAACGCAGGATAACTGCCATCAACTTCCACTAACAGCTTAACTCTCGCCGATTTTTGTGCTCAAAGGGACCTCAAGGAGGCTTCTCGTTCTTCCCAAACAATATCAGAACGATTCGATTCCCATGGACAGGGACACCTTAGGAATGTGAAGTGGTATGCGGATAAAGCCAAATCCCGAGTGATCGGGAGACGGAAAGCCACGGATCTCAGAGGATTTCTTAGATAGCCGGGTTGCCAAAAGGGTGACCCGGTTTTTTTGTTTCTGCCTATTTCTGCTTTCTACGTGCAAAGGAGGTGATGTGACACCTACTCCGCTTGCGCCACATGCGGCAATTTTGCTTGTTGCCTTTTTGACCGCTTTATGTCTTTTTTCAAGTCCCTTATCAGTCTTAAGCCTGTCTAATTGTTTTCTTGCTTCGTCTGTATGGAATATTTCAAACAATTGGTAATCCTAAATTTCATCAAGATTAAGTTTTGTTATTTTACCTTCAGATGCCTCTTTCAAACCCCTTTGTACGCTTTCGAGGGCATCCCTGTTTTGAAAAAGCCAAAGCTCCGAAGCAGGGATTTCAACTATAGGCTGTAAGAGTACTTCACCACGGTCATTTATAAATAATCGAACCCTTTTGTATCCCTTGAAGATTTCGCCAAGAGTGAGCCGGTTTCGGTCATCCATTGTTTTTGTGCAAATCTCTTGGAAATCGTCACTAATTTTAATACTCTTTTGCATGTTGACTACCTCTTTGTATTACATAATTCTTATAATACAATTCCCATATTGGGTCAATGGGTATTTCGTGTTGACTGGTTAAGTAGGGAGATTGTGGTGGAAGCGGGAAGCGGGCTCTTAAATTACTGAGTAACTCAAAACAACCAGCATTAATCCGATTCTGTGGGATGTAATTAGCCAGGCGCTTCTCTTGGTTTTGTCGTCACAATCAGATGATGTGTTGTTTTCGGGACATGTATGATTTCATGCTTTACATAGTCTGAGGCCAATACTATTGTTGGGACATGTCGAGAAAAGCAAAAAATAGAACGGATAGCTTTTATCAAAAAGAACAAGAAGGGGTTTTACTATGCGCTGAATTTTGGTGTATTTGCTTATACGGACGACTTGGACAGGGCGCTAAAAGCCTATGGAGAGATTTTCAGAGAGGATAACTAATGAGACAAATAGGATGGAAAGCGTTTGACCATCATCCTCGATGATGGGTTTAAGTTTGAGTTTATGAAAAAGATGTAACCGAGTCTATTGCAATAACTCCCGGCCAAAATTCGCATGACCACAGTTGAGATAGCCGAAAGGTTTACGATCTTACTTTAGTCACGGCAGATAGACGATTAACAGGTTCAGAGGAGGTGTCTGGTGAGTTTGAGTCTTGACGTTTTAAGAATCGATCCTGTACGGGAATTAGAGAGGCTTTCAGATTTCGTTGTTGAGCAGGTAAACGTTGTCTTTCGCAGAAAAGGAGTAGTAGTTGGATTAAGCGGCGGTGTTGACTCTGCATGCATGGCGGCTGTTGCGGTGCACGCGATGGGGAAACAAAAAGTAATCGGCCTTGTTCTTCCTGAAAAAGAGACTAATCCAATCAGCAGAGAATATGCAATAAAACATGCTCAAGCTTTAGGCATAGAATATCGTGAAATTGATATTACGCCTACAGTCCGTTCACGAAGATGCGTTGGTGGGTGCGACTTTGGCTTTCAGGCTGGCCAGAAGATGATGTGCGTCTTCCAGAATCATATAGAGGGCAGGGACCAGCAGCAATGTGATGCCTGTGGCAAAGAGCACGCCAAAGCCAAGACTAATGGCCATGGGGATGAGAAATTGAGCCTGGAGACTGCGCTCCAAGAGCATGGGGGTCAAGCCCGCAAAGGTGGTAAGTGAGGTGAGGATGATAGCCCTGAACCGCATAGCCCCAGCTCGCGTAATCGCATCATGGGCGTCTGCCCCTTGACTACGGATGCGATTGGTTGCGTCCATCAATACCAGGGAGTCATTGACCACCACCCCGGCCAGGCCGACGACTCCGAACAAGCTCAAAAGGCTGAGGTTGTGCCCCATGATCAAGTGTCCCAACACAGCACCGATCATACCAAAAGGGATAGCCGACATGACGATAAGGGGTTGGGTAAACGATCTGAAAGGAATAGCCAACAGGGCATAAATGCAAAAAAGTGCGATGACAAAGCCCCTGGCGACATCGGCTAAGGACTCTTTCTGTTCTTTGCCTTCTCCTTCTATGGTGTACCGCAAGCCGGGGTAGTTGGATTTCAGTTGCGGCAAGAAGCGGCTCTCCAGATCAACACGCACCTCATTGGCGTTTGTGACCGTCTCATCCACATCGGCCGTGACCTTGATCACCCGGAGGCGCTGAGCGCGCTCTATGGAAGCATATCCCCGCTCCATGGTCACCTCAGCCACCTGCCTAAAGGGGACCTCGGAGCCGTCTGGCGCATGTATGCGCATCTCTTCCACATGGCCCAGGGACTTGCGCTCGGATTCAGGGTAGAGAACCATCACCTTGACCTCGTCCTGGTCGCGCTGAAAACGCAGGGCTTCGGCCCCGTAAAAGGCGTGCCGTACCTGTCGGGCCAAGTCGTCTAATGTCAGGCCCAGGCTGCGGGCAGCCAGTCTGAGCTTAAGCTGCATCTCCTCTTTACCCGGCAGGAAGCTGTCGCTCACATCAAATACCCCGGGATAACCTTTCAGTTCATCCTTCAGTTCGTCCGCTGCCGCCAGAAGCCGGTTGTGATCGTCCAAAGACAAGTGGACCTCAACAGGATTACCTGCCGTGAAAAGCGCACTTTGAAAAGTAACGGCTTAGGCATCCGGGATCACACCCGCCTTGTTGCGCCATAACGTGGCCAGTTTGGTCGCGCTAACGTCGCGTTGTTCGCCTTCAAGAAGCTCGACCCGGACTTGGGCTAGGTGCCCACTTATCTGCGGTCCTCCGGCCATAGGGCCATGGCCCGCCATGTGCATCCCGACTGAGGTGATGCTGTGCTTGAAAAGCGAGGGCGCGCCCTTGGGCCGTTTCTTGTCCGTTTCCGCTAAGGCTTCTTTTGCAGACCGTTCCAGGTAGGTGGCGGTCTCCGCCGTCCGTTCAACGGGTGTGCCTGCCGGCATGGTCAGGGAACAGATCAGGAGATCACTCTCCACCTTGGGAAACAAGGTGAACTTGATCCAGCCGCCTTTCCATATCCCCATGGTCAACAGGAGCATGGTGATGCCCAGGGCCACGGTGGCGTAACGCCACCCGACACAGAAACTGACCAGTTTGGCATAGGGGCCCTTGATGAACCAGCGCAGCCACCGGGCCACGAGATTCTCTGTTCCAGGGCCTCTTGCCGCATCAGCGCCTGCATGCTTGGACCGGGCTAAGTGGGCCGGTAGAATCAGCAAAGACTCTACCAGTGAACCGAGCAGGACGACGATCACCACTATGGGAATGTTGCGCATGACCTTTCCCATGGTACCTGACCCCAAAAGGAGTGGCCAGAAGGCCACCAGCGTGGTCAGGACGGCAAAAATCACCGGTCGGCCTACCTCTATTGCGCCTTGCACCGAAGCATCAAGACCCTTAAGCCCTTCGTCTTGCTTGCGAAAGATATTCTCGCCAATGATTATGGCGTCATCCACCACAATACCCAGGACCGTAATGAAGGCAAAGAGGGAGATCATGTTGATAGATACATCGAATCTGGGCAAAAGCAACATCCCGGCTGCAAAAGAAATAGGTATCCCCAAAGTGACCCAGAACGCGAGTCGCACGTTTAAAAACAGTCCCAGCAGGATGCTCACCAGGACCAGACCGAAGGCCATGTTTCTTAACAACAGGTTAATACGGCTCCGCAATATCTCGGATCTGTCCTGATACGAATCAATATCAACCCCTTGGGGGAGGCTGGGCCGGATCTCCTCAACATAGCGCTTGACCGTATCCGCCACTGTGAGGGCATTTTGATCGGCCACCCGGTAGACCTCGATCACGCCGGAAGACTTGCCTTGAAATTGGGTCGAGAGATCCACATCCTCAAAGGCGTCTTTGAGGTTGGCGATTTGCCCCACTGTGACCTTGCTGCCATCGGGCCGGGCAATCACAGCCACGTCGTGGTAATCGGCGGCGCGGTAACGCCGGCCCTTGGTTCGGACCAGGATTTCGGCACCCCTTGTCTTGACGCTGCCGGCCGGCAGATCCAGGCTGGCGGTTCTTACGGCTTCGGCCACCTGGCCCAGAGTAAGCCCGTAACGGCGCAGTATTTGCTCAGAAATTTCGATGTGGATTTCGGCCGTGCGTATGCCGGAAAGCTCGGCATAGGTGATGTTCGGCAAATTGGTGATGTCGTCTTTGATTGTTTCGGTTAGGTGCTTGATGGTTGACTCCGGTGCATCACCGTAAACGGCGACATTGATCACCTGGGTTCGCCGCGTCACCTCCCGGACCACCGGCTCTTCCGACTCTTCGGGAAAGGTCGTAATCCGGTCCACCTCGGCCTTGACCTCGTCCAGGAGTTCTTTTAGATCCCAGCCCTTCATGACCTCGATGTTAACCGAGCCGAACCCTTCTCTGGCCACAGACTCGATGCGTTTGATGCCAGCCAGACCGGCCACGTTTTCTTCAATCCGTCGGACGATGGCCTCCTCCACCTCGGCCGGTGAGGCGCCAGGATATGCCATGCTGATGGAGATTTGGTCCAAGGAAGTCTCAGGAAAGACCTCCAGTTTCATGGTCAGCCCCGTGACCGCACCGGCCAACAGGAAAAAGATCATGAGCAGATTGGCGGCTACATGGTTCTCGGCGAACCAGGCAACGATCCCTTTCATGAACGATTTGTCTCCTTCACTTCTCCGATCCGCACGGCCATACCATCGGTGACCGCCTCAAGCGGGGTGGTGACCATCCTTTCCCCGTCCTCAAGCCCGGCCTGAATCATGGCCTCGTCACCCTGAACCAAGGCCACGTCCACTTTGCGAAAGCAAAGCCGACCGTCCTTGTTCACAACCCAGACCACATTGTCCTCGTGCAAGGCGGAGCGGGGGATGACCGCGGCATCGGGCAAAGTGCGGCCTTTGATATCCACTGTGACAAAGAGGCCCGCCGCAAGGGGTGGCCTCTTAGCGTAGGGGCTTTCCACACGCACGACCACGTTGATCATCCTGGTTCGCTCGTCCAGTTTTCCTTCGGCGCGTACCACCGTTGCCGGCCAGGTCAGGTCCTGTCCGGCAATACGGGCCTTGACCTTTGCCGGGGAGCCAGGGCCGTTTCCTGGGGTAAAACCTGGGATGTGAAACCAGAATGCCTTCTCGTCTTCGAGAGGCACAACAATCTCGGCCGCCTCAGTGCAATAAATGGCGGCTAGCGGCTTTCCGATTGAGACATATTGGCCGATATCTACGTTTTCTTCACTTACCCGACCGTCAAAGGGGGCCTTGATCTCTGTTCGTTCCAGATTCAACAGGGCCTTTCTGAAATCGGCCCGGTCCCCCTTCCAGCCTGGCACGGGCCGCGGCCAGCTGGGGCTCCTTGGCCACCAAGGGGGGCGGTTTGCTGTTTGCCTTGGGACTACTGTCGGCGTGAAGCAGATGCCACTCTTCCTGTGCTGCAGCGGCCTGTTCTCCGGCCAACTCAAAACGACTTTCAGCGTCTTTCACCTTGGCCTTGGCCAGAGTTACCGCTAATTGGTAATCCACCGGATCTATACGCAGCAACGTGTCGCCCTTACTGAATGCACCGCCGTTCACCAGGGCAGGCGACACATAAACGACTTCGCCTCCCACTTGCGGCGCCAGATCGATCTCCCACAAAGGTCTTACTGTGCCTTCCCCCTGTATGAGACCGACTGCGGCCCTGTCTTGACCTCTAGCGTCCGTATGACCGGTATCTCGGCGGACGGCTTGCGCTTCTTGAGCTCAGGTTTGCTTGCTGTCAGTTTGCCCATGACTACCGCCCCGACGGCGACAAGGACAATCGTAGTGGCAACATGCAAAAAACGTCTCTTGGTTTTGTTCATGATGGATAGCCCTTAAGTTGTATCATAACCCTTCACGGCTCAGCGTTGTCTGTTGTCCGTAACGCCCTCATACCGTTCCCCACCCGCCGCCTAATGCGCGGTGCAGGGTGACGCGGTTGGTCAGTATAGCCAGGTCGACTAAGACCAGCTTGTCCTCGGCATTGAACCGCACTGTCTGGGCCACAAGTACCGTTAAGTAATCAGCGAGGCCCCGTTGATAGCGTTGTTCGGCCACTTCCTGAGCGGCCCGAGCCTCCATGAGAAAACTCAGGATCAGGTCTCGCCGTTCCAACTGCTCCTTGCGAGTCAGAAGGGCTTTTTCCACCTCGGAAAATGCCGTCAATATTGTCTTTGCGTATTCGCACAGGCCCTGCTGGTATCTTGCCTCTGCAGCCTTTTGGCCTGCCTTCAATTTGCCCGCGTCAAAGAGTGGTTGCACCAAACCCATGGCTATATTCCACGACTGGCTGTCGGGCCGGAACAGCTTATTCAGTTGGTCACTGGAATAGCCAAAGCTCCCTGTCAAGGTAATGCGGGGGAACCGGTTGGCCTTGGCTATGCCCATTTGGGCGCTTAGGGCCATCAATCCGGCGTCTGCAGCCCTGATGTCCGGCCGGCGCAACAAGAGATCAGAAGGAAGACCGGGTGGCACCGAAGCCAGGCGCTTGAAGTAGTCTTCCGGTTGGGATCTGGGCAGTCGTGTTTTGGGAAACTGTCCGAGCAGCACGGCCAGTCTCTGCTGGGTGATTCCCAGTTCCTGACGAAGGGCCGGCAGGTCAGTCTCTGCCTGGGCCAAGGTGCGACGGGCCTGCCTTAGATCCAGGATAGTGGTCAGGCCCCGTTCGTAACGACCTTCGACCAGAGACAGGCTGCGTCGGTAGTTCTCAATGCTCTTGGTAGTTATCTGGATTCGCCGCTCCAGGGATCCATCTTTAAATAGAGGCTGACCGTCTCGGCTACAATGGTCTGAGCCACGGTCCGGCGATTTTCCTCTGCCTGCAAGAGATTTGCCCTGGCCGCTTCCTCGCTTCGCGCCAACCGACCCTACAGGTCCAATTCAAAAGAAGCGGGCAACGTAAGACTGTAACTCTCAGTTCCTCTCTTTTGGGAAGTGCCTGAGATGGAAGTCGTTGCCGGTTGGCGTTGCCGTTGGCCTTGACCCTGAAGGTCTATGGTGGGAAAGCGGTCGGCCCTGGCCTGGACGAACTGGGACCTCACTTCCAGAATTCTTGCTGTGGCCTTCTTGATATCCAGGTTATTCTTGAGCGCTTCCTCTACAAGGCGATTGAGTTCATCGTCGCCATAGATCTCCCACCAATGTTCTTCAGGACGTGGCGTGAGCATTCCTTTCGGCCCGTGCTGGTAGGACCCCGGCATGTCAATACCGGTGTCAGGCCGGTGGTAATCCGGGCCCAGCTTCATACATCCGCTGGATACAAGGAACGCCGCTAAAGCAATAGACAGACAAAGAAGCGCGTGCTTCACCGGAGCCCTTCCTTTTCGAGGCCGCCCAGCCCTTTAAGGGAAAATTCCACGATGTGTTTTACCAACCGGTTCTTAAAGGCTGTATCGTATTCGCGTCCGGTGATACGGCTGACTGCCACCCGTGCAAAGTTGAAGTAAAGCACCATGGAAAATATACTCAAGATGTTCAGCAGCACCTGCTCCCTTCTCAGCCCCTTGGGCATAGCCGGACGCAACGTGCTGGCCAACTCTTCAAAAAACGGCCGCATGACCTCCTCGGCCACAATCTCAAAGGCCTCAGTAGGCTGGCCCAACTCTCTTGTCATAAGCTGGAAATGGCGCTGGCGCTCCTCATCCGATAGCGGCCCTTTCAAAAAGGCCTCGGCAAGGGCTTGAGCCACCGTTGTCGGCGAAGGCTGGCCTTGAGCGGCCAGAGATCTCCTGAAATGCTCTTGCAGGCGCATGGCCCTGGGGACCCAGTGGGCGCGGAAAACCTCTATATAAAGATTTCCCTTATTCCCAAAATGGTAATTTACGGCCGCAAGATTACAGCTGGCAGCACAGGTGATTTCTCTGACACTGACTGCGTCAAAGCCTTTCTGCGCAAAAAGGGCTTCGGCCTCATTAAGGATGCGCTCTCTAGTCAAGTCATGATTGTCTTTTCGGATAGTCATCGCGCCGGCTCCATTTCGTCTAATAAATATTTATATTAAACGAACGTTTTAATGTCAAGCGCTTTTTGTAACTTCAAGCGCCGGGCACGAAGGCTTTTTCTTCCAGGAAGGGAAAGCCTTAACAATAAATGGCATTGGATTCCACAACTGTGACATTTTGTTCTCAATTATGGCGGGCTGGGCTCAGCGCGTAATATACGTCAACTATTTGAAACTATTAACAAAGGATGACAGGCGCTTGATTTGGCACGATTCTTGTTTCTCTTACTGAAGAACTCCTTCACTAGAACTCCTTCACTCCATGAGGCTGCCCGAGAAGGATAGTAGCGACATAGTCTTGGCAAAAGGCTTGTTGACGAAATCACCTGGTGCAGGACGTAAAGACTCAGAGGGTGGGGCCACGAAGGCAATCCGCCGGTAGTGCGACTTTCATGGCCTTTTTTTGTGAAGGGGGCAGTCAGAGTTAGGTTGGTGAAGGAGGAAGGGAGGATGACAAGAGTATTATGCGCGGATTTTGCCGTTCTAATGATGGCAACAATGTTAGTGACTGTAGGCTGTGGCAAGCGAGTCTATTACTCCAACATATTTGGGCAATACACGATTGCCCAGGCCCATGAGCAGTATGCGGAACTCTTTCAAGTGAAACAGAGCCAGTGCAAGGAGTTTCTTACCTTTGAAGCCGGTTGGTGGAAGGCTGATGTGAAAAAAATAAGAGAGATGGGGATAAACGTTACGGACCTGTGTGAAAGATACTGCCGTGTGACACATATCAAGGCGCCATTCCCCTTGCTTGTTGACTACGATCTGTTATGTAGGAGTGGATGAGGAGTAAATGATTTTACCGCGTTGACTTTGCCTTTTTGGTCTGCTCCTTTATTTCTTGGCGGATGAGCTTTTTTTTGGACCAGCGCTCAAGCGTTCCGATCATGCCGCACTCGTAGGCCCGATCAACTCGCTCCTCCTCCTGCTTCAAGCCGTTTGGGGTTCGCATGGCGGCCCGGATGCAGGGCGTTGCCAACGGGCATTTCATGCAGTCGGGGGGTGTGGTCCTAAGCCCTTCTTCTCCCATGGGAAAAACCGTGTCCAGATGTCCAAAACACTCAGGGCGATCTGTCGTCTCATCAACCATTTCTCTTTCCATTTTGTAAGTTCTCAATAACCTTCATCCCCCGACGCTTATGGCAACCGCCTTACCCCAACCTTTTGAGATGCTGCTCCATTTTTCTCTTGACACAGCCTGGAATATATTACAGTATACACCACTAGACTTGGAGAAAAAAGTATGAAATCCGGAAAACACGCGCAAATGGGCATATTTTATTTCGGCTATTATTATTGGTTCTTTGGACCGGTCGGCCCAGGGCGCGCAAGGAGGACTAGGCAATAGCTAAGCCATAGAAAACCTTAAGCCGCGGGCAGGCCGGACAGCCTGCCCGCGGCTTTCTTGTTTAGGGACAAAGGGTCGCGGAGGCACAGATCGCCGCGGCCCTTTTCATTTCTTCAAAGGGAGGAGGACTCAAAATGATTATCGTCATGAAGAAAAAGGCAGGGCGGGAGCAAATCGACGACGTGATTCAATGGATAGAATCCGTGGGGTACAAGGCTCACGTCTCCGAAGGCGTTGAAAGGACCATCATCGGCGCTGTTGGAGACGAGCGGGAAAAGGTGCGTCTGAAAGCAGCAGAAGACATGCCGGGCGTTGACAAGGTTATGCCCATCTTGCAGCCTTATAAGCTCGCAAGCCGGGAAACCAAGGATGGAGACACCGTAATTAAGGTAGGAGACGTGGAGATAGGCGGCCCAAAATGCATAGTCATGGCAGGGCCCTGTGCGGTTGAAAGCGAAGAGCAATTAATGGCGACTGCTACCGCGGTAAAAGAGGCTGGGGCCTCCATGCTGAGAGGGGGCGCCTTTAAACCGAGGACGTCTCCGTACAGTTTCCAGGGCCTGGGTGAAGAGGGCCTGAAGATCCTGGCAAGGGCGCGGGAAGAGACCGGGTTGCCAGTGGTTACCGAAGTCATGGATGCCTCAGACGTGAACCTGATCGAAAGCTACGCAGACGTGCTTCAAGTGGGAGCCAGAAATGTCCAGAATTTTGCGCTCCTGAAGGCTGTTGGTCTTGCGAAAAAACCCATTCTTCTAAAAAGGGGGATGATGACCACCCTGGATGAACTGCTCATGTCTGCAGAATATATCATGGCCTCGGGCAATGACAATGTAATGCTCTGCGAGCGTGGCATTCGCACATTTGAAACATCCATGCGTAATACGCTCGACATAAGCGCAGTGCCGGTGCTTAAGGAAAAGACCCACCTTCCCGTCATTGTCGACCCCAGCCACGCCATTGGTCAATGGAGGTTTGTCCTGCCTCTTGCAAAGGCGGCTGTGGCAGTCGGCGCAGATGGCCTGATGATAGAAGTCCATCCCGATCCGCGCAATGCCCTCTCAGACGGGCCCCAGTCACTGAAGCCCGAGAAATTCCATAAGCTCATGGAGGAAATAGAATCGATTGCCAATATCGTCAGAAAAGGGTATGCACAAGAACATGGAGCGCATTAGAGTCAATCTGGAAAAAACCCGTAATGATTCCTACGGAATCTACGTGGGCCATGGGATCGTGGATCATCTCAGGCTAATCCACAAGATCCAGGATCATGTGGATCGGTACGTCATCATTACTGACTCGGTCGTAAACCCCCTTTACGGAAAAACGGTCAAAGATAAGCTGCAGGAAGCTGCGCTGCCCGTGGACATAATTGAAATACCGGCAGGGGAGCCGTCAAAATCAATTGGGACCCTCCTTGATGTGGTGAAAAAACTCATGAACCTCAAGGCCAGCCGCAAATCCTTCTTGATTGCCCTGGGTGGTGGCGTGGTGGGTGACCTGACCGGATTTGTAGCCTCTATCTTCAAGCGTTCTATCCCGTACGTTCAGATTGCTACCAGCCTCGTGGCCCAGGTGGACAGCAGCGTGGGCGGCAAAACCGGCATTGATCTTGCCGAAGGCAAGAACCTGCTCGGCACATTCTATCAGCCGAAAGCTGTCTTTATTGACCTGTCCTTCTTAAAAACCCTTTCTGACAGGGACTTCAAGAACGGATTGGCCGAGATCATAAAGTATGGCATCATCAGCGATGAAAAGATGTTTGAACTGCTTGAGCAGGAAAAGGATGCCATTTTCAACAGACAGCCGGCTCTGATGAAGACCCTGGTGAAGCGATCCTGTAAGATAAAGGCCAATATCGTTGAGGCGGACGAGCAAGAAGGGGGCTTAAGACGGATCCTGAATTTCGGCCATACTCTCGGGCATGCCGTGGAGGCCGCGTCAGACTACAGGCTTTCTCACGGTGAAGCCGTGGCCATAGGAACTGTTGCTGCTGCCAGGATCTCTCATATACTTGGCTACCTGGATGATCAGTCATGTAAGAGGATCGTTCACGTGATCAAGCAATACGGGCTGCCCGCCAAAATCCCGGCAGGCTTCAGCACACAAGAAATCCTTGCCTTTATGGCCAGTGACAAAAAGGCTGTAGGGGCAAAGCTTTACTTTGTCCTGATAAAAAAAATAGGGGACCCCTTTGTAACGGATGAAGTACCCACGGACATCATCACAGATGTTATTGAAGAACTGAGGACATGACCAAAAATTCCTTAGACCAACTCAGGGACAAGATTGAATCCCTGGACCTTGAACTCTTAAGGCTCTTAAACGAACGGGCCTCGGTTTCTCTTCAAATCGGCAGAGTCAAAGCCAAGGATGGTCTGGACGTCCATGACCCCTGGCGAGAACAGGCAATCTTTGACTACCTGGCCAAGCACAACAATGGGCCACTAAAAGCTGGCGAGATCCAGGAGATATTTCAAAGGATCGTATCAATATCCAAAAGGCTCCAGTCTGCAGTCTCTTTCAACAGGTCCGATCTGCAGGCAAAGTCGGATGACGTGGACACATCTTTTGCTGTAGGCGGCAAAACCGCTATCTACGGCATCATGGGAAATCCTGTGGGGCACAGCATGAGCCCTCTGATGCACAATACCGCCTTCAGGCTCCTTGGCCTGGATGCCATCTATCTGCCCTTTGAGGTGGACGATCTCTCCGTGGCCCTAACCGGTATGAAGGCGCTTAACGTAAAAGGCGCAAGTGTGACTCATCCCTTTAAGACACAGATCATCGGGCTCCTGGACGAAATCGATGATACGGCCGAAAGGATTGGAGCGGTCAACACTTTGGTGTTTGGCAAAAATAACGTGCGCGGCGCCAACACAGACTGGATTGGCGCCGTCAGGTGCCTCGAAACCTTGCTTCTCATACAGGGTCACAGGTTCGTGGTGATTGGCGCCGGAGGAGCTGCCAGGGCAGTGGTTTTTGGCATCACGAGCAAAGGCGGAACTGCCGTTGTAGTGAACAGATCTTACGAAAAAGGGCGCGCCCTAGCCGATGAATTTGATTGTGCTTTTGTTCCCCTTTCTGAGATCAAGAGCACCGGTGGCGACTGTTTGGTAAATACCACTCCTGTGGGGATGTATCCCGAAACAGATGAGATGCCTGTGCCAAGGGAGGTGCTGGGCGCATACAAGGCTGTGGCCGATGCCGTATACAACCCGCTTAGGACATTGCTTCTTAAAGAGGCAGAAGCGGCAGGATGCACAGTAGCGTCCGGACTTGAGATGTTTGTTCATCAGGGCGTTGAACAGTTCAGAGCCTGGACGGGCAAGGAGGCTCCTATCGACGAAATGAGAGAGGTTGTCTGTAAAAGGCTGTTGAATGAAGCACATCAAGCCGATCAAGAATATTAATGCCACGGTTCGCGTGCCGGGCTCAAAAAGCTATACTCAGAGGGCGCTGATCGCTGCTTCACTTGCCAGGGGCAACTCGCTTGTCAGAGATGCCCTGATTTCCGAAGATACGGAGTATTTGATCAATGCCCTCAGGCTGCTGGGAGCAACTATCAAGCGCAAGGGTTGCGACCTGAACATCCGGGGAACCGGCGGAGCGCTCAACACCCCTTCTGAGGCCATCTATATGGGAAACAATGGAACCGGCCTCAGACTCCTTACCGGCACGGTCTCTCTTGGCAACGGGACCTTTGTTCTTGATGGCAACGCTCGTATGCGTCAAAGGCCCATCCAACCCCTCCTTGATGCCTTAGAAAATATTGGCGTTCAAGCTGCGTGTATTGAAGGAAACGGATGTCCTCCGGTTCGAGTCCTTGCAAAGGGACTTTCCGGCGGAAAGACAACACTCGCCACAGGGCTCAGCAGCCAGTACCTCTCCTCCCTCCTTCTTGCAGCTCCCTATGGCGGAAAGAATACTGAGATCGAGGTGATGGGATCTCTTCCGTCCTGGCCTTATGTGCGGATGACCCTGGATGTAATGGCCCGATTTGGCGTGAAAGTCTCAGATGGACAATTCAAGTCTTTTTTGATCAAAGCTCCACAGGCCTATCACGCCCGGGAATATGTTGTGGAGGGCGATGCATCGAGCGCCACCTATTTCATGGCGGCCGCCGCCATCTGTGGAGGCACGGTGAGGATACCAAATATCAATCCGGGCTCCTTGCAGGGAGACCTGCGTTTTTCGGATATCCTAAAGATAGTGGGATGCAGGATCAACACCCCTGGCAAAGGACTGGAAATCACAGGGCCCTTGTCCAATCACGGGGACCTTTCTTTTGACCTGCATGACGTGCCCGACATGGTTCCCGGCCTTGCTGTGGTCTCTGCCTTCAGGAAGGGAAAGACAGTCTTGAAAAACATTGCGCATCTGCGCATTAAAGAGTCCGACAGAATCAGAGCTGTGACTAGTGAACTTCGAAGGATCGGCGCTAAGGCCGAAGAAAAAGCTGATGGAATGATCATACAAGGCATGGCTACACGGGGCGCGGAAATAGAGTGCTACAGCGACCACCGGATCGCCATGAGTTTCGCCATAGCAGGGCTGGCCATTGATGGCGTTTCCATTAAAGACCCTGATTGCGTCAAGAAATCTTTTCCGGACTTCTGGGAAAGGCTTGAGTCTTTGGGTTAGATCTAACACTCAAGATTGTGGAATAGGGGAAATAACCGTGAACATGGAATCGAAAATCCGAAAAATCCTCGTTATCCACGGGCCGAATTTGAACATGCTGGGCCGACGCGAGCCGTCTTTGTACGGTAGCGCGACCATCGAAGAGATCGACTCAGAGATCAAGGAGACCGCACAGAAATTCGCAATGGCGGCTCATACCTTTCAATCGAACTATGAAGGCGAAATAGTGGAAAAAATCCAAGAGGCCCTGGAAGGTTATGATGCCGTGATCATCAACCCGGCAGCATATACCCACACCAGCGTTGCCATAAGAGATGCACTCTTGATGCTGGATATTCCGATCATTGAAGTGCACCTTTCAAACATCTATAAGCGAGAGCCATTCAGGCACAGGTCTTTTGTTGCTGATGTCGCAACAGCCCGAGTGGCCGGCTTCGGCAAAGAAGGGTATCTGATGGCCGTGGAAGCTGTAGCAAATATGCTTCAAAAGGAATGATTGAGGAATTTGGGGATTGCGCCTAGACGGCTTGAAAACATCGCAGGAATTGCGAATTGAAGGATTGAGGAATTCGGGCCGCCTGCTGCGACAGATCAATTCCTCAATCCCTGAATTCGTGAATTCTTAAATCAGATTATGAACATTGTTTTGATCGGATACAGGGGCACTGGTAAGACAGCCGTGGGCAAAGCCCTTTCAGAAAGACTTGGAAGGCAATTCTACGACGCAGATCTCTTTCTTGAAGAGAAACTCGGAAGAACTATAAGTGACATAGTTGCTTCAGAAGGTTGGCCCTTTTTTCGGGAAAGAGAAAAGGAGGTCCTTCGGGAAATCTCTGCCACGAAGGACTGCGTAATTGCTACCGGCGGCGGGGCAGTCATGGACAAAGACAATGTCAGGTCTCTTGGCAAAAACGGCTCCTTTGTTCTCCTTAAGGCAGACATTGACGCCATGATCCAGAGAATCCAAAGCGATGAGTCAAGCTCGCAGCAGCGGCCTGACCTGGTGGGGGCGGATATCTATGCGGAAACCAGGGGCCTGCTCAAACAAAGAATGCCCGTTTACGAAAAAGTGGCGGATTTTTCTCTGGACACCACAAACCTGACCGTAGATGAAGTGGTTGAGAGGATAGCGCGACACCTCAAATGACATAAAGGTATGGCGTCGGTTACATGGCGCCGGGGGGCTTGTTAGTCATTTGCGGCGGATGCCGGATCCCTGATGCCAGATGCCGGATCCCTGATACCGGATGGCGGATGATCATTTGTGCGTGTCGGAGGATTTCTTGCCGGCCTGCGGACTCCGGCTTTCGCTATCCAATTCACGATTACACGAGTCACGGTTCACGGCCCTGGTAGGGCCTGGGAGGTCTTATGTCAGGAAATAGTTTTGGCAAAGCTTTCGTGGTCACTACCTGGGGGGAATCACATGGGAAGGCCCTGGGGGTGGTGATTGACGGATGTCCACCTCGGCTGCGCTTGACCGAATCTGATATTCAGAACGAATTAGACAGGAGAAGAGCCAAGGGCGCCCCGGCAAGCACTACAAGACGTGAACCGGACAAGGTGGAAATACTCTCTGGTGTATTTGAAGAAAGGACCACGGGAACGCCCATCTCCCTCCTTATTCATAACAAGGATGCAGACAGTAAAGCATATGAGGCAATCAAGGATACCTTCAGGCCGGGCCACGGAGACATCACCTACCAGAAAAAATACGGGATACGCGACTACAGGGGCGGAGGCAGGGCCTCGGGCAGGGAAACGGCGGCACGGGTTGCAGCAGGCGCGGTGGCTGGAGCGGTCCTGGACCAAGAGGGCGTCAAAGTGACTGCCTACACCTTAGAGCTTGCAGGAATCAGGGCACAGAAGATGGACCTTGAGGATGTTGAAAAGAATCCTTTTCTTACTCCTGATCCGGATGCAGCAGCTCTGATGGAGAAAAAGATAAAGGAGATCAGGGCTTGTGGAGATTCCGCCGGGGGTGTTGTTGAAGTGCTGGTCCACGGGTGTCCCCCTGGACTGGGGGAACCCGTCTTTGACAAGCTGGATGCGGACCTTGCAAAAGCCCTCATGAGTATCGGGGCCGTAAAGGCGGTTGAAATCGGAGTGGGCCTGGAGGCGGCCAGGCTGCTGGGTTCTGAGTGCAACGACGAGATCACACCGGAAGGATTTGCCACAAACCGCTCAGGAGGAATCCTTGCAGGTATTTCCAATGGCGACGATATTATCCTCAGGGCCGCGGTAAAGCCTATCCCCTCGATTCAGATAGAGCAAAAAACCATTGATATCCATTCACAGCCCACCACGATCTCTGTCAAGGGGCGGCACGACATTTCCGCCATTCCCAGGATCGTGCCTGTGTGTGAAGCAATGGTAAGGCTTGTGATTGTGGATCATTTGTTACGGCAGAGGGTTTTGGGATGAAAAGATGCAATATCGGCATCATCGGAGGCGCCGGCCGCATGGGCAGGTGGTTTTCCCGGTTTTTTGAAGCGGCCGGCCACAGAGTGCATGGTGTTGAGGCAAGAGAAAACCAAGACATGCAATCCGTGGCCAGGAGCAGTGATGTTGTGGTCATAAGCGTTCCCATTGGTAAAACCTGCAAGGTCATTGAAGAACTCGGGCCTTTCGTTCGCCCAGAATCGCTCCTCATGGATTTGACATCACTGAAGGTCAAGCCCGTTGAGTGGATGGTAAGTTATTCACGGTCAGAAGTAATCGGCACTCACCCACTCTTTGGGCCTGATGCTGAAGACCTTCAAGGTCAGACCATTATCCTCTGCCCTGCTCGAGCCGAAAAATGGCTCCTGTGGTTGACGGATTTGCTTTCGGCTCATGGCGCAAGGCTGGAGATAATCTCTCCGGAGAAACATGATAAGATCATGGCCATTATTCAGGCCATGGGACATATGAGTACCCTGCTCATGGGCCTCCTGCTTAAAGAGCTGAATTACGACCCGAACGATCTCAAGAGGTACTGCACGCCGCTTTTTAGAATCCACATGAGTCTCATAGGTAGACTTTTCAGCCAGGACCCCAGGCTATATGCCGAGCTGATCGCACTGAACCCCGAGGCTAAGCGCCCCCTCGCCATGTACAGCTCGCTGCTGGATAAGCTGAAGAGGTGGGTAGATGAGGGCAAAACAGACGAAATCTCCGGCGCTCTGGCAGAGGCTTCACACTTTTTTGACCCCGCAAAAACCGCGTCTTTTGCCGTAGACAAGGATCTAATCAAGGCGGTGACAGACTCGACGTGAAAAGAGACAAAACAAAGAAAAAGGCCCCTGGGGTGATTGGGGGACACCAGGGGCCTCAAAAAGGAGGTTTCACACGAAGGAGAATACCTCCCATCGTGCCTTTGATAAAGCCCCTGAACGCAAGCAGACCCAGTCTTTGGGATAGAAGGGCGTTGCTTCAGGGGCCAAGAAGTTCAGGCAGAGCCGCTTTTGCCCCGCCAGTCCCTTCTCAGGTCACAAAACCGCTTCGTGATCCTGTCCTTCTCTCATGCAAATACTATGCAAAAACGAGGAATACAAAAGTATTTCCTTCATTTTGACATAGTTAGTCCATGTCGCGCTGAACGCCATGTCCACAATAATGGGTAATTAAGGTAATAATTTGGGAAAATAAATGCCACCTGCGAGTATTCAAAGTAGCAGTTTCTTACCGTCAACACTTGATGGACCCGCAATGTGCCGACAAGGCAGGTCAGGTTGTTACAAACCCAACGATGTCTCTTTGTTCGTTTGCACGCGAGATGAACAGAAAAAAAGGTTCAAAAAAACAAAGGGTCAGCCTCTAATGGCTAACCCTTTATTGTTACTTGCGTTTTTAATGGTGCCGAAGGCCGGATTTGAACCGGCACGGGCGTAACCCACTGCCCCCTCAAGACAGCGTGTCTACCAAATTCCACCACTTCGGCACAAAACACTCAGCCTTTTTCGTTAGGCTCAGGGGTCGGCTCCGCAACGGCAGCCTCGGGAGCAGGCTCAGTCACAGCAGCCTCGGGAGTCGGCTCACTTGCCTCCGGCTGCGCAGTCTCGGATTGAACCGGCGCTGGAGCCTGACCCTCGGCAGGCGTCTGCTCAGTTCCCTGGGTTACTGGCGGCGGCGCCACAGCCGGCATGATCGAACTGGTGGGTCGTCGGCTCGAAAAATATGCCAGACTCAAAGACGTCAACATAAACACAATGGCAGCGCCAGTGGTCATTTTGCTCAGAAAAGAGGAGGCGCCGCTACTTCCAAAAAGCGTCTGGCTGCTTCCTCCTCCAAATGCGGCTCCCATGTCCGCCCCCTTGCCTGTCTGCAACAGCACAATAAATATCAGGGCAATACAGACTACCACGTGCATCAATATGATGAAAGTTGACATAACACAAATACTCCGATTCTAAACTCCACCTTTTCCAGCCTCTGAACACGGACGCACAATGCCGGCAAAGGATTCGGCATCCAGACTGGCGCCCCCGACCAATGCTCCGTCAATGTCGCCCATGGCCATTAGCCCTGCAATGTTTGCGGGTTTTACACTTCCACCATACAATATGCGAAGCGCGTTTGCAATTGAATTTCCACAGGCCTTTTCCACCCAATCTCGTATGAACTTGTGGACATCCTGCGCCTGTTCACTCGTGGCTGTCTTTCCTGTCCCAATAGCCCAGACGGGCTCATAGGCAATAATGAGCTGCTGCAATCCATCGGAGGCAATAGCCTTAAGACCCTCTTTCAACTGTTCTTGGACAACGGAAAATGTTTGGCCAGCCTCTCTTTCAACCTCAGATTCCCCGACACACATAACGGGAATCAGGCCACCTTCAAGGGCTGCCTTGACCTTTCGGTTCACTGTAACGTTGATTTCGCCAAAATATTGACGCCGTTCGGAATGGCCGATAATCACGTGGGTGCATCCCACTGCCCTTAACATGGGCGCTGATACCTGGCCGGTATAGGCGCCTTCGGTCTCCCAAAACAGGTCTTGAGCCCCCAGGTATATTGCCGATCCCTGCAGAATCTCGGCTACAACCCCAAGGGCTGTAAATGGAGGCGCCACCATGACATCGACGTCTTTAATGTCGGATACCAACGACTTCAACCGGCCTGCAAGCTCTGCAGCCTCCGGGCCGGTCTTGAACATTTTCCAGTTTCCAGAAATCAAGGGTTTGCGTTTTGCCATAAGTTCAGCCTCCCTAATATGGCCATTATTGAGGCAAAAGCCTCAATTAGGAGTCCCTGATATTTAGTTGCAATCAGTTGATCAGAGGACTGCTTTTATCCGGCATCCCGCATCTGGTATCTGGCATCACGACCCCAAGATAAAATCAGCACTTACCGGCAAATGCAACCGTTATTTCACCACCATTAGGATCACAGATCTTTTCCAATCATGACCGCCAGGTCTACCATGCGGGTGGCATATCCTCGCTCATTGTCGTACCAAGAAAGGACCTTGACCAGATCGTCAATTACATATGTCGTGGGAGCATCCACGATGGAAGAGTAAGTTGAACCGTTGAAATCGGATGAGACCAAGGGCAGATCGCTAAACGCCAAAATCCCCTTTAGCGGACCTTCGGCAGCAGCCTTAAAGGCGCTGTTAACATCAGCAGGCGTCAATCCGCTTTTGTCAATCCTGACCACCAGGTCCACAAGAGACACATTGGGTGTGGGAACCCGTATTGCCAGGCCATTCAATTTTCCCTTGAGCTCGGGCAAAACCAGCCCAACAGCCTTTGCAGCCCCTGTTGTCGTGGGTATCATGGAAAGAGCTGCCGCCCTGGCCCGTCTGAGGTCCTTGTGGGGAAAATCAAGAAGCCGCTGATCCCCTGTGTAGGAATGGATCGTGGTCATGAGTCCGCTTTTTATTCCAAAGCTCTCAAAAAGCACTTTTGCCACAGGCGCCAGGCAATTTGTAGTACACGAGGCGTTTGATATGATGTGGTGCTCCTTGGGATTGTACAAGGCATCATTAACACCTATCACAATTGTTATGTCAGGATCAGTGGCCGGCGCTGAAATGATCACCTTGCGAGCTCCTGATCCCAGGTGTTTTCCCGCACTTTCCTGGGTCCGAAAAAATCCAGTACACTCCATGACAATGTCCGCGCCAAAGTCCCCCCACCGGAGGTCAGTTGGATCTTTGATCGCAGTGTAGGCAACTGGCCGACCATCGACTACAATGGCATCATTTTTAGCAACGATTTCAGAGCTCAACGAACCATGTACCGAATCGTACCGGAGCAAATGTGCCATAGTTGACGCATCTGTAAGGTCGTTTATGGCAACGACCTCAACAGAATCGTTTTCCATGGCAGATCTGAAAGCAAGCCTCCCTATACGCCCAAATCCGTTAATACCAACCCGAACACTCATAGATCCTCCTTGACGGCTTTCTGCGAGTTCATCAATCCTAAATCTCAGCTCCTCTTGTTTCCTTTCAACACCCCACTGGCAAGTGAAATACTCTTCTTGCCATATGCCTGTATGCTCTCTGCCAAGTCGCCGAGATTGCTGTTCTCACGCTTTTTTGCCGCGCGGATCAACACTGGCAGATTTACACCGGTCAAAACGTCAATCCTGCCCTCCTCTAGAAATGAAAGGCTCAGGTTGGACGGCGTTCCGCCGAACATGTCGGTGAGGATGATCACACCGTCTCCTTGATCAACAGCCTTGATCCCTGCGCCAATCTTCTTCCTCAGTTCCTCAGCGCTGTACTTCAGGTCCACGGAAACAGCCGTGGCAGCCTCCAGGGTGCCTTCCAAAACGCATTTGGCCGCTTCGATGAGAGCCTCTCCCAAAGCGCTATGGGTTACTACGACAATGCCTATCATAAATCTGATCCCTCAAGCCTGGTGCGTGGGCATTAGATTGCTAACTTAACTCAATATCGCGGTGTGTCAAGTGTATAGAGTTAAGTTTCTTTTTCAAATGACCGGCAAAATCAAAACTCCTGGTCTTCCTTTTCAATCACCATGTAAAGCTCCCGCCAGTCGGCAGCGTTCATGAGCCGTTCTTTGAACACCGTGTTCTTGAGCAAGCGGGATATCCTGGCAAGCATCTTGAGATGACCACCGGTGGAATCCTCTGGGGCCAGCAACAGAAAGAAGAGGTGGGTAGGTTTTCCGTCCATGGCGTCAAAGTCCACACCCTTGCGACTCCGCCCGAATCCCATCAACATGGACTGCAAAGGTTTCAACTTGCCATGAGGGATAGCGATGCCGCCCCCAATGCCGGTGCTGCCGAGGCGCTCCCGCTCCAAAAGAACACGAAGCAATTCCTCCTGTTTCAGACCGGAGGCATCTGCAAGAGAAGCGGTAAGTTCGCTCAACACCCCCTTCTTGTCAGTAGCATTCAGTTCGGCAACAATGGCCCCTTCTTTGAGTGAGTCCAGAATTCTCATGAAGTGTCCTACGAACTGGGCTGAATCAAACCGAAATTACCGTCTTTGAGGCGATATAGAACATTGACCTGCTCGGTCTGAGCATTGGTAAAAACCAAAAAGCTGTCCTTGATCAACCGCATTTGCAAAACCGCCTCATCCCTATCCATGGGTTTATACTCGATACTCTCGATTCTCGTGAGTCCAGGCAGATCCTGATCCACATCCATTGAGGGCGCCGTATCCGCGTCATCATAGAGCAGGGCCTTGGACTTGGCGGCCGTTGATCGACGTTTTTTGAATTTTGTTTTGTTCTTCTTGATCTGCTTATCGATCTTGTCTAGAGCCATATCTATAGCCGAATACATATCAGAGGTCTCTTCGTGTGCGTTGATAGTGAATCCATCTGCGCTGATGTTTATTTCAGCTATGTGCCGGAATTTCTTCACAGTCAAAACAACGTTTGCCTTGGCTGGGTTTTGCAGGTACTTGTCGAACCGGTCAAGTTTTTCAGACGCGTAGGCTTTCAGAGTTTCTGATGAAGTAAGATTAATGAAGGTTACTGACTTCTGCATGCTGATTGACCTCCTTGTATCCTCTTGCGTTTGTTGGATGGTAGCACCCTCAACATTTCCCTGTACTTGGCTACCGTTCTGCGGGCCACATTAATGTTCGAAGATCTCAAGATCTCAACCATCTTCCTGTCACTGTAAGGCTTGGCGGGATCTTCGGACTGAACGATCTGACGTATTCTCTCCTTAACGCTGGCCGAGGCAATGACGTCTCCGTCAAGTCGGTTGATAGAACTATTGAAGAAAAATTTCAGCTCAAAGGTCCCCTGCGGGGTGTGGACGTATTTGTTGGTCGTAACACGGCTCACAGTCGACTCGTGCATCCCAATGTCCTCGGCTACATCCCGCAACACCATTGGTTTCAAATGGCCGATCCCTTTTTCCAAGAAATCGCCTTGATAATTGATAATGCTTTCAACAACTCGGTAGATCGTCCTCTGGCGCTGGTGAATGCTGCGAATCAACCACACAGCGGACCGCAGCTTATTCTGTATATAGTCCCTCGTGTGGCTTGAGACTCCTTCTCCTTTGCTCAAGGCCTCCCTGTAAAAGGAACTAACGTGCAGCTTGGGCATGCCATCTTCGTTCAGAACTATAACGAATTCATTAGCCATCTTGTAAACAAAAATATCAGGGCTGATGTACTGAGGTTCTTCATCACTGAACTTGCGTCCAGGCTTTGGTTCCATTCTGGTAATGATCTCAACAGCGGCAAGAACATCTTCATAGGACCCGCCTGAAGCCTGGCTAATTGCCTTGTAGTTCTTGTTTTCCAAGTGTTTGAAGTGGTTCTGAATAATATGGACGACAAGAGAGTCTTGAAGACCCAAGTAATCGGCCTGAATCAGCAGACACTCTTTCAAATCCCTTGCACAGACGCCAAGGGGGTCAAACGACTGCATCTTTTTCAGGAACTTTTCCACCTGCGACGTATCAGCCCCTGCCAAAGCGGCAATCTCGCCTACCGTCGCTTGAAGATACCCATCACGATTTAGGTTGCCGATAATGGCATTGCCAATCCTTTCCTCGGTCTTGTTCGGGAGGGACAGAAGTAGTTGCCACATGAGGTGATCAACCAAAGACTCTTGCCGAGCAAAAAAGTTCTCATATTCTGGGGTTTCACGCTCTTCTGGTTCGTAATAAACTGGTCCTGAAGTATTGTATTCGTCCAAATAGTTTGACCAATCAATATCCTCTCGAGCCGTTTCTTCGACAGTAACTGGTTTCAGTGTATCTGATTCCGCGGGCGGCGCAGCTACAGGTTCGCTCACCGCGCCATCACTGGAAGTCTCTTCTTCGGAATCTTCCTCAAGCACTGGATTTTCCACCATTTCATCATTGATTACATCCAGCAGCTCCAACCTTGAAAGCTGCAACAGCTTGATCGCCTGCTGAAGCTGGGGCGTCATGACCAGTTGTTGGGTCAGACGCAACTGTTGTCTAAGTTCCAGTGCCATGCTGAGTCCAGTTCTCCGCGTTCATAGTTGACGACTTTTTGCGAGTTCATCATAGTTGGAAACGTTCGCCCAAATAGATTTCCCTGGCCACATTGCTGGAAGCTATGGTTTCAGGGGTTCCTGATTCGATCAACACGCCTTCGTTCAAGATCAACGCCCAGTCACAAACACCCAATGTCTCCCGGACGTTGTGGTCTGATATCAACACCCCGATCCCTCGCTCCTTGAGCTGTTCTATTATCCTTTGTATATCATGTAGCGCTATCGGGTCAATCCCAGCAAAGGGCTCATCAAGCAAAATAAACGAAGGTTCACACACAAGAGCGCGCGTGATTTCTACCCGGCGGCGCTCCCCTCCTGAGAGGGCATAACCCTTCTGCCGCGCCAAGTGGCTGATGTTCAATTCATCCAAGAGATCTCCGAGACGGGCGCGCCGTTGCGCTCTCGAAAGGGGACGGGTCTCCAAAATGGCCAAGATGTTTTCCTCCACAGTCAGCTTTCGAAATATGGAGGCCTCCTGCGGAAGATACCCGACCCCTTTGCGAGCCCTTAAGTACATTGGATATGAAGTGATGTCCTCTCCGTCAAGGGAAACGTTCCCGCTGTCGGGTCGTATAAGCCCGACGATCATATAAAATGACGTCGTTTTTCCTGCCCCGTTCGGACCAAGTAATCCGACAATGCTCCCGCTTTCGACCTCCACGCTAACCCTGTCGACAACGCGCCTGCCCTTATAGGTCTTAACCAGGTCCTTTGCCACTAAAGTCGCCATTTACTCGATCCTGGCTCTATTTTATCAAACCTCCTTCACCTTCGGTATAAAAGGTGGCCTCCACCTGTTCCTTCTCACTACCCTCCACGAGGGTTCGATCTTCAGCCTGAAAAAGGGTGATCTTCTCTCCTTTGATTATGTTCTTGCCCGACCACACTGTCGGGTCCCCCCCGCTTAAGACCAACACCTTAGTATCCGCGGTGTAGTCGGCTTTCTCGGCTACAGCTGTCTTGGTCTCGTTATCAAACACAATCTTGACATTACCCCGGGCAATCATCCTTTCAACTGCTGTGGACTTGCCCGCAGTATCTCCGCCGGGTTTGTAAAATATCTTGATACGATCGGCAGTAACGACTACATCCTCCTGGGTGGCTTTGACACCTCCTATGAACTCCACGCACCTCATCTTTTGATCTGATTCTACCCTATCAGAGGTAATGTGGATGGGCGGTCCGGCATTTTTTTGGTCTTCGGCATCTAACACCTCGGCCTCAGATGCAACAGCGCTCATGGCTCCACCGGCGAAAAACAGAAACACAATTAACAGTGGCCATCTCATATGAAGGAAATCCTTTTTTGATTCCCGCCTGTCCAGGTTGGGCGCCAACAAAGCAAATGACACCTACAAACCATAGCTTTCAACCACGGTCTTTACGCCCCCCGAAACCATGGCCTGTTCGGTATCAAAAGAAAAACTCATGCTCGCGCCCGTAAGGTAGATACCCTCTCCGCTGACAACAATCGGCGTGTCTGTAGAAATGGACCGGCTTTTGTGGTCATAATAGAGTCTTTCGGTTTTCAGTTCATTGGAACTACTTCTGACGACCACATCTCCAGAGATCTCCATATCTTTGGTATCCGTCAACAACACACCCTCTCTGCCCGTAAGATGCACGGTTTTGCCGTTCTTGAGAAAAAACGTGACAGAAACCCTTCTGAGGATCGTCTTGTTCTCCTGCTTTTGATATCGTGCCGACTCAGCGTCAAGCACCCATTCCCTAACCCCGTTTCGAGTTGCAGTGTGGTGAACGCGATTCAAACCGATATCACTGTCTTCAGGCAGTAGCGCAAGCGCTGCCTCCGGCTCTTTCTTGAGATGGTGGAACCTGAACATGCCAATTCCAAGCCCGAAGAGCATAACACAAATAACACAAAACAGGACTATTCTTATCTTTGACATTTACTGTAGGCTGCCTCTTTCGTAAGTTCTCAATAACCTGGGGCGTAAAGGTTTTTTCTGGAAGGCGATATCTTTCATGCAAATATCACGAAACCTCAGAAGATATGGCGCTCTTTATGGCCGTCAGTTGTTCCAAAAGTGGCCTGACCTCCGCCAGAGGGAGGGAGTTGGGACCGTCACAAAGCGCTTGATCCGGATCATTATGGACCTCAATGAAGATGCCGTCTACACCGGCAGCAGTAGCAGCCCTGGCCAACATGGCCACAAACCCCCTTTGTCCCCCGGAGCAACTCCCAGCGCCCCCCGGAAGCTGAACGCTGTGTGTGGCATCGAATACCACAGGCCATCCTAAACCGCGCAATATGGCCAGACTCCGGAAGTCAACAACCAGGTTGTTATAACCGAAACTGGCCCCGCGCTCCGTCAAAACAACCTGATCATTTCCCGTGGAAACGACTTTTTCCACAACGTGCTCCATATCCCACGGGGCCAAGAACTGCCCCTTTTTTATATTGACAGGCTTTCCAGCTTCAGAAACTGCCAGGACAAAGTCCGTTTGACGGCACAAAAAAGCAGGGATCTGGAGGATATCGAGCACTTGTGCTGCAGGGGCAATCTCGGAAAAGCGATGCACATCAGAAAGTACTCGGATACCTAGTTTACCTTTAATAGAAGAAATGATATCCAGTCCTTTGGAAAGACCTGGCCCACGGTAGGACTTGAGCGAGGTTCGGTTGGCCTTGTCATAGGAGGTTTTGAAAATGAACGGAATCTGGAGTTCATCCGTAAGGTCTCTAAGAAAGCTTGCGGCCTCCATGGTCGATTCACGACTCTCGATCACGCACGGCCCGGCGATCAAAACCGGACGATTTCCGTCCCCGATGGCAATTCCTCCTACATTAACAACATGTTGCATGCGATATCCGTGCCAATAACAGCAAGCCGAAAGAAGTTAAGCCCTAAGACTCAAATAACAATATATATTTTTTATCGTAATCTTTGAAAAATGTCAAGAATCACAAAGCAACGGACAAGAAAATGAATCAACCTTGATTCTTCACTGACAACTTGCTATGGTCCGTCGCGAATTTCGTGAGTGACATGACGAACAATGAAACCAAACCAAGAATCGGTTACCTCTTCATCGCTGTCGTTCTGTGCGTCCTTGCAGGCCTTTTGATATGGTGGGGAATCAAAGGGCTGGAAGGAGAGTCGCCAGCATTTAGGTTGGAAAGACCGATCGAATCCATCGGCACGTCGTACACACTCAATGGGGTCGCCTCTGATCAGAAGAGCGGCCTCAAGAGGATATGGATCGCGCTCCTTCAACAAAAAAAGGAAGTCGTGCTCTTGGATCAAACACTCCCGTCCAAGGGATTGTTGATGGGGGGCGCCATTCGAAAACAGCCGGTTTCCCTTGAAATCAAGGCGCGTCAACTCGGGTTTAAGGATGGAGAGGCAGTCCTCAGGACAGCCGTCTGGGACTATTCATATCGAGGGTGGGGGTCAGGGAATCGATCTTATGCAGAATACAAGCTCTTAATAGACACCAGGCCACCGAATATCGAGTTGATCAGCCGCACCCACAATCTTAATCAGGGTGGCGCTGGCCTGGCCATATACCGGGTCTCTGAGCCGATTGCCACGACTGGTCTTAATGTGGGAAACCGGTTTTTCCCCGGCTCAAAAGGCTGCTTTGCTGATTCGAGTGTCTTTGTAGCCTTTTTTGCCCTCCCTTACGACAAAGGCCCTGATACGCAGCTACATGTGACTGCCACGGACCGCGCCGGCAATACCTCGCGGACAGGATTTGCATATCACATCAATGCAAAGGCGTTCAAGAAGGACACGATCTGTCTGTCCGATGATTTTCTTAAGCGGAAAATGCCTGAATTCGAAGAAGCTCTGGGCGAAGACGGCCGCCGTGCCTCCCTCATTGAAAAGTTCCTGGCAGTGAACAGGGACTTTCGCATAGCCAACTTGAAGACTATCCAGGACGCGTGCAAAGAGAGTGATGCCAAATGGCACTGGACTGGTCCGTTCTTGAGGCTCCCAGCTTCGGCCCGAAGAGCCGGGTTTGCCGACCATCGTTCATATCTATATGAGGGTCGGGTCATAGATAATCAAGTCCATCTCGGAATAGACCTTGCATCCACTGGCTACTCGCCAGTCCCTGCCGCTAATAGCGGACGGGTTGCATTTGCCGAAGACATTGGTATCTACGGAAAAACCGTTATCATAGATCATGGTTTCAACCTCTTTAGCATGTACAGCCATCTGAGCCGCATCCAAGTCGCCAGAAACAAGTCGGTTTCCAAGGGTGACATAATTGGCGCCACCGGAAGCACCGGCTTGGCCGGAGGGGACCACCTCCATTTTGGCATGTTGATTCACGATACCTTTGTGAATCCAATAGAGTGGTGGGATAACAACTGGATCAGACACAATATTACAGACAAACTCAAAAGCGCAAAAGAACAGATGCATACGTCAAACAAGGAGGCGAGGCAGTGAAGCGCCATAAGGTACAAAAGACCTTCCAGGAAATCAATCAAAGGATCAGGGATGGCAAGGTTGTTGTGGTTACAGCCGAAGAGATAATTGACATAGTAAAAGAAAACGGTCCTGTCGAGGCAGCTCGCCAAGTGGATATCGTCACGACAGGGACCTTTGCGCCCATGTGTTCCTCGGGAGCCTTTATCAATCTTGGACATTCAGTGCCCGGAATCAAAGTATCCAAGGTCTGGTTCAACAATGTGCCTGCATATGCGGGTGTGGCAGCCGTGGATTGTTACCTTGGAGCTGCGGAACCGTGCGAAGATGACCCCCTGAACAAGGTTCACCCCGGGGAATTCAAGTATGGGGGCGGACACGTGATTCAGGATCTTCTGGCCGGCAAGACCGTCCATGTCGAAGCCAAGGCCTATGGAACTGATTGTTATCCGAATCGAGAAATCGAAAAGGATATTACCCTGAAAAAGCTCCCTCAGGCCACCCTTTGCAATCCAAGGAACGGGTATCAAAACTATAACTGTGCGATAAATTTTGGTGAAAAGACAATTTATACATACATGGGCACCTTAAGACCGAATGCAGGCAATGCCAACTATTGCTCTGCAGGACAACTGAGCCCCCTGATGAACGACCCGTACTACATGACGATTGGAGTGGGGACAAGGATCTTTCTTGGCGGAGGCCAGGGGTTTGTGGTCTGGCACGGGACCCAACACAAACCAAAAGTGAAGCGAACAAAAAATGGCGTACCGCTAGCCCCTGCAGGCACCCTATGGGTCATGGGAGACCTGAAAAAGATGAGTCACAAGTGGTTGGTGGGGGTGAGCATTCAAGGGTACGGCTGCTCAATGGCTGTTGGCCTGGGAGTGCCCATCCCGATCCTGAACGAGGAGATTGTGAAGTTCACTGCGGTTTCAGATGATGAGATCTTCACCCAGATTGTTGACTATGGACGGGACTATCCACACGGCGTGTCCAAGAGTTACGGCGCCGTAAGTTACGGTGAGCTTAAGGGCGGAACAATACGCGTGCATGGCCAAGATGTTCCAACCGTTCCGCTCTCGAGTGTGGTACGAGCGAGGGAGATTGCAGAGACTCTGAAAAAATGGATACAGAGCGGAAAATTCACGCTAGGAGAACCGCAGGAATTGCTCCCCTCAGGGTAGTATAGAATCCACACTGAGAGGACGTGGCCTTGATCTGCCCCCTTGAAAAGGGCCGGGTGCTTCGCAGAGTCGTGAATGCCTAAAATACCTGAAGTTTAAAGTGCCTAAAATGATGGATACCTGATCGCGGACGTCTTCATTTATGATCCAGCATCCGGTATCTGGCATCGGGCATCCGGTATCCTGCATCTGGCATCCGGCATCGTCCATCACTGTGAGGAAAGGAAATCCGTAACATTGAAAAAAGAAGACAAATTAGCCGACCGTCCTATTGAACCCAAAAAGAGCATCATTCGGGAATACGCTGAAGCTATACTTCTTGCCGTAGTCCTTGCCCTGTTTATCAGGACCTTTGTTATACAGGCCTTTAAGATTCCCTCTGGTTCCATGAAACCAACGCTTCTGGTGGGAGACCATATCCTCGTAAATAAATTCATATACGGTGTGAAGATACCATTTCTAAACAGGACACTTATCTCAATCACAGATCCTAAGCGCGGTGATATTGTGGTATTCAAATTCCCTGAAGATCCTAAGAAGGACTTCATAAAGCGGGTCATAGGCACATCCGGTGACGTTGTGGAAATTCGAAGCAAGAAGGTGTACCTTAATCATAAACCTATGGACGACCCCTACGGCACACATCTGGATCCGCACATTATTCCAGGCAATGCCAGGCCCCGCGATAACTTCGGCCCAGTCACGGTTCCCGCTCACTCCATCTTTGTCATGGGCGACAACCGCGACCACAGCTACGACAGCCGATTCTGGAAGTTCGTCGACATCTCGCAGATCAAGGGTAAGGCATTTATCATCTACTGGTCATGGAACAGTGAGAATTCAGGCGTCAGATGGAAACGCTTGGGAGATCTCATCCACTGAGTCTCCTGGGGTCCACGCCCATGACGCGTCAGGATTGGGCAAAAAAATGCGCATGATTTTTGCTTGACTTGTTCTAAATCACGGTGCTATAGGGTCATCGGTCTGTTGCCAGGAAGGTCAGTGTCTTATATGTTTATGTACGCCAGGAAATCCTTAGAGGGCGAGAACCTCTTTACCTGTTAGGGTAAAGAGGTTTTTTTTGGGGGAAAATTGATGAAAATTGAGAAAAAGGACATACTTGATATAGAAAGTCTTCCCGCGGAGGAGATTGAACTCATACTGGACACGGCAGATTCCCTTAAAGAGATATCCACCCGTCCCATCAAGAAGGTGCCCACCCTGCGCGGCAAAACCATTGTCCATTTCTTCCATGAATCGAGTACCAGGACCCGAACATCCTTTGAGATTGCAGCAAAAAGGCTCAGCGCTGACACTGTCAGCATATCCGCATCTACCAGCAGCATTGTCAAGGGAGAAACGCTGGCAGACACGGTCAGGAATCTTGAAGCCATGAACCCCGACGCGATCATCATTCGCCACAGCGCTGCCGGGGCTCCACACATGCTGGCCCGTTTGGTTCGGAGCTCTGTGATCAATGCAGGGGACGGCATGCATGCACATCCAACCCAGGCCCTACTGGACATGATGACTGTTCGTGAAAAAAAGGGCCGTCTTCACGGGCTCCGCGTGGCCATTATTGGCGATATTGCTCACAGCCGTGTTGCGCGCTCCAATACAGTGGGGTTTCTTAAGATGGGGGCCCACGTGATTCTGGCAGGTCCGCCAACAATGATCCCGCAAGGGATAGAAGTCCTGGGAGCCCCTGTCACATATTATGTTGAAGAAGCGATCAAGAATGCCGATGTAATAATAATGTTACGTATTCAGAAGGAACGTCAACAGCCCTTTCTGTTCCCTTCTGAAAGGGAATATGCCAGCTACTATGGATTGACGACAGAGAATCTTTCAGCAGCAAGGGACGATGTCCTGATAATGCATCCCGGTCCCATAAACAGGGGCGTTGAGATTGCGCCGGAGGTTGCCGATGGTCCTTACTCGGTAATCTTAGATCAGGTAGCCAATGGTGTGGCTATACGAATGGCGCTCCTTTATCTTCTTCTCGGAGGGCCACGATGAAGCAGACACTCATCAAGGGAGGCCGTGTTCTCGACCCGGAAACAGGCATTGACGGCGTTATGGATATTCTCATCGAGAGGGGGAGAATAGCTGAAATTGGAAATGAAAAATCCAAAATCCAAAATCCAAAATCCAAAATCATCGACGCCTCTGGCAAACTCATCACTCCAGGCCTGATCGACATCCACACGCATCTCCGGGAGCCCGGTCACGAGTACAAGGAAACCGTTGAATCAGGGTGTTTGGCTGCAGCCCATGGAGGTTTCACAGCCATTTGCTGTATGCCAAACACAGAGCCTGTCAACGACAATCAGTCAGTGACAGACTATATCTTGAGAAAGGCAAACATGGCGGCAGGTGTTCGTGTCTATCCCGTGGGCGCCATAAGCCGAGGGCTGCGCGGGGAAAGTCTGGCTGAGTATGGTGAGATGAAGGCCGCAGGCGTTGTGGCGGTTTCAGATGACGGCAATCCCGTAATGAACGCGCAGTTGATGCGTCGTGCCCTTGAGTATGCCAAGGGGTTTGGTCTGTTGGTGATATCCCACTGCGAGGACCGAAATCTCACGGCAAACGGGGCCATGAATGAGGGAGTCACAGCCACTCGCCTGGGGCTTGCAGGCATACCAAATGCAGCAGAGACAGTGATGGTAGCCAGAGACATTGCCCTGTGCGAACTCACAGATGCGCCACTTCATATTGCTCACGTTAGCGCCGAAGGTTCGGTGCGTCTTATCCGTGATGCCAAGGCACGGGGATTGCAATTAACGGCCGAAACCGCGCCGCATTATTTCTCGTTAACTGAAGAGGCCGTTATGAGCTACGACACCAATGCCAAGGTACATCCACCACTGCGAACAGACAGGGACAGAGATGCGGTCCGGCAAGGGCTTCGTGACGGCACGATCGACGTCATCGCCAGCGACCATGCCCCCCACAGCAGCGTGGAAAAGGATCTGGAGTTTGATGCCGCAGCCAACGGTCTGATCGGGATGGAAACATCCCTGCCTTTGAGCCTGAAGCTTGTGGAGATGGGGCTTTTGAGCCTGAAGGATCTTATTGCCAAAATGTCAACCAACCCTGCACGCATCGTGAAGCTGAATTACGTCGGCTTAAAGCGGGGCAACCCTGCGGACCTTACGATCATCGATCTTGAAAAGAAATTCACGGTGGATGCCAACACCTTTTGCTCCAAAAGCCGCAACACCCCGTTTAACGGATGGGAACTCAAGGGAAAAGCAGTCATGACCGTGGTAGGAGGGAAGATAGTCTTTGATGACCGGTAGGGCATAAGCGCTAAGTTATTTTTTGCGCCGGAAGGACTGCGGTTACAAAAAAATGAACATCGAACGTCCAACATCGAATGTTGAATGGGAAAAGATGAAGAAACAGACTTATGACCTGGAAGAAAGGCTGCTCGAGTATTCGGTGCGAATCATAAAGATTGTCGAACAGTTGCCAAATACCAGTATCAAAACGGCTAAAAAGAAAAAGGAATAGTCATTCAAGGTTTGGCGTCGGATTTTTAAAAACAAATGCAATTAAATTGCGGAGCGAAGCGACATCATTATTCGACGTTCGACGTTCAATGTTCGATGTTGGACGTTCATCTTTTAATATGTTCGACATTCATCTTTCAAAATAATTCCGTACGGCATAAACCAAATGACCAACACCATATCAAATCTACTCGTTGTAGATGATGAACTGAGCATGCGCGAGATGCTCGAGGTCATGCTCACATCAGAAGGATACAATGTGGAGTGTGCAGAGGACGGCTCCAAGGCTATCCGTATGCTCGAAAAGAAGAACTACGACCTGATCATGTGCGATATCAGGATGGGTCCTGTTGGGGGTTTGACTGTACTTCGTGAAGCAAAGAAACGCTGGCCGGAAACCGTGGTGATTATGATTTCAGCATTTGCAACCACTGAAACGGCAGTAGAGGCCATGAACCAAGGCGCCTATGATTACATTCCGAAGCCTTTCAACGTTGACGAGGTCAAACAGACAATCAGGAACGCCTTGAACAGGAAAACCCTTGAACAGGAAAAGACAATCCTGGATGCTGAACTCAAAGAGAAACGCCACTTTGGGCGCATTGTAGGCAACAGCCCAGCCTTGATAAAGATCTACAATACCATTAAGCAGGTAGCTGATGCCCAAACCAACGTACTGATTACAGGAGAAAGCGGCACGGGCAAGGAATTGATTGCCCAAGCCATCCATGAAAACAGCCACAGAAAGGACAAACCTTTCACAGTCATCCACTGCGCCGGCATCCCTGACACGTTGATGGAAAGCGAGCTGTTCGGCCATCGAAAAGGGGCCTTCACAGGGGCGATTGACCAGAAAAAAGGGCTTTTTGAAGCTGGCGACGGCGGCACGGTCTTCCTTGACGAGATCGGCGAACTTACCCCTGCTGTCCAAGTCAAGCTCCTCAGGGTTGTACAGGAAAAGGCCTTCAAACCAGTGGGAGAGACCCAAGATGTTGAAGTGGACATCAGAATATTATCGGCAACCAACAAGAACCTCGAAGACGAGGTCATTGCCGGAAATTTCAGAGAGGACCTCTTCTACCGGTTAAACGTGATTCACATTGACACCCCTCCTCTCAGAGAAAGGATGGAGGATCTGCCCGCGCTGGCACAGCATTTTCTGGAAAAATATGCCAAGAATATGGGCAAATCAATCCACAAGCTCTCATCGTACGCCCTTGATATGCTCTCACGGTACGATTTTCCGGGAAATATCAGGGAACTTGAAAACATGATCGAGCGAAGTGTTGCCATGGCTACTACCAACATCATTCTCCCTGAAAGCCTTGCCCTTTCGACATACAAGCGGGCCCAAAAAAGCGGTGAAAAGGACAAGCCCTTTGGCTTTGAAATACCGGCGTCTGACTTTGATTTGGACGCTGTGCTGGCTGATGTGGAACGGGGATATTTGCTCAAGGCCCTGGAGGACTCAGGAGGTGTCAAACAAAAGGCCGCAGAGATTCTGGGAATCAGCTTCCGATCTTTGCGTTATCGAATCGAGAAACTCGGGCTTGAATAGACTGAAACGATAACCCTCAGGCCCATATGAGGCAGGTTGTGACCTTACAAGGCTTGTCAGGTCATTGACAATTTTTGTAAGTTACTCTAGGTTCAGGCTTCTTTGAAATTGGCTGATTATTCGATTATGTCTTGTATTATCCGGTAGTTCAAAGATATTTTATCATTTTTGGCAAAACAGGTACAGTTCTTGCTATCTCCCCTATGCAGCCCATTTGGAAAAAATTTATGGCATGAAACAATTTTTTGCGTAATCATTGACAAACAACAACTTATCTAAGACCGAAGGGGGGTGAGCGAAAAATCAGGATGGCAACAAACAGAATCGTTGGATTTTACGAGTCATTTTAGAGGGATTTCAGTCTTAAAGCGGCGAAGCCGCGTTACATAGAATCGCATAGCGATTCTATTAAAGGAGGTATAAAAAATGCTTCAAAAACTTACCAAAAAGAATCAAGAAGGTTTTACCCTGATTGAGCTGATGATCGTTATTGCCATCATCGGCATCCTGGCAGCGATCGCTATCCCGAATTTCATTAGTTACAGGAAGCGGGGATATGATGCATCCGCAAACGCAGATGCCAAGAATGCTTATACAGCAGCACAGGCCTATTTTACCGATTATCCGACAGGCGCAGTGAGTAAGACCATAATAAGCGCTTACGGTTTCAGAGGCTCACCCGATGTCACCTTGGCTGATATTGATAATGATACACAAAGTACCTTGACGTATACAACCAAGCACGATAGAGGTGATAAGACTTATACAGTTACTTACGATGGAGAGATCAGTTTCTAGGTCAACCTTCAATTGTACATGTTGAGCCAAAAGCGGAGAAGGGGTTGCCAATCCCCTTTTCCGCTTTTTCTTTTCAGCGTAAAGCTTTGCTCCCTGTCGAGTTTTCTTATTTTCTCTTGCAAAGCCTTCTCTCTAATGGGGTCTTGAGTGTGCCGCAAACTTGCCCTGTAAAAGTCTATGGCCTTTTTGCGGTCTCCTCTTGCCTCATAAATTTGAGCCAAATAATAGTAGGGTTTGAATGCCATCGGTCTGGTTTGAATAGATTTGTTGAATACCGATATGGCCTCATCAAACCGCCCCAATTTATACAGGACAAGACCCAGGTTGTTCTGCCCGTGTAAGTGAGAGGGGGATAAACGAACCACTTCCCGATAACAGGAAAGCGCTTCATCGAAACGCCCCATCCTAAAGTGGATATTTCCCTTGACATTCAGGCCATCCACATGGTTCGGCTCTAATTCCAGCGCCTTTTTCACGGCATCTAACGATTGTTCGAACAGGCCCTTTTTGTACAATATCTGGCACAAAACAAAGTAAAGGGTCTCGTCGTCCGGGTTCAACCGAATTGCTATATTTGCCTCATCTAGAGCCTCATCTAACTCGCCTGCGCGTTCCAGGTTGATGGCAAGGTTAATGTGAGGCAGGAAGTGGTCAGGCGATTTCTTCGCGGCGTCCTTCCACAGGGCTAATTCGTTTCGCCATACCAAATTCCTCCTGGCAGCCTGAAAGCCATACACTTCGATGGTGATCAACAGAAGGCCGGCAGCCACATATCGCCCTATCTTGAATGAAGTTGCGAACTTCAGGCGGGACAATTGCATCAAAACCCATCCGGAGGCCATACAGAATCCCACAGAGGGCAAATAGAGATACCGCTCGGCCAAAAAAGTGTCGGTGGTGTCTGAAAGGGGGATAATGTTTAACACCGGCAAAAGTGTGATCAGTATCCACCCTACACTAAAGAAAAGTGTTTTCGACCTGCGAAAGCTCCATCTCCATAAAAATAGTAGAGCAGCCAGCATGATGACCTGGAAGAGAAATTCAAACTGCAAAGGATGCTCAATAAGCGAAACATTATGAGAGACGGTTAAATTAAAGGGAAATGCCAGAAGTTTAAGATAGATTAGGACTGTCTTCGGCAGGGTCATGAGGCGTACCCAGAGGGTTTCAAGATGCAAACTCTTTATCCCATGCATGGGAAGGACAAGGGATCGAATCAACAGGTAGCCCATAATGATTAAGAAATATGGGATGGTCAACATCCCCAGCCTTTTTAAGGACCTCTTTGACCTGAACGCCTCTGAATAGTAAGAAAATTCATACAGTAGCATCATCATCGGAAAGGTTAAGGCATATTCTTTGCTAAACAACGAGCAGGCAAATGAAATAAGCGAAAGCACAAAGATTTTTGTTTTCTTATCGTTTCTATACAGGACGTAGTAATAAAAAGACAAAAGGTAAAAAAGACCAGAAATAACATTATTTCGACCGTTTACCCATGCAACGACTTCAGTGTGAATCGGATGTACAGCGAATAACAACCCGCTTGCAACCCCAATGTAGAGGCTTCCGAAAAGTGCTTTGGCCATGAAAAAGACGGCGATGGTAGATAAGACATGGAAAACAATATTAGTGAGATGGTATCCAAGCGGGTCCGGACCCCAGATGTATCGATCCAGCAGAAAGGTCAAATTGGAAAATGGCCGGTAGTAGCCGGTGTACCGGTCCCCAAAAAGGTTGTCCTGAGACGTAAGCAGTTGTTTGAGGTTATTCCATTGCCAGAGGTCGTAATGCTCCACGAACAGGGCTCTGTCATCCCATACAAAGTCGCCCTGAAGCGTATTGGCGTATACCGAAAATGATACAACCGCGAGCATCAGTACAATCAGGATATCTTTTGAGATTATCCATTTTCTTTGTAATAGCCTCATAGTTCTATTACTATCAAACAGGCCAAAGCTTGTAAAGTACGCCCCATGTTTCGTCAGTTATGACAGCCATTTCAAATAGACATCAATGGTTGACATTGTTGTCCTTGATCATCCTGTGTTGTTTGATCTATTCAAACACACTGGACGTTCCTTTCTATTTTGATGATGTCGGAAATATTGAGAAGAATCCCCATATCCGTTTAACCAAGCTTACCTTTCGAGAAATCGCAACGGCAGGTTTCAAGAGTCCTTGTTCAAATCGCCCGATAGCCAACATAAGCTTTGCCCTAAACTACTATTTTGATCAATACGATGTAAAAGGCTATCATGCCGTTAACGTCATAATTCATATCACCACTGGAATCTTGCTCTACTTCTTTCTGAAAGCTACGTTGAGCCTTCCTCCACTTCGTTCGAGATATAAGCCCCATTCCTCGATTGCATTTTTTGCCACCCTGATCTGGCTTGTTCACCCTATTCAAACCCAATCGGTTACCTATATTGTGCAGAGAATGAATAGCATGTCTGCTATGTTCTGCATGTTGACTCTGTTGCTTTACGTAAAGGGCAGGCGGGTTAGGGAAAATCAAAAAACACGGCCCCTGCCCGGTCAAGCCTGGCTATGGCAGGCGTCATGTTTTACAGGTTGTGCATTTGCATGGATACTGGCATTAGGTTGTAAGGAGATAGCCGCCACGTTGCCTTTTTTCATCCTTCTTTATGAATTGTACTTCCTTCAGGATCTCAGCAGGTCGTGGTTAAAGCGTAGCCTCCCATATGTCATAGGTACGCTCATACTTCTTGGCATCATTGCCTTTGCATACATGGGCCCGAATCCCTTCAAAGGGATTCTCTCCGGCTACGCGTGCCGCGGTTTTACTTTGACAGAAAGGATATTAACACAGTTCCGGGTGATCATTTATTATATTAGCCTTATGCTCTACCCACATCCCAGCCACCTCAACCTAGTCCATGATTTTAAACTTTCCCATTCCCTGGTTGATCCAACAAGTACCCTGATTTCTATGGGAGCCATTGTTGGATCAATCGGACTGGCCTTCTACCTGGCCAGAAAGGAACCTTTAATCTCCTTTTCCATATTGTGGTTTTTTGGCAACTTGATGATAGAATCATCCGTCATTGGACTTGAGATCATATTTGAGCACCGGACCTATCTCCCCTCAATGTTTTTCTTTGTGATAATTACAATACTCGCTTTTAGATACGTTAAACGAGATTTCTTAAAGGCTGCGGTTCTGGGTATGGCTGTGCTTCTATCGTGTCTGTGGACCTATGAGAGAAATCGCACCTGGAATGACCCGGCAACATTTTGGAACGATGCCATAAGAAAATCACCCCATAATGCACGTGCTTATAACAATCTTGGGAAATTCTATATTGAGAAGAGAGCCTATTCGATGGCCCTGACGAACCTAAAGCAGGCCATTCGTTTAAACCCGCGTTTATTACAAGCTCATAACAATTTAGGAAATATTTATGTCCACCAAGGATTGTATGATTTGGCCATCGAAATGTATCGTAAGGCCCTTGACATGAATCCGGGCTATCATGTGACGTACATGAATTTAGGAGTTGCTCTGAGGGAGAAAGGAAACATATCGGCCGCAGTGGATGTTCATCTTAAGGCAATTGAGATGATGCCTATCGATGATGAAGCCTACGATTTCCTCGGATCAGACTATTTGGCACAGCATCAAATCGATTTAGCTATTGAAGCTTTCCGGAAAGCACTGAAGTGGAATCCTTATTCATATAAATCTCATAACAATCTAGGGCTGGCCTATGCGAAAAAGGGAGATGTAAGAAGGGCCATTGATATGTATACACGGGCCATTGCAATCAAACCTGATTTCGCATTAGCATATAGCAACCAGGCTGCTCTGTATCTTGATCACGGCGGGGCGCACAAAGCGATTTCATTCTTTCGAAAGGCCATGAGGCAGGCCACAAAACTTGATCCCAATTTTGCGGATGCTCATAATAATTTTGGATTGGCTCTCATCAATAAGGCATTATTTGTGCAAGGTATTCTTGAGTTCAAAGAAGCGTTACGACTACAATCAAACCATGCGGATGCAACATTCAATCTGGGACGGGCCTATGAGCTAACAGGCAAATATGAACCGGCTATTGCACAATATGACAAAAGTATTCGCCTGAATCCCAAAGATATTGAAGCCTATCACAATGCGGGGGTTGTCTGTTTATATCACCTTAAGCACAAGAAACGGGCGATCTATTATTTCAAAAAGGCATTGTCCATAGATCCGCACTACCCGGAATCGGAAGAGGTCAAAAGAATCATTAATGAATTTGCCGACCAACAAAATGAAGATTAGACTCTCCCAGAACACGATTGGTTTGTTATTATGTGTGGCGATGTTGATGGTTCTCTTCCCTGTGTGTTTGATAAACCTAACCCCCCCGATCTCAAGGGACGCTTTGATTCACCACTTGGCCATCCCCAAACTCTGGCTCAACCATGGTGGGTTTTATGAAATGCCCTGGGCAGTGTACTCGTATTATCCAATGAACATTGATCTCCTTTACCTGGCTTCCCTCCACTTCAAGAATGACATAGCCCCCAAGTTCATACACTTCGCTTTTGGCGTGGGAACGGGATTGTTAGTCTATGCTTATCTGAAACAAAGACTTAACCGAAACTGGGGACTATTGGGCCTGATCATTTTTATTACCACTCCCATAGTGATCTGGTTGTCCACTTCGGCCTATGTTGACTTAGGAATGACCTTTTTTACAACAGGAAGTATCCTTTGTTTTGTCAAATGGCGAGACGCAGGCTACAACAAATTGAAATGGCTCATTATATCATCCTGCTGCATGGGAATAGCCTTAGGATCAAAATATAATGCGCTCATTGTATGGTTTTTCCTTAACCTAACGGTAGTGTATTGTTATGCTAGAGATACCCAAAAGCAATTACCAGCATTGAAATACGGTCTTATATTCCTTACGATCACTTCAATTATCGCTTCTCCATGGTATATCAAGAACTATGTCCTAACCGGAAATCCCTTTTACCCACTCTTTGACAAATTTTTTCAGCTTTTCCAGCACGAAGGTGGACAGGGGAGCACATTGGGCGGGCTGATGCAAAGTAGCGGAATAGGCTTTTTCCAGAGAAGGCAAATAATGTATGGAGAAAGTTTTTGGGAGACACTCCTTATCCCGATACGCATGTTTTTTCAGGGACGCGACGATACCTACCAATACTTTCAAGGAGTATTGAACCCGGTCCTCATCCTGTTCCTGCCCTTTTCCCTCATGAACAAACGTTTCAGGAAAGACAACTTATTCTTTATCGCCTTTTCGGCATTCTTTATAACCATGGCCTTTTTCCTAACGGCCAAGCAGGTCCGATACACTCTTCCTGTTCTCCCATTCCTCGCTATATTAGCCGCAATGGGGATAGAGAATATCGTTACATCATTGGGGCTCTCTATGCTGCCGCCCCCTCAGTCGGATAGCAAGTTGCATAGCTTACACCCCGCTCTCCTATATACAGGTTTAATAACCATTGTTGCGGTTGCAGGGATACTGCTCACACTAAACTTCATATACCTGAAAAACCGGTTCGCAAAGATACAGCCCTTAAGATATATTCAAAACAAGGAAAGTAAAGCAGAGTTTTTGAGCCGCCATCTTCGAAGCTACCCAGCCACGGAATATATAAACAACCACACCACGGCCGAAGCCAAGGTTTTTTTTATGTTTGTTGGAAGGCGGGGCTATTACCTTGACCGTACCTATTACCACGACGGCATTTTCGGCATGAAGACACTTAATGAGATGGTAAGGGCCAGCCAGAGTGAATATGACTTTCTGGCCTACTTACAATCGCTTGGCTGCACTCACATCCTGGTGCGAACTTCTCTATTCAATAAATATTTGCAGGATAACTTCTCACGGGAAACCATTTTGCGGCTCTTGGGTCTGATCAGACAATCCTGGAAGTTGCTTTATGAATTTAACGGCTGGGCAGTATATTCTATTGGAGAGTTGCAACAAGTTGACACGTAGCCTGTTTTAAAGTAGCATGGGTGTGAGTTTAGGGGCTTGGCCCCAATTGGAATATTGAAAGATTGAAACCGTACGTTTGAAGAGTGGCTGACCATAAGCCACAAGGTCAGGCAGATCTGACCATGTGTTTGAACAAGACCGTAGGTGGGTGGCACTAGGTTATTACATGGGCTGACAGAAGGGTGAACATAGCTGGTGGACACACGTAAACACAGTCAAAGGCAAATAATTGGTGCAATTGCCAAGTACCTGAACGCTATCGACTCAGTAATTTTTGCCTATATTTTTGGCTCTTTCGCCAGGGGGGAGGACTTTTCTGATATAGACGTAGCGATTTACTTAAGAGACAATTTTGATAAATCACCTCTGGAAATTGAATTTGAAATGGAAGACAGGATTGAGGAATTGACCGGGCACCCCGTTGACGTGAGGATTTTAGGCAGGGCACCTATCAGCTTTGTCTTCCAGGTCATTAAGGACGGACTGTTGATAAAGGATGATAATCCTGATACCAGAAGCGATTTTGAAGGACTGATTTTTAAGAAAAACAGTGAGTGTGCCAGATTTCGAAACGAGTATTTGAGAGAAATTGCCGATGCCCCGATTTAATCCTGAAAGAATCAGGAAAATGGTCTCTTCGATGAGGCTTGCCGTGAGACAACTCCTTGACTTGAGCCAATTGGACGAGAAAGATTTCCTCAATGATGTTCATAAGATTGCAAGCGCCAAGTACAATTTCATAATCGGGATTGAAGCTGCCATTGACATTGGAAATCATATTATTTCGCAGAATGGCTTTCGTGCCCCGGAAGACTATGCGGATACTTTTTCGGTTTTAGGTGAATATGAGGTTGTGGATAAGGAATTTGTTAAGGAATTAAGAAAGATGGCGAGATTCAGAAATAGATTGGTTCATATTTACTGGAAGGTGGATGATAAACAAATATATCAGATAATGCAGAGTAACCTGAAGGATTTTAAGATATTTTTGAATCATGTTTCCTCTTTTCTCCACTTAGATAGTACAGATCTTTCCGGGTTAATGACAACAGAACCTTAGGCCAATTTAAGGGCATCTCAAGAGGTAAGTGGCAAAGGGTGGCGGGAACAATTAGAGTGACAGAGAAGACCTTGAATCCCATTTCGGAAAAGGAGGATTAGGTTGCGTTTTTTTAACACAGCAGGGCCTGTCAAATGTGATAAACACTACTGTCTGCCTCCACTGGAGCGATTCGACCTGGGTGAAATGATGGCACTAATCGAACAGGAAAAATACTTTGTCCTCCATGCTCCCAGGCAGACTGGAAAAACATCATGCCTGTTGGCGCTAATGGACAAACTTAACAGTACTGGCAAATACCGGTGTCTGTATTTTAACGTGGAGATCGCTCAATCCGCCAGAGAGGATGTGAAAAGAGGGATGAAGGCTATCCTTAACGAGATGGGTTCCTGGGCGGCTGATTTTCTACACGACCCATTTGTCAGGCAAAATGCCAATGAAGTGCTGAAAAAAGCAGGTGAAGATGCGGCTTTAGGTGAGGTATTGACACGCTGGTGTGAGGAAAGCCCCAAGCCTCTTGTTCTTCTTATGGATGAAGTGGATGCTTTAGTCGGAGATACCCTGATTTCAGTGCTCCGGCAACTTCGTGCAGGTTATCCAAAGCGGCCTAGATTATTTCCCCAAAGCATTGTGCTCTGCGGGGTAAGGGATGTACGGGACTACCGAATCCACTCTGCAAAAGAAAAGGCGATCATCACGGGCGGCAGTGCTTTCAATATCAAGGCGAAGTCTTTACGCTTAGGAGATTTTACACAGGAAGAGACAGACGTACTGTACCTCCAGCACACCGAAGAAACGGCACAGCGGTTCGAAGCGGAGGCCCTCGTCAGGGTCTGGGAACTGACGGAGGGTCAGCCATGGCTGGTGAACGCTCTGGGATATGAAGCCTGTTTTGAGACGAAACCAAGTCGGGACCGGACACGGGTCATTACGGCAGAAGTGATCGATGAAGCAAAGGAAAGCATCATCTTAAGGCGCGATACACACATCGATCAGTTGGCTGACAAGCTTCGTGAGGATCGCGTCCGGCGAGTACTTGAACCGATCTTGGGGGGCTCTGAGGAACCCGAAGAGATCCCAACAGATGATCTTTACTATGTCAGAGATCTTGGACTAATCAAAATCGACGGTCATGTTAGGATTGCCAACCTGATATACCAGGAAGTGATCCCCAGGGAACTCACCTTCAGCACACAAGTAACCATTACACAAGAGACATCATGGTATCTCCTTCCTGATGGCAGGCTGGATATGAACAAACTGCTTGCTTCCTTTCAGGAGTTTTTTCGGGAACATTCAGAACACTGGGTGGAACGGTTTAAATACAAGGAGGCGGGGCCTCAACTTCTCTTGCAGGCATTTTTGCAAAGAATAGTGAATAAAGGAGGGAGTGTTGGGCGGGAATACGGCCTTGGCCGGATGCGGACAGATCTTCTGATTATTTGGCCTGTTGGGACGCATAGGGCAGAGCGCAAAGTGCAAAGCGCAAAGGATTTGCAGAAGATCGTTGTGGAGTTGAAGGTCTTGCACAAGTCCCTGGAGGGGACCATCACCGAAGGACTGAAACAGACTGCCGCCTATATGGATCGCGCAGGTACTGAGGAAGGCCACCTGGTGATATTCGACCGTCAGAAGGACCGTACCTGGGACAAAAAGATCTTCCATCGGGAAGAAAGCTCTAACGACAAAAAAATCCAGGTGTGGGGGATGTAGTGAATTGAGATGCTCTGTTTTGGATAGGATTTACCCCAGTGGAAGTAAAGGATCACTTCACGGGGCGAAAAATATTTGACAGGATAACAGGATAGACATGATATAAATCCAGTTAACCCTGTTAGATTTCCCTGAGGGAACTCTATTTAACAGGGTAAATCAAAAGAGATCAACAGGATGAAAAAACTATCATGTCAATCCTGTTTATCCTGTCTAAGAATAGCTGAAGTGTTATAGAAAAAGATGACGGAAAGAAAACAGAGATTGAATCAAATAGCTGAGAAATTTGGACTGGATATCATTTACGCCTTTGGCAGCCACGCCAAAGAGGTTGCTGAATGGCTGAAAGGAGAGAGGTCTGGTCTGCCTATTTCTCCATTATCGGATGTGGACGCAGGTGTAAAGCCCTCTTCAGGAACGCACCTCACGGTTAAAGAGAAGGTCCATTTAGGCATGGCCCTGGAGGATCTTTTTTCAGTAAACAGGGTGGACCTCGTGGTTATTACAGAAGCAGATCCGTTCCTTGCGGCGAACATCATCCGGGGAGAGAGAATATATTGCAAGGATGAATATGAAGCGGATGAATACGACCTTTACATCTTGAGGAGGGCGGGAGATCTTGTCCCACTTGAGCGGGAAAGAATTTCCCTTATCATGGGGGAAAATTGATGAGCCCGCGAAAGATTTCAAAAAGGGTGGTTGCCGATCGTCTGAATTGGATCAACAAAATGATAAAGGAGATTGAGTCTCTGCCCTTAAGCGATTATGAGACATTTACTGAGGACAAGAGAAATATCTGGTCTGCGGAATCCTGCTTGAGACGATCACTTGAAGCCCTTATGGATTTAGGCAGGCATATACTTGCCAAGGGCTTTGGACGCGGTATAAGCGAATACAAAGAAATCGGATCTGTTTTGCAGGAAGTAGCGATTTTGGACAATCGGGACAGTCTGAGGTTCAAAACCCTGGCAGGATATAGAAATAGGATGGTCCATTTTTATCATGAAATTACGAATAAGGAATTGTATGAGATATGTTCTTCTCAGCTCTCAGACGTAGAGGATGTTGCAGGTGCCATTAAGAGATGGATAAATATTCACCCGGAATTCGTCGATGGGACACTTTAGTGTTCTGGAACAATGGAGTGGTGGAGTTCTGTTGTAGTGGAAAAATTGAACACAGAGTGGAATAAACGACTGTCTGCTAAAGCAGGATTTTGCATCGGGAAGAAAGCTTTAACGACAAAAGAATCCAGGTGTGGGGGATGTAGTGAATTGAGATGCTCTGTTTTGGATAGGATTTACCCCAGTGGAAGTAAAGGATCACTTCACGGGGCGAAAAATATTTGACAGGATAACAGGATAGACATGATATAAATCCAGTTAACCCTGTTAGATTTCCCTGAGGGAACTCTATTTAACAGGGTAAATCAAAAGAGATCAACAGGATGAAAAAACTATCATGTCAATCCTGTTTATCCTGTCTAAGAATAGCTGAAGTGTTATAGAAAAAGATGACGGAAAGAAAACAGAGATTGAATCAAATAGCTGAGAAATTTGGACTGGATATCATTTACGCCTTTGGCAGCCACGCCAAAGAGGTTGCTGAATGGCTGAAAGGAGAGAGGTCTGGTCTGCCTATTTCTCCATTATCGGATGTGGACGCAGGTGTAAAGCCCTCTTCGGCAAAGCAGCTCTCAGTCAAAAAGAAGGTTCATCTGGGCATGGCCCTGGAGGATCTTTTCTCTGTTAACTCGGTCAAAAATCTGAGCCACAGCCCGATTCAACACTGAAAAGAATAAATCGCTTCTGTGCGTAAGAGCCGGGGCGAAATGCTCTTTGGATCAAGGAGGTGTGAGTATGGCTACACAAGTTTCGGCTTACGCAGAGCAACTGGTCCGTGAAATCAAGGAGATGCCAGAAGAGTATCTCCCTAACCTGCTGGAGATTGTCCGCCTGTTCCGCGAAAGTGTCAGCCTAAAGCCTGCCGAGGCCAGCTTCCGGCAGGGTTGGAAAGAAGCGCTGGCAGGCGAGACAAGGCAGGTGTCTGAACTGTGGGATGGCATTGATGCCGAGTGAGCCAGGCGAACCAGTCCATGTTGAGTATACGCGAGAAACAGGGCATGTTCCCATGTCCGATCTAATGGAACAAAAATGGCTTGAAATGATTGAAGCTTTCTTAAAGCTTACCCCGGAAGAAAGGGCCGCGGAAGCAGAAAGGCGGCTGGATGAGACTTTAGAGAGAATGGCTGAAATGTACAACATTTCACCAGAAGATGCATATGAAAAACTTATTGAAATATCTGAATAAGACAGGATTTACCGGATAATCGGGATACTCTTTTGCCTTCCCTGAAGAAAGGCGAAAATCCCAATCCCTCTTCAAGGGAAGGGTCTGTTCCTACATGCGGCAAAAGTGTCAAGCCCGCATTCGCGCATTCGAGAACAGGCGACATATTACTTTCCGTCGTTGGCCGATTGCTTTTTCTCAGCTTCTTCTCGAAGCTGAGAAACGAACAAAAATCCCTTAAATCCTGTTAATCCTGTCTAGCAAAAGAACTGTAAAACGGTTCAGCAACATGGATTCGCCGCATGCCGGGCCTCTTCATGCATATCCAAAGGCATATCTCGTTGGGATGAAGCTCATGGCAGGTGGAGCACAGGATGAAGAGGATGTCAGGAATCTTTTCTTGATAATGTCCCATTCTGAGAAGGAAAAATCGTGGAGCTTGGCGCGTCTAATAAGGCGGGATAAGAATTTGTCGAGAACTCTGACTGAAGGGCGACGTGGTAAAGAAAACCAACAAAAATGGCATCATGACGACTCTTAGAACTGACCATGAGACTTGAGATCCCGTTTGGATTTACCCCAGAATTGTCTCATATTGCGTTGTCACAAAGGACTCGTAAATGAAAACAACCGCCCCTGAAGTTTCAATAATCATCCCGGCATATAATGAAGCTCAGAGCATTGGGCATGTCGTTACAGAAATTAGAACACTCTATCCCGATTTTGAACTCATTGTAGTTGATGACGGCTCCTCTGATGACACGGCTTCGGTGGCAAAAGATGCAGGTGCCCTCGTTTATAGCCATCCTTACAATATTGGCAACGGAGCTGCCATTAAAAGCGGTATTCGTCATGCGTCAGGTGACATTTTGGTATTTATGGACGGAGATGGTCAGCACGATCCGTCAGATATAAAGAAAATGCTTCAGCATTTTCCAGACTACGATATGGTCGTGGCAGCAAGACCTTTGCGCCAACAAGCATCCTTGGGGCGTGCTCTGGGCAACAAAATATACAACTGGCTAGCCAGCTACGTGGCCAAGTTTACTATTCCGGACCTCACCTCAGGATTTAGGGTTATCAAGTCAGACATCGCCCGTCATTTTCTGTACCTTCTTCCCAATACCTATTCCTATCCGACCACCCTCACATTGGGGCTATTAAGAAGTGGACGAGGTGTGAAATATATCCCTATCAAAGTCCAGAATCGAACAACTGGAAAAAGTAGAATAAACCTTTTTCGAGACGGAGTAAGATTCTTTATGATCATAACGAAAATATGCGCTCTCTATTCGCCGTTCCGAATATTTCTTCCAGTCAGTTTCCTGTTGTTTCTCACAGGGTTATCTTATTATGCTTACACATACATAGTCTGGGGGCGTTTTACCAACATGAGTGCTCTTCTCTTCACAACATCCATCGTGATATTTATGATGGGTCTCGTTTCCGAGCAAATTTGTCAAATGAGGTTTGAGAGGAGTGAAGGGGACAAATTTATTTAGAAACCGTTCAAAGGTTATTCAAAAACAAAACCATGCTCCCTGGACCTTTGAACGTATGAGCGGTTACTCACGATTTTGCTTGCATCATTGGTAATATACCCTTATAATAAGCGTAATTTGCATAGAATAGACCCCTATTTGCAGTATATTTAGAATACAAATGGACCGTATTGCAGAAAAAAGACTGGCTGATTGGCTGGATTCAACCTATCGTAAACCATTGATTATTCGCGGCGCCCGTCAGGTAGGAAAATCAACTCTGGTCAGGCAGTTTGCTGACCACAAGAAATTGACCCTCCATGAAGTCAATCTTGAACGGCATCCAACGTTGGTCGAGGTTTTTAAAACACAGGATACCGGAAAGATCCTTCGGGAACTTGAATTTATCTGTGGGAAGGGACCGATTTCAGGGAAGGATGGGTTGCTTTTCTTAGATGAAATACAGGCGGCGCCAATCGCCATTCAGACCCTTCGATATTTCTATGAAGATCATCCTGAGCTACCCGTTATTTCAGCCGGCTCTCTCCTTGAATTTACAATGTCCAAACATTCCTTTTCCATGCCCGTGGGTCGGGTCGAATACCTCTACCTTGGTCCAGTAACCTTTGAAGAGACCCTGGCGGCGATGGAAAAAAGCGTTTTGTTAGATCTGTTATGCAATTATCACCTGCATGAAGTTTTTCCTCAATCCGCTCACGAGCAATTATTGGAACTGCAAAGAGTCTGGCTCCTGGTGGGGGGAATGCCTGAGGCAATCCAGCGATTCATCGATACTAATTCGCTCGACGCGGTATTTGATGTTCACGCCTCGATTATTGAGACATACAAAGACGATTTTGCGAAATATGCAACCCAGGCCGACCTGCTCCGTCTTCATAAGGTGTTTAACTACGTCCCGATGGCTGCCGGCGAGAAATTCAAGTACGTTCGCATAGATCCCGAGGAACAATCCAGAGAACTACGCAAGGCTGTTGATTTGCTTGAAAAAGCACAAATCATAATGAAAGCCTGTCATACGGATGCATCCGGTTTGCCGCTTGGCGCTACTATAAACAGACGAATATTTAAGCCTTTTTTCTTGGATTGTGGCTTGATGAATACCATTTGCGGAGTTCAATGGATATCATTGAATGAACTTAAGCGAAAGTCATTTGTCAACAAAGGTCATGTGGCTGAACAGTTTATCGCTCAACATCTTGCCTACATCGGAAAAAACAATGTAAGCCCGTTTTTGACCTACTGGCTGCGCGAAGGGAGGGCAGGAAATGCTGAGATCGATTTTATCACGCAATTTGGACAAGAAATTGCTCCTATTGAGGTTAAGGCAGGCAAGAGCGGATCACTCAAGTCACTCCAGCAATTTGTTAATCAAAAAAAGTCCCGGATCGGTATTCGTTTTGATTTAAACCTGCCCTCATATCAACATGTTTTCCACGCTCTCAGCCAGGGAGGAGAATCTGTACAGGTTGAATTTGATCTTTTGTCTCTCCCTCTTTATATGATAGAGGAATTGCCCAGAATCTTTGGTGGTATCGTAACAAACGTCGATCGCAGACAAGGTTAAAATTTTGCGGCCAGTGCGGTTAGTCAAGACAGGTTTTAGCTTTGATATCAGGTTGTTTTCACCGCAGAGACGCAAAGTCATTTTTTGTTTTCCGACCTCTCAACGGAAAACAATAAAAATGTAAACCTCTGCGATCTCTGCGGCTTTGCGGTGAACAAATAGCCCTCACTAATGGTATTGAAGATGGATAAGAAAAAAATTTCGATAATCATCCCAGCATACAATGAAGCTCAGACCATCGGTGGAATCGTTCTTAAAATCAAGGAACTTTATCCTGATTTTGAAATTATTGTAGTCAACGATGGTTCGACGGATGATACCGCAGCTATAGCCAAAGAAGCGGGCGCCCATGTTCACAGCCATCCCTATAATATTGGCAACGGCGCAGCCGTTAAAAGCGGAATCAGAATTGCCAAAGGGGACTTTCTGGTGTTTATGGATGGGGATAATCAGCACAATCCAAAAGACATCGAGAAAATGCTTGAGTATTTTCCTGACTATGACATGGTTGTCGGTGCACGGTCAAACGGTGACCAGGCGTCATGGGGTCGTACTTTCGGCAACACGGTATACAACTGGCTGGCGTCCTATGTCGCAAAATTTTACATCCCCGATTTAACCTCAGGATTTCGTGCCATTAAAGCGGATATTGCTCGAAATTTTTTAAGTCTGCTTCCCAACACATATTCATATCCTACAACTTTGACGCTAAGTGTTTTGAGAAACGGCAGGACGGTAGAGTATGTTCCTATCAAGGCTAATATGCGCAGAACAGGGAAAAGCGGTATAAACATGTTCAGAGACGGAGTCCGTTTTTTTATGATCATAATAAAAATCTGCACTCTGTATTCTCCTTTCAGAATATTTCTTCCCGTAAGTTTTATTACGTTCCTGACAGGTTTGTTTTATTACATTTATACACTGCTGTCCGGAATATTTTTTCAAAATGCGACATAACTAGCTATAATTATAGTTATTTTCAGGGCCAGAAATCGTTATCGACTTGAAATGAGATTTTGGGCCATAATTCCGAAAAATTTCGGAAGGAGTGGCCCATGTACACAGGAAAAATAGTCTTTTCGCAATTGATGGATTTTTTACCCCTGCACGAGTTCCGCCGTTGTGTAAAGCGCTACGACGGCAATCGCCACGTGAAGTCATTTTCATGTTTGGACCAGTTGCGTTGCATGATGTTTGCCCAACTTTCTTACCGGGAAAGCCTTCGAGATATCGAGTCGTGCCTGCGCGCCATGCAGAATAAGCTTTACCACATGGGGATGCGCGGTAAGGTTTCTCGAAGTACGTTGGCCGAGGCGAACGAGAAACGAGACTGGCGTATTTATGCTGATTTCGCTCAAGTGTTGATACACATCGCCAGAGATTTGTACATTGACGAAGAATTCGGGGTACAACTCGATGAAACGGTCTATGCTCTCGATGCATCGACAATTGACCTGTGCCTTTCTCTGTTTCCTTGGGCAAAGTTTCGCAAAACCAAAGGTGCCATCAAGTTGCATACTCTGTTGGACCTGCGCGGCAACATCCCGACGTTCATCTCGATAACTGACGGTAAAGTTCACGATGTAAAAGTCCTGGACGAACTGCTTCCGGAACCGGGGGCATTTTATATCATGGATCGCGCCTATCTCGATTTCGCCCGTCTCTATATCTTGAACCAATGCCTAGCGTTTTTTGTCATCCGTTCAAAAAGCAATACCAAGTTTCGTCGGATTTACTCTCGCAAGGTAGACAAATCCACAGGATTGAGATGCGATCAAACAATCGTACTCACCGGCAAAGACTCGGCAAATGACTACCCCGAAAAACTCCGCCGAGTCAAATTCTTCGATGACAAAACAGGCAAACGGTTTTCTTTTCTAACAAACAACTTTACCGTGTCGGCGTTGATCGTCGCGGAACTTTATCGATGTCGCTGGCAAGTGGAACTTTTCTTCAAGTGGATCAAGCAACACCTACGAATAAAGGCGTTTTTTGGAACAAGTGAAAACGCGGTAAAGTCTCAAATTTGGATCGCCGTTTCCGCATACGTCTTAGTCGCCATAGTCAAAAAACGGCTAAGACTCAATGACATCAGTCTTTACACAATTCTACAGATTTTGAGCGTTACCCTGTTCGAGAAAACCCTGCTCTTACAATTAGTTACGCCCGAAGACTACAATATTTCCAATGACTACTACGATACCCAATTGAAATTATTCGATTATTAACCGGACACTTGTGACATTTATACATTTTTCATGTTGGGTAGATTTACTAATATGAGCGCTCTTTTATTTACGACCTCCATTGTCATATTCATGATAGGGCTTGTGTCGGAGCAGATTTGCCAGATGCGGTTTGAAAGGAGTGAAGGGGAGAGATGAAGTATCGTAAATGGAGTGAGCGGTATTAGAAGATCACCCCAAAAAAAGCTGCTATTGCATCAGAGAACATAAGACAAGCCTAAACAGATCGATAAGCGAATATCTGGGAAATGTAAAGAAACGATAGGAAAGTTCCTTTCAGAAAAATGGAAACCAGCGAAACACCCTTGAGAAATCATCAAGCCAATAACTTTCTTCTGAGCATTGTGGCTCCCGTTTCGCTGGACATGGCAGCAATTATGTTACCCATTTCTTACCATAGACGTAGCTACGAAGATGGCAAGAAAATCGTGTAGATAGACGGCATAGAGGCAATATGGCGTATACTAAGGTATAATTTGTTTGGGTAATGATGGCCCCTACTTCACAAACCAGGCAAGGCGAAGATGCGCAGATACGTTGGGTATTGGAGGAATCTGAGGTTGTAAATCATCTATGATACATATCTTTATAGGAACAAAAGCTCAATTTATAAAAATGGCCCCCATTATGCAGGCTCTAAACAACAGGGGGATCAGGTATAATTTCATAGACGCAGGGCAACATGCAGCTTTGACAGGTGTTTTGATACAGCAATTTGGTTTGCGCCGACCAGATGTGTTTCTTCGTCAGGAGCGAACAAATATAAACAGTCTTATGCAGGCTCTAAGTTGGTCAATAAAAAACACTGTTAAGGTGGCACTGAAAGGTGAAATTGTTTTTCGGGAAGTTTTTAGGGGCAAGAAGGGGATCTGCCTTATTCATGGAGATACCCTGACAACACTTATTTCCCTGTTTTTTGCAAAACGCTGCAAAATACCAGTGGCCCATGTAGAGGCGGGCTTACGTAGTCATCGGCTGTTCAATCCTTTTCCCGAAGAAATCATCAGACTGCTGGCAATGCGATTCAGCGATCTCTTATTCGCTCCTTCAGGTTGGGCTTACGACAATCTGTTAAAAATGGGTTGTGGTAGCAAATCTGTCAATATCGGAGCCAACACAGGACAAGATGCAGTTTCTTATGCAATCAAACAAGAGAGGTTCGGACAGAGGTCTATCCGAGCGTATGTCGTTGTCACAATTCACAGGGTGGAAACAATATATTCAAGATCTCGTTTAATGATAGTTGTCAAGTTGCTTGAGCATATAGCGCACGAATTTAGAGTATTGTTTGTGTTGCATGAGCCTACATATAATCAGCTAATGAGATTTGGTCTGACTGCAAGGATAAAACGAATCGAAGGTGTCGAGATTTCGAGTTTGCTGCCGTACATGGAGTTTGTGAATCTATTGGATGGTGCCCATTATGTGATAACCGACGGAGGCAGTATTCAGGAAGAGTGCTACTATCTTAATAAGCCCTGCATGCTGTTGCGAACCAAGACAGAGCGATTAGAAGGCCTATATGAGAACGCATTTTTGGTCGGTTTCGACCAAAAACGGATCAGACAGTTTTTCAGAATTCTTCCGACACTTAAACGGAAAAATTTAAACGAAAATTTGAAGCCCTCAGCCGCTATTGTAGATTATATATCTCAGTGGATTTGAAGCGGCACCCTTTTTGAGTTTGTCTATAAGCCCAATGTCTCCTCAAACAGTTCCCTATATTCCTTCACCATTCGGTCAAGGGTAAACATCTTTTCGACTTTTGAGCGGTTGTATTCTCCCATTTCATGTCTTAATTTTGGTGAATCAGCCAGCAGGTTTATTTTTTCGGCAAAGGCGCCTACATCCCCCACCGGGCAGTGGGGTCTTGTCTTCGTCATCTGCATATGGCATCCTGATACCAGCCGTCAAAATAGCTTTGAATTCGAAATGTCAACCCAAAATTGACCCCTTGCGACAACCGAATTCTGACCCCCCTATGATTAAATAAAAATTTACCTGTTGCCAAAAAGCATCTCTTTTTTACAGCGTTAAAACCTGTTCTTCGGGATAGGAGTAGCCGGAGGGAGCGTAGCGACCGCAGGCCACTCCCATCCCGAGCCTCAATTGATTCTGATCTAAATTCGTTGGTGCAGCAGCTCCAACGCTTTTTGTTGATTATTCCCGATATCGGATCGGGAGACGTCACCAATTAAAATCGGATAAGTATATCCGGTCTCCTGGATCAACAGTCCGCCAAATGCATCCGCGATCCTGTAAATATCGTAATCCTCACCATCGTCAAACCAGGTGGTGTTTTCATGTGTAAACTCAAAATTGACTGTTTCCAGTCTGTCCTTTAACGTATTGTATATGGTAATATCTTTCACTTGGGACTCCTCTTTAATGTTTCCTTTAGCCGGTAACTATCCCAGTTACAGTTGATCACATGGGCCTTATGCGTTACACGATCGAGTAGCGCTGCGGTCATGCTGGGGTCGCCAAATATTTGCGTCCAATCTCCAAAGCCCATATTGGTGGTTATCATGACCGATTTTCTTTCGTGACGTTCCGCCAATATTTGGAAGATAAGCTGGGCTCCTTCCTTGGAGAAAGGGACATACCCCAGTTCGTCAATAATGAGCAGCCCGTAACCGGCATAGCGTTTGACCGCACGACCCAAAAGTTTTTCATCTCTGGCTTCAATGAGTTCATTGGCAAGACCGCAGCCGGTGACAAAGCGCGTCCTGATTCCCTGCTTGCAGGCTTCCATGCCCAGTGCGGTGGCCAGGTGGGTTTTTCCGGTGCCGCTTTTACCCACAAAAATGATATTGCGGCCTTTTTTAACGTAATCACAATTTGAAAGTTCCTTCATGAGTCGAACGTCCAGTTCCGGCGCTGCCTCAAAATTGAAGGTCTCCATCGGCTTTAAAATAGGAAATTTGGCTTCCTGCAGCCTTCTTTTACGACCATTCTCCTGTCGGGCCTGGACTTCAGCCTCGCTCAGGTTTAAAAGAAATTCCTCATAACTCAGCTTCTCCTGCTTGGCCTGGCGGATCAGACCCTCCAGGTTGCGGATCATCGTGGACACCTTTAATTTTTTGAGATTCTCAATTAATAGTGCTTTCATACCTGCATTCATAGAGCACCTCCGATCTGTGCGTAAACGGACACATCTGGAGGTGGCAGGGTTTGCCAGTTATCCAAGGATGAAAACGATTGAGCGCCGTCGCCCTCTTTATGGATTAAAATATGTTTGACGGCCTGACTGGAGCCCGCACCCAATGATAGCGCCGTCTCAACCGCCGACTCGATATCTGTGTCAGCATGGTCTTTGTAAAGCATTAAAACCGAAATGAAGTCCTTGGTGCCTTTGGTATGACCCTGCTTTTGACAAAATTTATCCAAAAGCCGTTCCAGGCAAAAAGGCCAGTTCGGACGCCATTGTCTTATGACGCGTGCCGATTCAAATGCCTGTGGCCGCTGTTGAATGAGTTCAAGATAATGCTCCGGCAAAAGGCTCCATTTATTGTTGCCGTAAAGCCGCTCATGCGATGCAATCTTTTTACTCCCATAAAATATCTCCACACTCTCTTAACGCTAAGCAAAAAAGACCCGCTATTACTAAGATAAATTGACCCCATTGACATACGATAGTAAGTATGTTAGAAGTTCACATCTGTGGGATTCTGCGAGAGCAACGGACGTTGGCGCGCGCCAACAGTTGCCGTAACCCTCTACGATTACTGCCTTTATCAAAATCCCCTCCATAACCTGCCATTCAATGGATTACCATGATTTTGTTTGTTCTTTGTATGTCAATGGGGTGAATTTATCTTAGCACAAAAGGGTGAATTTTCATTAGCGTTGAGGCACAATCGACATACAAAACAACATTGACTTTAAAATAGGCATAGGATGCCGGCACCGAATACCGATTCTTATCCACCACAACCGTAGCGTATTTATCCACTTTGCCACCGGCGGTCTCAAGTTTGCTGAACGGAATCTCCGGAAGGGATAAAAAATGTCCCGTTTCTTCTTCATACAGCTCATTGACAGTGTGTTCCCTGCCGGCAATCCGATGGTCGCCATACGCAAGACACGCCTGCAAAAGTTTTTTGTTCAGATCTTCCAATGAATCGGCTACCGGAACAGGAACCATGTAATTGCGACGTGCATAACCAACCAGGCCTTCAACGCCACCTTTTTCATGTCCCTGACCCCGATTGCAAAAGCGGGGAACAAAATTGTAGTAGCCACGAAACTTGTCATATGATTCCTGAAGTATCCGATTTTTGCCGCTCAAAATCTTTTGGACCGCTGTAGTTAGATTGTCATAGATCAGGATCGGAAAAACACCGCCGAAAAATGTGAACCCGCGAATATGGCCGTCAAACAACGCCTGCTGACGCTCGCATGGGTAGCAGCGAACAAAATGCTTGCCGGAAAATTTAGATCGCATGCAAAAGAGCTTTAGCCAGGTCTCAACATCTCCTAAAATCGCAATGCATCGTCCCCAATCAACTTCGGCTTCAATACCGGCTTCTGGATCTGACGGAATAAATACCTGTGGAGCACCAACACCCAACCTCAGTTTGGCTTCACGGACATATCGTCTGACGGTCGTCTCCGAACCTTGAAAATCATGCTCCTGTTTAAGACGGTTAAAAACTCGAACCGATGTATGACGTTGCTTTTTGTGCCGTTGTTTGTCATCCTTCAGCTATTGGTCGATGATGTTCAGATAGGGACCCAGGGTCGGATACGGTTGCGTAATCCTTGGCTTGTACCCGCTGTACTCTCCCCGCAGCACCTTCTTAATTGTATTTTTTGAATGTCCTGTCTCCCTGGCGATCTGTTTTATCTTTTTACCATAAACCCGATGCGCTGTCCGAATGTAGCTGTATTGATCCACGTTGAGCATTCTCCTTTCTACCTCCAGTTATAGGATTGATATCTGATAATCCTATATACCAAAGGTCCACTAAAGGGGGTCAATTTTGGGTTGTCGTTTCTTCGCTCAGGGGGTCAATTTTAGATTAGCGAAACTATTGAATCGATTACTTCAAGATAATGATTGATTTTTACAAAGATCAATAAAGATTTTTTCTAATTCAGCGGCGACATCCGACCATGACAGAACCTTTTTATAGCCTGTCCTTCGGTCTCCCAACCTGTTTTCCAGCACTCGTGCCATATTAGAAGCATCATCAGGTTTAAAAAGCCACTCCGGATGATCAGTAAGGAGTTCCGCCATACTTCCTACACGCGCAGCAATCAAGGGTACATTGCATGCCATTATTTCTCTAGCCTTTTGAGGAAAACAGTATCTACCGAACTCATTTTCTCGATTGCAAATAATGGCAACATCGAGCGCATTCAACAAAATAGGAACCTTTTCCTGCGGCAGTATGCCCAGGTCATGCGCTCTGTTATTAAAGGGAATTCGTATATTGCGCGGTCCGGCGAGGGAAAGGTGAAGATCAGCATGTTTTGTTTTGAGCATATCAAAAGCCTCAAAGAGAAACTGGATTCCGCGATTTCTATCCAGTGCTCCAGCCGTTCCCACCAGGAGCGCATTTTGCGGAAGTTTCAAAACGTCACGGCAAGTCTTTTTAATCATCGGTTTGAACAAATCTTTTCGAACAGCATTCTCTATTACATATACACGCCCATTTTTTCTGTAAGATCTCACCAAACGCGCAAGGGGCCGACTCACACAGGTTATGGCAGCGCTCTTTCTGATGACCCAGCGATAGAGTTGTTTTATGATGGGCATTCTAGCCATCAGAAAATACTCAAAATTGTCATAGAGATCAAAGACGAGCGGTATACGGTATTTTGATGATAGCATGTAGCCGATGATCCCATAAAAGGAATCGGAACAGGCCCAAATAGCATCAACTTTTTTAGCAATTTGTGAAGCCTTTTTGATAAACCTTAGCAATCCTATTTTAAGGGTTCCGGCATTAATGCTTTCCCATTCAACCAAATCATCACGAATTTTCTCCTCCCCTTTTTTTTCATAGCTCAGACAGAGCCCATGTACTTGATGCCCTCTTAAAGCCAGAGCAAGAGGTATTTCCCTGAAACGGCCGAATCGGTCGTCTAATAGATCTTTGTGCATGTATTGCCGTTTGGTTATGATTAATAGCCGGGCCATTGTTATAGTTTTTAAGATAGACTATTGCAAAAGTTGCAGTAGGCTTGATGGTTAGTCTTAATTATTATTTTTCGTTATATCCTTGAGGTCTTATTTGCAAGCGCAAGGGACAAAGGAATAAAGCAGCCAGCGGAGCGAAAGTTCGATATCTGAAGCAACGTATGTAGGCTCTGACTGACAGGACGGCTGATTTCCCAAACAGTGCAAGCACCTGCCGATAAGGATGGGATAGAAGTTTGAAGGTTAGCAAAAAATGTGACCGGGTCATATGATATTCATAAAAAAAAGATGCCATTTGTGCTGAACTACTACCTTTATGGTGCACCAGTTCATCTTCGAGGAGAATTATCGGAATGTTACTTTTTTTAGCCCGGTGGCTGTAAACAACATCCTCACCATACATAAAAAAAGATTCATCTAAAAGCCCAATTTTATCGATTAATTCCTTGTCAAAAGCTAGTGCACAGCCAGTGAGATATAGTAACCATCCATATTTTTCAGATAGTTTTTTCCGTTTTTCAGAAAGGTGTTTTCTTGTTATAAGCCCCAAATATTTATGGTAATAGATTTCACGGCAGATGTGCTTGTCCCATTTTATAACCGGCGCGATTAGACTCCCTGGATTCTCCATGAAAGCCTTATTTAAAGTGCTCCCGGAATTCTCCAGTAAGATGGCATCATTGTTTAGTAAGAAAAAACGTTTAAAGCCTGTGCTAATAGCCTCTTTGAGTGCAGTATTTACACCTGCTGAAAATCCGATGTTCTTTTCCGGAAAGATTAGGTGAATATTGAATTGATTGGCGATATTGTCTTCCAGATTTTTCTTTTCATTTATATCAGCCGAATTATCAATGACAAAAAAAGTTGCATTTAGCGAGCGTTGAACATAATTAATACAGCGAAGAGTATCTTTATATCTGAAAAAATTAAGAATGATCACTGCAATTTTGCCCATAATCCGACAGTCCGTTCTAATCTGGCATGATAAGGGCTTGCACAAGCCCTAAATTAGTTTTTCAATGTTGAAAGTATGATTTTTGTCACATTTTTCGCACAGGACTCGGGAGAATAACGTCTATAAGCTATTTCTTTGCACTTTTTTCCCATCTTCGATCTAAGAGTGTTGTTTGTCAACAGAGATATTGCGCGCTCAGCCATGATCTGTGGGGCTTTAGGGGGAACCAAATAGCCCGTTTCTCCATCCTCGATAATTTCAGCAGTGCCCCCACTGTTTGTTCCAATTACCGGAATACCCATTGCCATAGATTCAATAGTTACTCGGCCAAATGGTTCTTCCCATGACGGCATTAGCGTAAGGTCAAAGGTGGACATAAATGACCTTACATTTTTGCTAAAGCCCACGAAAATCACATCATCGTTTAGGCTCAAATCGTTAGTTAACTTCCTTAAATACTTGCCATAAGCCTTAGATTCTTTTCCAATCAAGACCAATTTAATATTCTTCACCCTCTTTTTTATTAAATAACAGGATCGTATTGCATCATCCTGTGCTTTTCTCTTTATTAGTTCCCCAACAACTCCAATAATAATATGTGTTTTTTTTAATTCTTGGAACATAATATACGTATAAGGTTTTTGAGGAGGCAATGTATTGCCATATATAAATTCGGTGCAATTTGGAATTACAATGATTATTTTTCTTGTGTGCCTATGAAAAGGCTCTGAAACTGCCCTTGAGATCGCAATTATTCTATCTGAAAGTCGAGACACTATTCTGATTGCATTTGTGTTTCCAAATAGTGCCGTCAGGTTGGGATTGTTATTTAACAGCTCTCGTATGTGCCAGATGTGTGGTATCTTGGCTAATCTTGAGACTATGCCACCATGAAGTATAACCATCGTATTAGTATATATAATGTCGATTTTCTCTTTTCTTACAATTTTGCAAATGGCAACTAAACTGGAAGGAAAAAAAAACAGGAAATTTAGAAACGGCAGAAAACCGCCAATCCATCTCCCATATTTTATTACATAAGTCTTTATCCCTAATTTTATCACCTCTTGGGCTATTGGACCGGGTTTCGGCGTTAAAAAAAAAGGCTCAATGAGATCCCTGTCAATGTATTGCAGCAATAAAAGTAAACTCTTTTCTGCGCCCCGAAATAGTGAAGAGTGTGAGATAAAGAGGACATTTATTTTGGATTTCATGGGTGATGAACCTTTAGCTATGTCTTTTCGATCTTTAATCCTGCCGGTGGATGTCAGTGGCAAATCTTCCAGCAAATAGTGGAGTTTTTTTCAATTTTGAGTTGATTCGCCCATAGAAAAGTTATGCGTATTTTTCAAAAATCTTTGTCAGAATTTTCTCCATAGCATCCCAACTGTAATTTTCTATGCATTTTTGCCTAGCTCTCTGACCCATTTCCACAGCCTCTTCAGAATTAGTCAAAACGTATCGAATGGTTTTTGACAATCGCTCGGGATTTTCATGTTCCACAATCCAGCCACAACCATCTAAAATTTCAGGAAAGTCAGAGACCGCTGTAGCTATAATAGGTTTTGCCATTGCCATAGCATCAAAAACTTTAGCAGGCATTTGCCCTATTGTTGAAAAATTCTTTCTCTGTGGTATCACTACAACATCAGCCATAGTCAAGAATTCTGGAACCGTTTCAAAAGGTTGCAAACCGAATCCCTTAAACCTTTTGTCCAAGGCTTTTTTAGTGGTTTTAGCTAAATTTTTGGAATATTGCTCCCTATCATCAATTCCCACAACAACTAAAACAACATCCTGATCTTTGATTAAGCTTACAGCTTTTATAATATCTTCTATGCCTTTATGTGGTCTTGGGGTGCCAAAAAACATTACAATTTTCTTCGATTTTTCTATACCATATTTTTCTTTTACTAAGTCCCTGTTAAATCTCTTGGGGTCAAAAGCTTTTGTATCTCTTCCATGGCATACCATTGTCCCGCCAAATTTATCTTTTAGAAATGTATTGGAAACGGTAATTTCATCTGAAAAAAGTGCCAATTTTTCCATAAACAAAACATTCCAGTAAGAATCCATGCTATAGAAAAAAAGACTGGATGCAATCAAAGCTTTTATGGAGTGAAATAATGATAAACTTGTATTACTTTCTTTTTTAAAACCCATCTCCCAGTCGTCTATGTCCAGAATTAGTGGCTTCTTTTGAATGACTTTTATAAACAGTCCAATCCCAAAACTGGTAAAAACAGGCTTTGAAGCATAAATCACATCTCCATCTATCTTTCTGGCTAATTCCCTAATTTGCAGATAAGGTTTAAACTTGCCACCCATTTCAACAGATTTATATGTTATACATTTATCATCAGCAACAGGTCCCCAAATACCATTGCCAAAAATTGGACCTACAATCTCTACTCCATAGCGTCGTTGGAGGATTTTCGCTAATAAGTATGCTCTGCCAAGGCAGTTATCTGACAGGTCGGGGGATAGGATGGATATCTTCATAAGTTGTTACTTTTGACACATTTAACTCGCAAACATGGTTCATCTTTCACATGATAATCTCTGGGCTCTTCATTTTGAACATCTTGAAACTCGGCTTCCTCTAAAAGTTCTTTTAATCTTTTAGCGTTATATCCAAACAAATGCGTATCTCCTGGAAATCGCTGCAGACCAAAAATATTATTAATTCGCTTTTCGTTCCCTTCTGAATATTCCTTCACAGCCTCATCAAAATCAGGGCATTCTATAATCAAAGTTCCGCCAGGTACCATCGCCCTGAACCATTCTTTTAATGCCTCTGGCAAATCGTGTCTCGGTAAGTGCTCGATAACGTGATAGGTCTCAATCACGTCCACAGAAGCATCCGGATAAGGAAGCTTTAAAATATTGCACACTAAATCCGTCGCCCTGGTTTTCCTCCAATCTATATTGATATAATCTTTGATTCGTTGTTCACCGCATCCCAGATGCAAACGTAATGGTCGCGTCTCCGTCAGGCCAATCTTATATTTCATTTTCACAACTATTGGCGTAACTATGCGTCTGGCCCTATTCAATAGATTGGACCTGTACCAGAAGCTTTCGACCGCTCGTGCCCTGCCAAGCAGGTCGCTGTCGAATAATCTGTCTATTTTGTCAATGACTGTTCTTAAATCATTTAAAATCATAGCAATTCAAGATTGTTCACAAAATGTGTTCGAATAGCCCTGGGCATCTGTATCTGGCGTCAACCCTCCGGTTAAAAGGTAGAATCAGTTGTTGGACGCCTTTCCAATATCTGCTTGAAAACTTCCACCCGCCGTTTGCCGGTAGCCTCGATGCCATAATTTTTTTCAACAAATCTTCTGGCTTCGACACCTACAGCATTAAAATCTTCGATATTTTGAGATATCAGGCTTACCTTCTCCGCTATCTCCACGGCACTATTTGCCACCAACAGATGTTTGCCGTCTGTCACTCTCAACCCTTCACATCCGATGGCCGTTGAGACAACAATGCATTCCATGGCCATTGCTTCCAGTATTTTAACCCGCATACCGCTTCCAATTCGAATCGGCGCAAGTGAAATGCTACCGGAAAGATAGTCACGCATGTCTTCTATGTATCCGGTAAAAATGACCCTGGGAGACGATAAATTCTTTTTGGTTTTCTTAGACCATTTGCCGGTGATGTAAATTTTGTAGTTATCCAAATGTTGATCCAATATCGGCATAATATTTCTGCATAACCATTCTACGGCATCGCGGTTTGGGTAATGACTTTCCCCGCCAGAAAAAACAAGACGTCTGTGGTCAGCAATAACTTTGCGCTTCCTCCAGAAATCGGTGTCCACGGCATGAGGAGATACAAAGGCATCAATAGAATACAGTTCGTTAAGCTTTTTTGAATCAACAGCGGTAAGCGCAATCACGGCATCATATTGCTTTAAAAAATGGCCCTCAACGTTGCGAACCTGTTGAACGGCTTTTTCATATCCATGCCCATCCGGCTGGAGCGTCCTTTGAGCTCGAATTGCTTGTATTTCATGATTAACAAAAACCTTGGGTTTGTCATGGGCAGCCAGTGCGGCTACTGCTTTCAAAGCTACCGGATAATCGACATGGATCAGGTCAAACGCTTCTCTTTCTAAAATCGCTGATATGGCCCGCACAAAATTTTTATTTAAATTGTTATCATAATTTAAATAATCAGAAAACTGGTCAGTAATTTGTTCGACATTCGGTTTGGTCAGCAAGTTCGCTATTATTCGTTTTCCTGACCGATAATAACGGGCTAATTTAGGAGCCCTTGTATCAACCGGGATGACCTCCAAGCCAGGGGAGGTTGCTTCCATCATCTCCCTGGCATTGTCCAGTTCCATCTCGTAATTTTTAGTTGGATAAATCAAAGTGACACGGTTTCCCTGGTTTACTACAGCCTTTAGCACATTGTAAGTGGCACGGTGGTTTCCTCTGTACTGGAACCAGGGAGACCCTGAAATCATCAAGATTTTGAGCAAACCAATCTCTCCAAGTAAGTGGCGATGTGATCAAATACGGTAGGGACTGATATGCTATTCATACAATTTGTCACCTTGTTACAGTCTCCTTTGTAGCAACACAAACAATCCAGATCAGAAGCGATTTTTTGACCGTTGCCAAACAAATCAATTTCATGATACGAGGTGGGTCCCAACAATAGAAGAATGTATTTATCAAGTGCAATCCCCATGTGCATGAGAAGCGTGTCTCCGGTTACCAGTATGTCGGAGGCATCTAAAAGTGCGATCTCTTCTCGAAGGGAATTGCTACACCCGCTGTCAATTAAGGCCGAGGAAACATTTTTCTTGATCTCAGCATTTCTTTTTTTCTCATCAGGGCCTCCATATAGAACAATCCTGATGTTATATTTGGATTCATTGATTCTGTTGATCAAGGCGATATAATTTTTAACCGTCCATTTTTTCAGTGGCCATCGCTCGCTGGCACCTGTATTCAGACCGACCACCAGGTTATCTTTAGTAATTCCATGCTGATCTCTGAATTGCCGGGTTGTTCTGTTTTCGTTCTCGCTTTTATTAATCAGAGGTTTGGCTGAGACAGAAGTATCCAATTCACACATTTCAGACATGATCTGTTGATAGGTCATCGTGTTGGCCTTTTTGATAGTGTCGGAAAGACCCATCTGGAACCAATATTCAGCCTCTGGATTGCAGGGATAAACATATCCGTGCTTCGAATATCCGTACCCATATTTCTGCACCGCATTTACTAGGGTCATCAGCATTGAACTTTCAAGGTCAGTGTCTAGATTAATGGCTACGTCAAACAGAGTTGTCTGAAGAGACAGCAGGGTGATATTGCTATCAGCTGGCAGGACGGTGTCAACCAAATCAATATTCTCGAAGAAAGGCAGGGCACCTTCGGCAGTGACCCAGGTTATATTGGAAGAGGGATATTTTACTTTCAACGCTTTAAGCAAGCCCGTTGTTCGAAGAACATCACCTGTTGATGCAACCTTAATTATCAGGATGCGCATTGCTACAGGCTCGTAATAGCGGCAATTAGCACAGTCGACGTTATGCGTTTTGTGAAAATAACAGGGACCATTCCCTTTGAAATGTTTGCAGTTATACTTTACAAGTCTTTTAGGTTTCATTTGATGTACATTGTTTAATGGGGTTGGAAACTAACTCGAATAGTTCTTAAACCATCTAAGAATTTTGTTCGGTATCACAAAAAATATGCCGACGATTGACAAAACTGCCATGTCTCTTGCAATAACCAGAATATTTGCAACGAAATTTTCATTGCCGAAGACCCTTTTCCCCTTTATTCGCCGAGAAACAAGTCTTACGAGAGAATGGAACCATTTATTGAAAGCCTCCTTCCTGAGTGCGGTATATCCTCCTTTTCTAAAAAGAACGTTTTTGAACAGATAGGAGAACGAGCCGCTTACTTCGGCATCTGCCTGCCGTGCATATTGCCTTAAATCGGTGGGTGAAACTTCGCACAGGGATAATGGCAACGCGTTCTTGTCGTAGTAGCTGTTAAATATTGACCATTTAAATCGCAAATCATGCGGAAGCTTCTCATACAGACGTGTTCCTGGGAAAGGCATGAGAACTGCGAAACCGCATAAATCCGGAGTGATTTCAATTGCAAAATCACAGGTCTGCCTTATGGTTTGGTGGCTGTCATTTTCAAGGCCGAAAATAAAGAAACCGAAAGTCAGGAAACCAACCTCTTTGGCTATCTTAAAGGCTTCTCTGATCTGGGATGTCGTAATCCCTTTGCTGGCAGTTGTAAGAATTTCATTATTTCCCGATTCAACGCCGAATTCGATTCCATAGCATCCATGTTGATACATTTTAACCAAATCTGCTTTCTTCACCGAGTCGACCCTTGAAAGGCATTTCCAAGGGACTTTTACACTTTGGTTTTCGAGTTCCTGGAAGAATTCGTTCAGCCATTTTGAATTGACTGCAAACAGGTCATCTACAAACTGAAACTCCGTCACGCCAAACTGATCAATCTGCCACTGTATTTCTGCCACAACATTCTCAGGCGAACGCCGTCTCAATCGATTCCCAAATGTCGCCTTAAAACAAAAAGCGCAATGAAACGGACAACCACGTGATGACATTATCACGCCGATCTTGTTGGTCAGATTGAAACTTCTCCGGGCGTATTGGAACCCATTTTTCACGATCAGATCATAGGCGGGAAAGGATAATTCATCTATGTTGTCTATCATTTGCCGTGGTTCATTTTGTATGATCTCTTCCCGATTTCGATAACAGATCCCCGCCACCGCAGATAGATCGGCTTTCTCACGAATCGTGTTTAATAAGTCTACCAGTGTATGCTCGCCTTCTCCAAAAACCAGAAAATCTATCGTAGCACACTCCTCCATTGTATGGAGCGGTAGCGATGTCGCGTGAGGGCCGCCCACGACCACAACGCAATCCGGGTGTTTTTCCTTCGCCCTTTTCAGAAACCAAAATTGTTCGATCAAACCGATAGTATAGATGGACAAACAGAGGACATCTGGATCAGATTTTTCGACAACGTCAAGGGCCGCAGACAGGGAACCGCCAATAGCGGCCGCATCGTAAATATCAACTGTATATCCCTGATCTCTGGTTTTGGAGGCAAGATAACAAATGCCTACGGGTGGGTATTGATTGTTAATCTCCTTCAAACCAGGTTGAACAAATAGAATATTCATCTTCCAATCCGCCCTTTTTTTAAAATCTTATATAAAACACTATGGGGGTTCATCAGCGCTTGATAGAATTTTCCATGGCCCGGATTGGGATTATAGCCATAATAGCTATGAACCATGTTGATCTTGATATTGTTGTCTTTATAAAAAGCACCATGGGTGTTCATCAGTCTTATGCGGTCTTGCATAACCGCATGTAAGTTATCATCCTTAATCATAAATAGATCTCTAACATACGTTATAGATTTTTCGATATGTCTACTGACTGGACCTGCTTCAAGGCTGTAGATAAAAAGAGGATAATAAAATGTTAGCGGCAAATAAGCTCGCCATTTTCCGGTCCGCTTATATTCATGCAGTATATTTTCCAAGACTTGATTGCTGTCGAATTCCGGTATGAAAAATTTATCCCATAATCGGATTCCTTCCTTGGTATTCGTGTTTGCATCAGGAGTATAAATCCAAAATTCCTGTTCGATATATTGGTTTAGTTTATCCATCAAATCGATTGAAACCGTCGATGCTGTATGCAAGGTACTATTCATATTGTGGTATCGATCATGGTCCTCCTTCTGAAACCAACTTTCTCTTAACTTTACGACGTCCTTCATGAATTCAACCCATGAATCCAGAGTTACACCACAGGTCTCCATAAATAACTGCAGAGGAAATTTAAGTGCATTTAATATTAAAAGAGTATACCTGACATTTATTCTTTCCGAATATAACTGCTTCAAGAATAAAACTGGATAAAAATGATGGCATACCTCAATAAGTATCAGCAGATTATACAGCCTTGCTTCCAGTTCATCTGGTATTGTCTGGTTTATTTCCTGGCCGTAAATTCGGTTGAGGCGATGCGTCGGGAAAATTTTCCAGAATTCTTTATAAATATTTTTCGTTACAACAAAAGGCTGTGTTTCGTTGTAAATATAGCGGAGGTCTTTACTAAATTGCTCAACCAAATATTTATGACTCAAGGCTTCGCTAAGGGAATCCTTCATGATTACCAGAAAATCCAGATCGGATATGCCTGCTACCGAGACTTGCCCAAAGAGATAAATGCTCAATACATCTCTATGAAGAGAGTACCTTTCAACAAATTTTTCCTTAGCCAAATTATAAAAACCACGATCAAAGAAACGTGGGAGATTATAATATGTCAGTTTCGAAGAATTTAACATAACTGATTTTACCTTTTGTGTCTTTTCCCGAATCGGATTTAGCGGTGAAAAGTTATGCCACAGCCCTTTGATTGAAATAGAAAACTTTTGAGCAAACCCGATTCTGGAACCAACTGATTCCGTTAGACTTATGATTGCCCTGATGGGGATACATCCAGATTTTTGGTAATATTTTCCCAGCCTGCAAAGCTCAGTCTCAGAGCCGACCAAAGCCATTTGTCGTACTGTATTTGAAATTCTTTAAATCTCCCATCAATAAATAAGTACCTGATGTCGTTACTTACATTAAGATAAAGCAGATAGAGCTTCGAATTGAAATTTCCCAGGGCTTTCAAATATCGCTTGTCTTTGCGGTCACTCTTCCAACTGTTCATAAAGGCCGTGGCATCTATGACAGCCTGCCAGAGTTCCGCCAGAAAATCGGGTTCGGCCTGGCTGAAAGAGTGTTTTTTATAAACATGAATGCCTTTTGCTTGTAGATAGAAAAGGGGAAAAGTTAATAGACGGTGAATAAATAGCTTCTTATCACGGTTCCAGAGCAATCCCCTGCCCTTTATTTTATAATGTATCGCTTTAAGAATAAAATAGGACACGGCATCAGACCAGAAGGCTCCTATTTTTTCTAATTGGCAGTCACGGTGAGAAAATTTAATGACCGCGTCATCGTTAAAAAAAGATTTGGAATAATCAAACAATACAGAGGGAAAGTAGGTTTCCGAATAATACTCCAAATCCAATTCAGAAATCATGAGATGCCCATGTAACTGGTAGGGGTCGATGTGATAAAGGTACTTGTGCGATTGAATCGCTCTATTCCTGAGTTCATTAAGATTTTTCGGGCTGAGAATAGTCTCCTTGTTTACAATCATCAAAGTATCTAAATCACTCCAGTCGGGAATGTAATCCATGGTTGCAAGGCTTCCGTGGAGATAAAATCCTTTTAAGAACTTCTTAAAATACCTATTGGAGTAATTCTGCAATTCAAATAGAGGCCGCAGGTATCCTTGATCCTCTGGCTTATAATTTTGACAATTCAGGACCTCCCGGCTTTTTTTCTCAGAAGCATTAATGGTTCCCAACCCTGAGGTAATCTCTTCAAACTCTTGGTAAAAGATGCCAAAAATCTCTGCCATTTCTATGTTGGAAATCGATAGTTTGTTCATCCTCTCTAAACGATGAAATAATTTTTTAAAAACACCAAATCTTTTACACACATTGGCCAGCACTGGGAATAGTCCCAGCAATATGCTTTTTGTATGGGAATCAGCTCGTCCACCGGTGGTACAAAAAAAATTTACTCGCCCAAAATTACTTTCAAGCCAATAGCTGCCGTTGACGAAAAAAAACAAAGCCGATCTGAAACGACTCTGCAGGTAGCTAATTGCGTATGGAAGATCATAGGCCATACCGTCTGCAATATATTTTCCAGGTAAAAGAACAGAACCAAAGTCTTTTTGATTCTGATAAATAAAAGCATTAAGATGATTCGAATCAATATTCATGAAACGCGCCGATATTTAGTAAACTACTTCGCAAAAGCCCTTTTAATCAAATCCCTCATTTCCCAGAAGGTACCTTTGCTAATAAAATATACGTGAGAAATATATGTTACGGATGCAATAAAAACGGTCAGGGCCAAGATCCACACCGAGGATAAGGTGACATTTAAAAGCACAATCTTCTGTAAGAAAAGGGATATAAACGCAACCCCCATAGCACCAGTAATCGATACCCACAGACTGTCTACCAGCTTTCTAAACGGTATGGCCATGATTCGCATACCGATGTATATATTGATTGGGAAGAAAATGGTCGTTAGTACCAAATGTGCTATGCTGATCGCCGTTAGGCCCATCGGTACGGCATAGAAATAAACCGGAACTGCCACCGTGCAACGTACAGCAACATATTTCAAATAAATATCCGGTCTACCGAGTGCTTTATAGATCTGGGGCAGAATACTTCCGATGCTCATAAAAATTCCATAAAGTGAAATGAGCTGTATAACGGGCACGGCCTGAACCCATTTCTCCCCGAAAAGCACAGGAACAAACAATGAAGCTGTAACAGCAATTCCCACACCAAAAGGAAATGTAACTATAGAAATATATTTGACGGCCTTTAAAAAAGCGTCCCGGACGGCATTCTTGTTATCCTGCAACATGCTGAAAGCAGGGAACGCCACACGTATTAAAGAACTAGAAACATATTTTGCAGGAGCAATACCGATTCTAAAGCCGAGCGTATAAAATCCTAACGCGGCACCGCCCAACCATTTCCCAACCAACACGTCATCAATTGTATTGACCGTCCAACTCAAAAGGCTTTCAGACGACACCGCCCCCCCGAATTTTAACATTTGTCCGGCAAGTGACCGGTCAAATCTCCACCTTGGCCGCCAGGGAACCATGACCCATGTCACCAAAACGTTTGAAAAAGCCCCCATCAAAGATCCATAGACCAGGGACCATACCCCGTAGCCAACAATAGCCAAAACGATTGATACAACGCCGGGGATAAGGGCGGGAACCAATCCCAAGATGAATAATTTACTAAAGTGAAGATGCTTCGTTAGCAACGTGTTTTGCACGGAGCCGAAGGGAATTATCAGGAAGCTGAGAGCCATTATTCTCAAAATGTTCGTAACCCGTATATCATTAAAAAAATTTGATAGGTACGGGGCAACAATAAAGGCTCCCAGATACCAGATAAGTCCAAGCACAATATTTACTGTAAATATGACATCCGCAGACTTTTCAATATCCTCTTTCCTCTGGATGAGAGCCTCTCTTAACCCTACGTCTTGAACCAGTTTCACAATTCCCATGAATATGGTGGCATAAGCGATGAGCCCGAAGTCTGAAGGCACCAGCAATCGTGCTATAATAATCGCAAAAATCGGCTGACAGGCATTGGACACAAGTGCGGATAAGAAAACCCATTTGGTTCCCTTTACCGCTGCCTGGGCAACTTCGCGGGTATCAGATGATTTGGGAAAGGCACGGAGGGACGCTGGTGGTTTTGTTAGTTTATTGCTAATCATAATGAGGGACATTATGTTGCATTGTAAACTTAGGAAACGCAAAGGTTGATTATGAAATTGGGTGAAAGCTGGACGTTATGATTTTACCCTTTCCGCCTTTGTATAAGCGGAAAGTTGTTGTCTTCCGCTACCTCCTGACCTTGCAACGAGAATGGCCTATGGTCAAGTCCGCTCTTGACTCTTGTTCTGAATTCATATTCTAATTATTATTAGGTCTGAATTTTCTCTTGTTTTCCATAGAGTTATCGATTAACCATAAAAAAATGCAAAATTCAACACGAAACTAAATTTCCCATTCTTTACCTTGAGTACAAGCATAGATAGAGACCTTTGAAAAATGTTCAAGTTTGTTCAAGTTCAAGGAAGGCGGAATATTTTCCATCTATCCAAACTGGAGAAGAGATTATGGCAGCAAACCGATTGGAACTTCTTGCGACGTGGTACTTACGGTTCAACGGCTACTTTACCACACAAGACTTTACAGTCCACCCCAATTTCCGGACGCAGGCAGGAGGAACCGACGCCGACATACTTGCTGTTCGGTTCCCCCACTCAGAGGAATACCAACACCGCTTCAACTTCGCGCGTGACCAGGACCTCATACGACCCGACCGGACGGACTTCATGATCTGCGAAGTCAAGTCCGGGCCTTGTGATATTAACCATAAGACATGGCGTGATCCCGCGCGCGAGAATATTGAATATGCCATGCGTTGGATGGGTTTCGAGTCAGACAACAAACGAATCAAGACGCTGGCCAAACAGTTATACGAACATGGTGAGTGCGATCTTCCACAGGAAAACAGATGTGTCCGGTTTATTTGCTTTGGATCAAAGGACAACCGCGATCTTAAGGCACAACTGCCACGTGTACAGCAGATCTTTCATACTCACGTGATCGACTTTTTACGGAAACGCTTCTGTGTCGGGTGCTACAACATAACTCGCGAGAACTGGGGTAGGGACATCATTGACTTCGCACAACTGTGCAAGCGTCTTTGCAATGAAGATCTGATCCAATGGGCAAGAAATCCAGTGTCAAAAGCTTGAATTGTGAATTACAAAGTCTTTTCAACCACCCATTCCCCCACATTTCTGTCTATGAACTCAATGCCGAAAAGATAAATCTTTTTTCTCTTTGATTTGGCTTAATGCCTGATTTTTATCCCCGTCGAATTTGAATTCGAAAATATAGATCTCTTTATTGATAATGACAGCATCTATCCTGCCCTTGTTTGTTTTAACTTCTGCTTCCATTTTTAACCCGATTAGAGGAAATCAACAAAGCTGACAAGTACCGAGCTTGTGGGTATGACAAGACGTGGAAAATATACCTTTGAAATGAGGTTGGCATTACCGATTAAGCTGTTGCTTGATTCTGAAAAAGCATTTGCAAAGAATTGCCAAGGGAGCATGGCAGCAAAAACCAGTATGGGGTAGGGCACTCCTTCAGAAGGCAGTTTTGCCAGTTTGCCAAACACAATAGTAAACACCAGCATTATTAACAAAGGCCGGAGCAATGCCCAGAGGATCCCGATAACGGTCTGTTTATACCGGACAAGAATGTCTCGCCAGGCTAAAAAGTAGAAGAGTTCGCGATAGTTCCACAGATCTTTCCAGTAGAGACGTTCCGTGCGACCCGCCTCAATGATAAGTTCTCTGTTTGGCATTTACCCAGCTCCGCCTTGCAAGTTGCAGTTTGAAACTTGTATAACTTATAGAATATATTAAACTATATTATTAAATATAGCAGCAAAGAACAGGATAAATAGTTACTATTTTTCGTTGGCATCCCAAATCAATATGTGTGGACACGCTTTTAATTTGGGCTCGAACTCTTTGTGCTCATCCCGGCTCAAAACCAGGGAGCGGATCTTTCGTTTGATATATCGTTCAGTTTTTCTGCTCAAGTCATTGAGGTGATACTGATCAATGTTCCCCACTAGCAGCAGGTCGATGATACCCGTATCCTTGCCCTCAGCGTAATCATCGATCATGAAAGCACTTTCCAATACCCCTCCCGATCGCTTCCGATTCGCTCCAACCGCCCTTCAGTCTTGAGCTTTGCGATATGTCCTTTGATTGTATTGGGACTTTTCCCTAGTGCCCTCGCAAGCTCTTCGCGTGTCATGCCTGGATTCTTGTTCAGAGTTTCAAGAATCTGTTCCCGTGTTCCCTTTTTCTGGGTGGTCTTCTGGGTAGTTTTCTGGGTGGTTTTCTGGGTGGTCTTGAAAACCGTCACCTTAAAACCATGCTGAGCCTCCTCAAAAGTCGGCTGGGGCAAACCATATTCATTAAAAGCTTCAAGCACCCGCTTGATGCCTGATCCATATGTTTCTATGTTTCCGGCCTCTTTGAATACAGATTCCTCAATCATATCTCCGATTCCTCGATTCGACACATCAAAAATCCGTGTTCAGGTCGTCAGTATCTACTTCATTGCGCCCTTTCAGTTGTGCGACAATTTCGTAACTTCTCAGATAACTTGATAGGGTAACCTCAAGGGGAGGTTGGTGCAGAACGTTCCTAACTCCGTTCAATCTCACTATAGGGAAGGAACAGAAAACCGTAGACTCGGAGGGAGAAAATGGATCTTGTATCGTTTTTGTCGTTAAGTTCCTGATTTCTTAGGCGTTTTGATCATTAACAACGGACAACGATCGACTGACATCACCCACATTTTTTGTCAGCGTTGATTAGTGCTATCCGTGTCCTATTTTTTTGAGTAAAATTTCTCATCAGGAACACCGTGTTCAGCGGTGAGCAAGAATCTTCTTCTAATAGCGCGGATCAACCCCACGCCAATAACATATCCAGACCCATGGCAAGTTACTGGTATTGATCGTTTTGTCCCGTCCGGCAATTCTCTAATCCACAAACGCTCACTGCCTTTTGCGCGTTTGGCATCCTCATAAACTCCATACTTACCCGCTAAGGAAAGAAGCTCTCGGTACTTGGTAGGCCTATCCATACCTTTGCTCGCTATGCAGCACGCTGCAATCTATATTTGACACAATTTCTGGCAACTTCATTCCGGCGAACATTTTAGCTTGGGACTCGGCCTTAACCAGCATACGCCAGTATTCAGGCGGCGCTGGATTGATGAGATTTTCTAAATTGCCTGTTTCCAAGGCATAGTCTGCCTGTAGTTCGATAGCGTCCAGGAGATTCTTATAGGAATCTTTAATGCTCTCTCCCTGAGCGACCAGATCAAATTCCAGGCAATGGGCCACATAATGGTCTTCTTCACGGTAGAAAAGGACATGGACAGTTAACGATCTCATTGTATTATCCTTTTTGAGGGAGAACAGGGGAAGTTATTACATCCTGACTCTATTACAAATAATCAAGTATTCGTTCATCATTGTCAACAATTTTGTTACCTTAGAAAGCTCAGAAAACAAAGGGGGCACTCGAGAAAGATGGGGGACGTTGCCACTATTGCACTATTTTTGACAGGATTACCGCTTCGCTCGAAAATGCCTACAGAATCCTGGAAGCCTTGCAGGAATTTGGATTTGGTTCCCTGCCACTATCAGAACAGGATTTCATGGAGCCGGGCCAGATTATTCAATTGGGTTATGAACCGGTCCGCATTGATCTGATTACTGCGATTGAATGTATGGATTTCCAAGAGATATGGCAAAATCGAAAAATGGGACAGTTCGGTCAGCAGCAAGTTTCCTTTATCGGAGTGAATGACCTAATAGCATGTGACAAGATTGCCAATCGTAGTCAAGACCGAGCGGATCTGGAAGTGCTGCAAGAGGTTCTTCAAAAAGCAGATAAATGAAGCAGAGTTCAGATAAGCACCTTTTACGCTACGGTAACCCAGCTTTTCCGGTTTGGTATCACGAAAAAGGGTTGAGGATCTGATACATCCTGTATTGGGTTTGGCCTGTCTTGTCTAAGGGGAATTTCGATTTCGGATGTTTCACTTTGCTGAATGGATTGCAGCTCTTCCAGTAATTCTGCTATAGATGGTTTTTGCTGGGCTTTCCCAAGTTCCAGCACTTCATCAAAAAGCTTCACATCAATAACGACCGCTACAGGCCTTTCACGGTTGCAAATGATTTGCGGTCCTTTCTGGCACGACCCTAAGAGAGCCGTGAACTTTGCCTTTGCTTCGGAGATTTTCCACCTTTCCATACTGTCGCCCTCCATTTAAGATCTTATTTTATATATATCATGACCCTCTTTTATGGTCAAGTACGAAGGTGCTGGATATTTTCTCGTACTCCATTAAGAAGGCTTTCTAGGTCAGAGGCCTTAGGTAAGCCCTATTCCCACAGTATTTCACGTTGGAAGCGAGGCAGTCAAATTGCCTCCAGCAGATTGGCGTCTATACAGCTCCGCCCCTTGAATTACATAACCGTTCTTGATGTAACCTTTTGAAATGCCGTACTTTTTGTCTAACCCCGAGCCTGTCACCCAAGGTCGAAGGCAACCCTACGCAGGCCGGTACGCCTATCCCTTTTTCGCTTCCCAGACCAACACGCGAGGACGTTTTTTCAGCTCCGTCAGGAGTCCCTTGTACTCCTGACGACTCAGGACCAGAGAACGGATCTTTCGCTTGATATATCGTTCCGTCTTTCTGCTCAGATCGTTCAGATGATACTGGTCGATCTCTCCGACAAGCAGCAGATCGATAATGCCCGAATCCTTTCCCTCAGCGTAATCATCGATCAAATAGGCCAGCTCCAGGTCACCTAATCGATTGACAATACCGTCGATGACCTGATCAATGCCCATAACCTTGCTGACCATGGACTTGAGTTCAGGAAAAAGTGGATGGTCCACGTTTGCCGTGTAGTAGACTTGACGTCCATTTCTTTCGGATTTCAGTAGGTTAGTATCGGTAAGCTGGTTGAGCTCCTCGCGGACTGAATTGGTGGATACGCCAAACTCTTTCGCCAGCTCCCTGAGATACGATCGCGTCTTTGGGTTAAAGAAAAGGCGTACAAGCAGTTTAATTCTGGTTTTTGAGGATATCAGTCCTGCGAATAGGTTCTCCAATTCCGACCTCTTTATTGGTTTCTGGAAAACCCCGTCCTCTGGGCGGGGTCAGAGTCAATAGGCTCTGCCGAGAACGATGACACCAGGTGTTTAAATTCGAAATCCGAATATCGAAATCCGAAACAAATTCAAAGCTCTAATGTTCCAATGACAGAAACAAACACACCAAGTTGCAGTCTCGAAACCGAAAGTCGCACAGTACAGTTTCGGTCATTTGGATTTCGGTCATTTGTATTGTTTCGAATTTCGGATTTCGACATTCGAATTTTTATGTTCTATAGAGCGATGCCCCCGCACCCCTATGCGGTGTTGCCTCAAAGCCACGTCCTCTGGGCATGGATCCTTTACGAGTAATTTTGTTACTCATAACATGCCAAGACAAACTAGTCAAGACTGTTTGACTAATCATGCGAGAAATGTGCCAACTATTTTAATTCTATTGCTAAAGGCGATAAAGATAGTATTGCTCCTGATCGGCTTTGATCAGTTCGAGGTGGTCTTTTTGGAAGGTAAAAAAGAGGCTCTTTTCTTGTGCAGAAAAGGTGCTCATGTTTCCGAAGACATAATTGATATGGGTGCGGCTCTTTTAGGACGACCTTGGGCAGCAGTTTTTGGCATATGGTATCGAGATCCATTTAGTGAAGTATTCCTTACTTGATAGCTTTCAGATGGTCACGCTTGCGAGTCGGCCGGGTTTTGAGCGTGGGCGGCACGATGCCGTCGGGGTAGAGGGCTCGGTGGTTGCGTTCATACTCTTTGGCCTC
>Ga0209986_10000084_pt1 | contig 78896 bp, 74 predicted proteins | sample BlataG_FD_183168 | JGI IMG/M metagenome (GOLD analysis project Ga0209986, IMG submission 183168) | Deep subsurface microbial communities from Black Sea to uncover new lineages of life (NeLLi) - Black_00105 metaG (SPAdes) (version 2) | ecosystem: Environmental > Aquatic > Marine > Oceanic >...
GATGCGACCGGTAAAGGTAAACTCCATTGGTGCAACCGTAGGCAGTGATATTATCAATGGTACAGTCGATCGACTGGACGAGCCGCAGCGCATCATCTGAATTAACTATCTTGCATCTCTCCACACAGCCAAAAGCAACTTGGTTGAGCTGAATGGCCGACGAATACTGCCCTGATTCAAAGTAGCAATCCCTGATAACAAAGAACACCGAAGTTGCGGATATTGAAATACAGTAACCATCGGCTGTGATATTCAGCCCTGCGATGATGTATGGGTCAGCCTCGGTGCCACTGCCAGAGAAATCCCAAGCGGTGAAACCATCATTACTGTCAATTGCGATTGGGAAGTGCGCCTCGTAGGCTTCTGGAAATGGAATGGATGTTTGTGCTAAGCTGGTGGACGCCATGACTTGATGATCTTGACTCCACTGTAGACCTGTTATGGTTAGAACGAAAATCAGACCGCATAATACTGCTCTACGCCTACCTTTCACATGGGAGTCCTCCGAACGCTGGCTGTGGTTCGACGTGATGCTTTATGTTATTCGTCGCTTCTTGAAGATTATGAATAGCACAATTGCAGCAATGATAACGCCCCCGCTTGCAAGGATGAGGAACTCCGCACTGAAACCACCAATAGGGTCCAATGGGAAACTGGGTGTTCCGTTCGGTAGGACGTTGGGATATCTGTCTACACTGTGAGCATCGCCGTCAATCGCGTACTCCCCCGTTCCATTGTAGTCGCTCCACCAGTTGCCTGTGTCTAACCCATTGTCCCAAGTATTGCCTGAACCGGAATCAATGGCGTTGCCTTCTTCATTCCAACCAATGGCATTTCCATGAATTGTATTCTCATACCCCATAATGCTAATTCCATGGCGTGAATTATTGTAGATAGCATTGTTCACGATTGTGCAATTGACTGCGGTCATTCCGTAGCGAATGCTGATGCCGGACCCACGGTTCCAGTAGATTCTGTTTCTGGTTATCCTGCAGTTAGCCACAAACCCAAGATCAATCCCACCATATCCCTCCATCCAGTAACGTGTGTTGTTGTGAATGATGTTGCGCTCCAAGACGCAGTCTTCGGAGTAGAACACCCTGATTCCCCCGTATAGCTGACCATGGATCTCACAATCAACTACTTCGCAATGGTCTGAGAAAGCGATACAGACGCCCATTGAGCCATTGTGGAACTCGCCATTTCGGACAGTGACCCCGTCGCAGTTGACTAGGTATATCGCACCGTACACTGTGCCGTCAATGACCATGTCTGATTCGTCAACGAAATAGCCGAGTTCCTTGCCGTTCACTGTATTGTCGATGACGACATGCCTCCACTTCAACACGGTCAAGCCATCTATGGTAATCCCGCATCTATCGAGTGAGTTCCCCGTCACATTGAACTCGGTGGAGTCGAGGATCTCTATACCTCGGTAACCAATGTCGGACAACGTATTATCCGACAACACGCAATCATTGCACTCATAGAATCTCACTCCTGACCCACAGTCAGAGAAGGTATTTCCCTCGAACACGCTGCTGTTGACATTATTTGCATGTATGCCCATCGTGCTGTTTGAGATATCATTATTTCTTATTATACAATCCTCAGCCCACACAATATCCATTGAGCAGTAGTTGTCGTAGAGTATGTTCTCTTCCACTATCCAACCCGCTGAACCGTACATCGCGATGCCACTCTCCATACCATAGCTACTCTTAATGGAGTGGATTGTGTTGTGGGCGAATCTCGAGTTGTATCCACCCCCACCGAGATACACACCAGCAAGCGTGCAGTTGAACACCGTATTGTGAACTATGTCGCTATTGATTGCTAGGTCAAGACTCATGCCCGAACTACTGTTGTACACGGTGTTTCCAGATATGGTAACGTTGCTTATCACGTAAGCTTGCATTCCACCACTGCAATTGAAGATAGTGTTTTCAGAGATGATGCTGTTGTTGAGCGTGTCGCACACAATTCCCGCGATTTTCCACCTGATGATACAGTTTTTTACAGCTCCGTTGGTGACATTGCGGAGTTGGATTCCATTCGAATAAGGAGCGCTCGCAGACGCGAAAAAGCAGTTCCTTATCTCGAAGTGCTTCGTTACGTTTGCGATATTTGCGCAGATGCCATTTGTCGTTATGTTCAAGTTCTCAACCAAATACGGATCTCCCTCAGTGCCACTTCCCGACCAGACAGTTGTGTTGAATTCATCATCTGACGTGACTGTAATCGGTGCTGCTAGCACATAATCTGCAGGGACGCTTTCCCCCTGAGTTCCAATGACCCCATTGTGGCCGCCAGACTGCAGGAATACCCCAACAAGCGGCACAGACGAAACGGCAATAAGCATACTCAGCGTTAGAACAAGAACTGCCACATTCCTACCCAAGACGTTTTCCTCCAAACCTCTCCCTAGGACTGGTTAGAGTATTGGTTTTTTTACTAATCTATCTTTCGATGAATTTCCTTTGGGGGTTCATCTCCAAGGGAATGAATCACAACCGCGTGCATGGCATTGAGATCCATGAACAACTTCCTGTATTCATCATTCATGATGTCAATGTAGACTATGTTCTTTGCTCTATCAATGTCGATGAACTTCAGGGACCTCTCCAGGGCTCTTGGATAGTAGCCGTAGATTACCAGAATAAAGAACAACAAGAGTGTCACGGTCAGACCTACCGCAGGTTCAAGCAATGGTCGGGAATTCCATATCGCCGCATTGATTCCCAGGAGGAAGAACAGAGCCGGATAGAATAGGACGAATACCGCGGCCCAAGCAATGAATCGTGCTCGGCCAGTTCTGAGCTTGCCGCTCCCATGGAGCATGCAAGTTGGCACCCAGAATGTCACTGCGCCTCTCGCAGAGGCTAGAATGAGGTCCGCCTTGTCTTTGCCATCGGCCCACATACTTACCGCGCTTTCGTCCCCACGTACAGCCAAAGATCTCTCTGTGATTGTGACGGATACTAGGTCCTCCGGCTCATCAAGGCAGACAGGACACTTCTCTGGGAATTTCACCTTGGATATATTCGCTCTCACAAGTGTAGGACTGGCGAGTTCTTGATTCATCTCAGCATCTTCGCTCATCCTTCCCACTTACCTCATGCAGGGGGCATCACGATGATCTGAACACTTGTCAAGGGTCTGTCGTCATTGGGCTCGGAAGCATCAAAGGTATCGAATGTCATTTCATACAAGAAGCGGCGTTCCCTCATCTTCAACTCATGCGCTACACGGACGGAAAGTCCGATTCCTTTGAAACCGTATCCTCTTATCGCCACCATCCGCTTGTCGGATCTTACGAGGTCTTGTATGGTGGCCGCTATCTTGCGTACGTCAATCTTTCCAACCTTGGGGGAGATCTCAAGCAGAACATATTCGTTAGTCGGAAAAACCGCGACATCTTCCTCCATCGCGATTGAAACAACCTCATCTCTCAGATTGAGCTGCTCAGGGATTCGGTCACGAAGGGACATGATTGTGACTGAATGTAGCCGGGCTAATAACTTGAGCGACTTCACTAGCCACGAACCTAATGCTCTTATGCTCATTGAGCGTTGATTTCTTGGAGGATTCACCGATGGTAAAAACCAAGACCCTTGCTATCGTTGTGGCTGTGGTAGTAATCTCATCATTTGCTGTTTATGGCTATTGGTCTACAATTGCCCCTCGAGCTGACGTCAGAATCGGGTACCTGAACCAGGATCTGCACCAACTCGCTCTGCAAGTAGCCTTAGTGAACGGCTACTTTGAGGATGAGGGCATTACAGTCGAAACCGTTGTGTTTGGCAACGGTGCTCTTGAGATGGACGGTTTTCTTGCAGACCAGTTAGACATGGGGTACCTTGGCGCTGCACCTGCATTGACAAAGCGACTTAACCAAGATATCCTAGTCACAGTGCTTGCCGCAGTCAACCTAGAGGGTTCTGCCATTATGGTGAAGAAGTCGGAGTACGACTCCGGTGCCGTGACCCACATTGCGAATCTAACTGGCAAACGTGTACACCATCCTGGACCATCAACAGTTCAGAACTTCCTTCTCCGTCTTGCCTTGGAGAATGCGGGGATGACTTACGAAGATATTATTCCCGTTTACACTCCACCTCCATTGATGGAGAGTGCTCTTACAGTGGATGCTCCCGCATTCATAGCGTGGGAGCCCTTCTGTGCCAAGGCCGAATACAACGATGCTGCAGAAGTTCTGATGAATTCGGGTGACATCTGGCCCAATCATCCCTGTTGTGTTGTGGCTTCTGCCAACAGTTTCTTGGAGGCTCATCCGGATGTTGTTCAGAAGGTCATCGATGTGCATAAGCGGGCTGAGCAATGGATTGTCGATAATCCATTAGACGCTATCGCCATTGCGGTTGACTGGCTTGATATGGACCAGAGTCCTGTTGAGAATGCATTCAACCGAATCATCTTCGACTATGATTTGAACATGACCGGTCTAACGATGTATCTCGAGTTCCTCATTGACCAGGAGATTGTGGATCTTCAATTGAGCGAAGTTGCCAGCTTCATGAACGGCTTTGTCAATACAACATTCGTCGAGTCATAAACGGCAGACACAAAAGAAACACCGTGGGTCCTCTTCAAGAGCAAGATGACTGTAGCGCTAAAGGACCGTCGCAGCCAAGCTGATTCACAATCCGTCCAACCGAAGAGATGGATAGCAAAGTTCGACCCAAAAGATGTGGTCCTGAAAATCCTGCTTCCGGTCATCATCTTGATTATCATCTGGGAGGTTATTGCACGGCTCTCAGTATCATCCTTGCAGGGAATTGTGGAATCATTCCTAAAGCTCGCATTCGAGGGCGATAGTCAGGGGAAACTCCTTACAGAACACGTCTTCACCAGTCTTGGTCATGTTACTTTCGGATTCCTAATTGCCGCACTGACAGCGATTCCCCTAGGAGTCATGATTGGTCGGTACAAGGCCATCAACTCCGTCTTTGGGCCAGTAGTTGAAGCGATGCGTCCCATTCCTCCGATAGCTTGGATTCCCATTTCGCTTCTTCTATTCCGCGACATTCTATTCGCTCGAATTTTCATAATCTGGATTGGCGCATTCTTCCCGATTCTCATCAACACGACAGCTGGTGTCAATCGCACAAACCCAGTTCATTTGGATGTGGCTGAAACCTTTGGTGCGACAGAACTTGAGGTTTTGACCAAGATAATTATTCCCTCGGCTGCGCCAGAAATATTCGTAGGCTTCCGCATTGGGTTTGGCATCGGTTGGATGTGCTTGATTGCCGCGGAGATGGTGAATGTCAATGCGGGACTTGGATATCTCGTGCTAATCATGCAGCAGTCCGGTCAGACCGGTGCTATGATTGCCAGTATGTTGTTGATAGGACTCATTGGTTTCCTCATTAGTTACTTCTTCTTGATCATGGAAAAGCGTCTACTCAGATGGAGAAGAGAGGTTTCCGTTTAAGACCTCTGCATTAGCATGGCTTTCTCTTGCTCTATCTTAAGGATGTCCAGAATCTGAGCCCGATATGCGAGGCACTCGGGAGTTGCTCGGTTGCGAGGTCTGGAAATACTGATATCGTATTCGACTAGGATCTTCGCTGGGATGTTACTCATGACCAGAATTCGGTCGGACATGAATACTGCTTCATCCACGTTGTGCGACACAAATACGATGGTTGAACTAGTTTCTTTCCAGACTCTTAGGAACTCCTCCTGCAGGTGATTCCGGGTCTGAGCATCAAGATTCGAGAACCCCTCATCTGCGACTAGTATGTCCGGAGATGTGACTAAGCTTCTGGCCATCTCAGTCTTGCGTGCTTGGCCGCCGGAGATCTCATGAGGCAGATGTTCTTCATAGCCCTTCATCCCGACCAGTGCAATCACAGCATCGGAACGGCTTCTCATCTTCTCTTCTGATACACCCTTTACCTCGAGTCCGAACTCTATGTTCTCACGAACTGTACGCCAAGGAAATAGTGACTCCTGCTGGAAGATGCACCCCACACGACTGTGGCCCATCTTTACTTCAACATCATCTATGAGTATTTCACCATTATCGGGTTCAAGGAGTCCTGCGATTATCTTGAGAAGTGTTGTCTTGCCGCAGCCTGAAGGTCCCAGTATGCCCAGGAATTCTCCGTCCTTGACCTCAAATGAGATGTCGTCCAGAACCAAGGTTGAATCTTGTTCCCCGTTGTCAAAGGATTTTGACACGTGACGCACGGAGAGCTTGGGCATTATGGTTTCACCGGCCTTCTAGGCCTCATTTCCGGTTAAATAGTGTGCCCTCTGGATGATTAGGATTAGGGGATTACACCCAATAAAGTACAAAAAGGGAACATGCATTCGACATAGTGACTTAGATGCCAAGTCCACTGTAGTCGGTAGACCGATTTAGTAGCTGAGCACCAAGTCTTCAGATAAATGGTGACCAATCTTGACGGCCCCTCGTATACTCTTTGAGATTCCCGATGAGCTGAGTACTAGTGCCATTGCCGTGGGTGATGTGAACAACTCAGGACTTTCAGAAATCTGTACAGGTGGGCGTGACGGGGTTCTAAAGCTGTATAGTGCCAGCAATAAGACCGAAGTAGAGTTCTTGGCGCAACAGGACCTACTGGGCAGCATTCTCTCGATTCGCATTGCTGATGCCAATAATGACGGTCTGATGGAAGTCATTGTCGGACGCAGTGTGAGTGCCGGTGAGGTGCCGGGTGAGGCCGGCACGCTTCAGGTGTTTAGGTACGTTCCAAGTGGCCAACTAGAACTCCTTGCAGAGCATCCGGTGGGGAGCTTCGTCACAACAATCAGTGTCACTGATGTCACTGGGGACAACAAGAACGAAATCATGGTTGGAGGCAGCGACTCTACACTTCGAGTTCTCAAGATGGATACTCAGAATAACCTGACGGAGTACATTCGTCATCAACTAGATGACATGCCCATCGCCATCGGTACTTGCGATGTCATTGGCGATGAGATCGAAGAGATAGTTACCGGTAACCGTGATAAGACGCTGCGTGTGTTCAAGGTTAGGGATGGTGCGCTGGAAGAGATAGAGGTCCTAGAACTGCCTAGTCCAGTTATTTCAGTCGCGGCAGGTGATATTCTCGGCGATAGGAAAATGGAGCTTGGGGTAGTTACTCACGACGGCTCTATCAGGATCTACCGCAATGAGGAGAGCAAGCTTGAGCTCTTCACGAAGTTGGAGAACATCAATGCTCTATCAGTCAGAATAGCTGAGTTGAACGCCGACCATATGGACGAGGTCGTGATTGCCACCTCTGACTTCAAGATTCTATTCTACAGTCTTTACATGGCTGAGCTCAAACAACTCGCCATTGTCGATGTTGGTGCCAAGATTCTCTCTCTCAGTGTTGGTGACGCTGGCGGTGATGATAGGCGAGAAGTGTTGGTAGGGGTTTCTGATGGTCCTCTCAAGGTCATTGAAGGTCTATACCAGATAATCCCCAATTTCGAGGTAGCGCAGGATTCGGAGGACAGTAGTCGACTGCATGGCAAGGTTACTGTTGCAAACATCACAGACCAATCAGTGATGGGAATCACCGGGAAGATATACCACTTCCCGAAGGACAACATGGAAGTCAATCCACAGCAACTCAAGTTCGACCTAGGACCGGGCGAAACCAAGGCCATAGATGTTGAACTGATGCCAAAAGCAGAGGGAACAATTATTGTTCGTCCGATCGTGCTCATGTGGACCGACGACGCGGGTCAAGTGCGTCAGGTCACCACGCCGGAAACCGCGATTCTTGTGGAGAAAGACCAGGTTGCCGCGGCTCCTGCTGAAGTCGCTCTCGTTTCAATGCCCGCCACCACGGTGGAGGCGCCTACGATATACGAGGAGCCATCCCCATTCACACCTCCCTCAGGCACAGGCTTCGGTGAGGTCACGGTCTCCGAAACCGCTCTCGTTGAAGCCGCCACTGAATCGGAAATGACCGCTGGCGACCAGGCTCAGTTGAAAGCGGCGGAAGATCTCTTGGACCAACTATTCGGAGAAGACTCAGGATTATCAGAATTGGACGACGTATCAAAGCTAATGGAAGAGGCGGAGCAGGTTACAACAGAACCTACTGTGCCAGTCACGGCCTTTGCTGTCGAGAGCGCCTTGGTGATGGAGATCCGAGCCAGAGAGCCCAAGCCTCCAAGACCCGGTGCGGCCTCGGATTCGTATAGCTACTTGTTCAAGGTAATGGTAACTGGCGAAGGTGCAGTCGGTAAGACGGCGCTTGTCACAAGATACACCACCGGTCAGTTCCAGAAAGACTACAAAACCACGATCGGGAGTCAGTTTGCTGTCAAGCTCGCACACATCTCACCTCCAGAACCCGAGTTCGCGGTAGGAATTAAGATCCAGGCCTGGGATGTTGCAGGTCAAGCTCGCTTCAAGGCAGTTCGGAAGATGTACTACAGCGGAGCGGCGGGGTTGATATTGGTGTTCGATGTGACTAGAAGAAGGTCCTTCGTAGAGCTCCAAAAATGGGTGGAGGAAGCGGACGAATCGGTTGGTCAAAGAATACCTATAATCTGCATCGGCAACAAGATTGACCTTCCAGACCGTGCGATACCATCAGATGAAGCCAAAAAGTGGGCTGAGGACCAGGGTTTCATTTACATGGAAAGCAGCGCGAAAACGGGTGTAGGGGTATCAGACATGTTCATTGTGATTGCTGAGCTTATGTGGCGAGAAACCCGAGCGCAGTCTGACAATAATCAGGCGCGGTTCTAGACGTTTCGTCCGACCGGCGTTACGTCCATAACGTCCTGTGCTCCAGCTCCAAACGCAGCCAAGTTCATGCCGGTGAGTGGTATGATTTCTGCCAAGCTGGCCTTGATACTATCCGCATGAAGGGGCGTGTTGCCCAGAGCTGCCAGAGCTCCCAGCATGTAGGCATTCAACGCTCGTGCAGTACCGATCACTCTCAGGGCAGCACCTGCATCTACTGGATACACCTTAGCACAGATGGTCGCAAGCGCATCGACAATTTTGTCGCTACTAGGGTGCCCGTCTTCTTCACAGCGCGTCGCAGTTGTGCGGACTTCCATCGTGCTGAGAACAACGGTTGTTTGCGGTCCTGCATAGTCCAAAGCAGCACGCAGGGTTTCCAAAGGTTCAAGACCTAGCAGCATATCAACCCGCCCACGCGGGATCAGTGGACCAGTGTCGTGGTCTGCAATTCTAACATGGGTGTATACACTTCCACCTCTCTGCGAGGCCCCAAAGATCTGCCCAACCACGGGTACCATTCCTTGAGCACATGATGCATCCGCCAAGGCCCGCCCACATACGAGATTCCCCTGTCCTCCAACACCCGCGACTAGAATATTGTATGCATTGCTCAATCCTATCCCCTCTGTCTGATGGCTTCATGAGGACATACTGCGACACAAGCGCCACACCGGACACAAAGGTGTTCTAGTATGACTGGATGCCCCGCTTCACAATCCCAGCTTATTGCGGTGCAGCCAAAATCATCCACACAAATTCTGCATTTCTCGCCAGAACACTCCTCAAGGTCGATGTAGACCTCATGTTCGGTATCGTAAGTTCCTATGCGTTTCTGCTCTTCCAGTCTGCAGACGCTTGCCAGTATGATTACATGCAGCCCTTTCTTCAGGACCGTCTTGTGTAACAATTCCACCATCGATGGAATATCGTGAGCGTCACCTGTGACGACAGAGTCCGCTCCAATCGCGTTTACTATCCTCTCGATACTAACGTGACTCTCGTTCTTTGCCTGTTCTCCTGAACCCGGATGTGACTGAAAGCCCGTCATGGCGGTCGTAGCATTATCCATTATCACGAACGTGATGTCTGCGTTCTTGTGTTTGGCATTTACAAGCGCTGGGATGCACGCATGAAAGAACGTCGAGTCACCAGCCACAGCAAGGACCTTGGAGTTGAAACCAAATCTACCAAGCTGCCCCAAGCCGCACGCAGTTCCTATTCCTGAACCCATTGCCTGCATGGTGTTCATAGATTTGTCATAGAATATACCAAGTGAGTAACAGCCAATATCGCCTGCGATCACCAGCTTGTTTTTCAATCTCTTGCGGACTTTGCGGATCGCCCAGTAGACGTTTCGATGTGTACATCCTGCACAGAAAGTAAGCGACCTTGAAAAAAGCAGCTCACGGGCCTTTTCAACAGCCGCGAGGGTTTCTGCGTCAAGTGGCTCATAGCTAACACCTTGAATTCCGGCGATTACTTCCAGCAAGATGTCAGTATTCATTTCCCCAAAAGCTGGAACATGCCCCGTTCGCTTTCCATGAAACTGAGGCTTTTCCCCAGAGAGACGATTCACACCCAAGGATAGACTCGCATCCTCAACGAACGGATCAATCTCTTCAGCAAACAGAACTTTCTCAACGCCCTTCATCGCATTTAGCAGAAACTCCTTTGGTAGGGGGTGAGTTGTGACAAGTCCCAAGTGTCCTACTTCGTTACCATCTAGGAGGGCCACAGCTTCCTCTACATATTTGCGGCACACCCCTGTTGATATGGTTAGAAGCTCGGTGCTGTTGCGGCTGTCCAGATTGTTCCATTCGCAAGTCTCGAACTCCTGTGAAACAAGCTCCAACTTCTCCAGAAGGTCGCGATGTCGCAGATGCGGGTTTGGCACGTTGTACAGCCTCTCTGGCAGACTGTCCGTGACTCTCCATTTCCTCTTGGGAATATCTCCCAGCTTGACAATCGCTCTCGAATGACAAAGTCGAGTAGTACTTCTCACGATGACCGGAATCTCGAATCTTGTTGATAATTCAAATGCGTAAGGAATAATGTCCTTTGCCTGTTGACAGGTGGAGGGCTCCAGCAGGGGCAAGTAAGCAGCTTTTGCGTAGAATCGTGAGTCCTGCTCATTGCTTGAGCTGTGTCCTCGAGGGTCATCACACACGACCACGACAAGGCCTCCCTTGCCAGTCCCTGAGAGGTTTAGGGTGAGTAAGAAATCTGCGGCTACATTGAGGCCCAGTGACTTCATTGGGCAGATTGCAGGAATGCCTGCCCAACTGGCACCGGCTGCAGCCTCGAGTGCAACCTTCTCATTGACACTCCACTCAACATAGATGTCATGTTCAGTAGAGTGCTTCATTAGTGTCGAAGCTATCCCGGTGGAAGGAGTTCCCGGATACGAAGAGCAGAATCCTATCCCCGCCTCTAAGGCGCCCCTTGCAATGGCTTCGTTGCCACTCATTATCTCGCCGCAAAGTCCAGATTTCACCATGGGGGTCCAGCTCTCCCCATAGACCTGTGTTCGAACACAAAACACTTTCGAATCATCCGAAACGATTCAGAAAAGGAAGAGTGAAAAGAGACCAGGAGTTCCGAGGCTGGACAGAAGATGGCTGAAAAGAGCGTGACCAAGAAGAAGATCGGGTCGCTTCTCTCAATCTCACATGATAAGGATGTAGATGGTCTTAACTCTGCCGCTATCGTCTGGCGGTACGCAAAGTCCAAGGGTCTACACTTCGACATGGACCTTACAGACTACGGCGGCTTTGTGAGAACATTCTCATCAGTTGCCACTCGCAGAAACACGTTGATCATTGTCACGGACCTTGGCATGGATGACTCTGCGCTGGACGCAGTGGTAGCTGGTCTATCCAGAGCAATCTCGCAAGGATGTAGAGTTGTCTGGCTCGATCATCATCAATGGTCAGATCGGGCCGTGAGGTCAATACTTTCACTCGAGAATAAACCTGTATTGAAAGTGAATCCTGAGTACTGTGCGGCCGAGATTACTCATAAGGTTCTAATGCCTCGCGATGAGATATGCGCTGAGTTGGCGACAGTAGCACATGATACAGACTTCAACCTTCGCCAGATTGATGGTGCTGGGGCTCTTACAGACGTAGTTTCAGTTATCAGATTCGGCACAATTGCCAGTAAGGAGGACCTAACAGCCGCTCTCAGACCAATTGTGGAAAAGCTGGCTGAGAAGGGACTAGCCGGCGTCTGGAATGACCAAGCTAAGAGATTCCACGACTCGCTCCTAGACAAGAGAGTTCATCACTACAGAAAGGAGAAACTCAAGAAGATGCGCAAGGCTTTGATTGGCCATTGCGATCAAGAGATTCACGAAAGACTTGTGCGCGTTCTTGAGATGCCTAGTGGTGTTACCACGACCGATATGGGCACATTCCTGGCGGATTCTGAGAATCTAGCAGTGGATGGAAATCAACTAAAGGTGGCAGACCTTGCCATTACTGTCAGCTCCGGAGGAATGTTGGGCTTCCGCAGAGGTTATGAAACGACGCTGTGCAACATGGCGGCCAAGCTCTTCAATGGTGGAGGGCATCCCTACGCCGCCGGTGGCGAGTATGGGGTCTATACGGACTTCCAAGCCGTTTGCGATGACATCTTCGTGACTCTCTCGAAGAGCAAGGATTGGGTCATCGAAGCAGATTCGGCTTGATTATTGTATCACTCAAGTGATTCGTTGCCAGATTTGGCACCGCTAGCTATGGCCTGTTTCAAGATAGCTGAAATATCAATTGCGTTTTTCCACAACTTGTCGAATGTAGCAACAGCGTCATCCACCATGGTTGCGTTGTCATCTCTGTAGATCAATGCTGCAGAATCTGGGTACGGGGCTTTGCTCATAAAGAGAATCATCTTCTCTTCATTCAAGCACAACATTCTGTAGGTTGACGTAGGTTGTGGAGTGGCTCGGAGCTGCAGTCGTCCATCGAGAATCCCCTGTACAACCAAACTGCTAGTCTTGCTCAGAAATGACGCTAATGAAGCTGGACCTTGACCCTGCGGCATTTGAGATGTAAGCAGCGCTTTAATGGTCAATCCATCTTGAATTGCTTCGAGTAACGCCTTCTCAACAGGTCCACTTTTTGCAGGACTAAGATCCAAGAGATTCGCGCCTTCCGTAAGTCTGAGCACATCCCCGGGACTAGTGTTTCCACATAGCTCTCTAATCATAGCTATGCGAACATTATGTCTTCCTTCAATATGACCCGAAGTCAGTTTCGGTTTTCTTCCTGTCATGATTCCAATAATGATGTTGGCCATATCTTGCATGTTCGCCCCTTCAACTGATTCTAGATTCTCCGATAGTTCCTTTCTCTCATCTTCTAGTACGCTCTCCTGTCTGCTCCGAGAATTGGTAAGGCCCGCCATGATTGTTTCAATTGTGACTGTATAATGCCGGGGTCTCCCGAGTCGATTCACTGTGATGAACTGATTACTCTCAAGATTGGAGATGCATTTGTAGACCCAAGCTTTTGAGGGTGCCTTGGTCTTCTCACTTGTGATATTTGCGTATATTTGTTGGAACGTGACCTCTCCTTGGGTTTCGTTTCCTGCTCTTAGCATAGCTCCTAAAACCTGAATCTCCGGAGCGGAGAGGTGCACCCCGATTCTTTCAAGATTCCGACTGAGATTCTCGACTGTCAACTCTTCGAATCACTTCCTCCGTCCACGCCTTGATATGAATCGACCCCCGCTGTGAAATCTTTATCGAAGCTACTTATTGCTTCATCCACAAGGTGCGGGTTTGCCCCTCTCGGAATCCACGTAGCGGTCGGGGGGTTTTCTGATACTATCAATACGAGTCCTTCATGATTCCTGCTGATGAATTGGTATGTTCTTTCAGTTCTCGGATAAATTTTCAATGTTAGGGGCAGCCCTTCATCTCGGACACTCCCGTAGAAAGCACTCAGCCTAGCCCCATCATCACTCATCGGTGTCCATATTGTATGACCTAGCGCTCTAATTTCAACTCCTCGCTCGAGTAGACGAATTATATCCATAATCCTCTCAGCAGCTTTGGATGGATTCGAGCTTATCCAATCAAGACAAATCCTGACAACGTCTCCTCTCTCACTTTGACCATATACAGTATTCATGCTCATGCTGTATATGTCGTCATAACCCTGTGCGAATCTTGCATGCTGTTGAGAAGGGTTCCCAGTAATTGTTTCAACCAGCTTGGTCGCAAGGCTAAAAACACGGGCATCCGAAATGGATTCTATATCTGAGTCGACCTGTTTGGCCCTTTCTCTCAAACCAGCTAATGACATCGCCTTGGCTTTCTCCAGAGCTGCATGAATGATGTCTATGCCTGTCCAGTAGCGGTGTTTGTAGCTGCTTTTGTCGACTTCGATATAGCCATCCTTCTCCAAGGAGCTAAGACTTCTGTACACCAGTGGTTGAGCGATTCGTTTCTCCAAGTTCTCATTCCGCAGGCTCAGGCATATCTCGTCAAACGCTACAGGCGCATCTTGGTCTCCTTGTGTGACTAAAATCGCTTTCAGCACGCGTGCTCTCCAATCAGTAAAACTAAACCCAATAATATCCAGCAATTGAAACGCATCATTTTCTCTCATGGGATAACACCGACTCACTAAGGCTCTTTTTCATCGCCATAGGTTCTGAACACGTTCGCCAAGGTTTTAGCTATGTATGAATCGGGAGAAATTCCAGTCTTCTTGAGGTACTCTGGAGAGAGATCCATTAATGATACCGATTTCCCCCATTGTGAGTCAAAATCGGCAATCGCGTTGTCGATGAGGCCAGGATTGAAGGCCCTAGTTATCCAAGCTGCGGTGATTGGATTCTCGCTTATCATGAATGCCATGCTATCATCATTAAGGCTCATGAACCGGTACGTGTTCTTTGGTCCGTCGTTGAACCGTATATCGATAGGCAGACCTTCCTTTCTGCAGCCAATGAAGGCCGCAATCGTCCCAACAAGCGCATCAGGTGTGATCTCAGACCTGATTGAACTATCCTGTGTCAAAACTTCAATCGTCACCGAGTAACGCACCTCAACACCCCTTGCTGCAGCAACGAATATCCTGTCGACTCTTTCTGTAGCGCCTTGCAGATATGGTGCAAACGTCATAACCGAACAACGAATGATATCGCCCTCTTTTGCGACCTCGAATATTGTACTGTTCGTCACGCGGTGAAATTCATCCAGCCCCTTGATGAATCTGGAACTGAGTTTCTGCCTATCCCCCGTGAGCCCTTCTACTAGATTCTCCGCCAGGGAACCACAGTCCATACTCGTCACGAAATCCAGCTGTTGCGTTAGAACACTCCTCTGGCTGTTCAGCTTCTGAATGGTTTCTGATTTTATCTTCTCCAGTCCGGCCATGACTGTGCTAACATCTGCCAGATACTTCTTTCTGTAAGCATGTTCACTCTCTACTCTAATCAAACTGTCATCGACAAGCGACTTCAAAACCCTTTGAACCCATGCTTTTGTAAGACTGGACCCGAGGTTATCCATCATCATGGATTCGTAGATTCTTTTGAATGGCAGAGGTACTGGTGGGTCTTCCTGAATTCGCAATACGGCACCTAGCAGATTCAATGTTCTCGAATCGACACTACTCCCCATTACGAGGCCCAGACTCCTCAATGCCGCCTTCGTCTTCTCATCTATCAATACGAATCCCTCGCTCCGACGATATTCTCTTGCTGCATAGCCGGAGTATAAAGATACTAGCTTCATGCACAGATACTTACTTTGCATCTGTTGACAAAGGTCGTATTATTATATCGTGCGGTCGCAATAGTTGCTAAACTTACCCCTCCATAAAGAGTGTGAAAGTCAAGCACTGGGCATAGCAGGAAATAGGGCTGCTAACGAAGCAGGGTAAGAGGGGGTAGACCCTGCTTCTTTTCTCTCTTCTCAATCATTTCTGATCAAGCTAGGGCCCGCTCACTGCGATGCTTCGAAGGTAACCCTTGCCAATCTTCAGGACCATTGGCAGGAACTCAGTGAGTAGCGTCATGTAGTCCCCAATGCCCGCGTGCCCTTGGATTAGCGAGTTAAGGGTTGCCGCGTCGAGCTGATTGAGTACAATCTCCGCTGCTTCGATTGGGTCGTTGAACATCGCATACTTGCTTATAGCCCACATACCTTCACCTGTATTCTTGATGTTCGAGGCAAGCTTGGTCTTCCTGTAATCCTTTTCGTATTGGCTGATGCTCTTTGCCGAGAAGTCGTTCTCATCGACTATTCTCTTGGCGTGCTTTGCTAGCAGAGTTCCTGCATGAAAACAGGTTGTTACACCGCCTCCGACGATTGAGGAGACCTGTCCGGCAGCATTCCCGCAGAGAGCGACACCTGCATCAGTGAACTTCGGGATTATCCCTGCGCAAGGAACAACCCCCGCATTCACTGCAGCTATCTTTGCGTCCTTGGTTTCAGGGTGACTGTCCTTGTATTTCTTGAGTACTCTCTGCATGGGCATCAATGCATCCCAGTTTTCCTTCGATGAGGGAACACGACCAATGCCGAGGTTGATCTCTGTCTCGCTCCTTGGGTATAGCCACAGATAGCCAAGACCCACGTCTTCTCCGACGAAAAAGTATGCCGCGTTGGGGTCAATGCCCTTGCAGTTCTCAAGCTTCCAGCGAACACCGTAACTGAGTAACCATTTCGGATGCGTGAATCCGGCTGTTTTGAAGACCCTGCTGAAGGAACCATCTGCACCTACTGTGAGGCCTGCTCGCTCCTCTTGATCGCCATTGTACCTAAGGCCAACAACCTGATTTCCCTCCTTGATAACAGAGTCGACGCGAGAACGATATCTGAACTCAGCCCCGTTTGCCTCTGCACGGTCCCTCATCAGTTCCTGACATTTATCTTCGTCAAGAAGGTAGGAGTTGCCTAGGAGGCCTTCTCCGACTCTGATGTTGGCTCCTGTATCTAAGCTCTCTCCAACGATTTCAGAGTACTTGTTGCCCACAAACTCGGAGTTCGGCTTTACACCCAGGAATCGCAATGCGTTGTCTGTGACAAGCTCTCCCATAAGAGAATCCGTGACAGCGTTCCTCCTCTCCAAAACGAGGGTCTTAACACCGTGTCCCGATGCCCGATTTGCTGTCATTAGGCCCGCAGGTCCAGTGCCTGCGATTATGAGATCGAAAGTCATTGTGTCGACTCCTGCTGAGTGCTCTCTAGCAATTGGGTGCTGACCGGTTGGGTCGCTCTATATCTGTTTCCCATGTGACAACGATTTCTCCCTGTATGTCGTATGATTTAATATGGCGTGCAGCATGGCACCAAAGCACTCCAAGAAGTGTTTTCTATGAAGATCAGAACCCTCGCCTACGGCGCCTACATGATTCTATCAATTCTCGTCAGTTTGATAGTTGCAGCTGTCCCGGCTATCTTCCTCTTCGCCTGGGCTTTTTGGAATATCGACTCGGTACTCAACGGACTCGGCTGGCCTTTCATCGATATTCAGAGCACCTTTCAAGGCACGTTCAACGCGGGTTTCCCAACAATCGTCTACACCCGGTTCTGGGGCATTGTTTTCTTTATTCCAGTCGGTTTATTCTGCTATGCGTTATTCCTGGGAATTCTCATAGGCATGTTCAAGCTATCCCGAAGAGGCATTCCCCGTTTGGAAGACGGGTACTACAAACAAGAGACCGAGGATTGGCTTCTGTATGAATTCGCTCAGGTCTATTACATCCTCATCCCTTACCTTGCAGGATTTTTCTCAATCTTCCTTGACACCTCACCAAGGCATGTGCTGTTCGGAGCGAAGATTGGAAGAAACACTATCGTTGGCAATGGTCGCCTGTTCAATCCCGAGCGGACTGTAATCGGAGAGAACTGTTTCTTCGGCTATGATGCCATTCTGAGCGGACATGTCTACGAGAGTGGTTGTCTGTACCTGAAGACAGTGAAGCTAGGCAACAATGTGACAGTCGGTTCGAACGCTGTCATCCTTGCTGGTGCTGACATTGGGGACAATGTACTCGTCGCTGCCACATCCGTGGTTCCCAAGGATAAGGTCATTCCACCCAATACGATATGGGTCCGCGGAAAGGCACTTCCAAGGAAGCCGGTCCCATGTGAGGAATCAGAATCTTACGCGATTGGTAGCCCAATTGCAGGAGCAGGCACAGGCGAAGACTAGATTCTTGGGATTGCTTCTAGACTGATAGTCCCATTTCCGTCTTATGATTCCCCGTTAAGGATGAGTTCTTAACGTCGACTATGAATGAACTCTTGAGATGTCGGGAAACAAGCCAACATACACTCCGCGGGGATATCAGACCTATATCCTCGACAGGATCAGCGACTTGCATGGTACGAATCTTCTTCTCGAACTCGATTGCGGTCTTGGCAAGCGGTTCATAACCCACCAGCTTGTGGCAGAGCGATTTCCCGATACGAAATTCATCATCGTAGTTCATTCCTCATCATCACTGGCTGAAACAGTAGACTACCTCAGGAGCGAGTATGGCGGGCTCGAAGACGACCTAGGTGAGCTATCATCCAGAATTCCGTCAGGCCGAAGGTCACTGGTGCTGAGAGAAAAGAGGGTGATTGTGGCAACCCCGCAGGTATTAGCAGGCATTGCACGAAAGAACTTGAGCCTCCTGGAACCATTTGAAGCGATTCTAATCAACGAGGTCGATACACTCATCAAAAGAACTAGCACGAGAACCTTCCTCGTATTTCCATGGAATGAGCTTCTAACGCTCCTTGGCGAGAAATGGCTGATTGGAATGAGCGGAACTCTCAGAGACGACCACGCTGTCTTCACCAATGAGCAGCTGGAGATCCGTGATGAGCTAGTAACGCTGAAGGAATACATTCCGAACTCAGAAGTCATATCAATGGAAGATATGTACGGTACTGACGTCGAAGAACATCTTGACCCCACATTCCTGTCCATTGCAGAGGTGAATGATCCCAAGATAAGATCAATCTCAATCGTGCTGGACGAGCTCGTACGCGACACGCGCATTGAGATTATGAACGAGCTCGCTGAGAGCGACAATCTTGCCATCATTGCAGGCGACGCAAGGAGAGTGCATCTAATGCTGGAGCGGCTCCCTGTTGATGATGAACTCAAGGGACGATACTCTGGGTTGCTCCTCTTGCGCAAGTATGTCTATGCGATGCCACCCAAGCAGTTCTTGCGAATGTTTCATGCGGACTATCTCAAGCATTACTTCAATGTCACTCAACTCAGGCGCGCGCTTCCTACAGTTTCTGCAAAGGTCACGAAAGTACTTGAGGTCGCCGTGAAGCATCAAAAGACACTCGTCCTCACTTCCTACCTTAAGATGGTGGAACAGGTGCGTGACATTCTGGAGAAAGCGGGATTGTCAGTGCTTACAATCACTGGGGAAACTCAGGACAAGGGCGAAGTGTTGAAGGAGTTCAAAGAGAATGCTGACGTACGAGCCTTGGTGTTGTCCCCTGTCGGCGAGCGCGATCTCGACATCCCCCAAGCCGATGTCATGGTGGTCTGCGACACGATCAATACTAGCAAGACGATGTACCAGAAGTTCAAGAGAACAAGAGGTGGACTTGTCTTGCTTCTAGCTTACTCTGGCACATCTGAACTGCGAAAGGTCAACCGACTAATGCAGCGGATATTGGACCGATATCCATGGTCCACCGCGGTTATAGAGCTCGATGTGGGACAACTTGGAATATGAGCTCCCACATAATACACTATCATTATAAGACTCGTTCAAAGAAAGGGCTCGTGAGCTACCTTGACAGATGAGGCCTCCAATGGCACAAGGGAGATGAACCTCAACGTTGGTGTCGACATCATCGACATAGACCGATTCAGGGGCGTCAAGCGTGAAGCGCCCTTCATCAAGCGGACATATACTCCAAGAGAGCTTGACTACTGTTATGGTTACAGCGACCCTGCCCCCCATCTAGCAGCAACATTCGCAGGGAAGGAAGCCGTGGTCAAGTCAATTGGAACTAAACAAGGCACCTCTTTGGGGTCCGTTGAGATCCTCCGCAACGGTGATGGAGCTCCTTACGTTTGTGTGAACGGGATTGAAAGTGGCAAGATCACGGTCAGCCTTTCACACTCCAAGAATCATGCGGTTGCCGTTGCTGCAACAGTATCTTCGCTATCCAAGTCTGGCAAAGAGTATGTTCAGGGCATATTAGACAGCAATGCATTAGAGCTGCTACCAACTGAGTGAACCGTGATGAGTGGCAAAGACGACCAAGTGGATGAGATTCTGAAGTCGGTGCGTGAGTCACCAACATATCTTAACCTCTGGAGCGCCTACAAGAAGATTCAGCGCCTTTCACCTAAGCCATCGGAAGATGCCAGTCTGAGGGCGAGCATTGCGATAGTTGGCTCATCCACACTGGAACCGCTCGCCGCGTGTTTTGATGTCAAGATACGATTGGAAGGATTCCACCCTCACACGTTCGTTGGCGGATTCAACACCTACCGCCAGGAAGCAATGGACAAAACCTCAGAGCTGTACAAGGCGGAGCCGAACATCATTGTACTTGCAGTGGATGCTTGGTCACTACTGGATCAGAAGTTCCTCTCCAATTATCCCCAGATGAGCAGCAAGAGTCGCAGTGCTGCAATAAAGGAGCTGGTGAACAGCATCACGGTAATAGCAGAGGTACTGGAGAAGAACAGTGCAGCACTGGTTCTTGTTAACAATTTCATTGTTCCTACGTTTTCTCCATTGGGCGTTGCCGACAACAAGCAGAGACTTGGTTTCAAGAAGTTTTTCCGTCGAGCCAACCAGCTCCTAGAGGAGAAACTTGAGAGCAATTCGAATGTCTTTGTTGTGGACTTAGATTCGGTTGCTTCCGACTTTGGTAAATCGCGTACTGTGAATTGGAACACTTACTATAGAGGCTCTGTTCCATTTAGTGAGGAATTCACGCCAATTGTCGCTAGCGAGTATATGCGATACTTCCGTGCTCTCAAGGGTCTCGCGAAGAAGTGCGTCGTGCTGGATCTTGACAACACTCTCTGGGGCGGCATTATCGGGGAAGATGACATTGAGGGAATCAAGCTTGGTCCAACCTCCCCAGGTATAGAGTATGTGGAGTTCCAGCGGGCATTACTCAGTCTCTACAATAGAGGGGTTATCCTTGCAGTAGACAGCAAGAACAATTTCGACGATGCAATCAAGGTTCTACGAGAGCATCCTCATCAGGTTCTCAAAGAAGAGCACTTCGCGGCCCTGAGAATCAACTGGCAGAATAAAGCAGCAAACATTGCAGAATTGGCAAAGGAGATCAACATTGATCTTGACAGCATCGTGTTCATTGATGATAGTCCTGTAGAACGCGAGCAGATTAGACGGACCTATCCAGAGGTGATGGTCGTTGACCTTCCGAAGAACCCACGCCTTTACAGGACCACGTTAGAGAACTTGGACGTGTTCGATGTCCTGTCTCTCACAAAGGAAGACCTGGCTCGTGGCGAGATGTACGTTGGCAAGCGCAAGCGAAACGAGCTGGAGCAGAGCTCTACATCCATCGAGGACTTCCTTAGAACGCTTGAAATTAAAGTGCGAGTGAAACTGACGGACGACTTTGATACCCCCCGAGTAGTCCAGCTCATCGGAAAGACAAACCAGTTTAACCTGACTACGCGAAGGTATACCGATGTCGAAACCAATAGTCTGAGGGATTCAAAGGAATCCGCAGTCTATAGCATGACAGTTCAGGACAAGTTTGGAGATGAGGGAGTCGTTGGAGTCGCGATAATCAGAAAGGAAAACATGTCTTGGATGGTCGATTCTTTCCTCATGAGTTGTCGAGTGATTGGACGCTCTGTAGAAACCGCATTTCTAGCCAAGATAATTGCTGATGCCAAGACTGCCGGTGCCAAGCGCGTGATAGGAGAGTACATTCCAACCAAGAAGAACACACCAGCAGCTAATTTCTATGAACGTCACGGATTCGCCAAACAGAAAGAGACAGGTGATGGTGCAAGCTGGATGCTTGACCTTACCCATAGTACAGTCGAAGTGCCAGACTGGATAGACCTTATTGAGGAGTGACGCGATGACAAACGCTGAAGATACTCTTGCAGAGATAATCTCCAAAGTCCTCCTCTTAGACAAGAGTGAATTGACAGATGACCTGAAGCGAGGCGATTATGAGCCCTGGGACTCCATGGCTCATCTCGTTCTGATAAGCGAGATTGAAAACGAGTTTGGCATATTCTTCGAGGACGACGAAGTCATTGACATCTGGACTGTTGCTGATATCAGAAGCCTGCTCTCCAAGAAGGTTCTCAGTTAGTCCTTCTTGGGTTCCAACCTCTGGACTGCCCTTGCGGGATTGCCTGCAACTAATGTTAAGGGTGGTACATCCCTATGCACAACAGCTCCCGCTGCAACGATTGCTCCCTCTCCAACAGTTACACCAGGCAAGATGATTGCGCCGCTGGCTACCCAGGCTCCCTTCTTAATGGTGATTTTCTTTGGTCCTCCATGATAGATTTTCGCTCTCTGGAGGTATGGGCTGGAACCGGAATGGGCCATTAGCTTTGCTCCGGGGCCAATCGCGGCCCAGTCCTCGATCTCGACGTACTCCGGATACTCACTATCAATCATGACCATATAGCCGATGAAGACGCCTTTACCCACCTTGACACCGCACTTCCTGAGCACTGATGCACGGAACTGGTAGACGGGTGCTAGCCAAGCTAAGATTCTCAGTAGCCTGCCGACTGTTTTGCCCATTTCAATCAACACTTCCCTTTCGGTTGGCAGAGTCCATCCTTCGCCACAAATATCTCCTTAGGTAGTCTGTAAAAACCCAGTTATCAATGTCACCTGTAAGCAGTAAACAGAAGGTTGCATCCCCTTTCCACTTGCCATGTTTCTTCCAATACGTTACGGCATCTACTGGGTTTGGACACCATCCTCCCAGTTCTGCAGCGTATTCCATTGCAGTTCTCAGAGCACCAACGAACTTGGGTTGCCCAATCCTAATTGGATGCAGATCGAACATAACAACTCCTCCGCTGGTGGAAGCATTCTTGATTTCACGCTTGAGCTGAGTGGCTACAGCCTCAGGTCCCATTCCAAGACCATCAATCATTTTATCGTCGCTCCAGATATTGAGCGGGATGAATGTGGTGCTCGACATCTTACTGTCCAATTTTACATTGAAGAAGTGGTCTTTCTCTCGGTGTTCTGGTCTGAATCCGAATCCGCCGTCCCAAATGAAACCAAGGCTCTCAATCAATTCAGGCATATCATCAGTGTAGTTGTCATAGGGTGCTCTAAATCCATTGATTTCGATAGCCATCTTCCTGTAGACTTGGAGGCTAAGCATCAGGTCTCTTTTCCGTTCACTTGGCGTCAATGTTGGATAACGGAGATGATTGTAACCATGACTTGCTACTTCGTGGCCTTCAGCGACTATCCGTCGCACCAACTCTGGACGCATTTTGGCAACTGCAGCCACGGTTGGAAAACAGAAGTGCCCGTTGTGGTCGTCAAGCGCATCGAAAATGTTGTTGAGAATGTCGCCGAAGGGCACACGATGAAGACCATACATGCGGAGGAACTGCCTTGGAGCTCGCGCTCCCCATCGCTTGCCAAGCTGGCTGATGTACCTCATACCCAAATCGGGGACCTCACCGCGGGGAATGCATGGTTCAGCGAGTTATCTTTCATAAGCGTTGTGCCGTACAGGCCTACGATTCAGTCACAAATGTCCTTCCAATCAGGTCAAAGAACGGCTTCACGAATTCAGGCTCATATTTGGACTGGATATAATTACACAATTTAACGAACTCCTCAAGTCGTATTTCAGCGTCTTCCACAGTGCCCAGTATCTTTCTTGACATCTTGACGATGTTTCGCACTCTGCCTTTGGCTTTCTTGTGCTCACCCAGGATGCTTGCTGAGTCCTGTTCAATCCGTTGAATCTGACTCTTCATGCGAATGTCTGCGATGTCATCACTGCCTAGGGCTTTCACCATGTCCATCAGGACATCAAGAAGACCATTGTGAAGTCCTACCATTAGCGCCTCTATCTCATAGGCTGTGAATTTTACTTCGTTTCCTTCGCAGCTCAGCAGCCACTTCAGGCCACTGCTTCTTGTGACGCGCATCTTTTTTTTCCCAATCACAATCGGTTCAAGGAAGAACCTACTCTCGACGCTGCTCTGAATGGCCGTTCTGACCAATGCCGCTTCAGGTAAGGTTAGTGACAAGGACGTCCCGCCATTCTTAACAACCAAACAGACACCCGCTTCAGGGGCTATTTTCTGAACATACTTCGAGGGCGGAATAACCTCTACAGGAGGCAGGTTGTTTAGCATATCAGCAAGCTCACGCACCTCGCTCTCAGTGAGGATGTAGGTCTGGCCATCGCCGGAAACTGCGATTGTGCCATCTTCGGTTCTCTCAAAGTCTATGCGATTCCCTCCTCCCACATCTGTAGTCTTCTTGTAGGTTTGCTTATAATTGCGTGCAGTCTGTGCGAGTTTCTCGAGCGCAGCCGCAATCATGTGGGCTTCTCCGTAACCGAGAGTGATCTCAGCACGTCCTTCTGTGCCTTTGCCTATTCCTACTGCTCCATCTTTGCGAATCTTCACATACAACCGGACCAACCACCGCCCTTTGCTTGTGGTGCAATACTGAAAACTATTGTGGGGGTGGCTACCATGGCGCTTAAGTAGAGCGGTTTACATCAGGGACTAGGTGGCATCAATTGCACAGGTCAGTCAGTTTCTCCATCGCGTTTGTTCTCTTTCTGCTTCCCCTAATGCTGGGTCTAGTGGAAACGACATCTCCGAATCCAGCTGTAGCTCCTGAGGGATCATTCACTAAGGCAGCCCCCGATCAGTTTGTCAGGGGCCCCACTGTGAACTTGGTGACAAACAGCTCGGCTCTAATCTTCTGGAGAACAGATGCACCCATGGATGCCACAGTAGATTATGGGTTGGAGGAATCTAACCTCAACCTAACTATAAGTAATAGTACCGTTGCTGGGGATCACCGAATAACACTGACTGGTCTCGCCATGGGGTCCAAATACTACTATAAGGTGACATCTAATGGCCTCGCCAGTGATGTATACCATTTCAAGACGGCTCCTGCAGATGGCGCCGAGTTTAAGATGATTGTGTTTGGCGATAACCGACCATCCTCAGACACCGCACCAGTACAACCTGCGGAGTACAGTGAGCTTGTTAACTTGGTAATCGCAGAGGAACCACATATCGTGATAATGACCGGCGATTACGTACTGGACGTTTCTGAGGACCACAGCTATAATCTTGATGTCTGGGAGCGTTTCACAAACATCACTGACCGGCTTGGTCACTATGCACCAATCTACGGTGTGATTGGCAATCATGATACAAGCGCCTACACTGGCACTTTGCGTCTGGAATACTTCTTTGATGCCTTTGAGATGTATGACGAACCTTCACCATACTTCTCCTTTGACTATGCTGGTGTCCATTTCACACTTCTCAACTCCGAGGAGCAATCTAACCCAGGGCGCATAACTGGCGCTCAGTACGACTGGCTGGTCGACGACCTGACTGATACATCGAGGAGCATGAAATTCGTCTTCGCTCACCAACCGCTCTATCCGTTGCGGCACATAGGAAGCGCATTAGATAGGAATATGACCGAGATGAACCGGCTTCAGCAGCTCTTTGAGGACAAGAATGTCACCCTCTTCGCCGCTGGACATGACCACCTCTTCGATAGATTGACGGTCAATGGTGTTGTTCACATAATTGCAGGCGGTGGCGGTGCACCACTGTACAGCACTCTATGGGGTGGTGCCTTCCATCATTACCTCAAGGTTGACGTCAATTCAAGCCAAGTGGATTTCACTGCCATCGATATCTCCAGTGTGATACGAGAGCAGTACCAGCTACCCTACGACGGGCCCATCGAGATTGAACACAGATTCATCGCTAACAACAGCATGAAGTTGAACGGAACTCTGCCTCAACTCTACTTCAGTGAGATTCCAGCTGAGGTGCTCTACTCTTGGGACGGTGGTTCAAACTCTACAACTCTCACTGGATTCCCTGACGAGCCTGGCGAACACACTCTAGACGTGTATGCTAACGATTCTGAAGGTCTATGGAGCCATGAGCGATTCGTGTTCAACACATTCATTGCCCCTGTGTTAACTCCTACAACGTCGACCAGTACTACTGACACCGGAACCCCTCCGATGGACTTTATGCTAGTCTTAGGCATCGTGGGCGTGGTTTCAGCCGTTGTGGTGATTGTTATCCTCGTGCGATTTAAACGGAAATAACCAGGCGTGTATCGTAGAATCTGAAACTAACAGTTTCGGATGAGAAAATGATAATGCAGAAGGTCACAGACCCTCTGCAAATGTACGAACTTAGATTGCGTCTTTAACATCGAAAGCTAGTCTACCTGCCTCCTTGGTCACAAGCGCGATGTCGATTGTGTGCTCTCCCTCTGGAAGAGGATCAGCTTTGATGTGAAGGGCGATCTCTACACCGACTTTGAGGGGCATAGCGCTGCCCTCATTGACATCTGAGGCCGTGTACTCAGAGTCCTCAATCTTGACCGTCAGTGCATCTAGCGGATATTCAGTACCGTTCACCTTGATAGGTTCCATTACAGTCACGGTACCCGGTGACAACGTATTCTTGATCTTGAACACAAAGCCATCGTCAACGTTCTCAAGGCTACCCTTGAGGTAGAGCTTTCTCAGGAGAAATGTGGGAATCTGCATAATTATCCAACCTTCGTTGAGGTTCTGATTGTGTTAGGATTGGAACGAATCCTTTATAGGTTTTTAATTGCCGGAACGCCTGTCGATATGCGTGGGCTCCTAGCGGAGTTCGATGAGTGGGAGTAGGTCTGATAGACAATGACAGCGCAAGAGGCACACCAAGGACTAGTACAGTATCGCTGCAAGAAGTGCAATGCACCATACCCTCTCGGAGCGGATGATGTCATTGCCACATGCCCGTACTGCGGCTACACTTTCCTCGTTGGCGGAAGTGAAATGGCTAAACATATGATTCTCCCTAGTGGACTTGATGAAAAGAGCGTGAGGAAATCAGTCACCAAGTGGCTCAAGCTCACTTCTTCGAAGTCAGTTGGCGAGGGAATCATGAAATGGATTGCCCTCGAAACCCCCACACTTCAATGGATTCCTGTCTTCCGCGTCCTGGCAGACTTTGAAACACACTGTCTTGGCGCGAAGCAAGAGAGATCGGACCACAAAAAAACGTGGGTAAAGATTGAAGAAACGAACTCGGGGGAGACAGATGAGTGGGTTCTCGCACGACGACATGCAGCCACTTTCGGGGTAAAGGAGTTCATAGAGTCGCTCAGCGATGATACGGCTAAGCCATTCAAAATCGGGATGACCGAATCAGCACCTGTCCTCAACTCTGAGATTGATGAAGGCGATGCTAATCCGAGAGCGCGTCAAAGGAAGAAGACTCGTGATAGAGCAGAGCTTCAAGAACGGATGGACCATCTATTCGATTATCGCCTGAAGATGAATACCAAAGATTGTACATACATGCATGTGCCATATTGGCTTGTTCGATACACATACAAAAAGGGCACTTTCCGAGTTGCAGTATCTGGGGTAACAGGGAACGTTGTTTTGGGCGAGCTTCCGGTCACAAAGCTTTACAGGGCTAAGAGATGGGTTACAAGTCTAGTTATGCTGATTGCCTCTGCGTTACTCATGCAGCCAGTTCCATACATACTCTACGCGTTGATGCAGGATAGCTCCTCATCCGGTGATGCATTCATGATTCCATTCGGTATGGCTTTTCTTGCAGTATTGTTGTGGGGCGGCGCCTACACTATCGTTGGTGGAGCTCTAAAGTATGAGATATGCGTGACTGCTGACGGTGAGGAACGTGATAAGAGATTCAGTTTCGGGGGAGCAATGGACGATATGAAGGAGCGAATCTAATGAATGAGTACAAATGCCCTCACTGTGATGGTCCGTTCAAAATACCCTCCATTAGTAGTACAGTTGTTTGCCCCTATTGCAGCACCACTGTTCAGCTCAAAACCGGCGAGGTTCTAAAAGAGCACTATATCATGCGCCTTCAGTACGGCGTCGATGAGATCAAGGAGCGGATGTTGAGTTGGGCTCTCAAACAGCTTGGGGTGCCAAAAGCTCTTGAGAACAAGGCTGAGATCAAAGAGAGTCGACTAGTCTTCTGGCCATTCTGGGTTGTAGAAGTGGAAGCAGTGGCAGACTATAGCGGCATCCAGAAGAAACCGCGCTTTGGGGAATCCATAGAGAAGATTCATTCCTTACGTTCCAATTGGGTACGTGTTCCTGAAGAAGGTCATATCGATATCGAACGGGACATCTGTGTTCCTGCCGGCAATGGTGTGCCCAAGCATCTGGAGCATTACAAAGTGCCCACAAGAAGGAAGGAGTTTTTCCAGCACGACCTGGTGACTGATGTGAGTGGCGAAATGCAACCCATCATTATCGGCCGTTCAGAAGCCATTACTCAGGCAAGAAAAGAGATGGAAGACCTGCTAGAGGAGGAGGCAAAGGAGGAAATTGACAAGATCACTGAGATGGACAGTGAGCTAAAGGTCCCAGCAGTATTCCTGATTCATGTTCCCGTTTGGCATATCACTTACAGCTACTCCGTTCGTACGTACGAAGCACTTATTGATGGAGCCTCTGGCCGAGTGATATACCTCGAGTATCCTCGTAAGCTGGCCTTTCGGGCGATGACGCTCTTTGGTGGTTTGCTTCATCTTGTAGTTGGTGGCGGAATTGGTCTGCTTCTAGTGTATCTTGGGATTGCCTACTTCAACATGGTTTTTCCAACAACCTTTGGGTTAGTGTTTGGTCTTGGAATGCTTGCTTTTAGCTTGAGGTTTTTCAGGACGGCAATGTCTCTCAGGGCTGGCGAGGAGATGCCTGAATAGAGATGAAATGAATCCATGTTTCTAGCAAAGATAATAAGCAAAAAAAGAGTCGAACGCACAATCACTAAACGCCCTAGGAGAGTTTCAATTGCAGGTTCCAGATTTCCCAGATTTTCCATCTGACATATTTAATTTCTTCGCCGAAATCATGATTCTGATGATCGTCGCATCAGTGGTTTTCTTCATCATAGTCGTAGTTGTTCTAGTGAAGGTCTGCAGACCCGGTGCAGTCATATCAAAGGCAGTTGATAGCTTCGTTGTCGAGGCACCATCCTTCGCGATTCCTGAGTTTCAGAGAGGGAAAACAAGAACTGATGGGGCACAGATAAAGACAGTGCGACTGCCGACCACATGCCCCAACTGCAGTGCAGCCATCTCACAAGAGAAGATCGATTGGGTTGGTCCATTGGAGGCAAAATGCAACTACTGTGGGGCTACTGTTAGGGCGAAACTCGAGAACATGTAGTGCTGAAGCCAACCAATATTCATTCCCTTGCAGTGCAATCTCTCTCCATAACATTCTATAGCCAGTCGAGCATGGCGCATGCGAGGTCTTGACGATTGAGAGGACTCATGAAAACAGCACGAGGCGTTGGCAACATCGAGATTCGTGATGTTCCTGTTCCCAAACCTGCTGACGGCGAGGTTCTCGTTGAGGTAGTCGCTGCCGGTATCTGTGGAACTGACATCCACATCAAGCATGATCAGTCGTTTTACACGCCTCCTGTAATCTTGGGACACGAATACTCAGGTAAGGTCGTGGAAGTGGGTGCCGATGTTAATCTAGTAAAGGACGGCGATCTAGTTGTGTCCCCCGCCACCGCGTATTGCGGACAGTGTTACCAATGCAAGACGGGGCACATGAATAGATGCACCTTCAATGACAAGCGGATTCTTGGTGTTTCGAAGGCCGACGGAGCATTTGCTCGTTACTTAATCGTGCCTGACTACATTATTCATCACATTCCAAAGGGGGTATCGATGGAGGCGGCAGCACTCGCTGAGCCAACCGCATGCGTAGTCCATGCTCTGGTCGAAAAGACACCCATCTGTGCTGGTGACATCGTTGTGGTGCAAGGACCTGGAACCATGGGTCTCCTCTCTGTTCAAGTCGCAAAGGCGATGGGCGCAGGAAAGGTCATTGTAACTGGTGTGTCTTCAGACCGGTGGAGGCTCGATATTGCAGAGCAGACCGGGGCCGATGTAACAATTGATGTCCAATCGGAGTCCGACCCAGTGAAGGCAATCCTAGACCACTCGGACGGTCGCGGCGCAGACGTTGTAGTTGAATCTTCAGGCGCTTGCAATGCTTGCGAACAGGCACTAGATTTCGTAAAGGTTGCAGGCCACATTTCTCTGGTTGGAGTACGCGGCAGACCCGCCGAGGTCAATCTAGATCACATGATTGAGAAAGAGCTGACAATGACAGGCACCTGGGGGACTCTTCCATCATCATGGGTGACGACGCTCAGGCTCATGGAGACAGGCAAAATCGATGTTCTTCCTCTCATCACCCACAGGCTGTCTCTGGATGAATGGGAACGCGGATTCGAGCTCATGGAAACGCAGCAAGCAATCAAGGTTCTCTTCACTGATTTGGAATAGACTCCTATTCCGATGTGGTTGTCGATTCTGTGTGGGTGATTTCCCTAAGGCCTAGGCTTCCACCTGTCAAGAGCATCTTGGACAATGGCAGCGTGTGATGCCGCAGGGCCTCCGCCCATGACAATGGCGACTGCACATGCCTCCATTATCTCTTCTCTCGTGGCTCCGGCGGCAATGGCTTGCTTAGTATGATATACCATGCAGGACTTACAGGGCACTAGCACTGACGCAACAATACAGATTATCTCCTTGAATTTGGCAGACAGAGCACCGTCAACATGAACTGTTTTCAGAAGGTCAGAAAACGCGTTCCTAGTATCAGGGATATCCCTGTTCAAAGATCCAAAGTGCTTCATGAAGTCCTTGAGTATCTTCTCAACATCCTCTGGCATTGCTTGTGGTCTCCTCACCTATCAACTGTCTATCTTGGGGCGGGTATCCCCAAGTTCCACTCATCGAGGCTATAGCGGCTCTGATATAAAACCTGTGCAGTGTTTACCTCAATCTGGGTCAGGTTTCCGGATTCCACGCTCTCACCTGTGAACGTGGCTACGCTCCTAACAATGGCCGCCCTAATTTCAGCATCCGAGGGTCTTGAACTAACCTCCGCAGATATGTTTGTCACTACGTCCCTCTTACTCCGCTTGCATCTGATTCTCGTTCCGTCTCTCAAGTATTTCGTTTGGCCAGATGGCGCATCCAAAGACCTCTCGAGGGTGTTGATGTTTGCGTCAATCAAGAGTGTGCCATGAAGAAAGGATACTCCCTGCTTGATCCATCCTGCAGTTCCCGTGACCTTTTTCTTTCCGATTCTAAGGCACGACCTCTTCTCTTCGTACGCAACGGGTATTCCTATCTCCCGGAGTCCGTTTGCGATGCTGCCAACAAAGCCTCGGTACAACTTCTTCAGACTTCTGGGAACATACGGCTTGCGCTGGTCCGCACAGATGGTGAAATTCAGATTACCAATGCTATGGTATACTGCTCCTCCTCCAGTGAAACGCCTCGCAATTCGAATGCCCTCTCTCTGGCAGTAGTCCAAATTCACCTCCTTGTGCACGCACTGAAATCTGCCGATAACCACCGATTTGTTTGATTGCCATAGGCGGAGCGTGTTGGTCTTCTCTACCGAATCCGCATTTGCTCTGGCAAGCGACTCCTCTATCGATAGATTGCGATAGATGTCCAGTTCTCCGTCTTCTATCACTCGCCAGACCATGATACGACCAACATCACTTCTTAGTCCGAGTAGAACGAAATCTGGATATCTGCGTCGAACTTAACACTTTGGCACAACGAGAATGAATGCCGGTGGTGGAGGTCACCACCGGCCGGTGAGCCTCGGAGGAGAGAAACCTATCAGAGGCTCGGAACAGATGTCGTTTTCGAGGCGGAACGCAGAGAGGTAGTCTGCGCCGGAAGTTGAACCCTCGCTGAATGATTTAAAGTCCGATAAATCCCTACACCTGCAGGTTTTCCAACTCGCGCCTGTAGAATAAGTTCAAGTGAAAATTCCTCAGCTTGAAATCAACACAAGGCCACTGAGGCATGCTAAAATGGAGATTGAATGTGAGAACTGCGGGGGTTTCAACAGTGGAAGCATTTAATCCCACTCAATACCATACATTGGCAGGCGAACCATCATTGAATTAGCTGATTGGGCACGAAAAAACAGAATTGATTATAAAACAGCATATCGTCTATTTCGTTCTGGTAAATTCCCAAGACCCACTGAACAGTAATCAACAGTGGAGATTTTATACTCAAATGTGGACAAAAAGGTGTCGCCGCCAGTTAGACGGAGACTCTAAACGCCTGTGGAGAGGATGTAAGACTTTGCAAATCAAAGATTTGCGAAGCAGCCTTGATGAATCAGGAACCGAACACCATTAGGAGGATGTCCTAGTTGGGTAAGTTTCGGGCAACGGGACCGACTGGGTCCTTACAATCTATGAGATGCGAGTAATGGGTAGATCAGTTATGTATTCTGCCTTGAAGTGTAAGGAATGCGGGATGACATTCCCTCTACAAGAGCTGGCCAAGTACGTGAAGAAAGAAACTGTTGTTTCAATGCTTCGTCAGTGACTGTCTACTCGGTGAACTAGCTGAATGGGGTCCCGCACTCTTGGCAGTAGCTCAACGCTAGTCGTGTTTCCGCTCTGCAGTTTGGGCAGCGTCTGGGCACTCGAGATGCTCCCCTTCGGGGGTTCAGAACGAATCTACCCTTGCTCCTGATGTTCTGCAAGCCGATTTTATCAGCATAGAATTCTGTGTAGCCACATTCCGAACATGTGAACGTTTCCAATGTGGCGGTGGATAATCCTGGAAGGTCAATAGTGCTATGCTGGTTTGCGCCGTGAACCTTGTGTGGTCCCGCGATTTCCGTGCCGCCGCACTTTGGGCATGTTCTTGATTTAATCATCTTGACACCTCATACTCACTCCAAGCTCAGGAATTGTCTGGTTTCCCTCGCCCTCCATGCTGTATGTGCACTTGAAAGGTCATAACCTTTCTGATTGCTTCAGCTAGATTTTCATGAAGAAGGGATTCTCAAGTGCATCCTTAAGGGCGGCAAGGAACTGACCTGCAGGCGCACCGTCCAGCACTCTATGGTCCACCGCGCAACTGGCCATCATCATGCTCCTTACAGTGATTGTGTCATCTATCACTACTGGCTTCTCCTTGATCTGTCCAAGCGCCAAGATTGCGCTCTCGGGTGGATTGATTACCGGGATAAATAGGTCAACTCCGAATGATCCCAGGTTTGAAACAGTGAATGTGCTTTCAGCCAAGTCTTCGGGCTCCAATGCATTCTCTTTTACCTTCTTTCCAAGCGCCCTTATTTCCTGAGCAATCCGTGTGATTGACTTCTTGTTGGCCGCTTTCACTGTTGGGACAATAAGTCCATCTTCAGTAGCCATAGCAACTCCGATGTTTATGTCAGAGAACATGCGAAATTCATTTCCAACAAGCGTAGCATTGAATCTAGGAAATTTCTCAAGGGTGTCTGCAACTGCCTTTACAGTGATATCGTTGAAAGAAACCCTGAATCCGAGCTTCTTCTGAACCTTCTTGTTTATCTCTTCTCTGAGAGCAACGACCTCGCTCATGTCAATCTCAGTGATCATGGTGATGTGAGGGTGCTGCCAGCTCTGAGTCATTCTGCGAGCTATTGTTCTTCTCAGGGGCGTCAGTGTTTTTGACTCACGCACCTTTCTTGAATCTTCCATCGTCATTGTGGCTGGTTGCGCCACGATGTCCTTCTCTACAATCCGCCCTCCAGGTCCAGTTCCCATAACGAGGGACAAGTCTACTGCAAGTTCCTCGGCTTTCTTCTTTGCTCTGGGCGAAGCCTTGATTTTTCCGCCTGGTATGCTTGTTTCTGCAGTTTGAACTTCTTGTGGACCCGCTGTCTTAATCGGGGTTGCCGCTGCGGGTACTGGCCGTGCGGGAGCAGCTAGTGCGAGTTCATTGAGTTTCTTGGGTCTGATGTCAGGTATCTTCTCGCCCTTCTTACCGATGAATGCGATGGGTTCGCTGATGGGAATCTCGTCATTCACGTCACAGAGTATCTTCAGTATGACGCCACCGGCGGGAGCCTCCAATTCAAACTCGTTCTTCTCCCCGAATATCTCGACCACTAGGTCACCTTTCTTGATTGTATCACCCTCTTTCTTGAGCCACTTCAGAATGACTCCGTATTCCATGGCGACGCTCATTCGCTGCATGATCATAGTAGTGACCATAGGTTTCACCTTACACGATTTCGCGTACTGCGCTAATGATTCTATCCTTGTCTGGAATGAAGACCTGCTCAAGAGGCGGACTGAATGGAACCGGAGTATCAGGCGCGTTGACTCTCTTGATGGGTGCATCGAGCCAGTCGAATGCCTCCTCTTGGACAATGGCAGCAATCTCAGCAGTTGTTGCACCTGTCTTCGTTTCCTCTGTCACGAGAACAAGGCGTCCCGTCTTCTTCACTGAGTCAATGAGGGTCTTCTTGTCCAGGGGCACCAATGTGCGTGGATCAATAACTTCCGCACTGATTCCTTGCTTGGCTAGCTCGTCTGCGGCCTCAAGTGCCTTGTGCACCATGAGGAATGTCCCCCATATCGTGACATCGTCGCCCTCTCTGTGAACTCTGGCCTTACCGAACGGGATCAGATACTCTTCGTCAGGTACCTCCTCCTTTCGGTCATAGACAAGCTTATGCTCGAAGAACATTACTGGGTCAGGGTCTCGGATGGCAGTCTTGATGAGCCCCTTAACATCATAAGCGAAGGATGGTACGGCAATCTTGAGCCCAGGTGTGTGCATGAACCAAGCTTCAAGGCTCTGTGAGTGATGAGAGGCGAGGTTCTTTCCTCCACCAAACACACTCCGTAGCACAAGCGGGACGGAGGTCTGTCCTCCGAACATATACCTCATCTTCGCGGCCTGATTGCAGACTTGGTCCATAGCCAATGTGATGAGGTCTCCGAACATTATCTCTGCAACTGGAATCATCCCGGTGATGGCTGCTCCCAGAGCAGCTCCTGCAATCGCGTTCTCAGATATCGGAGTGTCTCGAACTCTGTCATCTCCGAATTCCTCTGCAAGGCCTTTCGTGACCTTGAAAGCCCCTCCCCAGTTACGACCAATGTCTTCCCCCATAATGAAGACTCTCTCATCACGCAACATCTCCTCACGAAGGCCTTCTTTGAGGGCATCTCTGTAGGTCTTCTCGGGCATCTAGGCCACCTCCGCGAAGACATCATCCAGTACTTCATGTGGCTCTGGGTACTCGGATTTTACTGCGAAATTAGCAGCATTGTCGACTTCCTTCTGCAGCTTCCTTCGAATGTCCTTAGCTTCTTTCTTTGTTAGCGCCTTCTTCTCCAAGGCAATATTCTGAATGATTTCGACGGCATCCTTGCTGAGCCAGAAGTCGACCTCTTCCTTGGGCCTGTACTTGGCCGGGTCGAATCTTGAATGTCCTCGCATCCGATAAGTCTGACATTCTATCAAGCTGGGTCCGCCACCCTCTCTGGCTCTCTTAACAGCCTCTGTGACGGCCTCGTAGACTTCCACTGCGTTGTTTCCGTCCACCACACAACTTGGAATACAGTATGCCTCAGCTCTCTGTGCAATACTCTGACTGGGACAGGTTAACGTAATTGGCGTACCCATAGCATAGAAGTTGTTCTCAACGATCCAAATCACAGGCAGTTTCCAGATTGCTGACATGTTGAGGGACTCACCGAAAGTTCCGTTGTTTGAAGCACCATCGCCAAAGAAACAAGCGACAACCTCCTTGGTTCCTCTCATTTGGCATGAGAGCGCAGCACCTGCCGCGATAGGCAGACCAGATGCCACAACACCTGTAGCCCCGAGCACTCCAACTTTGAACTCAGTTATGTGCATTGAGCCGCCCTTACCCTTGCATGAGCCGGTTCGTTTGCCAAGTAGTTCAGCCAGTGCAGCCGCCATGTCTGCACCCTTAGCAACGACATGACCGTGACCTCTGTGTGTACTCTGAACCCAGTCGCTCTTCTTCAGTGCCGCTGTCACGCCAGCCGCCACTGCTTCTTGCCCCAGGTATAGATGCAGCGTGCCTGGAACAAGATTCTCTCCGAAGAGGTCCCAAACCTTTTCTTCAAAGAGGCGAACCTTCAACGTTCGCGTGTACAAATCGACGAGCTTCTTCTTTGTGACTGCCATTATATAATCCGCCTGCCCGACAAAGAGCTTCTGAGCGCCTCCGAGAGTCACACCAGATAAAGGCTTCGAAGTAGATACCATGAAGGATAGACGTGACGCCCATTCAGTTCCGATTGTGGACGCAAAATCTGATTCTTAGAACGCGTTCTTGATAAAGCCGAAAAAAAACAAAGGAAGGGCCGATCAATAAGCCCTTCACTTGTCTTTCACTTCGTCAGGAGGAGGTAACTGATCGACTTTTCTGGGTTCTTGTGTGAACTCGACACCTTTCTCTGATTCCAGTGATTCTGTGTACAGTACCTCGCCTGTAACGATGGCATCACGCTCGATGTATATCGTGCGACCATAGACGTTCTTCACCCTGGCGCGTTCCTCGATTCGGATGTCATCACCATAGAGTGAGTCCGTCCTTGCGCGTTCGCGGATTAGAATCTCCTTTGAGTGCACAAAGCCGCTGACTTCGGCCTTCTTGCCAATGCGGAATCCATCTTCGGCAAAGGTTTCTTCGGCATCAAGTCTCCCGCCAACTATAATGCGAAATGTCTTAATTTTGCCGCCCACCTCAATTCTGCCGCCTACCTTTATCTTCCTATCACAAGTCAGGTCGGCTCCAACTTCGATTGTCCCTCCGACTTCGATATCATCACTTAGGTGGAGTGAACCATCCACGCGGACTTTCCCGCCCACATCGATTGTTTGGCCCGTCGCGTCACCATCGATGCCCACACTACCTCCGACGTCAATGCTGCCGAAGGTAAGGTCGCCTGATCCCTTGAATGAGCCTCCCACATCAACAGAGTCCACCTTGGAACCAGAACCGACTCTTGCAGATCCACCCACGTCAATCTCTTCAACATCAACAGCTCCCTCGGCCTTGAAGCTTCCACCTATGTTCACCTTGCCAATGCGGCCAACTGTGCACTTGCCGGATCCACCGACGTCCATCTCATCGCAATCGATACGGCCTTCAACCTTGATGGACCCTCCAGCGTCCAATCTTTGGACATCTGCATCACCCACAATCTTGATTGAGCCACCTCCGTTCAGTCGTCTTGCCTTGGCGTTTCCGCCGACTCTGATTGATCCCCCGCCCTTGCCAGAGTCACATGTCAAGTCCTTCTCAACACGTAATGAACTGCCTGCCTCTATCATACGGGCACTGGCACTTCCTGTTACCTCTAGTGTACCTTTATTCACAATAGCGCTTTCTTCAATAATCAGGTCGCCGTCTACAAAGATGCGGTCTCTGGTTTTAGCCTCTAAATTGCGAGCTCTTAACGAGCCACCAATCTCTAGCTCACCCTGCACGTACAGGGTCCCAGCAATCACAATCTCAGAACCTTGCTGCGGAATCAAGTGTCTGCAGCTCTTGATTTCAACGTCGCCCTCGACTGTTCCGAGCTCGACGGTTTCTTCGTTTTCAAACTTCAATCGTTCAGCCATTTGTTATCAATCCTTGGCTTTCTTCCTATGTATAGCACTGGATTTTTGGTATATAAAGCGGAACCACAATAGAGGGTCACAAGATGTGACTATCTTCAAAGCACCCTACATGCCTATGATTGGGTCTGGAACAGGTATTCCTACGAGCCCTGCCATCCTCTTGTATAATTCCAGATACTGATGTCCTCGGACCGTGACCTTGTAAACCGTCCTACCGTCGTCATCCTCATCCTCGAGAAGGCCTCTATCCATTAGCTCTGTGAGGCTAGTCTTTGCGCGGTCTACTGGCATGTTTGTGGATCGGGCTGCGCGAGTCAGTGGACAGTGGCCGTAGATATAGATCACACGGATGAGTTCTGCATAGATGTCATATCTCGTCCGTTTCAGATGCTCTTTCTTCTTCTTAGCCATTGAACGCAACCGCGTTCTAACACACTTCCCAGCATAAAAAAGCAGTGAATGACTCTTTTCGGAGAATACCCCTTCGCAATCTTTATGTCCAACGGAATGGGTGAACCCAATGCCGGGAAGCCAGTGATACAGCGAGTCTTTTTGCTACGACGAGATGTCGGCGAGCATCTCTGCGGCATGTCATTTGAGCACGATATTTCGGAGCACGCCACATCGATGCCCTCTCACATCAGAACATGTGTCACGCTTTTTGGCTCCAGAGAAAGCACCGCACATGGTCGTGCCTACACGCTCGAGCAGGATGACTTGGTTTGGGTTTACATGTTCTTTGAGATATTTACAGTTGTAGTGTTAACGACTAAAGGCGAGGACATCGCACGCCTCCGGAAGCGAATGCTCTCTCTTGGCAAGGCTTTTGCCAAATCATATGGGTACATGATAGCATCTTGGAGCGGCGACATGGGCGATATCGAGGGAGTCAGTGCGCTTGTAGAACGATATGCGCGGCTCGATCTAGATCTTGAAAGCGACATTCTGTCTAAGATTGAGAGCCTAGTCCACACTATTCTTGAGAATTACGATGTAGCCTACGCCGGAGTCTTTGATGCGGGAGGGGATTTGCTCTCGGGTGATATCCCGGACAGTCATATCCAAAGCATCCAAGATGAGATATCAGTCGAAGGAATCAATTCCGGGGTGGAGATAATGCCACATGCGATTGATATCCAGGGTCATAGTGTGCAGATGCTCAGGGTCAGCTCCCTATCAATTGCTGTAGCCGCATACCGTGACGAAAGCCGGATGGCAGCCGCAAAAGCAGTGAGCGAGATTGCACAAGCACTTCATGAAGCAATGAACTAGATTACGCAATCGCTAAATGGTAACTGACTTGTATACGGATGAGTGATTGCTGATGGATATGGCCACTGAAATCATTGCGACTGCCGAGAAGGATATAGAGCAAGCGCTCTGGCAGAGTGTGCGAGATAATGACAACGACAAGGCGCTGGCTGTCTATCACAAGTCACGGGTCAAACTAGTGTCACTGACCAATCTATCTGATGCGGAAGAGAGGGACCGGAACCGCGTTCTTGCTTACTGCCTAATGCGCATCGACGACGCATTATTTTCCAAGGGGGATACTGCAGACGCCGTGAGTCGGACTCAAGAGGCAATGAGCATAGCGCAACGTTCCGAAGATGCGGTTCAAATCGCTAGATGTCAATTGACGTTAGGTGCTCGGCTCATGAATCAGGGAAAGATTGCAGAGGCGGAGGAACATTATCGCGGGATACTCACGACTCACATGGACAGTGAAGATAAGGATCTAGTCCAGGTCGTTGGGTGGACCCTAATAACTAGGGGGCATTTATTGAATGCAAAAAGCCTCCATGACCAAGCGCTCTTTGTACTTCTTGATGCAGAGAATCGACTGAAGGCCATCGATAACTACGCGGGCATTGCCGCAGCGAATGAACTCCTAGTGAAAGTATACTCAAATCTTGGATGGTCAGAGGATGCCCAGAAATGTCGTCGAATGGCCACTAAGTACAAGGAGAAGGCAAAACGCGAGCAAAGGTGAGCGTTCTAGCAGAGAGGGCATCTCGCAACACGGTACGAAACAAAGAAGTACTATGCGGCACGCGTAGACTTCGTCAATGGACGTGAGGTTTATCAAGCAATGATTATCGGCATCTGCGGTTCACCCAAGACGGAACGTTCCAACACTCGATACCTGCTCGAGAAGGCTCTCGAAGCGGCTTCAGACATTCTTTCGGAGGGCAAGACCAAGCGCGCAACGACTGTTCTGCTTGACATAAGTGACTTCGAGATACGACACTGTACAGGATGCGACACATGTGTGAGAAAGAAGCCCTGCCCTGAGAGTGAACACGATGACATGCCCAAGATTGAGGGGCAGCTGCTCAAGGCGAATGGAATCATCATCGCTGCTCCGTCATACTTCACTGCTGTTCCTGGCGTGCTGAAGGACTTCATAGACCGCTCGAGACCGATGAAGATGTTGGATCATCAGCTGAAAGACAAGCTCTTCGGTGCTATCACCTATGCTGGTCTTCGTTATGGTGGACAAGAACACGTGATTGACTACCTCAATAGATACGCTCTGGGACAAGGGATGATTGTCATTGGAGCTGTGGGGAGTCCGGTAAGAGATGGTACCTTCGGGTCAGGAAGTATGCAGACGGATGAGGGTGAATGGAGGTCCGCGAAGAAGGACCCGCTGGCAGTTGAGGGTAGCCAGCAGCTTGGTCGTCGGATGGCTGAGCTTGTCAAGAAATTGAAGTGAAGCGAGGGATTGTCAAGGTGAAACCAGACACAGGTGGTAAGGTTCAGGTATACACCGGGAATGGCAAGGGCAAGACGACCTGCGCGTTAGGCCTTGGCATGAGAGCAGCGGGTCACGGACTTGAAGTGCTCATGATCAGTTTCATGAAAGCGAAGGTTGCCAAAAGGAGCGGAACAAACGAGGTAAACTACGGGGAGTTCAAGACTATCGAGCAGATTCCAAATTTCACAATCATCCCTGTCGGCCGCGAAACCTTTGTGGACAAGGATAACCCTGACCCTATAGATATCAAGATGGCCCAGAATGGCTTGAAGATGGCGCAGGACGCGCTTGCTGAACACAAGTGTGATGTCTTGATTCTCGACGAGATCAATGTGGCAGTGGAGTGGGACTTAATCTCCTTGGAAGATCAGTTGAACTTGGTTAAGATGAAATCCGCGGATGTCGAGGTCATCATGACCGGTCGCTATGCCAGTGAAGAAATTATTGAGGCTGCAGATTTGGTCACCGAGATGAAAGAGGTCAAACACTACTTTGAAACGGAGAAGATTCTAGCTCGGAGAGGGTTCGAGTTCTAGTCCAAGGAGGGCATTGGAGTCGCCTGTTTCCCTTGCAGAATCGAACAGTTAATATTGCGCTCGAAAGAGCTGGTCATTTGTTCAGGAGGATAACTTAGTGGGTGACCAGGGTTCCATTAGGAAAGCGAAGAAGAGTTGGGAATCAGGAGAGCTCTCCAACCAGAAGCAGTGGCGAGATGAGTTCGTCACGACCTCAAGCAAGCCGGTTAAGGTGGTCTACACTCCACTAGATATTCCTGACTTCGATTACATGCGGGACCTAGGATTTCCCAGTCAGTATCCGTACACTCGCGGCGTGCAGCCATCGATGTATCGGGGCCGCATTTGGACAATGCGGCAATTTGCTGGGATGGGTAGCGCAGAGGAAACGAACCAACGTTTCAAATTCTTGCTCGATCATGGTCAGACAGGACTGAGTGTGGCTTTCCATCTGCCAACAATCTATGGACGGGACTCTGACCACCCATATGCGCTCGGTGAGGTTGGAAAGCTTGGTGTTGCCATTGATACGCTAAAGGACATGGAGATACTACTAGATGGACTTCCTCTTGATAAGGTAACTACTTCAATGACAATCAACGCTCCTGCTTCGATACTCCTCGCCATGTACATGATTGCTGCTCAGAAACAGGGAGTTGCTTCGACTCAGATTGGAGGGACTATTCAAAACGATATTCTAAAGGAGTACATGGCCCAAAAATCATACATCTACAGTCCTCAGCCATCAATGAGGATCATCACAGACATCATGGGCTATTGCGCGAAAAACATCCCCCGTTGGAACACCATATCCATCTCCGGCTATCACATTCGGGAAGCTGGTTCGACTGCAGCTCAGGAGCTTGCATTCACATTAGCCAATGGACTGACGTACGTACAAGCAGGCATTGACGCGGGACTGGATGTGGACGTCTTCGCTCCCCGTTTATCATTCTTCTTCAATTCACATAATGACATATTCGAGGAGGTCGCGAAGTTCCGAGCCGCACGCCGCATCTGGGCGCGCGAGATGAAGGAACGGTTCAAGGCGAAGAAGGCAAGGTCTCTTTGGATGCGATTCCACACTCAGACTGCTGGATGTTCATTGACTGCTCAGCAGCCAATTGTCAACGTTGTGCGTACGGCGTACCAGGCCCTCGCGGCAGTTCTTGGAGGCACTCAGTCTCTTCACACAAACAGCATGGACGAGGCTTTCTGTTTACCAACAGAAGATGCAGTCCGTGTGGCACTCAGAACTCAGCAGATCATCGCGCATGAGAGTGGAGCGGCCAATACGATAGACCCACTTGCGGGCTCGTACTATGTCGAGTCGATGACCAATGAACTGGAGGAGGAGGCCTACAAGTACTTCGATCAGTTTGATGCCATGGGCGGTGTTGTCACAGCCATCGAGAAGGGATTCCCGCAGAGGGAGATAGCCAACGCATCATACAAGTACCAGCGCGAGATTGAAGCCAACAAGAGGACAATAGTAGGTGTCAATGACTTCGTTCTTGAGGGTGAAGAGATCACAATCCCGGTGCTCAAGATAGACCCTGAGATTGAGAGAAAGCAGGTGGAACGTACTCAGAGAATCCGGAGAGAGCGTGACAAGAAGAAGTTCGAGGAAGCTCTCAATGGACTGAGGAAGGCCTCTGAGGGAGCAGACAATGTTATGCCCCATATCATCAATGCGGTGAAAGCCCATGCCACTGTGGGTGAGATATGTGATGTCTGGCGGGACATATGGGGCGAATGGGACGAGCCGAAGATATACTAGGTGCGAGAGAACTTCAGAGCACAGCTCTCATCACTCTACCTCGTGGAGTTCGTCATGTGCTTGGTGTATCATGGTTTCCTCATCTTCGGAGTCGAGCACTGATCCCTCGATTGGCTCCTTCTCAGGGGTTTTCGCAGCTGCGGCTTCTGCAACAGCATCAAGTTTCCTGACTGATGGAGTCAGCAAAGCAGCAGTCGCTAGCACGATTGTCGTCACTCCTGAGGCAATAAACCAAATCGGGACGCCGAAAGCATCTGCTACGGGTCCAGCAATGGCCAATCCAATGGGCATCATCGCACTAGCCCCACTAACAACAAGCGCAAACACTCTTCCTTGCATATCAGCAGGGATTGTCGATTGCAGCAATGCAAGGATGGACCCATTCACAATGGTGCTAAGAGCTGCCGTGAGGAAGAACAAAGCTGTTGCTTGGAGGAATGCATCTGGCGGCATCAGACCTATCAACCCTTGTACGATTCCAGTTAGGATTAGTGCGGCAAGTGCTGTTACAGTCCGCCTTTTCCCGCCTCCCCAAATGCCGAGAAGTGCTCCCGAAAGCACCATTCCTATGGCACTTGCTGACTGGATTATGGCCAAAGATGTTACATCACCGTGGAAATGGTTGGTGACAAGAATGGGGATCAGGGCGGAAGCAGGCGCTGCCACCAAGTTCAGGAACATCGCCATCACGACTATCAGAAGTATTCCCCGCGATTTTCTCAGGAAGCGGAAGCCATCCATCATGTCACCGATAACAGATTTTTCCACTAGTGGGCTCTTTCGCTCAGGCTGAGGGATATGAACGATTGCAAGCGCACCAATCGCAATGATAGCAGTTGCCACATCCATCATTAGGATTGCACTCATCGGAAGCAGAATCAAAACAAGCGCTCCAAGCGGCGGTGCGATTATGCCCGCCGCTCCTTGAAGTGTCTGGTTCATGCCTGCAATGCGTGATAGGTGCTTCCTAGGCACCATCAGAGTGGTTGACGCTAGCATTGCCGGCCAGTGGAATGCGCCTGCAGCTGAACCAATGAGCATGGCCAGATAGATGTGCCAGATTTCTACAGTCCCAAAGTAGAACATGGCCACCAGGAAGAGAATGCTTAGGGCGGTAATCATATCTGCAACAATCATGGTTCTGCGTCTATTCCATCGGTCCACATACGACCCTGCAAAAGGTGTGATCAAGACCTGCGGCAACAATGCCATTATCATAGTAACGGCGAGCACAGTAGCAGAACCAGTTTGAAGTGTTAACCACCAGACAATAGTGAATCGTACGAGCCGACTCCCGAACAAAGATACAGCCTGACCGCCCCACATGATAGCGAACGGGCGGAATGATTCGGTGGTTTCTTCCTTTGGCTGTTCAGACAACATCGTATCGAGTTTCACGTCCTTGGTGAGATATAATGCAACTGGTTTGGGTACGAACTAATAATCGGACTTACTGTCGTCAGAATCCTTCACTTCACCGGCCTTTAACCGCCAGCAGTCGATGCCTATTTATTAAGGAGATATCCTGCGAGGTATCGCTTTCGACAATCCACTCCTCGGCCCTACCGCTGAGAACGGAGGACTAACGATTGGTAGAGTACAATAAGGTCACGGATGAAGTTGTGAAGAAGCTGGTCGCAATCTGTGGCGAGAAATACGTCACGGACAGCGAACCACTACGTTACAGCTATATGGCAAGAGGCATCATGGGACTGGAGGCCGTTCTTCCTGAGGTCGTAATCAGACCTGCAAACACTGAGGAAGTTCGGAAGATCCTCATGGTAGCTAACGATAACCTGAGCCCTGTCACTCCCGCTGCAGGCGGTCTGAGCGGAGGCTTTGCGTTGCCGGCAATCGAGCCGGGCGGCATTTTGATGGACATGACACGGATGAACAAGATGGAGGTCGACACAGAGAACCGAGTCATGATAGTAGAGCCTGGCGTGAGATGTGGTGACGCTTGGCGTATCTTCAAGAAGAGATGGCCCGATTGGGCACCACCGATTCCCGACGGAGCACCACCCGGAGCCACCATACTTGGCGATGCCATAGAACGTGGCTTTTCACTGGTAACTGGGAGGTACGGGCCACAGGCTGACATGATCATGGGTCTTGAGGTAGTCTTACCAAGCGGTGAGATGTTCAAAACCGGTTCATGGGCACTTGATGGTGCGAAGGCATTCTATAGGTGGGGTGTCGGTCCGAATCCTGATGGCCTGTTTCTGGGTTCTCAGGGCTCGATGGGCATCATCACCAAGGCTGCAGTAAAGATTGTACCTCATCCACATTTCAAAACGATTGTCGCGTATGGTGGCGATAGCTGGGAACACATTGTTGAGCCGGCTTGGGAGATTGGCAAGTACGAAATGGGGATTTCCGATAATACCGTCATGGTCCAAGGAGGCAACTGGCCCCTTGTGATGACCCGCTGGCCCAAGAGCAACGTGCCGCTCGATTACGAATTCTACAAGAAAATCGGAATTGACGAGTACTGGATGAACTCGGAGGTGTGGGCGCACTCCCAGGAAGAGCTTGACTTCACGCTGAAGAGGATTGACGAAATTTACAAGGACTACGAGGTCAAGAAGAAGACAGTGTGCAAACAGCAGCAATTGCATCCCAAACAGATTGCATCAAGGCTCAAGAAGCCGAACCTGATTGCAGTTCCGTACGGCCTATACGAGGCAGGGTTCCTGTTCATTACTTGGTATTGCCCATGGCTCGAGAGCTCCAAGATGATGGAGGAGTACTGTGCAGCGATGGAGAATTATGGCTTCCCGCCAACGATGTGGGTGGCTTCCATCGACCATGCCAGACAGGCGATTGTGATGCCTATCCTGTGCTTCGACAGCTCTGACCCAGGCATCTACGATAAGATTCGTGAGTTCAACATAGAGACCACGAAGAGCTTCTTGAAGCAGGGCTGGATCAACTACCGACCAGATCCGTTCGTGCATGCTCCCATGACATTCAGCAAGTCTAAGGACTACTACCGGATGCTCGTGAAGTTCAGGAAAGTACTCGACCCGAATTTCATCCTACATCCTGGGCGATTGGCTATTCCTTGGGCGTCTGTTACAGATAGTCCAAATCCACTGGAGGGGGAATAAGAAATGGAAGCGTGTCCACAACATAAGTTTCAAAACATAACCTACACACGGAGGCAAGATTCCAATGACTAGTCTTGAAGAACTTCGCAAGATCAACGCGCGCTGCATACACTGTCGCGCCTGTCAATATGCCTATTCCAACGAGCCGGATAGGGAGGGGGCGGACGAGGAGTACACTGGCATGATGCTGTCATGTCCAGGCGGCAACTTTTACGGTTGGGAAGGTTACTTCAACAGTGGCAGGATGTGGATGGCCCGAGCGTTCCTTGAGGGCGACCTCAAACCCAGTCAAGAGATGCTTGAGGTTGTTGAGGCATGCACGACCTGTGGTCTGTGTGCCGAGCAATGCACAAACTACATTGATACAGTCGATATCATTGAAGAGCTGAGAGCTGCCATTATCGAGTCAGGCGTTGAACCTCTAAAACGACACAAGATGATTGGAGATCGGGTTCTTGAAGAGGACAAGAGGAACCCCTACAACGACCCGCGGAGTGAGCGCACGGCTTGGTACGATGGGTCTGTTGATGACAAGACTGTGAAGGTCGCATACTACGTCGGCTGCACTGGAGCCTACAGACAGCAGCACGTTGCTAAGCACACAGCAAGCATTCTGAAGAAGATTGGCGTTGACTTTACAGTCCTGACTGAGGAAGTTTGTTGTGGCTCTCCAATATTACGCACCGGTCAGAAGGACGTCTTCAGGCCAGTCATGAATGAAAACCTCGAGATGTTCAAGGACTACGATTTACTCGTATTTTCGTGTGCGGGATGCTATAGAACCTTCAAAGTGGACTATCCGAAGCAGAGTGGCAAGCCTTTGCCCTTTGATGTCGCACATACATTGGACATCATCTATGACCTCATCATAGAAGGCAAGCTCAAGATTGAGAAGCCCTACAACAAGAAAGTCACGTGGCACGATCCATGCCACACTATACGACACATCGGGCTCGCAATCGAGAAAGAGATACTTGAAAAATCGGATAACTGGTTGCTTGATAGCCGGAAAGCTTCCAAGGCAAAGGAAGCCTGGTACGAGCGGCCCAGAGAAGTGATCCGTGCCATTCCGGGCATTGACTTCGTCGAGATGTACAGGATCAAAGGCAACAGCTTTTGCTGCGGAGCAGGCGGCGGCGTTAAGACACAATTCCCAGACGTAGCCAATGACACTGCAAGAGAACGAGTCAAGGAGGCTGCGGCAACAGGCGCTGAAGTGTTACTGACCAGCTGCCCATTCTGCATAACCAACTTCACAGACGCAGTAAATGCCTTGAAGAAGGAAGAGGAGGAAACCGGCAAGGACTTGTCAGGTGTGGGTTCAAAGCTTGAGATTGTCGAGCTCCTGCAGCTTCTTGACGAGTTGCTTGACTAGTTGAGTTTCTGGACTGGGTAGAATTACTCCTGCCCAGATCCAGTCTATTCATGGCTTACTGACAATGCTGGACAATCTTCCAGTGTGGTGCAGATAGTTTACAATCCAAATCCATCCGATTGCGATAAGCGCCTCTGCTAACTCCCTAATGGCGATACTTGCCCACGCATTAAAGATGGTCAGATAGCTCACGACGGAGAGAACAAGCGTCAAGATGGCAAACAGGCGCAACTCTCGGAATCTCAACCAAGCGAGCCCCGCTATTCCCAATGCAATCGGAATTGACAGGAAGAAACCCAGCGCTGCCAGAACGTGAGGTAACGGGAAATCTTCTGAGAAGACTCCCACAGAGGTCAAGAATATGCACGTTGCCATGAATGCTATCATGGCTATCTTTGTTGGCCAATCATTCAGCATCCGGAAGAATGACACAGTGAAGTAGAGCAGCAAGAGCCCTCCTATTATGAGGCTTCCATTGAAAATCACTGCACTGAGAATTTGGAGGTTTCCAAGGTCCGTTCTGAACCAGCTACCAAGATCACTGAGCGGATTCGATTGCCATGAGAACCTAGGCAAGAGAAGAACTGCGACTGGTATAGATAATAGCGCTATCAGGGGCCCCAGAAAACCTGCAAGATTGGGTCTAGCAATGCCAGCTAGTTTCTCACGGAATGACAAGGGAGCACCTCATTTGATAATGCTCGCGAGTTTGCCAGTGTGTTGTAAGTAGACAAACCCCCATATCCACATGATGGCAGTTAGAGAAGTCAGAATCTCAGGCAAGGCTACACCTGTCCAAGGCATTACTCCGAAAAACGTTCCCCACCACAAGTAGATTGAGATAAAGGGCAACGCGAGTGATAGCAGGGCAAACCACCAGAGCTCTCGAAATCGTAGCCAGCTAAGACCAATGAACCACATGGCCCACGGGAATGAGAAGAAGAATCCCACGGACACAATGTAGTGAGTAGGGCTGAAGTTCTCCGAGAAGACACCAATGGCTGTTAGAAACACGGACGCTATGAAGTACGGGATGATGCCAATCTTTGTTGGTAGGTCAGTCAGTTGACGAAGGAGCCAAATGATGTAGTACACCATCACTGTCCCAGTGATAGCCAGCCCTGCATTGAAGATAATAGCGCGGACAACTGGATTTGGACCGATATCCGTGCGTATGTAATGCCCCAGGTCGCTCAGTGCGTTGCCAGTCCAAGAAAAGTCTGGTGAAATGAGAATTGCCACTGCAATGCAAGTCAAGGCAAAAAGTGGGGTTATAGCAGCCATGAGGATTGGCTTCGGTACCTCCCGAATCTTCTCAGATAGCGACATGAAACCTGTAGCAAGCAATCCCATATTTGAGTACTCCTACACGGGGCGATATGTCTGCATGCTTCCGGAGCAATTCAAGCCAAGAATTCATTAGATGGATTATTCGTGTGGACGACACACAAGCCCCCCAACTCATAAAGGAGATGAATAAGATACAAGTGCCATTCAAAGTCCTGCAATTTGGCCTTGGAACCATGGGTAGGATAATCGCGCAGACACTCATGGACCGAGGAAACCTTGAACTGGTTGGGGTCGTTGATGTTAACCCCGAATACGGAGGCAAGAGTGTCGAGGAAGTTCTGGGTTCGGCCCGCAAGACATCCACATCGGTCTTTAACAGCTTAGAGAGCGTGCTTCACGTATTAGGAGACCAACCCGCTGATATTGCCCTGATTGCGACGTTGTCTTCCCTCAAAGATATCGCATCATCAATCTCGGGTTGCTTCGAGGTTGGAATGGACGTAGTATCCCTCTGCGAAGAACTGTCATATCCTTACATTCGCCATCCGGAACTCTCACGAGACCTGGATGGGTTAGCCAAGAAACACGGAAAGACGGTTCTGGGTACAGGCATCAATCCCGGCTTCCTAATGGACCTCCTTCCCATATGCCTATCAGCTCCCTGTCAGAGAGTGGACGCAATACACGTCACACGTTGCATTAACTCTAGTCGCCGCCGAAGTTCATTTCAGAAGAAGATTGGGACTGGGATGAGCCCAGAGGACTTCAAGACGGCCATATCTGAAGGTGCAATCACTGGTCACGTGGGCTTGATAGAATCCATTCGAATGATTGACGATGCTCTTGGTCTAGAACTCGATTACGTTGAAGAGATGCCTCCTGAGCCAGTAATCGCTTCTGCTGACATTGAAACGCCTATTGCAGATGTGAAGAAGGGATGGGTGATCGGATTGAAGAGCACGGGGGTTGGCAGAAAAGGCCAGAGGAATGTGGTGACCCTCAACTTCGTTGCACATGCAGGAGCCACACCAGAGTTCGATGAGGTTAGCATTGAAGGCCATCCCAGAATTGTCCAGCGCATCGAGGGCGGAGTTCAGGGTGATCATGGCACTGTTGGGATAGTCCTGAATATGATTCCATTAGTTATTGAAGCTCAGCCGGGCCTCTTTACGATGAAAGATCTACCGTGTCCAAGAAATACGCAATCGTTCTGGAGAAGCGACTAACGAAATCTCAAGACAATGCATTGCTAAGTCAGGTGAGAAAGAATGCTTGAGAAGTATAAGCAAGCAACCCCGAAATCACGCGATCTTTGGAACAGAGCTCTAAAGGTGTTCGCGGGAGGTGTGAACCACAACATACGAACTTTCGGCATGGTGTCCCCCGGTGCATACCCTCCCTACATCAAGTGTGGAACGGGTAGCAGAATTTGGGACGTGGACGGCAACGAGTATATCGATTGGTGGATGACACACTACTCGCATATCTTGGGCCATAATCATCCGCGAGTGAGAGAGGCAATTCAGAAGCAGATTGAAGACTGCATTCACCTTGGTACTTTGAATGAGCATCAAGTTATCTTTGCTGAGAAGATTCAGGAGGCCATCCCATGCCTCAAGAGAATGCGATTCTGCGCTACTGGAAGTGAGGCCGCCATGTATGCAGTCAGACTCTCTCGCCTATTCACCGGAAAGCGCCTAGTAGCTAAGGCACGTGGGGGTTGGCACGGCGGCAGTGATGCGTTAGGCTACCACATCCACTATCCCTTCTCTGACGACCCGTTCTATGATGGAATTTCGTTTGAGTTCAACAATCGTGAGAGCGTGGATTCGTTATTGAGGAAACACGGAAATGAGATTGCCGCTGTAGTTGTTGAGCCAGTTCTGGGAGCAGGCGGCGGGATTCCACCAGAGCCGGGCTTCCTTCCTTATCTTCGCGAGGAAACAGAAACACGGGGCATTCTGTTGATATTTGACGAGATAATCACTGGCTTTCGGCTTCGTTATGGTGCAGCGGGGAAAGACATCTTTGGGGCAGAGCCTGATCTTCTCACACTGGGCAAGATTGCAGCTGGTGGAATGCCCCTCGGAGTTTACGGCGGACGCGAAGATGTCATGGCATTGGCAGCACCCGGGGCAAAAGGCGGGCGCTGGGTGGGCGGTGGGACTTTCTCAAGTCACCCACTCTCTATGGTTTCAGGGATAGCAACTTTGGACCAACTGCGTTCATTATCAGATGACTACGCTTCGCTAAACAAGCGGGGAGATGACTTCCGAGAGAGGTTGAACCAGATACTGGCGAACAAGAACGTTAACGTCTTGGCTACAGGCTATGGTTCAATGTTGTTCATCAACTGCCTTAAGCGCGATTTCAGAGGCTCGACGCTGACTGGAAGTAGCATTGGAGAGGTGTTCGATAAGCGCGGTCAGGATATATTCCAGGCAATGCTGATGGAGCAGGGTGTGTTTGGCTACCATGGATTGGGGGCCATGTCGTTTGAGCATTCCGAGCAAGACTTGAACCTGACTCTCGAAGCCGTTTCTACAGCAGCTGAGAAGCTAAGGCAAACGATGTAGAGCGAGCGGCATCTGTTAGTCAAAGATAAAAGGGTGGCATGAGCGTGACGGCTTCACAATCATAGGTCAGTCCTTCGCGGTGAATCAAGTTGGCAGAACCCAAAATCGAAGACAAACGACTAACTCTCGCTGAGGCAGCCAAGAAGGTTCCAGATGGGTCTGGGCTCTTCTGGGGCGGCTTTGGCTTCCAGAGACCTCCGATAGCTTTTGCGTCAGAGTTGATTAGGCAGAAGAAGCGCAATCTCACGATCTATACATGTGGTTCAGAGGTTGATCTTGAGATATTGGTTGGCGCGGGAGTTGTTCCACGCCTTGAGATCGCTTTCGTGGCGATTGAAGCATTAGGGCTTGCCAACAACATGCGTCGCAGAGTTGCTGAGGGCAAGGTCGAGATTGAAGACTATAGCAACCTGGCAATGGCGATGAGGTTCTTGGGTGGCGCACTGAATGTTCCATTCATGCCACTACGCAGCATGATGGGGACCGACATGGTTGCCAAATCTCGGTACAGAGGTGATAAAAAGCTCAAGGTGATTGATTGCCCATTTACAGGAGAGAAGATCTGCCTAGTCCCATCGATTCAGCCAGACTTCAGCATAGTACACGCGCAGCGTGTCGATATGTCTGGGAACGCACAAATCGATGGGATCGTAGGCGAGGACCTTGAGGGCAGCCGCTGTGGAAAGAAGCTCATTATCCTGGCAGAGGAGCTCGTTGACGAAGAGGAAATTCGCTTCGCGCCTGAACAGACCAAGATCCCCGCTATGTACGTTGATCATGTTGTACTTGTTCCATTCGCAGCTCACCCGATGATGTGTCACGGCTACTATGACTATGACTTGGAGTTCTTGCAGATGTTCCATAAGGTCACCCAGAAAGAAGAAACCTGGCAGGAGTATCTGGATACCTACATCCTTGGGGTTGAGAACCATGAAGCCTATCTGGACAAGATTGGATGGAGTCGCTTGAACAAGCTGAGGGCTATCAAGCCAAGGGGGTACTGAGGAGGTTAGAAAATGGTCGAGTATAGCAAGATTGAGTTCTTAGCAGCCTGTGCTTCTAGTCATGTTAGAGACGGCGAGAATGTCTTCGGCGGTACTGGGCTGCCTTTGTTGGCCGCACTGTTGGCTAAAGAAACACACGCACGCAACATCAATTTGATTTCCGAGGCAGGGTTCATCGACGCAAGGCCCAGAGAGGTTCCACTGTCAGTGGCGGACTCGAGGTATTACCTCGGGTGCTCTGCTTCGATCGGCCTTATTGAAACCCTTGGGTTCATCCTTCAAGCCGGTCATGTTGATGTTGGTTTTCTAGGTGCCGCTCAGGTTGATGAGTATGGTAACCTCAACACCACATACATAGGGCCTTACGAAGCACCGAAGGTTAGACTTCCTGGAAGTGGCGGAGGAAATGACATTGCCTCCTCAGCCAAACGCCTGATAATCATAATGACCCACGACAAGCGCAAATTCGTCAAACAATTGGACCATTTAACCAGCCCCGGCCATCTTGAAGGCCCAGGGTCTCGTGAGAAATGGTCGATGGTGGGAGGTGGCCCTGAAGTGGTCATAACTGACATGTGTCAGATGGACTTCGACCCCAAAACGCTGAAGATCAGACTGATGTCGGTGCATCCTGGGTACACTGTACAAGATGTGCTCGATAACGTGATGTTTGACCTGATAGTGCCGGACGATGTTCCAACAACCGACAAACCCACTCAGGAACAGATTGACGTTATGCATCGCCTAGACCCACACGGCGTATATTTGGGCAAGGGCGGGAGCTAATTCGGGGACTGCATCCATCGTGACTTCCCTTGAACTGAGTCAATTTGAAGCGATACTCTTCGATCTTGACTCGACACTGATACACACCGGCGAATACGCTTTCAAGGCCTGCGAGTGGCTTTTGTCCAGGATCGTAGAGGACACGTCAGACATTCGTGATCCCTACTTCAAATCGCTCTTCTCGAACTACCGGGTTGAGATTGAGCGCATTGTCAACGGAGAACCATATATCACTCCAACGGAATGCGTGAGGAATGCTTTGAGGAAAAGCCTTGAGGACGTTGGGTTTGCGGTCGTCAATTCCCTGCTGGACGAAGTCACAGATATGTTCAGGAGGCTTCATGTGGAACTCGCGAAGCCCATGCCTGGCACAGAATCTCTGCTCCAACGTCTTTCTGTGAACGGAATCAAGATGGGTGTGATAACCAATAGCTTTGTAGGGGATGTAAAAACGATTCTAGGGGCTCTCGATTTGGCGAAGTTCTTCACAATCATGACTGACTCCGGAGACATGAAAGCCTTCAAGCCAATGCCTGAGATATTCGAGTATGCCATGAGAGAACTAGGAGTTACCAAGAACGAAGTGCTCTTTGTTGGTGATGAGTACTATGCGGATATAGTCGGTGCCGCTCACACGGGGATTCCATCCGTCTGGGTGAATGTCAGAGGGTCCTCATATGAGAAGAGCTTGGCCAAGTATGGCGATGATACCGCTCCGCTTCTTGTACTTAATACTCTAGCTGAGTTTGAGAACTACCTTTGACTCTCCTGTCAAGCGGCAGAGCGCCTCATTTAGCTCAATTTGAGTCGCGCCAGACGAACAATACATATTAACAATCCGCGAGAACGGAGTCCTGTAAGCACGAAAGGAGCTGCATGCAACTTGAGCGGCGAAAATGATGAAAAGGGTCCACTCAGAGCACGTTCAGACCTCATTGACATACTAAGCAGTGATCCTACGAACACCGAGGCCCTAGTCACAATCATTGAAAGCGAGCTGAAAGACATCAAGGACAGTGATGTTGTTCATGAGATTTCAGCTGCAGTAGCTGGCGCCGCTGATCGGGCTGAAATAGGCTCGAAAGCCCGTGACAATGTCCTATTCTGGTTGACGGAAACAAGCCCAGATGCTAGACAAATGATCATGGTGCAAACGATTGAGCACCTTCTACAAAACGAGGAATGTCGCAAGCCAACTCTCTCCGCCCTTGCCAAGGTGTCATCCGACGCGAATGTCAAACTAGTGCTTGATTGGCACGAACGTGGAGTTTTGACACTTAATCAGGCAATCTTTGTACTACTCTATCCTGATTCGTCCGCGCTGGGTTAAGTGCGTTGAACGGCCCTGCTCCTACACTGTGATATCGGGCAGGAACTTTCGGACATGCTTCTCCCAAGCCGGCTTCAGTTCGAGAGTCTTCTTTGCGCAAGCAATTGCCTCATCTTTCTGCCCCAGTCGATGATGTAACTGCGCCTTGTAGAACCACGCTTTCTCGAAGTTTGGATTGAGTTTTGTGGCCTCTTCATATGCCTTTAGAGCCCCTTCCGAATCGCCAGCTTGTTCTCGAATCCTGGCTTCTCCGAACCAATCGTACTCTGTATAATTTCCGGATTCTACTGACATTGTATGGAACGCCCTTTGTGTTTCCTATGCCACTTAGGCTAATAAATCAAGAGCTAAGCATCGGGAGTTAAGAGAGAAAACCAAATAGGGAGTTGACATGCATTTCTTGAATGGTGAGGATAGTGCGGATACCGAAGGAGTACATGATGTCAGTAGTTATAGCATCTGCAACTCTTCTACTGCCAATAGGCATTGTTGAATGGCATCATCTCCTTATTGACACAATCGGGGATACCAGCTACTACTTCGTTTGGGGTGGTTATAGTGTTCGATACAATCGATTTGGCTTCTATGATTCCACTGGTTTCGGTCCGATCAACTATGAGGCATCGGTTGCCCTTGCCATCATTTGGGTGACCATCGCAGCTGTTCTGATTGCTAGCAATCTTGCGATGTCCAGACAGATGCTGTCCGTTCAGACAGATTTCATCATTACGTTCATATGTCTGCTGGCTCAAATCATCGTCCCGATTGCTGTCTTCACGATGGCTCTCTCCCCGAACTTCGCGATGACCTTTGCAGCACCGCTACCAATTCCCAGTATTCTGGGAATAGTCTGCTACTTGGCTATGCGCCTTTTCTCGAAGGGTCAAAGCTCCAGCGATCAACCAATCCCTGACGCTGGCGCAACAATCGAAAGGCTTTAAATCGTCACCAAGAACACATCGCTATCTGACTACCAACAGAGGGAGTCCCTTGAGTTCATCAAAGAAAATACGTGTACTGGTTGCCAAACCCGGTCTTGATGGGCATGATCGCGGCGCGAAGATTGTTGCTAGAGCGTTGCGGGACGCCGGGATGGAAGTCATCTATACCGGCCTTCGGCAGACACCGGAGATGATTGTCGAGGCGGCAATTTCTGAAGACGTCAATGTAATAGGAATGAGCATTCTATCTGGTGCACACAATGCTCTCTTCCCGAAGGTTATGGAGCTTTTGAAGGCCGAAGGCATTGACAACATTCTCGTAATCGGCGGAGGGATCATACCTAAAGACGACGTTCCCGCGCTCAAAGCCGCAGGTATCGCAGAGGTATTTGGTCCCGGCACTCCTCTGTCAGATATTGTGGGATATATCGAGTCCAACGTTAAGTTGTAGTTGGCCTTCCGAGAGGACAAATGCCTTGTCAGGGAGTAAACTTGTGAAAGGGGTTCTCAAGGGGAACAGGCGAGACCTGGCTCGACTAATCACACTGATAGAAAACGAGCACTCCTTTGCAGCAACAGCTCTCAGCATGCTCTACAAGCATACCGGCAATGCTCACATAGTGGGAGTGACAGGACCTCCAGGCTCAGGCAAGAGCACATTGGTGACTAGGATTACTGCTGAGTATCGAAAGAAAGGCAAGACGATCGGAATAGTGTGTGTTGACCCGTCAAGTCCATTTACTGGCGGTGCACTGCTCGGCGATAGAATTCGGATGCAAGAACACAGCCTCGATAAGGATGTCTATGTGCGGAGCATGAGTACTAGAGGTCACCTCGGTGGTCTGGCTCGGGCTACATCGGATGCAGTGCGTGCCATAGACGCCTTTGGAAAGGACATTATTATTGTGGAAACAGTAGGCGCCGGTCAGTCTGAGGTCCAAGTTGTGGAGGTTGCACATACAGTCGTTGTGGCAGATGTCCCAGGGGCAGGGGACGACATTCAGGCAATCAAAGCGGGCATAATGGAAATCGCGGATATCTTTGTCGTCAACAAGGCTGATTATCCGGGCGCTGATAAGAAGGTCATTGAACTCAACGCAATGCTCGATCTCAATTCCCGGGAAAGAAGTTGGCGGCCCCCGGTATTGCTCACCAATGCGCTCACTGGGGCGGGCATTCCAGAACTTGTAGACACAATAAGCGAGCACATGTCCTATCTGCAAGAAACCGGTCTCTTGAAGCAGAAGGGACTTCAGCGCAGCCGCGATGAGCTAGAACAGATAATGGAATACAAGCTGACCAAAGAGCTCTTCACAAGGCTCCGGGGTACTCCAGAGTACGAACAGGCGATCAAAAAGATTGCTGGGCGAAATGACGATCCGTACTCGGTTGCTGAGCGACTGATTGCTGACTTCTTGACCAGTGTTAGGGAGTAGGTGAAACATAATGGGATCTGACAAGGGTCTCCGTAAGATATTCAAGGAATGGGAAGAGGGTCCTGTCGCGAAGACACTGGCCAAGTTTCCCGAGAGGAAGGCGCAGTTTGAAACGCTCTCAGGAATACCGGTGGACCGCCTGTATGGCCCCTCAGAGAAGACACTGAAGGAGTATGAACAGGAGCTGGGCTTTCCCGGCATATTTCCTTTTACGCGCGGCGTTCAACCCACGATGTATCGTGGACGTTTTTGGACGATGCGCCAATACAGTGGTTTTGCCACCGCGAAGGAAACGAACGAGCGTTTTAAGTTCCTACTTGATCAGGGACAAACTGGGCTCTCTATAGCCTTCGACCTTCCAACTCAGATAGGTTATGACTCTGACAATCCTCTCGCCCAAGGTGAGGTCGGTAAGGTCGGAGTGGCAATCGACTCTCTAGCAGACATGGAGTTGTTATTCGATGGAATCCCATTAGACAAGGTCAGCACATCTATGACGATCAACGCTCCTGCGGCCGTTCTACTAGCAATGTACATTGCTGTGGGTGAGAAGCAAGGAGTGCCCATGAACAAGCTTCGTGGGACAATTCAGAACGATATTTTAAAGGAGTATGTCGCCCGCGGGACCCATATCTTCGGACCCAATGAATCCATGCGCCTCATCACGGACACCTTCAGATACTGTTCGGAGAGCATGCCTCTATGGAACACAATCTCCATATCCGGTTATCATATCCGAGAGGCCGGCTCGACGGCCGTGCAGGAGGTCGCCTTCACGCTAGCCAACGGGATTGCCTACGTCGATGCCGCTATCAAGGTCGGTCTCGATGTGGATTCATTCGCATCTCGATTGTCTTTCTTCTTTGGCTCGCACAGTGACTTCTTTGAAGAGATTGCCAAGTTTCGGGCAGCTCGAAGGCTTTGGGCCCGGATAATGCACGATAGGTTCGGCGCAAAAGATGACAGCTCTTGCAGAATGAGGTTCCATACGCAGACAGCTGGCTGCACGTTGACCGCGCAGCAGCCGGACAATAACGTGGTGCGGGTGACTCTTCAAGCACTGCAGGCCGTGTTGGGTGGAACGCAGTCGCTCCACACGAACTCCAGGGATGAAGCATTGTCGCTCCCGACTGAGCAGTCAGTTCAAATCGCACTTAGGACTCAGCAGATAATCGCTTACGAAACCGGGGTGAGCGACACAATCGACCCGCTAGCCGGCTCCTACTTCATTGAACACTTGACTGATGAAGTAGAGACGAGAGCAATGGAGTACATTACAAAAATCGATGATATGGGTGGCGCTCCTGCCGCAATCGAGAAGGGATTCATCCAAAGGGAAATCCACGACAGTGCCTATAAGTTCCAACAGGCCGTTGATAATAACACAAGAGTCGTAGTGGGACTCAACAGGTTCACCGTGAAGGAGGAGCAACAGTTCGACTATCTGAGAGTGGACCCAGCAGTAGAAGCAGAACAGATTGGGCGATTGCAGGAGATGAGAGAGGAACGTGACCAAGCGGCTGTCGAAAAGACACTTGAAGCATTGAGGTCTGCTGCAAAAAGTGATAGTAACCTAATGCCCCTGATTCTTGATGCTGTCAAGGCTTACGCGTCTCTAGGCGAGATGTGTGGAGTGTTGCGTGAGGTCTTCGGTGAGTACAGAGCGCCAGACATATTGTAGGGAGAGAGAAACGTGCCAATCGACAAGTTGGATCACATCGGAATCGCAGTGAAGAGCATTGAAGAGGGTCTCAAGTATTACAGAGATGTGCTTGGGATGGAGTATTTGGGCGAGGAAGAAGTGTCCGAACAGAAGGTGCGTGTAGCATTCCTTAAGCTTGGCGAGAGTCGGATAGAGCTTCTTGAACCAACCTCTTCGGACAGTCCGGTAGCGAAGTTCCTTGAGAAGCGAGGCGCGGGTATTCATCACATCGCAGTTCTAGTTGATGATATCGAAGCTGCCCTGAGTGGCCATCGCAAAGCTGGGACCCGTCTTATCAACGAAACGCCCCGAGTTGGTGCGCATGGTATGCTAATCGCCTTCATTCACCCGAAGTCCACTGGTGGGGTTCTTCTTGAACTATGCCAACGCCCAACTGAGTAAGCGCGACGCGCGAACCAGAACTATCTTCAGATTCTGACAGGATTAAGAATTTCCTCCGCAGCAGTGGCCACCCTCGATAGATCCTCCCGCTCCACCATTCTGTTAAGAACGAATCTAACGCGCTTTCCGTACTCTCCGTAGACAAGGACCCCTCGCATCTTTAACTCCTCGGAGAATTCTTCAGCGCTGATGCTGAAGTCGTTAAGATTCACGAAAATGATGTTCGTTTCGGGCTCGTTAACGACAAGGCCATCTATCTTCGAAAACGCCTTGTAGAGAATCTTTGCATTGGCATGATCGTCTGCCAATCGGTCGACCATCTTTTCAAGAGCCACAATGCCTGGCGCCGCTATCAAGCCTACCTGCCTCATTCCGCCACCAAGTCGTTTTCTAACTCTCCGGGCAGTGTGGATGAACTCCTCAGAACCCGCAATCATGGACCCTATCGGCGCAGAGAGACCCTTGCTAAGGCAGATTTGAACGCTCTCAACATTCTCTATGAGTTTCTTCGCCGGAACGCCAAGGGCAACTGCGGCGTTAAACAACCTTGCACCGTCACAATGCACAAAGAGCCCGTTCTCATGAGCTACATCTGCAAGGGCTTTGACCTGTTCTGGACGCGTGATTGTGCCTCCTGCGTAATTATGCGTGTTCTCAACCACGACCATCGATGTTCTTGCGTAATGAGTATCATCAGGGCTTACAACTGATTGTAGGGTCTCGGGCAGAATGTAACCGCGAATCCCCTTCACAGGCTTGGGGAATAGGCCCCCCAGTGATGCCATCGAACCAGCCTCAAAGAGGTATGTATGGGATTGCTCTTCCACTACAATCTCATCTCCTCTTCTTGTCTGCGCTAAGAGAGCGATGACATTGCCCTGTGTTCCTGAAGTGACCAGCAAAGCAGACTCCTTTCCTAGAATCCGCGCAGCCTTTTCTTCGAGCTCGTGGACGACCTCATCCTCGCCGATGACATCATCCCCGAACCTACCTTCCCTGTGTGCAGACACAATCGCTTCGATCATCTCGTCGGTCGGAAGAGTCACAGTGTCGCTTCGAAGGTCGATGGTCTTCATAATTGCCATTGGAACTGATTTCTCGGTTTAGTCTTTCGGTGTGCTGACCCGTGAATAGCAGGAACACGTGAAAGACCATGCCCTGTACCTGGTACGTTGCTTCCGATATGCAATTCCCAATTGGGTTTTGAAATGTTCATAGGTACCCTTGATGAATGCTAATCGTTGAATTAGGAATACACAAAAAAACTAAATATACCCGCGAGGGTTATTATCGAAACGCACGGTACTAGAGCCATTCTGATGAAATGATGTGTGTGCGGAATTGGACTACCGCCGACCCCCAGGTAGCCCCTGACCTTTCACATAACAGGTCTTAGCACGGCAATCGGTAGTCGCGTGAGTTTAGTCCAGTTGTGTAAGTAGCATGCACACGTGAAAGAGCAGCGCAAACTCACTCAGCCTAGGATAGAATAAGGTGGTTTTTAGATGAGCGAAAATCACTCACACGCTCCCCACAACGATGATGAAGTCAGTACACAGGAGAAAATTGAAAGGGCAGAAGCTCGATACCGGGCCCTCTTCGACACTATACCCGTTGGACTCTACCGTAGCACGTCTGAGGGGGCGATTTTGGATGTCAACCCTCGTTTGGTTCATCTTCTGGGGCACAGTGACAAGAACTCCCTAATCGAGAAAAATGCGGCTGATCTATATGTTGATTCTCAAGCCCGCAAGAAATGGCAAATCCTGATGAAGAACGAGGGAGTTGTGCGCGGCTTTGAAACACAGGTTCGCCAGCATGACGGACATCTCATCTGGGTGCGAGATAGTGCGCGAGCAATCCGAGATGCTAGCGGCAAGGTCACGCACTATGAGGGAAGCTTGGAGGACATCACCGAGTACAAGCTCGCGGAGGATAAGATCCGGAAGAGTGAGACGAGATTCAGGACGCTGTTTCAAGAAGCGCCTATCGGACTTCTAAGCATTGATACTGATGGGACCATTCAAGGTGTGAATCGGACCGCCTTGGAACTCCTGGGGTCCCCCTCGGAAGAGGCGACCAAACAAATCAACATTCTCACCTTCCAACCATTGAGGGAAGCGGGTATCTCTGCTCGCTTCGAGGAGTGTGTCAAAGAAGGCAAGATTGTTGGTGATGAACGGCCGTATACCTCAAAATGGGGTAAGTCCGCAGTTTTGCAGTACAAGTTGGCTCCTCTATTTGATACGGATGGCAACATCATCGAGGTCTTGTGTGGTTTCGTTGACATCAGTGATCTCAAGCGGTCCGAGCAAGAGCTGCGCGAAAGCGAAGAACGACTGCGTCAAGTGATAGACATGGTTCCGCACCAGATATTCGTTAGGGATCATGAAGGACAACTTGTACTACTGAACAAAACCTTTGCAGAATGCCACGATTCAACCATCGAATCTCTTCTCGGAGAGAAGTTCAGTTCCGTTCATGCGGATGTTCAAGAGGCTGAAATGTATCTACGAGAGGATGCCGAGGTCATAAGAACCCAGAAGGGATTGCACATTCCCGAATCTCAATTCACCATGCCCGATGGCTCAATCCACTGGCATGACACGTACAAGATTCCCATCCGATTCGGTGACTATGGAACCTGTGTTCTGGGTGTGGCGTTGGACATCACTGAGAACAAACAAGCCGCGGAAGAGATTCTGAAAAGCGAGGAGAAGTTCAGGATGCTCTTCCAAGAAACCCCTATTGGAATCCTGACTTGTGACATTGAAGGAAACATCCTGAGCGTCAATAGAACTGCTCTTGAGCTGCTTGGTTCACCTTCGGAAGAAGCAACAAAACAAGTCAACCTCTTGACATTCAAGGCCCTACAGGATGCTGGTATTTCAGACGATGTTAGGCGTTGCATAATGCAATCCGAAACAGTTGAATCTGAGCGGCCATACGTTTCCAAGTGGGGGAAGTCCACATTCCTGCGAATCAAAATCATCCCCACATCGAACCAAGATGGGACAGTTAATGGAACTCTGTGTGCTTTCGAAGACATCAGCGAGCGCAAACTGGCACAGGACGCGCTCAGTCAGAGCGAAGAAACTCATCGGACAATTATACAGTCGATGAATGACTTGATTTTTGTTATTGACAAGAACGATCGCTTTACAAACATCCACGCATCAAAGCGGGAATTGATGGTCGCATCCCCTGAGGAGTTCCTAGGCAAGACGGTTGCAGAGGCAATGCCATCACCAATCGCAGGACAATTTTCCACCCTCTGCCGAATTGCGAGAGAAACTAGCGAAACCAAGAGAATAGACTACTCTCTTGAGATTGACGACAAGGAATATTGGTACTCTGCAGACTTCAATCCTCATGAAGATGGAGAGCGAATCGTCGTTGTTGTGAGGAATATAACGGAACTGAAGGTCGCCGAAAAGCGCATCAGAGCGGAGAGAAATCTGGCAATGTTCTACTTGGATCTTATGGCGCACGATTTTCGGAATCAACTACAAGTGATTCTAGGCAACTCAGCGATCCTTGGAACTGCAAACGACCTGACAAGTCAGAGGTCTATGCTTGCACAGATTGAGCTATCATGCGAGAAGTGTTCCGAGATGATCGATAAGGTCAAGTTGACTGAAAAACTCATGACTGTATCCCTGAAGGACACGTCTCTGGACGAAACCTTGAGGAGATGTATTGCGAACCTACGTGTTCGCTTCAGAAACATCTCTATTGAAATTCCATTTGATATCGAAGATGCTGTGATTCTTGCTGACGAATTCCTCGAACAGCTCCTATCGAATCTGATGGTGAATGCAATAGAGCATAATCCTAACAGCGAGAAATGCATTTGGATTAGCCTTCAAAAACAAGATAGAAGTTACATGGTTGCTATTGCAGACAATGGCCCTGGGATCTCTAACACGAGAAAGGCACGTTTGTTTGACATGTCTCGCCGGTTCGGAGGTATCGGGCTGCACCAAGCCAAGCAAATCGTCGAGAAGTATGGGGGACAAATCGAGGTCCGTGACCGTGTGCCTGGTGCTTTCAGCAAGGGAGCTGAATTTCGTCTCTGGTTTCCGGAGTTCAGAAGTGAATCTACTATGCCTTCCTAGCTAGGGTCAGGTGGCCGTGTTCGCCTGAGGATGACTTGTTTCATGCAACAGACATACAATGGCCGTTCAGGTTGGAGTCGCTATGTGCTTTATCAGGAACGCATAAAGGCGATACCGATTGTTGGGCCCTCCACACATTTCTGAGATTAGGGGATAATCCGGTGACAGAGAATGAAGAGCTTGGATACATAGGCAAGGTGCGGCTCTTCAATGCAGATGCAAGGCTCTTCATCGCATTCAACGCAATGCGCGCATTCTCTTGGAGCATGGGGGGAGTCATCCTAAATCTCTACATGGTTGAGGCTGGCTTTGAAGCCAACTTTCTCGGTGTATTCCTGGCTGTCGCGATGTTTGCCACTGCAGGCGTTTCCATCATTGCAGGCCTGGTTACCGACAGGCGAAGTAGGAAGAATATCATACTCGTGTCATCTGTGGTTTCGTTTTTCGCTATCGCCCTTCAGTATGCGGTGCTTGATGCATCTTGGCTATTGATTTCACAAGCTCTTCTCGGTTTCTCTAGTGCATTCATTATGGTGGCTTGGTCTCCTTACGTGACAGGCTTGTCTACATCTAAGGAGCGCGCACACTTGTTCGGATTCAGCAGCGGCGTTGCCTTGCTGGCGGTTCTTGTGGGCAGTGTCTTAGGCGGTTATCTGCCACATCTCCTCATGGAGCTACCGGGTGTTGCTCCCACACTCTTCTGGGCTTATAGGAAGACCCTCTGGCTCAGCCTCCTACCGCTAGCGGTTTCAACTCTGATTGTCGTGCCAATGACACGCGACCGTCCCACAGGCGTTACTCGAAGCTTTGGTGTTAGTCACATCAAGAATTCGAGGTTCATCGCCAAATACGCAGCCACTGTCACAGTTGTTGGGATGGGTGCTGGGATTATTGTCATGTACTTCAACCTGTTCTTTTCATGGTGGGGCGCAGACTCTACTCTCATCGGTATAATCTTTGGCCTCAACATTCTAGTCCTCTCGGCTGGTAACTTCCTGGCGCCAGCTATGGCTGACCGCATTGGCAAGGTGAAGACCGTTGTAATCACGGAGGCTCTTTCAATACCATTTCTATTGATGCTTTACTGGTCACCTTTCTTCAGCTTGGCAGTCCTAGCATACATTGCAAGGAGCACGCTCATGAATATGGCTGGACCTATTTCCAACACTCTCTTCATGGAAGGACTTACCAAGGAGGAGCGGTCCACTGCAATGGGTGTTGTTGGAACGGGTGACCAGTTCGTTCGAGGCGTGGGTGCCATTATCGGTGGATGGTTTCTAGCAGCCGGGCTGTACAAAGAACCCTATTTGTTAGTTTCAGGACTCTACGTTCTAGCAGTTGTCATGTTCTACTACTTCTTCAAAAACAAGGAACAGGAGATTGAAGCAATCACAAAGGCCAAAATCACACTGGCGGAAGAAATCGAATCCACTTCAGATATCATCTAAAGTACATTTCCAGTGCGCGGCTCATTACGTCCTCGTCAGCTGGGAATACCAGTGGGATTGCCGTATATGTTGCAGTGCAGGGATTCCCTCTGGCAACGTGGAACACAACCTTTGGTCGGCCCTTCTCACCTGGGTGATCTATCTCCACTACGTAGCTCATCACTGTAGACATTTGCCCCTTGCCAGAGCTGTGTTTGCAAATGCTCGACTGACTTGGCCCTTCACCATGGTCCTTTAGAGCGGAAAAAACGCCTTGGACGCTGGTAACGGTTCTGAATAGCTCATACCCACGGTCAACTCGTATTGTAGAATTCACAAAGCTGTCAACACCCTTTGAGCTCAAATGCTGATTAAGAACCTCTTCAGTATCAAGCATGATGTGATGTCCCGCGCGAAGCACTTTCCGTTCGGACCACTCGATAGAATGGTCATTCCCCGCAATCTCAATAACAAGCATACTGTCGTGGTCCGCAAGAATGAGGTTTCCCCACTGGAATTTCCGGCCGCTCTTTAGCTGGTCTACAGTCATTCTGAGACCGTCCTCTGCATCTTTGGCGAACACAAGTATCTGTTCGGTGAGGATATCATACGTTGGGTCTTCTGTGCCCATGACATGGCTATTTGCCACTGCAAGGCCGTATCGGTTCACGCCAATCGAGAGACCACCCGTCTTGCCTGTAACCATGTCGATTCCTCTCACACCAAATCCATCGACATCGTGAAAAAGCGCATCCCTATGGGAGGTGGAGTACAGGTCTCTGTTCTTGAAGAGCAGAGTCTTGTTGAGGTCATGAAGAATTACTGCCCCTGCAAAGCTCGCCATTATCCTCTCACACCCAATAGTAACAGCGCTGTCCCGTACACAATATAAATCATCATTGTACATAGAAGTTAAAGGCATGGCAGGGAGTCATCCAAAGCGGTCTGATAGCGCTAGATGGAGCGTGAATGTGATCGACCCTCGGGCTATCCTGAATGGTATTAATTTGGTTCTGCTTGAGCCGAACATTGTATGTGTGAATCAGACAGAGTCAACGAACCTCTTGGCTAGGATCATGGTAGAACGAGGTCTCGGCGAAGGATTAGTCGCAGTTGCTGATCTGCAGACCCAGGGACGCGGGAGACATGATAGGACATGGCATTCCCCCTTGGGTGGACTCTACTTCTCTATCGTGCTGAAGCCCCGAATCGCAGATGAGAATGCGCCCTTGTTGGGATTCCTTACAGCTTGTGCAATTGCTACAGAGATTCGCGAGGCTCTTGGTTTGGAGGTTTCTCTGAAGTGGCCCAATGATATCTTAGTTGGTGAACGAAAGCTGGGCGGAATTCTCAGCGAAACCGTTTCGACGAATGGCAGTCTGTTAGTCGTTATTGGGGTCGGCATCAACCAGAACGTGAAGAGAGAAGATTTGCCAGCTGAGCTACAAGATCATACTACTACGGTTCTCAGCGAAATCGGCAGAGAAACGTCAAGAGAGAATCTTATCTCAGCCATTATCAGCGGAATCGATTCCAGACTCGATCGAGTGGAGTCCGATTCATCGTTTAGCTCAATCCTTGATGAGTGGGCTGGGCACAGCAGCACCATTGGCAGGTCAGTACGCGTTCGTGATGGATCTGACATCATCGAAGGGCTTGCTCTCGGTATTGGACCTGATGGATCATTGGAGGTAGAGGACAGCGACGGTCAGCTGAAGAGAATACTCATTGGAGATATCTCCCATCTCTAGGTACGTACGAAGGAAGGCTTTTCTCATTAGCTCATATTCATGGACTTATGGATTTCCTTGTCTTGTCTAATAGTCGAAGGTTTGAATGAGCGGAGTGGAACTATTCTTGCGAACGACTGTAATCAAGGTCGATGGCTCAGAACTCGATGAGCTACGTAGCTTGCTACTCAAGGCTCCTTCCACAGCGGAGAAGCGGACGACAAATGAGTACGAGTCTTTCAGAATCGGATACAGCGGCGGCTCCATAATCGGCTATGCAAGCGGGAAGGTAGTCATCACCTCCGAGCCAGCAGTCCAGCTTGTTCGTAAAGCCCTTCAGAAGATGGTCTTCAAGGATGTAGACTATGGCCTTGTCATAGGGTCTGACGAAGCTGGGAAGGGAGAATGGTTGGGTCCTATGGTCGTTGCGGCAGTCGCATTAACTCCGACCCAATCGAGTGATTTGAGAGCAGAAGGGGTCATGGATAGCAAAGCCCTGTCATTGGATCGAATAGGTGAGCTTGCCCACGTGATAGTCAAGCTCAGCACTGCTCTGAAGACGGTGACTCTCCCACCAGATGCGTTCAATGCGCTTCTGAAGGAGTTTCATGATGAAGGGAAGAATCTGAATGACCTCTTGGCTTGGGCTCATGCGAAGGCAATCTCACAGGTGGCTTCCGAGCTAGACTTGCGAAGTGGTGCCCAACAGGTCCGAATCGTGGTTGACGAGTTTGCACGTTCCAAGACGGAGGAGCGCCTCGCCAGAGTGATAGACCTCAACTCTGTTGACCTCATTCAGAGACCTCGCGCGGAAGATGAGATAGCCGTTGCGGCATCCAGCATAGTTGCTAGGAATGCACGCGAGGATTGGATTGATGAGGCCTCGGTCAGGTTGGAAATGAACCTGCGTACGTTGAGCATGAAGGAGGCTGCTAACAGGGATGACAGCAACCTCTACGCAAAGACCAGCTATCTTCGCAGGGGTTAGTTATCATCCATTCCTAACTGAATCGTTTTGTGATTGCTAACACAATAACGCTTAAGGCATTGGAACACCCTTGTGGAGTTGTTCTGAGGCTGGGATGATAGTTGACACCGAGTGTGGTTGGTTGGGACACTAAGAAGTTTCTTAGTCTGGTTCTGATAGCTGCGATTCTTACTCTTGCATTGCTTCCAGCATCTATAAGGTCTCAGCCTCTACCTGCGCCTGGGTTGAAGAATGGCCCCTTCGTTGACAAGATACAGTTCAAAGTGATAACGGGGGCCGACCAACAGGTTCTCGCACTATTGAACGATGATATCGACCTTATCGGAGACACGGTCGATCCTAGCTTCCTCGAGGAGCTTGTAGCCGCAGAGGATATCGAGGTCGCAAGTCGAATCCGAAACGGTTATGGCTACTTCGTGGTCAACTGTGCAAAGTATCCTTTCAATATTACTGCGTTCAGACGGGCGGCCGCTTTCGCCCTCGACAAGTATGCAATTTCTGAAGACATTTGGGCAGGTTTGTCGCGGCCTCAAGACTCCGTTCTGCCTATTGTGAACCCTTGGACAATCGAAGGGCAACTACCATATTCCTACTACGATGCTAACATCGAGTTCGGCAATCAGTTGCTTGATGAGGCGAGGTTCTATGATGTGCACGAGGATGGATTCAGAGAGGCCCCGGATGGCTCGAACTTCAGTGTCTTGGTGGAAACCGCTGTGTCCTCACCCATTGCGATGGAGATTGGTGAGAAGATGGCGGAGGGACTACAAGCCCTTCATATCAATGCCACGTCGTTTCCAGATTGTCACGGGTGCCTCAGCAGGCTCAACTTCCATGGCGATTACGACATGATCTACCTTCGGACGAATTTTGGCAGCATCGATATTGACTGGCTGGCATACGAGTTCTGGAGTGAGTACGCTAATGTGAACTACCAGAACTACGCAAACTTCCAGAATGCAAGCTACGACGCTTGGAGAAACCAGCTGCTCCACCCAACTGATTATGCTGAGATACTAGAAGCAGCTCTCGCGATGCAGGAGATTCTGGTTTATCAATGCCCTTTCATCGTATGTTGTGAAAGCGTCATGCTCTCAGCCTACCGGACAGACAGGTTTGAGGGCTTCTTGAACGATGCTCTTGATGGAGTGCCTGCATGGTGGACTAGCTACAAGGTGCGCCTCATGTCCGCTTCTGGAGGGCCATTTGGAGGTACTCTTCGTTGGAGCGATCCAATGAGCATTGATTCTTTCAATCACATGGTTGCACCTGGATGGATGTACCATCGCTACTTGGAAAATTTACTCTACGATTCGCTGATTCGGCGCAGTCCTGATGGAACTGATATAACTTGGTTGGCAGAGTCTTACTTAGGCCAAACACATGATGATAACGCTGCGGTGCCAGAGAACCGCACACGTTTCACATTCAACATCTTGAGGAACGTGACTTGGACTGATGGTAATTCCCTAACAGCAGAGGACATTGCCTTCACTCTGAACTACTATAGGAATGCTCCTGGGAACGCATTTGGACCCGATCTTACGGAAATGACATCCGCGTATGCTCCCTTAGAATTCGTTCTTGTGGTGGAATTCGCAGGTGAATCGTACTGGCATCTGCACACCGTGGGCTATAAACCCATTATCCCAATGCATGTGTTTACAGAGATTGGGCTTGATGACTGTCTCCTATGGAATCCCAATCCTCCAGCTGAGGAGATGGTCACGTCTGGCCCGTTCAACGTTTCCGCCTACGAGGCTGGAGAGTTAACTGAGTTCACGTTCAACCCGAACTACTTCTTCGGACCAAACCGAAGTGCAGAAGGCGAGCTGACTCCAACAACACCTACGAGTAACGGTACGCCGTCTGTTATCTCATTTGGCTGGCCTGACCCATTCGGTGAGATGGACCTCGCTGGACGTGCCGTAACGACTGCTTCATTATTCGTGATAGCTGTTGTCGCCATCCTCTGGTGGAGGGATACACGAGTGTGATGGTGATTCTCTGCTATACCATTATGTATTCAAAAGCACAAGAAGGCTTTTGTGAAAGTTTTGATTTAGCAAACCCGCGTGCAGGCTGGAACGAGTCATGAACACAACGAGTCCCTATCAAAAAGGAAGAACTCTCGATGCACTGTTCTTGATACTCGCACTTGTGTCCATGAGCGTCATTCCATGGCCTGTAGTTGCCATCTCGGATGCTCCCGGTCATTCTAACAGCGGACCTTATCTCGACAAGCTCCAGGCTCAGATAATAACCTCGGATGATCTGCAGGCTCTTGCCCTGCTAAACGACGAGATTGATTTGATTGGCAATTCGGTGCATCCTGACTTCTTTGTAGCTCTGTCTGAAGCAACAGACATCGAGCTAGTTCACACTCCTCGCAACGGGTACGGCTACCTTACGATTAACACACTCAAGAATCCATTCAACTACACTTCATTTCGGAGAGCTCTCGCGTTTGCCATAGATAAGGAAGCGATCTCTGAAGAGGTCTGGAATGGTTTTTCAAAACCACAGGACTCGTGTGTGCCGAAGGCTAACCCGTATTCGGTTGAGGAGCAGCTGCCCTACAGCTACTACGGAGCCAATGTCGAGCTGGGAAACCAGCTGCTAAACGAATCGGGCTTCAGCATTGACAATGAAACAGGTTTCAGGACCGATCCGCATGGTAATCCTTTTCACGTATATGTCGAGGTTCTCGGTTCATCAGCCGTGGCCATCGAAACTTGTCAGAAGGTGATTGAGGCATTTGATGGGCTTCATATCGATGCTGTTCTTGTGCTTCCGACCTTCTATGACTATCTTGGCCGCCTCTACTGGCACGGCGACTACGACATCGCTTTCCTTAGTAGATCGTTCAGCAACTGGCATGTCAACTGGCTCGCTTGCAACTTTCAGTCATACTTCGCTGATATCCCGGGCTTCAATTACCCCAACTTCAGCAACGAAAGTCTCGATATTTGGATAGACCATCTCCTTCATTCTGTAGATTACGATGAGGTGTACGAAGCAGCCATCGAGATTCAGAAGATTCTGGCGTACGAGTGTCCGGAGATAGTCCTGTACGAGAATGTGCTTCTGTCCGCTTATAGAACTGACAAATTTGAAGGGTTCGTCAACGACGCCAGTACTGGTATCCCCTGTTGGTGGACATACCAGAAGGCACACCTGAAAGCAATAGAGGGGGGTCCGTTCGGAGGGACCCTTCGCACAAGCATGCCTCTTGATGTTCCTGGGTTCAACTTCATGACAGCCATTGCAGATTATCCTCTGAACGGTCTGCTCTACATGATGTATGATAGTCTCCTTAAGTCGACTCCTGACGGCTTTGACATACCGTGGCTGGCAGAGTCATACGAGTTGACAACACATTCCGACGACTCGACAGTTCCTGAGGGCCATACCAGAGTCGTGTTTGACATTCGGAGAAATGCAACTTGGAGCGATGGTATTCCAATCACTGCAGATGATGTTTCATTCACAATCAATTACTACCGTGACATGCCCGGCAGTCCTTACCGTCCAAGTCTATGGAACATGTCACAGGCAATTGCGCTCACGAACTACCGTGTTCGGTTCGAGTTTAACACCGAGTCACTCTGGCATCTGCATTCGATTGCGTACAAGCCCATCATTCCGAAGCATATCTTTGTCGAAATCGGTTTGGAGGGGTGGGACGAATGGGATCCAATGCCTCCAGGGGACTCCATTGTTACATCGGGTCCCTTCCTAATCTCAAACTACATCTCTGGAGATGTTTTGGAGTTCAAACCCAACCCGAATCACTTCTTCTACATTTCTGGAGTGACCTGCAATATCACTCCGCCATCAGAACCCGGCAATTCCCATTTCGATTCTGTTGGTTTAACAGCGATCCAAGTGGGAATCGTAGCTGCGGTGGTCGTAGTGATTGTAGGAATCTATTCCCTCCACAGGCGCCAGTACTCCCACTAGATGCAGAGCTGACTGCTGTTCATCCTATGTTTAGGCTTCCGCAGCTCGGGCAGAGAAATTCCTCACCAGAGGCAAGGAGTTTCTGCAGAGGCTTGCCACAGTGCTGGCATTTCGCTACATGAGTGCCATTCGACCTCAGCTGTCGCGATACTTCCGCGGCATCAGCGGATACAAACTCGTCTGTTGATGGGTTGAATCTGCCGGAAACTTCGCCGGCCCCGACAAGGGCAAAGACCAGTTCGCGTGTATCCTCTTCAGAGATTTCTGAATACTTAGTAAGGTCGACCATATTGATTCTTGGGACGGACTTCAGGACACCAAGAACTCTCATTCTGACCCCTCCATTCACCACCGGGGCTGTGAATTGTGGTGCAGCAGCGACTTGAGATTCGGACTTCTCAATCCACGTAATCTTCTTCGTGAGTCTGCCCAATGCGCCTCTCCTGTAGCCGGAATACCTTCGTTCGGCTTTGAGCCTTGTTCTAGAGCTCACCTCGAGGTCTCGGAGTACACCACACGAGTACAGCGGCGTAACGTCAATCTCCGGTAGAGGATTGCTAGTAAGTACGATCTTGCTTAGTACAATGTGGTTTGCAAGAGGCGCCAAGTTCAACTGTGTGAGGCGGTTGCTGCTCAAGTCAAGTCTAGTTAGTTCTGGACATTTCTCTAGTGGTGAGAGGTCGATATTTTGCAAATGGTTTCTATGAAGTACAAGCTCTCTCAGTGTGTGGCATGTCCCTAGGGGTGTCAGGTCCAGAGTCTGTAGTTCATTTGAGTATAGCTTGAGCTTCCTCAACCGGGTGAACTGCAAAATGGGTGAGAGGTCTATGTGCGTTATGTTCTTGCTGGAGAAATCAAGGCTGGTGCTACTGCTTCCAACACGAATTCGTTTCTCTCTTCCCTTGTTGTCCCTATAGGTGAAAGTCATCGTTGCCACTAATTATCGCCTCTAGATATTATGAACATCGAAAATTCCTCTATACCTTTTACTATGATGAACTGCATGGCGTATTCCAGCCAAAAAACGCATTCTTCCACAGAGCGCGCATTATCACGGCTTTTTCTCTAGGGCAGAAGATTCAAATTCCCCGAAACTGGCATCGTGAGACTCAAGCAGTGGAGCGCCTAACGATGTCAAAAAAGAAGTTCGACGAGCTCACAAAGAAGCGCGAAGAAGCCAAACTTGCCGGGGGCGAGGAACGCATCGAGAAACAGCACAAGAAAGGCAAGTACACAGCACGAGAGAGAGTTGAGAAGCTGCTTGATTCTGACTCATTCGTAGAGATTGACGAGTTTGTTGTCCACCGTGAAACTGCATTCGGGATGGACAAGAACAAGATACTCGGCGATGGAGTAATCACAGGTTATGGTACGATTGACGGTCGAAAGGTGTTCATCTTCTCCCAAGACTTCACCGTATGGGGTGGGTCTCTTGCAGAGATGTATGGCTTGAAAATATGCAAAATAATGGACCTAGCGATGGAAACCGGCGCCCCTGTCATCGGGTTGAACGATAGTGGTGGAGCCCGAATACAGGAAGGTGTCAAGTCGCTTGCCAGCTACTGCTGGATTTTCAAGCGTAACACATTCGCAAGTGGTGTAATACCGCAGATTTCCGCGATTATGGGTCCTTGCGCAGGAGGGGCAGTCTACAGCCCGGCTGTTACTGACTTCACATTGATGGTGAAAAAAACCTCGCACATGTTCATCACCGGCCCGGAGGTCATCAAGACGGTAACTGGCGAGAAAGTCACTTTCGAGGAACTGGGTGGTGCCATGACGCACGCTTCCACGAGTGGAGTGGCCAGCTTCGCCAGTGAGGATGAGGATGACTGCTTCATGCAGATTCGCAAATTGCTCAGCTACATGCCGAGTAACAATCTGGAAGAACCCCCAAGAATCAACACTGGTCATGCCCCTGACGACGTGGACGAGTCTATTGATGATCTACTTCCAGAGGACGCGAATATGCCCTACGATATGAGGGACGTTGTGACCAAGGTTGCTGACAATGGTGAGTTCTTCGAAGTCCATGAACACTGGGCGAAGAACATGATTATTGGCTTCACACGCTTTGATGGACGTTCTGTTGGAATCGTGGGCAACCAACCGGCTCACTTGGCTGGAACTCTCGACATTGATGCATCTGACAAGTGTGCTCGATTTGTGCGATTCTGTGATGCGTTCAACATTCCAGTCATCACGTTCATGGACGTGCCTGGATTTCTCCCGGGCACATCTCAAGAGTGGGGCGGCATTATCAGACACGGTGCCAAGATTTTGTACGCGTTTGCTGAAGCTACAGTTCCCAAGATAACCGTAATCACAAGAAAGGGATACGGTGGAGCTTATGACGTAATGTCATCTCGGCATATTGGAGCTGACCTTGTCTATGCTTGGCCTGCAGCGGAGATTGCAGTCATGGGATCTGATGGTGCGACTAACATCATCTTCCGCAAGGAAATCAATAAAGCTAAGGATAAGGAGAAGAAACGAGCTGAACTTGTCAAGAAGTATCGCGACCAGTTTGCCCATCCGTACATTGCTGCTGGACTTGGATACATCGACAAGGTAATTTTCCCGCATGAAACCCGCCAGTTGATATGCAAGGGACTCGATGTTCTCTCAAGCAAAAGGCAAGCCCGGCCGCCAAAGAAGCACGGGAATATTCCATTGTGAGAGGCAGTCCGCAATGACCAAGCTCAATATCACTGACACAACGCTGAGAGATGCGCACCAATCGCTAATCGCTACACGCATGAGAACTGAGCATATGCTACCAATCTGTGAGAAGATTGACAAGGTGGGCTATCATTCACTTGAGATGTTCGGTGGGGCGACCTTTGACAGCATGATGCGATTCTTGGATGAAGACCCTTGGGAACGAGTAGAAGCATTGCGTGATGCGATGCCCAATACGAGATTCCAGATGCTCCTGCGAGCTTCGAACGTGGTTGGTTATCATATCTATCCAGACGATGTCTTGGAGGCTTTCGTTGTTGAGGCGGCAAACGTCGGGATTGACATCTTCAGGATATTTGATGCGCTTAACGATATCCGAAATATGGAGGCCTCCATGAAGTTCGTGAAGCGAGAAGGCGGACACGTGCAGGCTAGCATCTGTTACACGCTAAGTCCATTTCACAGCAACGAGAAGTTCGTCGAGAACGCAAAGACCCTTTATTCGCTGGACGCCGATTCAATCTGCATCAAGGACATGGCTGGACTCATCTCTCCACAGGCTGCCTCTGACCTTACAATGCGCCTGAAGGATGAAATAGACATCCCAATCCAACTACACTCCCACTACACTAGCGGGATGGCCTCAATGGCATACCTCAAGGCAGCGGATGCTGGTGTTGATGTAGTGGACTGCGCGATATCGTCATTTTCTCTCGCTACTTCACAACCTGCAACAGAATCGATAGTTGAGGCGCTGAAGGGTACGCCGAGAGACACAGGCCTAGATGTCAACCTTCTCTCTGAGATTGCAGATTACTTCAGAAAGATTCGTCGCAAGTATTCCCAGTTTGAGGGAAGTCTCCAGGGAGTGAATCCCAAGGTGTTGGTCTTCCAGATTCCGGGGGGGATGTTGTCGAATCTGGACAACCAGCTCAGAGAGCAAGATGCTCTGGACCGATACGATGAGGTTTTGGAGGAAGTTCCTCGCGTGCGTGCGGAGCTCGGCTACCCTCCGCTGGTGACTCCATCCAGTCAGATTGTGGGAACTCAGGCTACACTGAACGTCATAACCGGGGAGCGCTACAAAATTATACCGCATGAAGTTAAGCAATACGTCAGAGGATATTACGGACGACCGCCCACGGAGATCAATCCTGATATCAAGAAGAAAATAATCGGGAATGAGGAGCCCCTGAAGGTGCGACCTGCTGACCTGCTTGATTCTGAGTTGCCCAAGGCAAGAGCGGCGTTGAAAGACGTCCCCCACCTGCCTCGGGATGAGGTTTCGTATGCATTGTTCCCACAATATGCACTTGACTTCTTGAAGCGAAAGGCGAATCGTCTTGCGCTTGGCGAGATGACTGAGGCTCAGATGATTGCCATGATCGCTTCTGTACTTCATAGCAGTACCGCAAGCATAGGCAGAATATCCTCGTCCAGCCTGCGTAGTGATGCGTGGACACATGCTGGCCGTGATGACCTGATAGACGGACGAACGGTTGAGTATGGTTCTGGCAAATGGGAACGAGCCGAGTCAACCTGGACATCGGCAGGACGAAAGGACGTGATGAAAGGCAGACGACAGGGGGGTCCGTAATGAGTCCTGAGTACGAAATCAAACTTGCTGACCGCGGTTACAACGTGGAGGTGCTGAGGTTGGACGAGGGAGGGCTTCTGATTGTGAAGATCGGTTCTCAGAGTTTTACTCTAAAACCAACACTCAATGATGATGGCGCATGGACAGTCAGTGACGCAGCAGCTAGTCATAGTGTCAAAATCCTGAAGAAGGCTGGCAGCAAGGTTTCTGTAGAGGTGAATGGTCAGGCTTGCGACGTCGAGTGGGTCAGGATGCGCAAGCAAGAAATGGGAGCTCCCAAAACCACTTCTACATCAGACCCAAGAATTGCTGGTGGTGTGTATCCCCCGATGCCTGGCAAGATCACCGAAGTATTGGTCAAGCCAGGTGATACAGTGAAGAGCGGCCAGACCGTATGTATACTCGAAGCAATGAAGATGTTCAACGAATTGAAGTCGCCGTCTACGGGAGCCGTCAAAGAAGTCAACGTAAAGCCCGGCTCCAGCGTAGCCCCAGGTACTCTTCTACTACTCATTGAGTGAGGTTGCTTCAAATGGAACCTGTCTATGTCGTAGGGGTTGGCATGACCCCTTTTGGAGTGCTAGAGGATTCAATCCTCGAGCTGGCTGAGAAGGCTGCCTACGAAGCAATGAACGATTCGGGGACAATCGAGCACACGTTTGACAGGGTTGTGGTCGGGTCCCATAACCCTGATGAATTCACAGGAATGGGTCACCTGTCAACGCTCCTGACTGACTGGCTGGGGATGATTCCCGCAGGGGCAACGCGCGTGGAAACTGGACCTTCATCGGGTTCGAGTGCTTTTGAAGTGGCCTACGCATTCGTCGCGGCTGGGTTGGCTGATCTAGTTCTTGCGATTGGCGTCGAGAAGATGTCGAGTGTGGATCGTGGAACGGCTTCTGGCATCCTCGCCAAGATGATGTCGTATGAGAATGAAACTCGATATGGTGCAACGCCTACTGCACTTGCTGCTATGGTTGCAAGACGCTATATGCACGACTTCGGACTTACCAGAGATGAGCTATCCTTGGTGCCGGTGAAGGCGCACCGAAACGGAGCAAAGAACCCGCTGGCACACTTCCAGACGGAAGTTTCTGTTGAGAAGGTCAGTAGCGGACGTGTCGTTTCAGACCCTTTGACACTGTATGATTGCTGTCCTACAAGTGATGGAGGTGCGGCTTTGGTTGTCGTGTCCAAAACCAAGATGCGGGAACTTGGATGCTCTGATAGAGCCATCAAGGTACTAGGTGTCGGGCACGGCACCGATTTCCATGCTGTTCAACATCGCCTTTCTCTCACATCGTTTGGGGCAACAGTTGAGGCGGCTCGGAATGCGTTTAGGATGGCCAACCTCCATCCGAGCGCCATTGATGTGGCTGAGATTCACGATGCATTCTCGATTCTTGAACTTGTGAATATGGAAGACCTCGGATTTGTCGACTCCGGGAAGGCCATTGGCTTGGTTCGTGATGGATCAGTTCAAGTTGAAGGTGATTTGCCAATAAACCCCAGTGGAGGTCTCAAGGCTCGGGGTCACCCGACGGGCGCCACTGGCATCGCTCAGATTCGTGATGTGGTGCTCCAGCTTAGAAATGAATCACCAAATGGACTACAGGTCGACTCGCCAGAACTAGCGCTCACTCACAATATCGGAGGTTTTGGAAACAACATGGTTGTCGCCATCTTCGGAGTCGCCTGAGAGGGTTTCTGTATGGCCTAGACTCCATTTCTCGGCGTTTAATTCTTGCATTATTGTCAGAAGAAAGTTCATCCAAGATTCTCTTATTAGCGTAATCGAAGGTATTCGTTTTACCAAATGACCAGATAGGCCAAGAGGAGCGTAAATATCCACTGGGTCATTGTGCAACGGGGACCAACTGAAGCGTTCTTGGTTTGCACTGTGAAGACGCGCGGCAGTGGACGACTATGACGGAAACACACCCGTCGAGTGCTTCTCTTTTCCTATTGGGTTACATCCATGCGATCAAGATAACATGGAGACGAATGAAAGATGCCTGAAGGATTAGCCGTACTGAAATGGGATGATGAGCTGGGCCCTGTTGTGACTTCTAAGACACCAACGGGTCTGAAGGTTGGACTTGATCCAACCACATCAATGAGAGTCTATGGAATAGCTACGTTGGGAGAAACTGAAGAGGCCCAAAAGCCTGGCTTTAGTTCTCTGTCGTTTGATAAGTTCAAGCTGGCAGTCTACTATGGTGGACTCAACATGCACCTCAAGGGATTGCCATCGATGGTGTTCCTTGTTCTGGATACAGATGAAGATCCGGATGTCTACAAGGATGCCTTGCCAGAGATGGCAACACAGATCTTCCTCAACGCAGATGGCAAGAAGTACATGGAAATGGTGCCAAAGCTGTACGAGCAGATAGCAAGATTCACAATGATGACCCCTGAGCAACGTCAGGCGTCCATCCTGAGCGATCCTATCCGGAGAGCGATTCTCCGGACCCTCATGAGGGATGGTACTCTACAATCCGCAGATCTCGAACAGATTATCTTCGAAGAGGTTGGCAAGAAGATAGATGTAGACCTAATCCTGAGACCCCTTGTCAAGATGGGCATCGTCGCGACAGGCTGGATTGAAGGCCTTTCCTCTGAAGTAATCTACCTTACGAGGGCTATCTTCATTCTGCGCAGGATATCTCAAGACACTATTCGAGCAGTGAAAACAGGATCACTACCGCCAGAGGTTGTCGATAGATTCCTCGATTCTACCAAGCGCTATCACAGGGACTACATTGCGAAGCTGAGGAGAAACCTAACCGATACGGTTTGGACTGAGGCAGAAGAGTTGTCAAAGTACCTGCTAGATTTCGAGGCCTACGATATTCTTCAGATTCTACGAGAAGGACCAAAGCAAACTGAGCACTTGCCGAGCCTTCTTGAAATCACAAAAACAAAGCTGAGAAAGAAACTGAAAACGATGGAAACAGCTGGCATTCTCGTGCGTGTCAATGACGAGGATGGCAAAGAGCACGCCTTGCTCAAGAGCAGTCCGGAAGTGGTTACCGTTTACCCCGAATGGCTAATTCAGCGGACGGTCGACCTCTACAATCAAGAAGAGATTCACAGTCGGCAAGCGGGGCACTATCTTGAGATTCTAAAGAAGTTCCACCCAAGTGCTGTTTCTTCCACTATGATGGAGCTGGACTAGATGAGCAGGACAGATCGTATGAGGATGATGGATTGCATCACACAGGCCCTTTCGTGTCGTAGGAACAGACTGGCCTTACTAACAGGTCTTCTAGTCTTTCTCTTCCTTCCACTTGGGAACACTGGAATGGCGGATCAATTCGCGAAAATTCATGATATCGATAGTTCTTCAGGTACTTCGCTGGTTGCAGACATCGATGAGGTGACCCCTTGGTGGAATGTCAGCTATCACTATCGTCGTTATGTAAATCTCACCGACACGAACTCAACGCCGCGCGTTGACGTCCCGATGCATATGTGGGTTCCTTTTGAGAACAACACCTGCTACAAGAACTCCATCCGTGTAGTGGATTCTAGCGGCGTGGAGGTGCCCTCGCAGCCATACAATTTCACATACTGGGAGGACCCCGACTACGTGAAGGGCGCAACAGTGTTCTGGTACGCGAACATAAGTGCTGACAGTACTGCAACCTATTGGATCTACTACTCCGATGATACGAACATCGAAACCACATCCTATGAAGCAGAAGTCCAGTTCGCCAGGACGACGGGATTGCTGACTGGCAAGTTTGATGTCAACTACTGGAGCTTCCGCGGGGGATGGTACAACGTCACGATGTACAATGCTGCAGGCGGCAAAGTATCTAATGGTGCCCACAAGATGGCCGACGGTTCCTGGAACTGGAATTGGGGCACTAGTGCCGGTAGCATGCATTGGAACCCAGACGGTCTCGGTGGACAAGGAACATCCGGCACGTCTCCGAT
>Ga0209986_10000085_pt1 | contig 78775 bp, 67 predicted proteins | sample BlataG_FD_183168 | JGI IMG/M metagenome (GOLD analysis project Ga0209986, IMG submission 183168) | Deep subsurface microbial communities from Black Sea to uncover new lineages of life (NeLLi) - Black_00105 metaG (SPAdes) (version 2) | ecosystem: Environmental > Aquatic > Marine > Oceanic >...
TTACCCTAGCGCTGACAGCCTTTCTGTCGTTGTTGGCGTTCCTCGCAATCCTTCTCATCCTCTACCTTACCCGATGGTTACAGGCTCAGATGCCATCCGCAACGTCTGTGCAGACCATAACACGAGATTGAGAGGGGACAAGCTTGACCGGAGATGAGATCTTGGCCCTGTTGCAGCAGGGCAGGGGACAGGAGATAGACTTTAAGGCCGAGCGGACTTCCGCTCGCAAATTGGCAGAATCCCTCGTCGCCCTGGCTAACGCCAGCGGCGGCGCGGTTCTGGTGGGCGTTGACCCCAGGACTTCGGCGAGCGGTTCGGCTGAGCTCACCGTCGAAGGCTCAGTCGAGCCGTTGGCCAAGCTGCAAGGGCTGAAGGACGCCGAGGCGGCTCGCGACAAAGCTATAGAGGCCGCCCTCCTGACCGATCCCCCCCTCATCATCCCCTTGCCCGAGGTGGTGACCTTGGCCTGTACTGAGGCCATTCGAAGTAGCGGCAAGGACGTCCTGGTTATCACCATCCCTCCAGGGCTGCCCCACGTTTATAGCCTGCGGGGAGAGTACCTGATCCGCGTTGGCGGTCAGAACAAGCCCCTGGCTCCTCAAAGGCTGCGCCGCCTGATTATCGAACGGGGTGAGGTAAGCTTCGAGTCCCTCATCTCGCCCGGCGCCACGCTCGACGACATAGACTGGGACAAGGCGGAGAGATACCTGGCCTCCCTGGAGGGGATGAGCGCGGCAACGACTGAGGAGGCCCTGCACAACCGTGGTTGCCTGGTCCGTGAGGATGGAGGGTATCGGCCAACCAACGCCGGCGCACTTTTGTTTGGCATCCAGCCCGAGCGCTTTGTGAAGTCCAGCGAGATCATCGTGGCCCGCTACGCTGGGCGGGAGATGAGCGATGAATTCGTGCGAGAGGACATCAGGGGAACCTTGCCCGATCAGATCCGCCGCGCCGAGGCCTTCTTGGTTAGCAACATGAAGCGGGGGGTTCGTCTTGTGAGCTTAGAGAGGGAGGAGCGGGTAGAGTATCCCATCAAGGCTGTGCGCGAGGCCATCGTTAACGCTGTGGCCCACCGCGATTACAGCATCCGCGGTGACGAGATACGCGTCTTCATGTTCAGCGACCGAATCGAGTTCTACAGCCCAGGCCGCCTGCCAGGCCACGTAACAGTGGACAACATCGTCGAGGAGAGGTTCTCCCGCAACGAGGTCATCGTCCAGGTCCTGGCGGACATGGGCTTCATCGAGCGGCTGGGCTACGGCATTGATCGCATGATCAAACTGATGCGGGATTACGGGCTGCCGGCCCCGCGTTTCCAGGAGACGGCAGGCGGATTCCGCGTCACCCTCTATGGGCATGGGGAGGGTCCAGTAAGCGAAGAAATAGACCGGGGACGCTGGTCCCACCTGGACCTGAACCAGCGCCAAGAAAAGGCCCTGACCTACCTGCTTGAAAAAGGGCGCATCACCAACCGCGAGTATCAGGAGCTCTGCCCCGATGTCAGCTCTGAGACCATCCGGCGAGACCTGGCCGACCTGGTGAACAAGAACGTGCTGCTGAAGATAGGCAGAAAACGGGCTACTTACTACATTTTCAAGTAGAGACAGGCTCTCCTGAAATATCCCACAGTCTGGCGTCAATATCCCACAAATATCCCACATATCCCACAGAGTAACCGTTTAGGGAAGCATGAGGCTAAAGCCATGTGGCCTCGGCCTGAGGACTTCGGCTGAGCTCAGTCGAAGCCCTCGGCTATTGCCTCCAGTACATTCACCAACTCTTTTCGCCAACCATTTTCCTTCTCGTGAAGTGGCAGCCAGATCCGGCGCTGGCTCACTCGGACTTGATCGCTTAGGCGCTTCTGCAACTGCTTACGGGCTGTGTCCTTTAACGCCGTGACGCGAATGACGATCCGTCCCTCCTGAGCGGAGATGGCCTGCACACCGGCCTTGAGAGCTAGCACCTTGAGGCGCAGTTGGTAGAGCAAATTGGCGGAAGCTTCAGGCAGGTTGCCGAAGCGGTCCTTGAACTCGCGTTCCATCTCCTCTACTTCGTCCATTGTGGCCAGGCCCGCCATGCGGCGGTAGAGCCGCAGACGTAGTTCCGCCTCGGGCACGTAGTCCCTGGGGATGAAGGCAGGCAGGGGTAAATCAATGGAAACCGAGGGCGCTAAGGGGGCTGATAGAACTGAAGGGATTTCCCCCTCAGGCTCCTCTTTGAGCTCTCGCACTGCCTGGGCCAGGAGGCGGCAGTAGAGGTGGAAGCCCACGGCAGCGATGTGACCATGCTGACGAGTTCCAAGTAAGTCCCCGGCTCCGCGGATCTCCAGATCGCGCATAGCTATACTGAACCCGGCTCCCAACTCGCTGGCCTCCAGGATGGTCTGTAGGCGCTGGCGGGCTGTGTCGGTTAGGCGGTGGCGATGGTCGTACAGGAAGTAGGCGTAGGCCCGACGAGCACCCCGTCCAACCCGGCCTCGTAACTGGTAAAGATCGGCCAGGCCGAACTGATTGGCACGGTTGACGATAAGGGTGTTGACGTTGGGGATATCCAGGCCGCTCTCGATGATGGAGGTGCAGACCAGGACGTCTATGTTACCGGCTGCGAAATCCAGCATCACCTGCTCCAGCTTCGCCTCGGGCATCTGGCCATGGCCAATGGCCAGCGTGGCTTCGGGCACCATGCGCTCCAAGCGTTGGGCGACCGGAGGGATGCTTTGTACGCGGTTGTGTACGAAATAGACCTGCCCGCCCCGGTCCAATTCCCGCAGGATGGCCTTGCGGATGAGGGTCTCGTCATACTCGCCTACGTGGGTCTTTATGGGAAGGCGCTCTTCCGGTGGGGTATCAATGGTGCTCATGTCCCGCACGCCCGTCAGTGACATGTAGAGGGTGCGAGGTATGGGGGTGGCGGTGAGGGTGAGGACATCCACCTCCTTGCGCATCTGCTTGAGTTTCTCCTTGTGAGTCACACCAAAGCGCTGCTCCTCGTCTATGATGAGGAGACCGAGGTCTTTGAAGGCCACGTCCTTTTGAGTAAGACGATGGGTGCCGATGACGATGTCAGTCGTCCCTGCCTTTAGCCTACTCAGGATCTCCTTCTGCTCTCGTCGCGATCTGAAGCGGGAGAGCATCTCCACCTCGATGGGGAAGGGCTTGAGCCGCTCCTGAAAGGTCATGCAGTGCTGCTGAGCCAGTACGGTGGTGGGTACCAGGACTGCAACCTGCTTGTGGCCCATCACCGCCTTGAAAGCCGCCCGCAGGGCTACCTCGGTCTTGCCGTAGCCCACATCGCCGCAGACGAGCCGGTCCATGGGCTTTGGTTTCTCCATGTCAGCCTTGATCTCTTCGACGGCCCGCAGTTGATCCTCTGTCTCGATGTAGGGGAAAGATGCCTCCAGCTCAGCTTGCCAGGGTTCGTCGGGGGGAAAGGCGTAGCCAGGTATGACCTCCCGCGCTGCATAGAGCTCCAGGAGCTCCCGGGCGATATCCTCCACAGCCCGCTTGGCCTGGGCCTTGACCCGAGCCCAATCGACTGCGCCCAGGCGGTGGAGTGCGGGAGGACGGCCGCTTACCCCCACGTAGCGGCTGAGGCGATCCGCCTGGTGAATGGGCACGTACAGCTCATCGCCCCCGTCGTATTCGACCTCCAGATACTCCCGCTTCACCCCGTCCAGCGTCAGCTCAACCAGGCCACGGAAGATGCCGATGCCGTGCTCAATGTGCACCACGTAATCGTCGGGCGCCATGTCGGCGAAAAAAGCCTCTGGAGTCACTGCCCGCGGTCGGCGCACCCGACGGGGCAGGGGCCTCGACCAACCGAAGATTTCCGCATCCGTCATCAGGCAGCACGTTGCTTGTTGCTGCCTGCTTGCTGCTAGCAGCGTCCAGCCTTCGGCCAGGGTGCCCTGCACGATGGTCAGGCTGCGCAGTGGGGGTGGTTTGGCGATCCCTTCCACGGGGGCGATGTAAGCTTCTCGTTCTCCCCACAACTCGGCCAGGCGTTGGGCCTGGCGGCTCACTACCACGATCCGCTGACCCTCCTGGAGCATCCTCCGCCAGTCCTCCAGCACCTGCTTGAGCCGTCCGCCGTAGCGGGGGCCTGGGGCAAAGAGCTGGCTCACCTGTACTGAGCCCCGCCGAAGTAGCGGCTGTTCCTCCCCTCCGACTTCGGCGAGCGGTTCGGCTGAGCTCACCGTCGAAGCCTCAGTCGAGCCGTCGTATCCCAGCACCAAGGGATGCCTGTCCAACAGCGTCTCCTGTAGCTCGTCCCAGGTGAAGTAGGGGATGAGGAGCCCTCTTGGCAATTCACCCGCCTTGAGCAGGTCTTTCTGAAGCTCCAGAGCGCCGGCCTCCAGGTCAGCCATAGCTGCTTCCAATTCGGTCAGGTCGTCAACGACTAACAGCCCTTCGACAAGCTCAGGACGCCGCCCCTGGGTGGGCAAGAAATCTATGAGGTTCCCCGGCTGGGAGTAGAGATAGGGAATATAGAACTCGATGCCCTTGCAGTGCTGTCCCTCCTCCAGAGCTTCAAGGTCGCCCTCGAATTCGGCTGCCGCCGACTCGTGACAGGCTAAGAGGTCCAACTGGGCTGCTCGCCGAGCTGCCAACGGGCCATGTTTGGGCAGGGCTTCGGTGGCCGGAACCAGGGTAAACGAGGATACCTTCTCTTGAGAGCGCTGGGTGTCGGGCTCGAAGAGGCGCAGAGACTCGATCTCATCCCCGAAGAGCTCGATGCGCACCGGCCAGGCGCTGTGGGGAGGGAAGACGTCAATGATCCCGCCCCGCCGGCTGAAGGTGCCCGACTCCTGGACGATGCTCGCTGGTTCGTAGCCCAGGGAGACCCAGTTGGTCAGCATCTTCTCCAGGGAGATCGGCTGGCCCTGCTGCAGGGTGTGTACGCCAGCCCGGAATTGACGCAGGGGTATGGTTTTCTGCATCAAAGCGCGGGCTGAGGCGATGATAATAGGTGGAAACGAAGGGAATGAGGGGGAATCGTCGTCCTTTTCTTCATTTCCCCCTTTTCCCTTCACTTGTAACAGCGTTGCCAAGACCTGTATACGTTGTTGGATGGTCTCAATGTTCCAGGCGATGCGTTCATAAGGTAGGGCGTTGGGCTGGGGGAAAAGCAGAACGCTTTCCGGCCTGGCTGACCAGAGGCGCAATTGGCTGTGGAGTTGGTTGGCCTGCTCCGGCCGGGCCGTCACCACCACCAGGGGTCTATCCAAGTCCCGCTGTAAGGCGGCGATAAGATAGGGCCGCGCCGCGGATAGCACGCTGAGGGTTAAGGGGTAGAGGGTAGAAGGTAGGGATCGTTGGGCCGTGTGCTGGGCCCTCAAATCCTCGATCAGCTCACGATAGCTGGGTATGTCTTCGAGAAGGGAGAGCATGCCCGACAAATTCAGTTCGTTCACGCCAAATCCTCTCCAAACACCTCCAGGGGCCGATCGAAGTGACCCGCCCCTGAATCAAAGGGATTGATTTACAACAAACACGCCCTCGGGAGGTTATGGGCTCAGCTTATACCTGTTCATGGCAGCCACGATGCCCTCGGCCAGCCAGAGCTCCACAGCGGAAACGACTGTCTTGTAGACCTCCTCTATGGCGATCCGCTCGTCGGGTGCGAAGTCGCCCAGGACGTAGTCCACGGGGTCGCCATAGGTTGGGCGGCCTATCCCCACCCGCAAACGGGGAAAGCCATCGGTGCCCAGGTGCTCGATGATCGAGTTCATCCCTCTGTGCCCTCCAGACCCACCTTCGGGGCGCAGACGGATTTTGCCCACGGGCAGGTCTAGATCGTCGTAGATCACCAGGATGCCCTCAAGGGGCACCTTGTAGAAGCGAGCCAGCCGCTCCACCGCCTCGCCGCTCAGGTTCATGAAGGTCTGCGGCTTGGCCAGGATGGCTTTGAGGTCGGCGATCTCGCCCTGAGCCAGAAGGGCTTTGTGTTTTCGCTTGCTGAACGATAGGCCCCAGGCTTCAGCTAGGCGATCAAGGCACTGAAAGCCGACGTTGTGTCTGTTGCCAGCATATTCTCGACCAGGGTTGCCTAAACCAACGATAAGTTTTGCTGTGCCAGGTTGGCCCCTTTGCCACACACGCCTGAAGGCTTGAATCATTTACGTGTTCGCATCCGCTCGCCGGCTCAGAACTGAGCTATCAGCCACGAGATAAGTCGCCGCAAAGTGGTTAAGATGCCTATCAGCAGAAACAAGCCTACGGTTGCTCCAGCACCGTAGAGGAAGGCTCTACTCAACCCTTGCGTAGTGATACTGAGCCCTGCCCCTGCTTGTGGCTCTGGGGTGACTCTGGCCGGCCCAGGGGTTGGGGTGGGCCTGGGGGTGGCTGTTGGCGGCTGCTCGATGATCACCGTGGGCGTGGGGGGCAAGGGGGTGGGGGTGGCCGTAGGGGTTGGCGGTGCCGTCGGCGTCTCCGTTGGCTGGACATTAGCCACCGAGATTTGGCGCACGTAATACTCGTCGTAGTTGCCGTCCTTACGAACAACCCTGAGCCGCAAGCTGTAGGTACCATCGGGCACCAGGGACGTGTCCCAGGTTTCCAATCGGCCATCAATGACCTGCACCTCGTGAATCCCCAGAACGGTCCACTGATCGGTAGGGTTAGGTTCCGGTGCATAATGGATCTCGTATTTCCAAAAATTGGGATTGGTGGCCGTGCCTTTGATGACCAGCAGGCCGCGCACTATATCGCGATCGCGAGGAGAAGTAATGACCGCCTCCTGCTGTGGCGGAGCAGCCTCAAGCCTTACGATGCAGAGTCCTGTAAGAAGGGCTGCCAACAAACAGAGGGCTAGAGTATTCCTGATCATCTGGACTCCTTCCAAGTCTTGTTCCACTCTAAGTAAGTTTAGCACAAAAAGGCCCTGGAGACAAGCGAGAGGCGGTTCACTCTATTGCTTACATTCAATTGACCACATTCAGAAACCCTGCTATACTTGGACTTGCTGCTTAGACTCTGCGTGACTATTCACCTATCTGGCAGGGGCCGACCCGAGGATTCATCTGGCCGGGCAGGTGAATAGTTACGACTCTGTTTAGACTCCGTAACCATTGCTGCCCTTCGGTGTTGTAATAACAAAACCATCGAAGGGCCGTAGGAAAGGGCTCTCCTGTGGCGGAAACGGAAAGCGAAGAAACTTTGGTGGAGAGGGCCAAAGAGGATCCGACAGCCTTCGGTGTCTTATACAAAAGGTACGTGAGGAAGATTTATAACTACGCCTATTATCGCATCGGCAACCGTCACGACGCCGAAGATCTCACCGCCAGGACCTTTTACCGGGCTCTAGCCAACATAGATCGCTACCAGAGCAGGGGCTTGCCCTTCTCGGCTTGGCTCTATCGAATTGCCCACAACTTGGTGGCTAACTGGCTCCGTGACCGCAGCCGGCGCAAGGTTATCTCCCTGGATGGGGTGGCCCTGACTAGCCAGCGTGACGGAAGTGCCCCTGAGTATCAGACCGAGGCCAACGAGGAACGAGAGGCCCTCCTCGAAGCCATCAAGTGGCTCCCTTCCGATCGCCAACAACTGCTCATCCTCAAGCTCATGGAAGGGATGTCCAACGTTGAGATCGGCCAAGTCATGGGCCGTAGCGAGGGAGCTATCAAGTCCCTGTACTACCGGACCCTGATCGCCCTGAGAGAAGACCTGGAGAAGAGGGGATTTTGAGAAGGAGAAACCAGTGAGAGGGATAAGAATAGTCGTTGATAGCTGTTGTGACCTGCCTAAGGCCCTTTTGGAGAAGTTTGATATCAAAATGGTGCCGGCCAACATCAACATCGGGAAGCGCTCGTACGAGGACGGGGTTGAAATGACACGAGAAGACCTCTACCGCAAGATGATGGAGGAGGGGGTCATTCCCACCACCTCGACGCCGGCGCCGGGGAAATTCCTCGAGGCCTACCGAGAGTTGGCGGAGAGGGCCAGAATGATCCTCTCGATCCATATCACCTCTAAACTCAGCGCCGTCTACGAAACGGCCGTATTGGCTCGCTCGATGGTGCCTGAGATTGATGTCAGGGTGATTGACTCGCTGTCTGCCTCCATGGGTACAGGATTTCTGGCCCTGGCTGCGGCCAGGGCCAGCGAGGCGGGCGGGACAGTGCAGGAGATTTTGGCCATCATCGAGGATATCAAGGCCCGGATGAACGTCTTCGCCACCGTCTCCACCCTCAAGTACCTCCAACTGAGCGGACGGGTAGGGTCGCTGCAGGGGCTCTTCGCCTCGCTGCTCGATGTCAAGCCCATCCTCACCATACGGGATGGCCTGATCGAGGCCGTCGGCAAGGTCAGGAGCCGAGGCAAGTCCCTGGAGCACCTCCTGGAGCTTACTCAGGAGGCGGTGCGCGAGGCCGAGGCGATAAGCGTCGCCGTCGCTCACGCCTACGCTCCCGAGGAGGCGGAGTGGCTGAGGGAGAGGGTCGGAGCCGTCCTCAAGTGCAAAGAGGTCTTCGTGGTCGAGGTCACGCCCGCCCTTGCCGCCCTCGGTGGACCCGGCCTCATCGGCGTGGTCTCATATGCGGAGGAGGAAGGATGAAGGTGTTGCTCGTTCAACCGGAGGACCCCTCGAGCCTGGTGGGCTTCACGAGGCTGGCTCGCGCTGAGCCCTTAGCGTTGGAGATCCTGGCCGCCACCATCCCTGACCATGAGGTCAAGATTCTGGACTTGCGGGTAGACTCCAGCCTGACGGAGACCTTAGAGAGCTTCGCCCCCGACCTGGTAGGGGTGACGGGTTACACCACCAATGTGCCCCGTATGCTATCCATCTGTCGGGAGGTCAAGGAGCTAGACCGGACCATTTTCACTGTCGTCGGCGGCCATCATGCCAGCCTCTGCTCCGAGGACTTCGATTGCGAGGACGTAGATGTTATCGTGGTCGGCGAGGGCGAGGCGACCTTTCCCGAGTTGATTGAAGCAGTGGCGGAGGGCTCTGATTACCACCGTGTGGCGGGGATCATCTATCGCCAGGATGGTAGACAGGTACGCACTCCGACTAGGGATCCTATAGTCCTCGACGATTCTCCCCTTCCCGCCCGACACCTCGTGGACGACTATCGAGAGGAATACCACTTCCAGTTCTGGACGTCGCCGTATCCCGTAGAGACAGCTAGAGGTTGTCCCTACCGCTGCAAGTTCTGCTCGGTGTGGGCCTTTCACCGTGGCAAGTGTCGGGTCAAGTCGCCGGGGCGGGTACTGGAAGAACTGGAAGGCCGACTAGGTGATGTGGTTGCCTTCGTTGATGACAACTTCCTGCAGAGCCTGTCGCGAGCGGAAAGGATCTACGAACTGATCAAGGCTACGCGCATCAAGACGAGGTTCTGGATGCAGGCCCGGAGCGACAGCATCGTCAGGCGCCCCGACCTCATCGAGAAGTGGGCGAAGATCGGCCTCTCGACCGTGCTGGTGGGCTTTGAGAAGTTTCGAGAAGAGGAGTTGACCGACCTTAACAAGAGAAGCACCGTCCACACCAACGAGGAGGCAGCGCGCATCATGAACCAGAACGGTGTGGACATCTGGGGTGCCTTCATTGTCGACCCACAGTGGACAAAGCCCGACTTCGACGCCCTGATTGATTACGTGCGAAGACTCAAGATAAGCTTTCCCCAATTCACTGTCCTAACCCCACTGCCCGGAACGGAGTTCTTCAGGGAGAAGATTAACGAGCTGACCACTCGAAACTATGAGTTATTTGACTTCCTGCACAGCGTTCTGCCAACGAGGCTTCCCACAAGGGAATTCTACGAGAACATGGCGCAACTTTACGCCAGCACGACGATGAGCCTTTCGGAGCTCAAGGGCCGGGTGAGGGCGGGGCGCATCCAGGTCTCTGCGTTGAAGCGGGTTAAGAACCTGCTCGTTGACCTAACCAACCCGCAGGCCTACCTCAGCGGTGTCAAACCGTAAGGGCTTATTATGTCCAAGGGAAAAGGGGGGAAAGATGATCAAAATCGTCACTGACAGCACTGCCGATGTCCCTAAAGAGTTACTGGAAAGGTACGACATCCGGGTGGTGCCCATCAATATTCAGTTCGGCATGGAGACCTACCAAGAAGGCATTGACATCGACCGTCCCACCTTCTTTAGGAAGCTCGAGGAGGTCATGCCCACGTCGTCACAGCCCGCGCCAGGGCAGCTTGTCGAGGTGTATGGGGAGTTGGCAGAGGATGGCCATTCTATCATCTCCATCCACGTCACATCCAAGCACAGCGGCACCTATCAGTCGGCGCTGCTGGCCAAGTCTATGCTGCCCGAGGCTGAAATAGAGGTCTTCGACACGCTGTCCATTTCGATAGGTACAGGCTACCAGGTGCTCGCTGCCGCCAGGGCCGCCGAGGAGGGCAAGAGCATGGGGGAAATCATCCAGATCTTGGAAGGGATACGCTCGAGGATGTACCTTCATCTCACCCCAGCCACCTTGAAGTACCTTCAGAAGAGCGGGCGGGTGGGCAGCCTGGCCGGAGCGCTCGGCTCGTTGCTCAACGTCAAGCCCGTCATCAAGGTGGAGGACGGCACGCTCGAGGCTTTCCAGAATGTGCGGACTAGAAGCAAGGCTATAGATCGCCTGGTGGAGCTGACCGAGGAGGCAGTGGGCACGACCGAGCCCGTTAAGCTTGGCATCCCCCACGCTCAAGTTCCTGCCGAGGCAGAAAAACTGAGGGAGCGCCTGGAGAGGACCTTCAACTGCGACGAGATGCACGTCGTGGACCTTGCCTGCTCGCTGACCGTGCACGGCGGGCCAGGTATCATCGGCATCATCTCCTATAAAGTCTGAAGCCGCGCCTGTGTGTCAAACTTAGGATCTTACTAGTCAGATTCTTACACAAACGGCAAGAGATTAACCACAAAGACACAAAGGCACAAAGAAAGAATTGAAAAACTTAGTGTCTTGGTGGTTTTTATGAGATTTGAACCTTGGTTGGTTCCGGCTTGTCCGGGTTAGGACGCAAATGATTAGACAACGATGTCACAGGTTGAGAGAAAGGTCTCGAGCTCAAGGGAGAAAGCCATGGAAGACAAAGTGTTAGCTGAGATACTGGCAGCTCATGCCAATCAATTGAGGGAAAACAAGAGGAAGGGAAGCGATTATCTTGCTATGTTTCCCAACTACCAGGAGAAGCTCAAGCCCCTGCTGGAAACGGCGGAGAAAATCAAGGAGGTGCTGGAGCCGGTGGAGCCTGCGCCAGCATTCTGCCAGAGCTTACACGAGGATTTGCTTGCCGCTGGTGGCCGGAAGCTAGCCAAAGTAGTACCTCAACTGGCTAGAAGCCACAGAAAGCAGATTCTCATCGGCGCGGCGCTGGGCTCGGCTGTTTCCGTGGCTGGGGCGATCGCCTACTTTATCCGCTCCCGCGCGACTGCCAAAGCCCAATCAGCTTCGCCTGCATACCGTTAACCTCGCTTTCTGGCCCGCGACATGCACAGGGAGGTGATAGATGAGATATGCCGGAATCACCGGTTGGGGCAAGTATGTCCCCGAGAGGGTTTTGACCAACCAAGATCTGGAGAAGATGGTCGAGACCAGTGATGAGTGGATCCTTGCCCGCCGAGCCAGGGCGGGCATTTTCCCTCTTAGGCCAAATTGAGTATAATAGTGGAGTTGGAGGTGCTGTCGAATGGAGATCACTTGGTATGGGCAATCTTGCTTCAGGCTCCGCGACAGGCTAGCCACGGTGACAACCGATCCCTATGACAAGAGTATCGGCTACATCCTGCCGAGGATGCGGGCTGACATCGTGACCGTCAGCCACGGTCACCCCGATCACAACTACGTGCGAGGGGTCAAGGGCGAGCCCAAGATTATAGACGGTCCCGGCGAATACGAGGTCCGCGGCGTCTTTATCACGGGCATCCCTACTTTTCACGACCGGAAAAAGGGGGTGAGCCGGGGACGCAACACCGTCTTCCTCTTCGACTTCGAGGGGTTGACGGTTTGTCACTTGGGCGATCTAGGCCACGTGCCGACTCGATCTCAGGTCGAGGCTTTGAGCGATATAGACGTCTTACTCATCCCCGTTGGCTCGGTTTCCACCATCAACGCTGCCCAAGCGGCTGAGGTCATCAGCCTGCTGGAACCTCGATTGGTCATCCCTATGCACTACAAGACCAGAGTGCTAAAGGTCAAGCTGGATCCTGTGAGTAAGTTCCTTAAGGAGATGGGGCTCAGCAATTTGGCCACCCAGGAGAGGCTGAAAGTGACTAAGAGTACCCTTCCCGAGGAAACGCAAGTCTTGCTTTTGGATTACAAACAGTAGGCCAATGGCCCAGAGGGCGGAGGAACGATCATGAGAAACTCTTGGATAAGGGTCTTCATTGGACTTTTGATTCTAAGTGCGATTTTTCCCCTTGTCGGCTGCGGGGGTGGTACGCCTACGCCGGGGGATCCCTCGGCGCACCTGGATGCAGGGCATGCCCACTTGCAAGCAGGCGATTTTGATAAGGCTATCGCCGAGTTCGAAGCAGCTATCCAGGTCGACCCGACCCTGACCGAAGCTCACTTTCGGCTGGGCAGCGCGTATGCGGAACGAGGCCAGTTGGACAAGGCCGCCGAAGAGTTCAAAGCGGTCCTGGGCTTGGACCCCAATGACGCCGACGCCCACTCCAACCTGGGAGTAGTCTATTATCAAAAGGGACTACTGACCGAAGCGGTGAGCGAGTTCCAGGCGGGTTTGGATATCAACCCGAAGGACGCCGAGGTGCATTATCTCCTGGGAGCGGCCTACGTCCAGATGGGGAAGATGGACGAAGCGGTGAGGAAATTCCAGACAGCTCTGGAATGCGATCCCGACTTCCCCGAGGCCTATTTCGGCTTAGGGACAGTCCATAAAATCCAAGGTAACAAAGAGGAGGCCATCAAAGCCTTCGAGCGTTTTCTGGAGTTGGGCCCCGGCCAGGACCCGGGGGCCCAGTTTGAAGCCGAACAACTGCTCAAGGAACTTCGAGGGCAATGAACAGGGAGCTTGAATGTATCGAAAAACTGTCCTCGGCAACGGCTTACGGATCTTGACTTCGGCAATGCCCCACACTCGCTCAGTGAGCATCGGCTTCTTCGTCGGCGTGGGCTCACGTTACGAATTGGATGAACAGGGCGGTGTCTCTCACTTCATAGAGCATATGCTCTTCAAAGGCACGGCGAAGCGCCCTACGGCCAGGGAGATCGCCGTGGCCATTGAAGGGATCGGAGGGGTCTTCAATGCATCCACCGGCCGCGAAGCAAGCCTCTATTGGGCCAAAGTCGCCCAGCCCCATTTGGATATCGCTATAGATGTGTTGGTGGACATGCTCCGCCGTGCTAAGTTTGAGCCAGAGGAGATCAATAGGGAGCGCCGCGTAATCATCGAAGAGATCAACCTGACCCTGGACATGCCCGATAGTCTGGTTCATCTCCTCATCAACGAGTTGGTCTGGCCAAATCACCCCCTGGGGCGTGACGTCGCTGGTACCAAAGAGAGCCTTGGCACCCTGGATCGAGAGGGCTTACTGACTTACCTAAAGTGTCACTACCAGCCGAGCAACACCGTGGTCAGCGTGGCTGGCAACGTCGAGCACGAGGCGGTGGTGGGGAAAATAGGTGCCTTTTTGGGCGACTGGGCCATGGGCGAGGCCGCTTCCTATCGGCCGGCCGAGGACAATCAGGCCGAGCCACGTCTGCGAATTCACTACAGAGAGACGGAGCAGGCCCAGCTCTGCCTTAGTGTGCCTGGGATTCCCCGGGACCATCCAGATCGTTTCAAGCTGCGTCTGTTAAATACCGTATTAGGGGAGGGGATGAGCTCTCGCCTTTTCACTGAGATCAGGGAAAAACGTGGCTTAGCCTACAGTATCAACTCCTACGTTAGCCCGATGCACGATACTGGAGCGGTGGGGGTTTACGCTGGCGTTGACCCAAGGCGGATCGAAGACGCGATCAAGGCTATTTTGGCGGAATGGGACAGGCTGAGGCAGGAAAGTGTGCCGGCCGATGAACTGGCCAAAGCCAAGGAGTTCGTCAAGGGACGGCTGTTGCTTCAGATGGAGGACAGTTTCAGCGTAGCTGCCTGGTTTGGCCGTCAGGAGGTGCTTTCGCCCGAGGTTCTGACAGTGAACGAAGTGATAGAGGCTATAGATGCCGTAACTGTCACCGACATTCAGCGGGTGGCTCAGGGCCTCTTCCTGGGAGAGAGGCTTAACCTGGCTGTGGTAGGGCCCTTTGAAGCTGGGAAGGGGTTCAGGGAGTTGCTCGAGTTATGATGAAACTGTTGATGAGTTGGGACATCAAGCCTGGCGTAGAGGCGGCCTATTTCGAGTTTATTGTTAATGAATTTGCGCCCAGTCTGCTTAGGTTGGGCCTTCAGCCGACGGAGGCGTGGTACACAGTTTACGGCGCCGGCCCCCAGATCCTTACCGGAGGGGTAGCCGAGGACTTGGAAACGATCACCAGAATCCTAGATAGCGATGAGTGGCACGATGTGCAAAGTGAGCTCTTTACTTACATCACCAACTTCGAATACAAAGTAGTGCCCGATACCGGCCGGTTTCAACTATGATCAGTGGGAAGACTCCGCTCCTGGGTGGCGTCCCTGCATCCAGACGGGGTGAGCCTCATCAGGCGCTGACGATCGGAGCCTATTGCATTCTTACCACCACCAAGGCGTCGCTCCAGAGCTTCTCCAGTTGATAATAGCCGCGCACAGCGGGGGCAAAAACATGAACGATAACACCGCCGTAATCCACAAGCACCCACCCTGAGGGTGGGTGCCCCTCGATGTGCAAAGGCCTGGCTCTCTCTTCCTTTGTCTTCTCGGTGACCTCATCTACAATGGCTTTGATCTGACGCTCGCTATCCCCGCTGCAGATGACGAAGTAATCGGCCAGCAGAGAAATGGAACGTATGTCCAATAACACAATGTCGGAACCCTTTTTGTCGGCGATGGCGTTAACTATCTTCCTGGCCAGCTCTATGGATTGCAGCTTGTTTCCTCCTCTTTGGTCAGGTGGTCTTTGGTCAGATGGTCACCGGTCACCGATCACTGACTACTCTTCATCTCCTCCTCCCAGATTCGGACCATTTCTTTGCGCATTTTGGCCCAGTGGGTGCCCCGCCAATAGATCCGGTCGCACTCAGGACAGAGGCTGAAGTGCTCCTTGGTTTGGAATACGTAGGGCGGAACACGTCCTTCCACCGATGGTTTCTCGACCTCTTGAAGGGGCGTGTTGCAAACTGGGCAGCGGGAGAAGGGCCGTTCAGTCTCCAAATGCAGTTCGGAGATGACTTGTTGGATCTGCTCTTCCAGCTCATCGCTCTCAACTAGGAGGCAGCTCAGCCCCCGCCGGCGCGTTAACTCTCCATCGCGGGTTAACAGGATGCGCCCTTGAGCACGAGCCAAGCGTACCAACTCCTTGTCATCTAAGTCAGGAAAGTAGGCCGTATCGTAGCCCAGGAGGCGTAACCACTTGGCCAAGCGCCCCAGCATCCCATCGAGCAGCAGCTTCATGGTTCTTCTTTGGTCAGGTGGTCCTTGGTCAGGTGGTCTGACTATTTGACCATCCGACCATCTGACTATCCAACGAAATACGTTCTTCTCTCTCCCTCATCTTCCGAGCGGCAGCTTCCTGTTGGTGGTCGTAGCCCAAAAGGTGCAAGATGCCATGGATGACCAACAGCCTTAATTCCTCCACAATGGCATAGTCCCACTCCTCGGCCTGAGCCAGGGCCCGCTCGCAGGAAATCACAACGTCACCCAGGTAGGGAGGGCTTTCTGGAGCGATCACAAAGTGCTCCTCAGCCCTGGCGCCAAAGGCGAGGACGTCAGTAGGGGCATCCACACCACGAAACTGGCGATTCAGTTCGCGAATGGCCTCATCATCGGTTATGATCAGGCTTAGCTCTGTTTCCCCTTCCACTCCTTCCTGGCTCAGAGCCTCTGCGGCCACGCGACGAAGACTCCCTTCGTCAACCTTGGCTCTGAAACGAGGGGCAACTTGGATGGCTATCCGATAACTAGGAGCTGGAATCTTGTCACTGGCCCCCTCAGGCCCCTTTGTCTCCCTCATTTTCGTCCCTCTCAGCCTCTTCAGGGTACTTGATGCGAGGATGAAATACGCCCTGCAAGATGTTGACGAAAGCATTCCTGATCTCATCCAAATCGCGCAGGGTTAGGTCGCACTCATCTAACTGTCCGGCCAACACCTTGCTACCGATGATCTCGCGCACTAACTCCTCGATTTCTTCGATGGAAGCGGGACGCTCAGCCCGCACCGCAGCCTCGCAGATGTCAGCGAGCATGACGATGGCCGTCTCCTTGGTCTGAGGCTTAGGGCCCGGATAGCGGAAATCTTCCTCGTTTACTTCGTCTCCCTCGCTTTCCCGAGCTTGCTGGTAAAAGTAGGTGGCTAAGCTAGTCCCGTGATGTTGGGGGATGAAATCACGTATCTTTCTGGGCAAGCGATGCCTCTTAGCCAGATCCAGGCCGTCCTTGACGTGGCTGATGACGATCTGGGCACTGGTCCGTGGGTCGAGGCGTTCGTGAACATTCACCCCCTCCACCTGGTTGTCAACGAAGAAATATGGCCGGATGGTCTTGCCTATGTCATGGTAGTAAGCCCCCACTCGGGCGAGCAGTGCATCGGCCCCGATGCGCCCCGCAGCCTCTTCCGCCATGTTGCTGACCAGGATGGTATGGTGGTAGGTCCCCGGCGCTTTAAGCAGGAGCTGGCGCAGGAGGGGATGGGTAGGACGAGCTAACTCCATGAGCTGCAGAGAGGTGGTGATGTTGAACAAAGTGCCCAGCAGATAGAAGCCAGCCAAGGTTAAGCTGGCCGATAGGCCTCCGTTTACAAGGCTGAAGCCGGCCAGAGTCAAAAGCCGCACAGCGCCGTAGTCTTGATTGGGCAAGCGGAAGGCGAGGATCACGGCCAGGTTGGCCAGGGCAACGTAAACTCCTGCCCAGAGGAAGGCATTTAACCTCTCGACCCTGACCAGGCTGAGAGATGCAATCAGACCCCCTACCAGGGCGTAGACTGCCAGTTCCAGGGAGCCACCGGCCATGAAGCCTACGACCATACTGAACAGGACTGTCACCGTGATAGCCAACTGAGGGCCCAGGAGTACTGTCAACAACATTGACAAAGCAGCGGTGGGGAGAAGATATGACAGGATGGCCTGGTCCGACACCATTAGCTTAGCCGCCAGGATGAACAAGACTAGCAAGAGAAGCAACAGGAGCATACTAGGCCATCTGACCCAGTATTCCTGCTGGAAGCGGAAAAGGTAGAGCCCCAAAACGATGGCTATCAGCAGCACGAAGATGACAGTGCCGACTACTCCCTGCCATTCGATCCCAGCCTGGCGCAGTCCTAGTGCACTGAGGGCTTCCACGTCGAGAGGGGTGACGATATCTCCTTCCCGCAGGATGATCTCTCCCTCCGCGATAGTTCGGCTGACGGGCTGCACGCTTTCGCGGGCCAGCCGCTTAGCCTCGTTTGTCTTCTCGGCGTTGTAGAAGCTGTTGGATTTGATGAGATCTCTCGCCAGGTCGCTGACAATCCCGGCCTCGACTTCGGAGAGTTCGAGGCCCACCAAGGTGGAGACCCTTCGCCTGGCCTGATCCAGTTGGCTCCCTCGGATCTCCTCCCTCATGGCTTGATCAACAACGGATATGGTCTCGGCTCGCACTGCTTGCCAATCTTCTTCGGGGAGGCTTAGTATCTGGTCAATGACCGCTGCCGAGAGACTGAGGTCGGGGATACCCTCGATCCACTGCCTTTGCTGCTCTGGCCTGGCATAGGAATCTTGGCGCACCGAGTCTACGTAATCCAGGATCTGGCGGACCTTGGTCACCTGTTGGCGAGCCACCCGGGCATCAGGGGGATCATATATGTCTCTCACTGCTGCCTCAGCTCTGGCTCTGGCCTCCTCGGTCAAGATCTGGCTTACGTAAGTGATCTCGTGGGGCGCGCGGATATCCGAGTCGCTGACATCACCCTCGTCCAAGATAACTCGATCCATAGGCAGAAACTGAAAGACCAGGATGCCGCTTACTACCAGGACGAAGAGCAAACCGGAGAGGATGGCTCGTAGCGCTATCCACCCAGTGACACCTTGTTTGCCAGTCATTGACCCCCGCTGGTCAACGTTGTTCGTGACAACTGCTGACACTCACCAACCCCTCTTTCAGGAAGCTAATACCTTCCATAGCGCAAAGGGAGCACCTGAGGCGCTCCCCCTTTGCTAACATAGGCTTTAAGGCGAATCCATTGGATTAGCGAAGGACCACACAAAGACATCCCTTCAAGATGGATGAGAGGAACTCTCATGTCTTGCCAATCAAGAGCTCCTTCACCACCTGGCTGACGAGCTGACCATCGGCCCTGCCCTTCATCAGAGGCATCAGCCGACGCATAACTTCGCCCATCTGAGCCAGGCCAGTGGCCCCGACCTCTTCGATAGTTTGGCGGGCCTTACTTTCGATCTTCTCCCGGCTCAGTTGCTCCGGCAGATAGGTGAGGACGACCTGCAGCTCTGCTTTCTCCCGATCTACTAGATCTTGCCGGCCGCCCCTCTTGAACTCAGCAATGGACTCACGGCGCTGCCTGGCCTCCTTGGCGATGACCGCCAGCAGCTCCCCTTCATCCAGCTCACGCCTCTTCTCGATCTCAACATTTTTGATAGCAGCCATAGCCAAGCGGATCGTGGACCTGCGCCGTTCATCCCCTTGCCGCATCGCTTGTTTCAGGTCTTCTATCAGCTTGTCTTTCAGACTCATGCTGTGCTCGCCCGAAAACCCTAAAATCTCTCTCGTTGGCTCTTACGAGTTTGCCGCCGGCTCTTGCGCAATTTAGTTGCTTTTTTTCTCTTCCTGATCACGCTGGGCTTCTCGAAGAAACGGCGACGGCGAACTTCGGACAACACTCGATCAGTTTGGACCTTCTTTTTGAAGCGTTTCAAAGCACGCTCGAAGGACTCGCCTTCCCGGATCACTATCCGCGACACATGTTTCCCCCCCTTCTTGTAATCAATTTCGAAATCACTACCAACATTATAGCCCTAGCAGGCTCTAATGTCAAGTTTGGGTCTGTCGCACTGGATCTCCGGCTCCAGTTTTCAGTGATGGTTGCGCACATGCGCCTCGACCTCTGGGACGAGTGCTGCCAGCGTGCGCCGTTTTGGCCTCTTTCCTGATCTCCAGCTTCCCGCAGCCCTGGCACACTATGGAAAGCGCGGCTACTTGTAGGCCACCAGGCCGAATGACTTGCGACGACGCACGACCCGCGAGAAACCGGCTTCCCGCAATCGTCGGGCTGCACCTCTGGCAACGGTGTGGCCCGATTTGCTGTACAAATCGCCGATGTAGTGAAACATACGACCACGGGGACGCAGCACCCGGAAAAGTTGGCGGTAAAACTCGCCGGAGTAAAGCTCGCCCGCAAGGCTGAACGCCGGGGGATCGTGGATGATGCGCGCAAACGTCTCGTCCTCGAATTTGTGCACCTCTTCAAAGCTGTCGCCGATGAGTTGCGTGATCCTGGGATTCTCAAAGAGCGACTGCGACCAGGGGTTGAGCCGTGCCACCTCCAAAGCGGCAGGATCCAGCTCAATCGTGACGACGTGTTTGGCCGTCTTGGCCGCCTCTGTGGCCGTGTATCCCAATCCGGTGGCCGTGTCCAGGACGCGTCCCACCACCGGGGCGATGGTTTTGACCTTTTGCAGGGTATCGCGGTGCGGGTCAATCCCCTTGATGCGGTGCATCGGAATCCCGGAGATCAGCATCGTTGGGGCTGCTGCGGTGGGCATCAGGCTGTAGAGCCGGTTCGTCGCTTCGGAGAAGACCCTGATCTTGTGGGACTTGTTGTCTTTGATCACGAAACAACTGCGCGGGGTCTCTCTGATCGCCTCCACGTCTTCCCAGGCCAACGACTGGCCATTGAGGAAGCGAACGCCTGGCGGTTCTATGGCGACCTCGGCCGTCGTCAGCTCCAAATCCAGCGATACCGCCACTGCCTCCCAGCCCGCTTTGCGGGCTTGCAGTATGCTTTCGGCCTGAATGTAAGAGAGAACAATGTGTTGCATTGCCACTAAGTCACCCACTCCCGCAGCCGCGTCCACGCCGCTTCCTCCAGGTAGGCCAATTGCATCATCGGGGCCGTTGTCTCTGCGAGTACGGCGACCGGATCTTCGGCCTCCCATCCCCGCTTGAAGATCACGGCCACCTCCTGCCACCTGTCGCCGATGTGCTGGAACTCGTCGGCGCTCTCGTTCAACCGCACGTCGCCCATGATCTCGGCGGCCTCGCGCAGGAAGCGGCTGAACATGTAGCGAAAGATGCCGCCGCCGCTGCCGCCCGACGCATCAATGAAGATAAACATGTTGAATAGCGTGAAGCGCAGTTCGTCCTCATCCATCTGGCTGGGCCACTTAAGCGCGCGCTCGGCTGCCTTGCGGATGCCCTTGACGCCGATGTTGCTGATGGGTGGCTCCAGCATTCCTTTCGTCTGTTCTGCGATGGCCTGACGCACCTGGTCGGCGGTCGGCTGCCGCTTGTTGCTGAAATCGAAGGTGTACCACTTGTGTTTGGGCGGGAAGGGCTTGTAGGTGGAGCCGCGCGCCTTATCCAGGTCCTCCATTGAGACCGGGTACACCCCATCGCGGTCGGCGATGAGCACCTGGTGTGTCTCCGCGTCGTATCCACAGACCACTACGACGTGCCCGCCGAAGTGATACTCGCTGTCGCCGAAGTCGAAATAGGGCAGGAAACCCATGTCGCACTGGATCATCACCGGCTGGCCCGCGTCGAGCATCTCCAGGAGCGTCCGCTCCGCCCTGCGCGCGCTGGAGGTGGTGTACGACTCGACCATCACACCGGTGCGCCTCCCTGTGGTCTTCTCCAACCCCTCTTCGCCTGGCCGCTCAAAGTTGGCTCGCCCCCCCAAAAGAGGTGGAGCGCCCTTCATGTGCCAGTAGATCATGCCGACTCCACTCCCTATCCCCAGCAGCATCTCCTCGCTGACATCGTGGTCGTTGTAGACGTAGACGTGGCGCATCGAGCCGGTGACGCAGTGGTGGGTAGTCAGCGACTTGAATCCGGCCAATGGTTTAAGCGTCATTTCTGTCTCCTCCCTCTATTTCGTGCCCTTGATCGCACTTTCGATGCTCCTTTTATCTCCTCCAACAGCGACGAGATAACTTCGGCGATGCTGCTCCCGATGTAGGGCAATGCCGTAAGGCCGCTCAGTCCCTCGCGGCCGTAGATATCGGCCAGGCTCTCGTCCAGTTCGTCTACCGTCCAGGCGGCCTTGCGATAGGCCCAAATGCGGTGCCCCGCCCCTCCTTCCAGCTCCATCTCGTAGGCCCGCAGGAGCAGGCTTTCGGCGATCCTCCTGTTGACGAGGAGCTCCTCGCCAGGGAGTATGGGGCGGGACATGCGGTCTGGCACGCCGTGGCGGCGGCAGATCTCCCTTGCCAGCCGGCCCACCTGAAGGGCGTATTCGCCCCGTGGGTAATAACCCACGCCGTACAACTCCTCGTATCGGGGGAGAAGGTGGGGATAGTAACGCTCTAGTGCCTTGAGGAACCTCGCCTTCTGCGGGCCCTCCTTCAGGGTCAGCCCTCCATGGAGGACGAACTGGGCTCCCGCGTCTTTGGCCCGCCCCACCACCTCCTCGAGCTGGGCCTCGTCGTCGGAGATGCCGGGAAGATGGGGGCACAGCATCACCCCGGTGGTGAGCCCAGCCTTAGCCACCTGCTCCAGGGCGGTCAAACGTCGCTCAGGCGAAGGGGCGTAGGGCTCGAAGCGGCCAGCCACCACCGGGTCGAAGGTGGTGATGGTGAAGAGCACCCCCGCCCAGGCCACGCCGTTGATCTCCTGAAGAACGTCCAGGTCGCGCAGCACAAGGTCCGATTTGGTAAGAACCTCGACGGGGAACCTGTGTCGAGCCAGCGTCTCCAGGATGCGACGGGTGATGCGGCGCTCCGTCTCTATCGGCTGGTAGGCATCGCAGACGCCGCCCGTGCTTACGATGCTGCGCTTTAGCCTGGGGAGCTGCCTCTCCAGGGCATCAACCGCGTTTTCCTTGCAGTAGACGACCTGCTCAAAGGTCGCCGACAGCCCATACTGGTTGGCGCGAGCGTCGCAGTAAACGCAGAGATGGGCGCAGCCGCGATAGGGGTTGAGGGTATAGCTCACCCAGAGCCAATCGTCCACGTGCTTGAGTTTGTTGACCATCGACCTGGCCCGATAGGGGCGGTACTCGATCTTCACGGGGAGAGGATCCCCTCTTTCCTGGCCTCGTCCAGGTAGGTCGTGGCCTTTCGCAGGAGCAGCTTGCGCGGATGCTTGGTCGTCAATTGGCGGCGAAGGAAGGCAACGAGCAGTTCGGGATAATATCGCCCGATGGTCTTGAGCCCCCAGCCGAGGCCCTTCAGGGCCGAGGTGTCCCGCTCCTCTATCAGCGGAGCCAGGAGCGCCAGCAGCCGCTCGATGCGGGCGGGGTCGTCCCGCACCCGCTTGGCGAAGAAGTGCACCGCCACGCCCACGCTGCGGCGCACCCATGGGTTCTCATCTCCGGCGAGGCCCTCTACGAGCCCTACCGCCTCGTCGAACTGGGCGAGCAAGCCATGGCCCAGAGGCCTTTCGCTGATGATGTGCACCACGTACCAGGCGTTCCCCCACATGATGTACTCCCGCGCTCTGGCGAAGGAGAGCCTCAGGTCAACGTCGTTGATGGCGATGAGCCCCTGGCCCGGCGACGACGTACCTACCCCTTGCCCTCGTCTCCACCAGGCGGTCCAAGAAGGCGAGGAGCTTCTGTGGCTCCTCCTTCGCTCTTTCCCCCAGGATTTGCCCCACCAGGTCGAGGATGGGGAAGGGGACTTTGGTGGTGAGAAGAGGATTGAGAGCCTCCAGCGCTGTCTCCTCCTCGCCGACGGCCAGCAACCCCAGGCACTTCTGAGCTAATCCTCTGGCCTCTTGCCTTCTCATCCCATCAACTCCGAAGCTTCACTATGAGGTCGTAGAGGGCTTGCAAATCCTCCTCGGAGTAGAAGTGGATGACTAGTCTGCCTCCGCGCTTGGAGCGGAAGAGCTGTACCTTGGTGCCCAGGGCCTCCCGAAACGAATCCTCCAACGCCTTGGTCTCCGGCGAAGGCGGCTGGCTCGGATGCTTGGGCCTCGGCCCGGCGGCCAGGCGGCGAACCATCTCCTCCGTCTGGCGCACGTTCAGGCCTCGCTTAAGGATTGCTTTCCAAACCTTTCGTTGGCCGTCCGGCTCATCCGAGGCCAGTATGGCCCTGGCGTGGCCCTCGGTGATTTGGCCTTGGGCCAGGCTGCTCTTTATCTCATCGGGCAGGCGAAGCAAACGCACAGAGTTGGCCACCGCTACCCGGCTCTTGCCCACCCTCTCCGCCACCCGCTCCTGGGTCAGGCCGAAGTCGTCCATCAGGTGCCTGTAGGCCGTCGCCTGCTCCAACGGGTTTAAATCGGCCCGCTGGATGTTCTCTACCAGGGCTAACTCCAACATCTCCTGGGGAGTGGCCTCTCTGATGATGACGGGCACCCTGGTAAAACCGGCCAATTTGGCAGCTTCCAAGCGCCTCTCCCCAGCGATGAGTTGATAGCGGAGATCAAAGGCCCCGCGTTGGGCCTCCGCATCCGACATCCCTTCGGCGGCTCGACTGAGCGGTTCGGCTGAGCTCACCGTCGAAGCCTCGCCGAAGTCAGGCTCAGGATACACCTGGCTAACGATGAGGGGCTGGATGAGGCCGTGCTCACGAATCGAAGCGGCCAGCTCCTCAAGTGCTTCCCGAGCAATTCTTTGACGAGGTTGCATGGGGTTGGGCGCTATGGCATCAACGGGCACTTCGGTGGGGCCTGGTTCGCTGACAGGGATGAGGGCGCCCAAACCTTTTCCCAAGCCTCTCTTCTTAGCCATGGTAGTACCTCCGATGGGCCAGAGTGAGGAACTTAAACTTTAAACTCTAAACTTAAAACTTCAAATTGTCGCCCATTATCAATTCCTGGGCCAGGGCTCGATAAGCCAAGCCGCCCTTGCTCTGAGGGTCATAGCTCAGGATGGTCTGCCCATAGCTTGGGGCCTCGCTCAAGCGGACATTGCGTGGGATGAGGGTGTTGAAAACCTTATCGGAAAAATGCGTGCGTACCTCCTCCACCACTTGTTGAGAGATGTTAGTGCGAGTGTCGTACATGGTCATCAGCAGCCCTCTTATTCTCAAGCGAGGGTTCAGAGTGTCCCGCACCAGGTTTATGGTGTGGATGAGCAGGGTCAAGCCCTCCAAAGCCAGGTATTCGCATTGGACGGGGATAATGACGCCGTCTGCGGCTGCGGTGAGAGCGTTGATAGTGAGGAGGCCCGAGCTGGGCGGACAGTCAATCAGGGCATAGTCGTAACGTTCAACCACCGGGACGATAGCTTTGCGCAGGAGATGCTCGCGAGCCAGAAGGCCAACCATCTCCACCTCGGCTCCAGCTAGGGCTGGCGATGAGGGGACCAGGTCCAGGCAGAGGTGATTGGTTAGGAGTATGATTTTGGTAATGGGAATCTCGTTGATGATAGCGTCGTAGATAGAGAGGGGTAGGTTGTTCTTGTCGAAGCCCAGGCTGCTGGTAGCGTTGGCTTGGGGGTCACTGTCAATCACCAGGACCCTCATGCCGCTAAATGCAAGATAGGCACCCAGGTTTATGGCGGTGGTCGTCTTGCCGACACCGCCCTTTTGGTTGGCCAGGGCGTAGACCTTGCTCATAGCACTCGTCCTGTACCCTGTACCTGTCTTGTACAGGACAGGTGCGGGCAAGTACAGGGCATCGAAGCCCTAAAATGAAACCCACCACAAGAGGTGGGCCAACCCTTCGGCAAGCTCAGGACGAGGAGACAGGGATCTCAGGACACCCGCTCACCCTGGGTGGGCTTCGTCGTGAGCTCAGCCGAACGGTCATCTCATCGTTCCCACACCAATCTAACCTGAGCTAGTGGTGAGCCACAGCGTTTTTGATAGGTGACACAGGGCTTCCGTGGGGAACCTGAAATCACCCGTCAAAATCAGTGTGTCGAACCACTAGAGCCTTTGGGCACGATAGTTACCTTGCGCTGATCGCCCTTGCCTATGCTCTTAGTCGTCACGATGGGGTGGTCGCGCAAGGTCAGGTGGATGATGCGGCGCTCATGGGGGGGCATAGGCTCCAGAGCTATTGATTGGCGGCCAAAGGATACTCGCTCGGCCATCCTTTGGGCCAGTTGCCGGAGCGATTTCTCTCGACGAGCCTTGTACTTTTCGACATCAACGACCAGGCTGACCCAACGCTGCACCTCCCGGCTGACGATGAGGCGGGTGATGTACTGCAAAGCCTGCAAGGTCTGGCCGCGCCGCCCGATGAGGACTCCCAAGTCATCACCCGTTACGTCCAAGATGAAGGGCGGCGCATCTTCGTCTTGAGGCATTTCCTCCTCGGGTCTAACAGACACTTGGGCCTTCATCCCAATCTTAGCCAGCAATTCCTGTAAGGTTTCCCTGGCTATCTGCTCCACACCCTCCTCAGGGGGCGGTGCCTTCTCCTCCGGCCCGAAGCTGAGGCGGACCAGAGCATCCTTGGCTCCGATCCCTAACAACCCCCGGCTTCCAGAGCTCAGAACCTCGATCTCTACCTCGTCTTCAGCCTTCCCTAGCTCAGCCAGGCCCTTGGCCATGGCTTCTTCGACAGTGGGGGCGCTGACTTCGATGCTCTCTGCTTCTCTTTCCATTCCCGCTTACTTTCCTTTCTTGCCTCTCTGCGGCAAAAGGCCACCCCCACCGGTGATGAAGTACTGGATGGCTATACCTACCACGTTGGATATGACGAAGTAAACTGCCAGCCCTGAGGCCAGAGACATGGTAATAAAGCCAAACATCAGGGGCATGGTGATTTGCATGCTCTGGGTCATCGAGGCTGCCTGGGAATCGGTGCTGGGCGGGGTGGCCACTTTCTGTTGAATCCAGGTCGTGGCCACCACCAGAATTGGCAGGATATACAAGGGGTCGGGGTAGCCCAGGTCCAGCCACAGGAAACGGCTCCCCAGGGGCACCAGTTGGGAGAGGCTGGGTGAGGCGAATTTGCCCAGGCTCACCATCTGTAAGGGGGTGTTAGCCAGGGCTTTGACAATGGATTGATAGAAAGCAAACATGATAGGTAACTGAAGAAACATGGGCAGGCAACCCATGGCAGGGTTGATGCCTTTCTCCTTATAGAGCTTCATCGTCTCCTGTGTTTGCTTCTCTTTGTCCTTGGCGTATTTCTTGCGGATCTTCTCGATCTCCGGTTGGAGTTCCTGCTGAGCTTTCGCCGAGCGCTGTGCGGGTAGAGTAAAGGGCAAGGTGAGTAGCCGCACCAGCACGGTGAAAACGGCTATGCTGAGAGCGAAGTTATGGGCCAGCACATCGTACAGGAAGAGCAGACTGTTGACCATACCTTGAAGCAGAAGGTTCCACACTTGTGACACGGAAGCCACCTCCTTTTACTGTTCCGTCCGCGGGAAGACCCAGCGCTGGTTGCCGTTACCTGCATTCAGAGCGTAGACTCGGCCGTCTTGGGAACAGGTGTAGACCACCCCATCGGCCAGGGCCGGGGGGGCAAAGATGCTTGTCTGAGCGGTAAACCGCCACCGCTTTTGCCCGGTCGTGGCATCCAGGGCGTAGAGCTGTTTATCCTCTGAGGCCACGTAGAGCAGGGCCTCGGCAAAGGCGGGGCTGGCCAGAACTGCGCCATCGGTAGCGAACTCCCATTTCTTCTGGCCGCTGGCGGCATCCAAAGCATAGACCGCCTTGTCCATGGAGCCAACATAGACGGTATCGCCCACCACCAGAGGCTGGCTCCAGACCCAGGCGCCTGATTGGAACTCCCATTTTTTCTCGCCGCTGGCCGTGTCCAGGGCATAGACTTTGCTGTCGAAGGCGCCGAAGTAGAGCAGATCCCCGGCCAGGGTGGGGGTAGTGGCTATCGCACCGTCTGCCTTGAACTCCCACAGTTTTTGGCCGCTTTCAGCGTCGAGGCAGTACATCTTATGATCCATTGAGCCGACGTATACCTTGTCGTCAGCTACTAGCGGTGTGGCCCAGACCCAGTTGCCGGTGGTGAACTCCCAGCGCCCGACACCCGTGGCCGCCTCCAGGGCGTAGACCTTGGAGTCGGCGGAGGCCACGTAAACCGTATCGCCGGCCACCGCGGGCCCGGCGATGATGGGCTTTTGGGTGGCGAAGGACCATCGCTGGTTGCCCGTGACAGCGTCCAGGGCGTACAGATTATTGTCGTTGGAGCCGACGAAGACCAGGCCTTCCTCCACCCCTGTACTTTGGCCGTCCAGGACAAAGTGCGCTGGGGTGGCGTAGAAGGGTCCCTTCTTCTCTTCACCGGGAAACTCCCACTTTTGATTCCCTGTATCCGCCTCCAGGGCATAGACCTTGGCGCCGGCGGCAACGTACACCATATCCTCGACCACCGTCAGCCCAGGCCAACTGGTGAGTGGTGCTCCACCACGACAGCCTGTTAGCAAGGCGACGATTATAAAGAGCCAAAGGACGACCTTAGGCCCCGTCATGATTCTTCTCAAAGCTCAGACCTCCTATTTCTATGATTGCTATCTGCTTCTTCTGTCACTTCGAGGTTAGCAGGATTTCCAACTTCAACTTTCAACACGGTAAGTCCCATTGTGTCCTCCAAGAAGTTCACACAGCCGCCTCAGCAATCGGGTAAACCACATCGGCTTGCAAAGCCTCGGCAGCAAATGCTAGCGCTGCCTGGATCGCCTCGCGGGTCAGCCGGGGATGGGCGTCAAGAATCTGTTCAACGGGTTCACCAGCAGCCAGCTTCTCTAGAATCAGCTCAATGGTGATACGCGTCCCAGCGATGACCGGTTTGCCCATCATCACTGCCGGGTCTGATACAATCAACCTCTTTTGCATTTCCATACTCCTCATAAGAGAACCCATTGTGCCGCCAAGATGCTGATGGTGGCTTTGCTTCACGGCACGGGATCGTATCCGCCGGGATTGAAAGGGTGGCAGCGGCTGATGCGCTTGATGGCCATCCAGCCACCCTTCAGGAGGCCGTACTTCTCAACGGTTTCGTATGCGTACTGTGAGCAGGAGGGGACGAAACGACAGGTGGGGGGCAAAGCACGGGAGAAGGTGTTTTGATAAAGTTTGATGGTGCTTAGGACGATGGTTTTCAACGCAGGTTCTATCCCATCTCTTCGCCGGCCGTTTTCAGCAAACCAGCCCGTCTCAACAACTGCTCGACGGCCTGGTCTACTTGTCTGAAGTCCGCTTCTCGTATGGGATTGCGAGCGATGAAGACTAAATCCCAACCTTCTTTTATATCCCCTTGGCGGAGCCTCGTCGCCTGCCGCATGAGGCGTTTGGCCCGGTTACGAACCACAGCTTTGCCGACCCAGTGACTGACGGAGAAGCCAAAGCGGCTGTGCTCTAAGTCGTTGGGTAAGGCACATAGGACTAACAAGGGATGGGCCCAGGAACGCCCCTCCCGACGCACGCGCTGAAATTCTTTGTTGCTCCTCAAACGGTATCTTTTCTTCAATCCTCAACTTATGGTTCGCCTGACGTGCTTGTTTATGGCTTAGGCCAATGTCATCGCTTTCCCCAAGGTCCGATCGCTCCATGTCGGCTACTTCCTGTGCTTCTGCACCGCCAATCTCTTTCTCCCCTTAAGTCTACGGGACTTGATGACCCTGCGTCCGCCCTTGGTGCTCATCCGAGCTCGAAAACCGTGAACTCGCTGACGTCGTCTTTTCTTAGGTTGATAGGTACGCTTGGGCATTAGCTTCTCTCCTCAGATGAAAATCGTGATTTCATCGCCTATTATACTCTTTTGACGCCCTATGTCAAATCCAAGGCCTTACTCGGCACATCTAAGGTCCCGCCAGCCGCCCAGATGTTGTAAAGCATGTGGGCCATGCCCAGCAAGGCCATGGCCCATAGCGCCACTTTGATTCTCTGGCGGGACTTACTTTGGTTCGGCTCCTTGGTCGAGTCCGAGGCCAAGAGGAATGATCATTTCAACCTCGATAGCTCTACCTTTTTCAGGCGGGGGTTATGGGTGATGCCTGGGATGCGGCCCCGCTTGGCCAGGGGCTTTCCAGCCACCACTTTTAAGTCGCCGGTGAAGTCGATCGGCTTGGCGCCGCTGATATAGCTTCCAACCCCATAGCCATCTACGGGGGCTCCCTCGGCGATGAACTGGCGAATCCGCTCCGGCGTGATGCCTCCGCTGACGAAGATCTTCACATTTGGAAAGCCAGCTTGGTCGAGGCGAGCCCGCACCTCCTTGACCAGATCGGGGGTGACGCGACCTCGCTCGGGTGGGGTGTCCAGACGCACTCCCCAGAGCCGATCACCCATGGCCTCAGCTACCCGCAGGCTCTCCTCTGCCTCGTCCTTGAAAGTGTCCACCAGGGCGATGCGGGGGAACTCCGGCGGCATATGCTTGTCGAAGGCCTCAGTGGCCTTCACCGTATCGCCGAAGATGAGGATCATGGCGTGGGGGATGGTCCCTGCCGGAGCTTTGCCCGCCAGCTTGGCTCCGGCGGTGGTGGCGCCAGTTGCGCAACCTCCCACAATGGCCGCGTATTCCATCCTGGCCGAAACATCGGGGTGGACATGGCGAGCTCCGAAACTGATAATAGGGATGCCTTCGGCTGCCTCGACACATTCTCGTGCCGCTGTGGCCCAGCCGCTTTCGTGAGCCAAAATGCCCAAAATGGTTGTCTCGTAGAGGCCGAAGGAGCTGTAGGGGGCAGTGATGCGCAGGACGATCTCACCCCCGCTCATGGGCTTGCCCTCGTCAAGGGTCCAGACCTCGGCGTCCTCAGGCAGGACGGCGGCCAGGAGCCCCAGAACCTCTTTGATGCCGCAGAAAACACCATCCCTGCTGGGGAAGATCTCAATAGTTGCCACAGGGTCCAGCCCCTCCTTTTTCAGGATGGTCTGAGTGCGGGCGAAGTAGACGTCGGCCTGGTCTTCAGAGACGGCGAGATGGGTCGAATGAGCAGTCTTCTGGGTCATTGGCGCGTTTCTCCTCTCAAAGCCTTATGCCAGGCCAGCTCTCGATGGGATCGGTTGAAAGGACAACATGCATTCCCGCCTCAGCGAATCTCTGGAAAGCTGCATTCGCTTCATCCGTGTAGTCCATAACTCCGGGTACAACTATTGGAGAGGTGCAATCTTCCAACAGATATACTTTCTCAGCCAGCTTCCTGTCTCGAACGTAAATATCTTCTAGCAGATCGTCAATTGTCCACGCAACACAGTGACTCTTAGCTTGTCCAGCGATGATAACCGCGTCGAACTGCAAGAGCTTCTCGATAAACTTGACATTTTTCTGGGCAATCGGCTCTCCGTCCGGGCCCTCCAACACCTCTGGGCCAAGGACCGAGTAATGCTCGGTAAGCGGATTGTCTCCTTTGACTTGAAAATTCGGTTGGCTATAGCGTGCTATGCTGTGGAAGAAGATAGCTTCCTCCACGGCCGGGACAAGCGCATGACCAATGCTTCCCAGCATAACATGATACGGCCATATGGTCAGGTCATATTTACCGCCCTCTTTTAACGTCTTTGTGTAGTTTAGAAGGTGGCGCTGAGCGTAATCGTCGTCAATCCCGAAACTATGGCAAAGCACAGAGTTGAACTTCCACCGACCTTTCTCTACATCCTCTTCCGAAATGAGGGTGAAAGGTGCTGGATGTTCGCCTTTGTCGTTGACCCAAAATACGGAATGGAAAATCTGCATCGCCTGGTGCGTGTCCATCGTCGGATAAATCTGAGTAATCGCATCCAGGTTTCGGTAGATGAATTCACACAGCCTTCGATTGTCGTCAACCGCTCCTGTTCCGGAAGGTCCACCGACGAACAATTCAAAGCCAGGAATACAAAACGTATTCTGCACGTCTACTGGCACTAGGCAGATTTTGAATCTGTCACTAGCCGCAGGCTGTATGTTATGTTGCTTTGCCCACTTCTCGGCTTCCTCAGCCCGTTCCTGATAAGGGACTTTCCAAACCTCACCAACTTTATCCGGGTCGAAGTGAGGTGGAATAGGAAGTTCACGGTGTGTCATGTTTATCTCCTCCTTCTGGCTACTCGCTAACTCGCTCGATCTTAGCCCCTAGGGCTCGGAGCTTCTCCTCGATGCGCTCGTAACCCCGGTCTATCTGGCCGATGTTGCGAATTACGCTTCGCCCCTCGGCGCAGAGGGTGGCGATGAGCAGGGCCATGCCGGCCCGGATGTCTGGGCTCTCTAACTGCCCACCGTGCAGCTTAGACGGGCCCACCACCACTGCCCGGTAGGGATCGCAGAGGATGATGCGCGCACCCATGGAGATCAGCTTGTCCACGAAGTACAGCCGGCCCTCGTACATCTTCTCGTGGATGAGGATGGTGCCCTCGGCCTGAGTGGCTGCCACCACAGCAATGCTCATCATGTCCGTGGGGAAAGCTGGCCAGATGCCGTCGTCTATCTTGGGAACAGCCCCGTGAGCATCAGGGACGACCTTTAATTCTTGCTCGGCGGGCACGAAGACATCCTCCTCTCGGATCTCTACTCTAACCCCCAAACGTTCCAACATAAGCCTAATCATGCGCAGGTGCTCGGGCACGGCTTTTTTGATAAGCAGTTCACCGTGCGTTACCGCCGCCAGTCCGATGAAGCTGCCCACCTCTAGATAGTCAGAGGCAATCCGGCAAGTGCCGCCCCCGAGCTTTTTTGCGCCCTGGATGGTCAAAGTGTTGGTACCGATGCCGGAGATTTGTGCGCCGACGCTGTTCAGAAAGCGGGCCAAGTCCTGGACGTGAGGCTCACAGGCTGCGTTGCGGACGATAGTGGTGCCCTCGGCGAGGCAGGCAGCCATGACGGTGTTCTCCGTGCCGGTCACGCTGGCTTCATCGAGAAGTATGTCCTGGCCACGCAGTTTGTCAACCTTCATCTTGTATCCAACGTCCACCTCGATCTCAGCCCCTAACGCTCGCAAGGCGGCCAGGTGAGTGTCCACCCCACGGCGGCCAATGACATCCCCACCAGGCAGGGGAAGGTAAATGTTGCCGCAGCGGGCTAGCAAGGGCCCCGCAAAAAGGATGGAGGCTCTGATCTCCCGACAGAGGTTGGAATCCAGGCGCGTGGTGGCCAAATCCTTGGCTTGAACGGTCACTTCGTGATCCCCGCTCCATTTGATGTCCACACCGATATCAGCCATGATGGCTAACATGGTCTCTACATCTTTGATCCGGGGCACGTTCTTTAGCACAACCTTTTGATCGGTCAAGAGCGTGGCCGCCAGGAGGGCCAGCGCCCCATTCTTGTTGCCGCTCGGAACCACCACGCCTTTGAGCGGGTGCCGACCTTCGATCACAAATTTCTCCATCAGGTTGGGAGTCCTTTCTTCAGAGTTTTTAACCAGTGGGCTATCTCCGGCTGCAGGTCTGCTTCCCGCTGGGCCAGGAAAACGCCAATGGCCGCCCAATCGGGCTCGAGTTTGTAGATGTAGCGGTTTTTATCAACCTCTTGCATCTCGATGGCCGCCAGCCGGGGCTTGACCAGATGGTCAATCAAGAGGTCGAGGCCCTTGTCTTCCTGAGAGTTTGCCGGATCGAAGTACAGCCAGCGATGTGGCAACAAGAGGTTGCGCTGCCGCAGATATAGTAGGCAAAGTTGTAACTTAGCAGTCTCTAACAGCCCCCCGAGCTTGACGAGCTGCTCACTGATTTCGGTCAAGCGTGCCTCATAACGGGCAACCTTGGCCTTGCGTCGAGCTACTTCTCTTTCCACGAAGTTCGTAGCAAACAGGTGGTCAATGATGACCAAGCCCGCTAATAGTATCTTATCGCTTACCCTCATGGCCTTTGGCTTTCAGCAAAACCTCGTCTCCTACCCTCGCTTCCAGGGTTTGGGACGCGCTACCGCCGGACACGGCAATCTCCAAGTGATCCGAACTGCCGATGAGAGCCAGGAGCTTCCCCGGCGCCACCTCGGCGTAGTTATTCGCTATTCCCCGGATGCTCTGTCCTTTGATCTTGACGATGCCCTCTCTTACAAAAGGGTGACCACGTAAATCCGTTGACATAATGCTTGTGATTAAACTGCCAAAGCGGTCAATATGGATGACCTGGCCGACGATGGTTCCGTCGGGGCGGACCTGAGGCCGGGGTAGGGGGAAGGCGACGATATCCGTCAGGGGCTGGCCCAGCTCGGCTAGCGGGATACCTCGCGCCAGGTGGGCGGCGGCGGGGGCGAAGATATCACGGCCGTGGAAGGTGCGGCTGACCGGGGAGAGGTGATAGCGGGGGTTGGTGAGGTCCACTATCTCTTCCACCCTCTCGCGAGCGACCACATAGCTCAGGACACCATTGTCGGGGGCCACGAAAGTGGCCCGGGGCGTCCGCAAGGCGATGGCCCGCCGTTCGCTGCCCACTCCCGGATCAACGACCACCACATGGATGGTGCCCTGGGGGAAGTAAGGGTAAGCAGCGTAGAGGATAAAAGCGGCTTCCCGCACATCTTGGGGCGGGATGTCGTGGGAGACATCCACTATGGTGGCTGTGGGGTCAATGCCCAGGATGACCCCCTTCATCGTCCCCACATAGCCGTCCGCCAGCCCGAAATCAGTGGTCAAGCTGATAATGCTCACAGTTTCTTTTCCCTTGCTTAATTGTACTCCAGAGGGTGATTCTCGTCAAGGCCGTTTGACAAGCGAACCAATGTTCTATATAATACAATAGGTTTCGGGAGGATTCCTCTTTTTCAGATGGGCTGAGCGACAACTTCGTTGGAGGTGATGAGCGGTGGAGGAGAGACGGGAGGACATACAGAGCTACGAGGCCAGGGACATCCAGGTCCTGGAGGGCTTGGAGGCGGTACGCCGGCGCCCCGGCATGTACATCGGCAGCACCGATATGCGTGGTCTGCATCATCTGGTCTACGAGGTGGTGGACAATTCTATAGACGAAGCGCTGGCCGGGGCCTGCGACCGGATCGAAATCAGCATACGTCCGAACGGCAGCGTAACCGTGGTGGACAACGGCCGGGGCATCCCTGTGGAGACCCACGAGCCGACGGGGAAGTCAGCCCTGGAAGTGGTGCACACCCTCCTGCACTCCGGGGCCAAGTTCGGTGGCGGGGGTTATAAAGTAGCCTCGGGACTGCACGGGGTTGGCGTCTCGGCGGTCAACGCCCTCTCGGAGTGGCTAGAGGTAGAGGTCAAGCGAGATGGCAAGCTCTATGGCCAGCGCTATGAGCGGGGCATACCTGTTAACCCCGTGAAGGCGATTGGGAGGGCCAAGGGGACGGGAACCAAAACCACATTCATGCCGGATACCGAGATATTGCAGACCTTGGATTACAAGTTCGACCCCCTGACCCAGCGCTTTCGGGAGATGGCCTTTCTCACCCATGGACTGACTATCCATTTCCGCGACGAACGCGATGAGCGGGAGATGACTTTCTACTTTGAGGGGGGCATCACCTCCTTCGTCCGTTACATCAACAAGAACCGCACTGTCCTGCACGCCCCGATCCATGTGGAGAAGCAAGTGGACAGCGCTATGGTCGAGGCGGCCATCCAGTACACCGATGGCTACGCCGAATCGGTTTATGCCTTCGCGAATAACATCAACACCGTTGACGGGGGTACTCATCTCACGGGCTTCCGCTCGGCCCTGACTCGCACCCTCAACGATTACGCCCGCAGGAACAGCTTGCTCAAGGACAACGAGCCCAACTTCGCTGGCGAGGACACCCGGGAGGGCCTGACGGCTATCCTCAGCGTCAAGCTGACCGACCCCCAGTTCGAGAGCCAGACCAAAGCCAAGCTGGGCAACGCCGAGATCAAGGGGCAGGTGGAGTCTGTGCTCTCTGAGGCTCTTTCCAGATTCTTGGAGGAGAACCCACGCCAGGCCAAGGCTATCGTCGAAAAGTGCTTAACTGCCTCTCGCGCCCGCATAGCGGCTCGTCACGCTCGGGACCTGGTGATCCGCCGTAGTGCTTTGGAGAGCAGCACCTTGCCGGGCAAGTTAGCTGATTGCTCCGAGCGCGACCCGGCCAAGTGCGAGATTTACATCGTGGAGGGGCCCTCGGCCGGTGGAAGCGCCAAGCAGGGACGGGACCGCCATTTCCAGGCTATTCTCCCCTTGAGGGGCAAGCTCCTCAACACCGAGCGGGCTCGCCTGGACAGGATCCTCAAGAACAAGGAGATCCAGGCCCTTATATCGGCCCTGGGCACGGGAATAGGTGACCAATTCGATTTGAGCGGGCTGCGCTATCATCGGATCATTCTCATGTGTGACGCTGATGTTGACGGAGCCCACATCAGAACCTTGCTCCTCACCTTCCTGTTCCGCTACATGGAACCCCTTATCGAGAACGGCCATCTATTCATCGCCCAACCTCCCCTCTATCGAATCGAGAGAAAGCGGCAGGTTTACTATGCCTATACCGAGGCGGAGAAGGAGCGCCTGCTGAAGAAACTCGACGGCTCGAAGGTGAACCTCCAGCGATACAAGGGTCTGGGGGAAATGAACCCGGATCAGCTCTGGGAAACGACCATGGACCCGCAGAAGAGGATGCTTTTGCAGGTGACCATCGAGGATGTCGCCGCCGCCGACCGCACCTTTGACATGCTCATGGGTTCCAGCGTCCCTCCGCGTAAGCGCTTCATCCAGACCCACGCCAAGGAAGTGAGGAATCTGGACGTGTAGCCTTCTGCTACGATGGTCGGGAGGGTTGGCAACTTGACGAAGGCAGGCCAAAAGGATGCGCACCCCAGCAGGGACTGAGTGTCGCTTCTATTACGAGGACTATCACCGGGGGCGGGAACAGCAGGAGTGTCGCCTCATCGCCCGCAACCGGGCTTCGGAGCGCTGGACTCCGAAGCTATGCCAGACCTGCCCGGTGCCCCGTATCCTGCAGGCCAACGCCTGCCCCAACATGATCCTGCAGGCCCGAGTGGGACGGCGCTTTGGCCTGCTGCGCCGCGTGCAGGTCGAAGCCTTCTGCACACTGCAAATGAGCGAGGTGGCCGATCCCATGGTGGGGTGTGGTGAGTGTCATCGGCACCGACCGGGTGTTGCCATCCTGGGCCTGGATGAAAGCTAGGGGCGTCCAGACGCTGCCGGATCAATAAAGCCGCTCCGAAGATCGGGGCAGCTTTCTACGTAAATTGGGTATTGTCAAGTATGTACGAAGCCCAATCCTTAGCCTTACAGTACTTTGACAGCCTATCACAAATCGGTTTCGATGCATTCGCACGTACGAAAGTCCACCAAAGCGGCCTCTTGTGGATGATTTCACGCCTTCTGGAAGAGGGTTCTTGGAACTGGTTTCGAGCTTGGATCGCGCTGCGAGATTCAATTATTGCTTTCAGGAAGCTGTGAATTTCGTCAGAAATGCCCTCTGAAGGAAAAAAATGCGCGATTCAAAGCGCTGAAACGCATCGCCAGGACGTCAATGATTCCTGGTAGAGCTGTCGAGGGAATTATGAAAGGCTCTCTACCTTTGCAGAACTCACGGAAATCTCACTGCCTCTGAGTGCCAAAAGTGTTGGCAGAGAAAGGGAAGGGTCGCGCACAGAATGGCCCTTCCCTTTTTGTTTGTAACGTGATATAATGGCGTGCAGACAGGCAGGGGGAAGCAAACAACTTGAGTACAGCTTACGTGTATGATCCCATCTGTTTGGAGCACAACCTCATGGGCCATCCGGAGAGCAAGGAGCGGCTCGTGCGGATCATGGGACTCCTGGAGAAACAGGGGGTGCTGGAGAGGTTGGTCGCTGTGGAGGCCACACCTGTTTCGCTGGAACGCTTGGCCGGGAACCACAGCCAGAGCTATATTGACACCGTGCGGCAGATGTCCGAGAGGGGCGGGGGCCATCTAGACCTGGACACCTACATGGGCCCACGTTCCTACGAGGCAGCGCTGATGGCCGCCGGGGGGCTGGTCAACGCTGTTAAAGCAATGCTAGAAGGGGAGGTGGACAACGCCTTCGCCCTGGTGAGACCGCCGGGCCACCATGCCGTGAAGGCACGAGGCATGGGCTTCTGCATCTTCAACAACGTGGCCGTAGCCGCCCGCTACGCTCTACAGGAAAAAGGGTTGGAACGGGTGCTTATCGTTGATTTCGATGTCCACCACGGCAACGGCAGCCAGGAGGCTTTCTACGACGAATCCTGCGTCCTCTACTTCTCCACCCATCAGTACCCCTACTATCCCGGCACGGGTCACTGGCGGGAGATTGGAAGGGGGGAGGGAGAGGGCTACACAGCCAATGTCCCCCTGCCGGGAGGCGTCGGCGATGATGGCTACGAGCGCATCTTCGACGAGTTCCTCTATCCTTTGGCTGAGCGTTACCGTCCCCAGCTCATTCTGGTCTCGGCTGGCTACGACGCCCATTGGGCCGACCCCTTGGCTGCTATGCAGCTTTCGATAACGGGTTACGCCAATCTGACGCGAACACTGAAAACGATGGCCGACGAGCTCTGCAAGGGCAGGCTTATCTTCACCCTGGAGGGAGGTTACCAACTCGAAGTGCTGGCCTACGCTGTGCTGAACACCTTCCACGTGTTGCTGGGTGATGAGGAGATCGAGGACCCTCTTGGGCCAGCTCCCCGCTCGGAGCGGGATGTTAGCGACCTGGTTGATCAACTCAAGGGACTGCATAGGCTAGTCTGAAGGCAACTGATTGACATTCTTTGGATCGAAAAGCTGCACAAAATGCCAAGTCGTAGATAATATTTCACTGGTAAGGAGGAGCTTGTGGAACGAACTCTGGTCATCGTCAAGCCCGATGGGGTGCAGCGGGGGCTGGCCGGGGAGATCATTAGCCGCTTTGAGCGCCGGGGATTGCGCATGGCGGCCATGAAACTGATGCAAATCCCGCTGGAACTGGCCCAACAGCTCTACGCCGTCCATAAAGGCAAGCACTTCTACGAAGGGCTCATTCAGTACATAACCTCCAGCCCCGTGGTAGTGATGGTGTTAGAGGGGAAGGATGCCATCGAGATCGTCCGGAGGACCATGGGGGCAACCAACCCCGCCCAGGCTGCGCCGGGCACCATTCGCGCCGACTTAGCTCTGGAGACCGGACGCAATCTGGTGCACGGCTCCGACTCGCTGGAGACCGCCAAATATGAGGTGCCCCTTTTTTTCAACGATGATGAGATCCTTTCCTACCCCCGCGACACCGATCGCTGGATTTTCGAGTAAAGTTTGGGGATGTGATTTACCGGAGGTGCCTGGATGTGAGTACAAGCCGACTGAAACCCAGTGGAAGCTGGCAAAGGTCGGCTTCTCTGTAAAGAGGCGAGCCATGAGGGAGATAACCCGTCGTCAGTTTGTCAAATGGTTAACGGGGCTGGGCCTTGGCACCCTGGGCGGGGGAGCGCTACTTTCTCAACTCTCCTGTGCGAACAGCGAAGAGCCCTCCATGACCCCTACCTCGACGCCGATCCCGCCGAGCCCATCTCCATACGCACATGAGGCGATGTATTACAGGCAAATCGGGGAAGGGCTGGTTCAATGCCAGCTATGCCCTAACCGTTGCACCCTCTCCGAGGGGAGCCGCAGCCCTTGCCGGGTGAGGGAGAACCGGGGGGGCAAGCTCTACACCATGGCCTACGGCAACCCCTGCGCCGTCCACAACGACCCCATCGAGAAGAAACCCTTCAGTCACTTCCTGCCTGGGAGCCTGAGCTTCTCCATCGCCACCGCCGGCTGCAATCTGCACTGCCTGTATTGCCAAAACTGGACCATCTCCCAGAAGAGGCCCGAGGAGACGGATAACCTCGACCTGCCGCCGGAAGACGTAGTCAAATATGCGCTGAAAGGAAAGAGTCAATCCATCGCCTACACCTACTCCGAGCCGAACATCTTCTACGAATACATGCTGGACACGGCTAAGGCGGCCAGGCCAAAGGGCTTGAGAAATGTGGTCATATCCAATGGCTACATCAACCCCGATCCTATGCGGGAGCTCTGCGATGCCGTGGATGCCATTAGGGTTGACCTCAAGGGCTTCACCGAGGAGTTCTACCAGAAGGTTTGCTTCGGCTCTCTCACGCCGGTACTGGAGAGCATCAAGATCATCCAAGGGGAGGGCGTCCACCTGGAGATCGTCAACCTGGTGGTGCCCACCCTAAACGACGATAAAGGAATGCTGAGGGAGATGGCCCGCTGGATCGTGGGCAACGTGGGCCCCGACGTGCCCACCCACTTCAGCCGCTTCGGTCCCATGTACAAGCTCACCAATCTGCCTCCTACCCCGGTGGAGACGCTGGAGAGGGCCCGGGCCATCGCTATGGAGGAAGGCATAAGTTACGTCTACATCGGCAACGTGCCTGGCCACCCTGCCAACAACACCTATTGTGCTCATTGCGGCAAGCTGATCATAGGCCGGATGGGCTTCTATGTGACGGAATATCACCTCGTCGAGGGGAAGTGCGAGTATTGCGGGAATCCCATTCCAGGCGTATGGGAGTAGGAAAGGCATGGGCGCTACTGAAGCCACGATCAGCGTGGGAGTCGGCGCAGTAATCTTGAACGACGATGGTCGGATCCTGTTGGTGAAGCACGTCCCCAGGAGAGGGGATTTCTGGGGCGGCCAATGGATGGTTCCTGGAGGTGGCCTGGAGCCAGGGGAGACCCTGGAAGAGGGAGTAGTCAGGGAGGTAGAGGAGGAGACCAACCTCAAGGTAGAGGTGCTGAGGCATGTATCTACCCTGGATAGGATCGTGAGGGAGGGCGATGAGGTGAAGATCCACGTGGTGTACGTGGATTTCCTGGTTCGTCCTGTAAGTGGGGAACTGCGCCCCGGTTCGGACGTTGGAGCAGCCCGCTGGTTTTCCAGAGGTGAAATAAAGGCCACTGGGATGAGATCCACGTTGACACCAGGCGTCTGTTGGAAAAGATTGGTTCTTGGGAAAGAATGATGAGTCAAGGGACTGTTCTTGCCTCGGGGCAGTAGACGGCTCGTCGAGCTCAAGACTAGCATCCTGAGTAGGCCGGAACAAAGTGGAGGCCGTATCGAAGGGTGCGCCCTGGATGTCTCGGGACATGGGCTGTGAAAATGGCAAAGGTTTGGGTCTATATCCTCCGTTGTGCCGATGGTTTGTATTATACCGGACGCACCACGAACTTAGAAAAACGTCTGGCAGAACATCAGTCAGGAAAGGGGAGCGGTTGGACTAGACATCGTTTGCCCGTTGAACTCGTGTTTCAACAAGAGATGCCAGATGAGAATGACGCCTTTTTGGCTGAGCAGCAGATCAAGAAGTGGTCGCGGGCTAAGAAAGAGGCGCTGATCGCTGGAGATTGCGATATGTTGCGTTGGTTGGCCAAGAAACCCAAGTTTCGCAAATAAGCCGCACCCTTCGATACGCTGCTTCACTACGCCCTTCGCCAAGTGCATCCTGAGCAAAGTCGAAGGGCTCAGGGCGTAGTTCTGCAGCTACTCAGGATGCTCAGATGGCTCTGCCAACAGTGGAAAGGTATTCTTTCGCAGGCCCTGAGGTGAGTCTATCATTACGACTTGGTTCATGAAAAGGATTGTTGTCGCAGTAATGGTGGTGCTGGTTGTTGCCTGCGCTGGCCCAACTACTACGCCAGCTCCGACGGAGACTCCAGGGCCCGCTGGGGCTCTCACCCCAACGACGATGCCCACCCCCAGCGAGGTGCGCAAACCTGCGGTGGCTGGCCAGTTCTATCCCGACGATGCTGAGCAGCTCTCAACGATGGTGGACACTTTCCTCGCCCAGGCTGAGGAGGTGGGGGGAGAGGGCCATGCCTGGTTGGAACCCATCGCCATCATCGTCCCCCATGCCGGATACATCTTCTCGGGCCAGGTGGCGGCTTATGCCTTCAAGCAGATCGAGGGAGTGGATTACCAGGCCATCGTAGTTGTGGGCACAAACCACTCCGCCCCCGGGTTCCGTCGGGTATCTATCTACGCTGAGGGCGCTTTCGAGACGCGTCTAGGGCTGGTGCCTGTAGACACGGAGTTAGCCAAAGCCCTCATCGCCGCCGACGAGCGCATCATTTTCGACCGAGGTGTGCATCGGCACGAGCATTCCATCGAGGTGGAGTTGCCGTTTCTGCAAAAGGTGTGCCCTGACCATGCTATCGTGCCTGTCATCGTCGGCGAGCCTTCTCCCGAAAACTGTGAGGCTCTCAGCGAGGCCTTGGCTCAGGTCTTGTCCGGCAAGAAGGCTCTTATCGTCGCCAGCTCCGATCTCTCCCACTACCCAAGCTACGACGACGCCCGCCGCGTGGACATGGCGACTTTGGCAGCCATCGAGACGATGGATCCCCAGCGGCTGACCGAGACCATCAGCGAGTATATGAGCGAGGGCATCCCCAACCTTCACACCCTGTGCTGCGGCGAGGGGCCCATACGGGTGGCCATGATGGCGGCGAAGAAGCTAGGTGCAAATCAAGCTACAGTGCTCAGGTACGCCAACTCAGGAGATACGCCTTTTGGTGATTGGGATCAAGTCGTGGGCTACGGAGCGGTGATGTTCTGGAGAGGAAAAGAAAATCTGGCCGACTTTGTCATATCCGCTCCGCCCAGCCCTCTGAAGGAACTGAGCACCCTAAACTCCAATGAGAGGGATGAGCTGCTAGCCATAGCCCGTCAGACCATTGCCCAGTTTGTCGAGACGGGCACGGTACCTCGCTTTGAGGTGAGCGAGTCCAACCTTTTTCAAGAGAGGGGGTGCTTCGTAACGCTCAAGAAGCACGGCGAGCTGCGCGGCTGCATCGGTCGCCTGGTCCCTCGGAGGCCCCTCTACCTCACCATTCAAAATGTAGCCATCTCAGCGGCTATCAACGACCGCCGCTTCCTGCCGGTGACAAAGGAGGAGTTGAAGGACATCAACATCGAGATATCCGTCCTCTGGCCCCTCGAACCCATTGAAGACGTCAGCGAGATTGAGGTGGGTCGTCATGGCTTGGTGATAGTCAAAGGGCAGAATCATGGCGTGTTGTTGCCTCAGGTGGCTACAGAGGAAAACTGGGACCGGAACGAATTCCTGCGTCAAATCTGTCTTAAGGCGGGCTTGCCAGAGGATGCTTGGCAAGAGGGGGCACAGCTCTATGTGTTTACAGCGGAGGTATTTGGAACAAGCGCTAAACAGCCGTGGGGCATTTGGAAATAGGCTGTAATATTAGGTGCGCCCTCGCTATGGCAAGAGCGCACCTAATATCACCTAATCATTTTGTCAGGTTAGCCGGGCATCCTGTGGTACTTGGCCTCAAGCTCTTCGCGGGTTTCCTCGTGATCCGGGTCTGGCACACAGCAATCCACAGGGCAAACCAGGGCGCACTGGGATTCATCGTAATGGCCCACGCATTCCGTGCACTTCTCGGGATCAATCACGTAGATTTCCTCCCCTTCGCTGATGGCCTCATTAGGACACTCCGGCTCACAGGCCCCACATAGGATGCATTCTTCGGTGATCATGTAGGCCACGGTGTTCACCTCCTTCCTTTACTCAATTGAAAACCAGCCCTCGCGTACAGACGCTCGCTATAAGGGCAGCGGCCAAATTATACAAGGCCTGCCCAAATTAGGCAAGCAACAACTACTCTACAACGGCATGGCGTTTTTGTCAAAACCCGCCTTCCCAAGAAGAGGCCGCCGAGGTTGTGAGCTCGGCGCTCCGCACAAGCGTACTATTGCCAGACCTCTTCTTTTGTGGTATAATCAGCCGCAAAGGGCAAGTTGGGTTCAGGAAAGTCAATTGGATGTTGCCGCAACCATGAGGACAATCACGGAATTGAGCGCCGAGCGGCGAGAACAACTGATCGGGGAATTGGCTGCGAAAATGGGCAACTGGGGTCTGATCACACCCGCTATTTTATGGCCTTCATCTCGTTGCTCATCTGCCGGGCACGGTTCTTGATGGGGGTGGTTAAGTCGTGGGGTGGCTAGGTTTGCTGACCGGACATTGGGATCCACCATGGGAGGGGGACTGGTGATCAGAAAATGCGGACCAGAAGATATCGAGGAGATGTATGTTATCATTAACGAGGCCGCGAAGGCCTATAAGGGCGTTATTCCTCCCGATCGCTATCACGAACCCTACATGCCCATGGATGAACTGCGAGAGGAGATGCAACGCACGACCTTTTTCGGCTGGGAAGAGAATCAGAGGCTGGTTGGGGGGATGGGTTTCCAAGCCCTTGAGGATGTCACCCTCATTCGCCATGCGTATGTGCTGCCTGATTATCAGAGACAGGGTCTCGGAAGCAAGCTCCTAGAGCGCCTGAAGACATTAACCACCACTCCTCGTCTATTGGTGGGGACATGGTCTGATGCTAGTTGGGCTATCGAGTTCTATGAGAAGCACGGATTCCGTCTCCTAGCCAACAAGGACGAGCTTCTCAGAGCCTACTGGGACATCCCTGAGCGCCAGATAGAAACCTCCCTCGTTTTGGGCATAACCTTGAGAGGAGGTTCCGAGCCAACTGGTTGAGAGGTACCTAAGACGAGCGTCAGGCCAAGATCCAGCAATGGCGTCGAGGCATGGGAGTTTAGTCTCTCTACTTCCCGCGTGGCCTTGTCTTTTTCGGCAAGCCATGTTAAAATAACCTGTCAGGATCACTACTAGGTCTAGCAACAAGTCCAGGGCAATAGATGGTATCCCGTGCTCAATTAGACTTGCTCATTGTCATTGTCAACTACAATACTCGCGACCTTCTGAGAGATTGTCTGGCTTCTATCTACGAGAGCCGGGGCGATTTCAGCTATAGAGTCTGCGTGGTGGATAACTGTTCCCATGACAACAGCGCCACAATGGTGCGCCAGGAGTTCCCCCAAGCTCAGCTCATTGAAAGCCCCTTCAACGGCGGATATGCCTACGCCAACAACCTTGGGCTCATGGCCTTCGGCTTCCAGGATGGTCCTCTAGCCCGGCGCCCCTCGGCACTTGTTCCTAAGTATGCTTTGTTGCTCAACCCTGATACCCTACTTCCTCCCTCGGCACTCTGGGAGATGCTGGACTTCATGGGGGCTCACCCCGAGGCCGGGGCGGCGGGGCCCAGACTGATCCGCGAGGACGGCAGCCTTGACCTGGCTTGCCGCCGCAGCTTCCCTACGCCGAGGGCGTTTTTCTATCGCACGGTGGGCCTAAGCAAACTCTTCCCCAAGAGCCGCCGCTTCGGGCGCTACAACCTCACCTACCTCGATCCCGATGATCTGACCGAGGTGGACTCGGTGGTGGGGGCCTTCATGCTGGTGCGGGCCGAGGCCATCTGCCAGGTGGGGCTATTGGACGAGAGTTTCTTCATGTACGGCGAGGACCTCGATTGGGCCTATCGGATCAGGAGAGCTGGGTGGAAGATTTACTACAACCCTCACGTAACTGTGCTTCACATTAAGGAGGCGGCCAGCAAACATAGCCGCAGGGCCCGCTACGAGTTCTATCGCGCCATGGACATTTTCTATCGCAAGCATTACGCTGCCACGACCCCGTTGTTGCTTCATTGGCTGATTATTGGCGGCATCGCCTTGCGGGGAGGCCTAGCCATGTTAGGTGAGATCGCGAGGGGTTCACCTCGGGTCGAGATCTCCACCCTTCGACAGGCTCAGGACACGGCGGAGGCGACGAGATGAAGGGTAAGGCTAGACTGCTTTTCACCATCTCCTTGGTCGTACTTGACGTTTCGGCCATCGCTTTGGCCTTTTATCTGGCTTACAGGTTGCGCCGGTGGATCAAGTGGCCGACTCCCCCCCTTGATATTGGCCCTTTTCATAGCTATATGGGGATGATGGTTGTCCAGATCCTGGCCATGGTAACGGTCTTCTTCTTTTACCAGTTATATCATCGCCCCCGAGCCCTCTCCTCCATTGACGAGTTCTATTCCCTCTTCGGCGCTGTTTCAGTAGGTATCATCGTGGCCATTGCCCTGAGCTCATTGATGTTCAAGAATAGCGTTCTGGAGCTGGATTACTCGCGGGGCATGATTCTCTACGCCTGGCTATTGACCATCGTCCTGGCTGGCACAGGACGCTTTGCTCACGGCCGGGTACAGCGGGCTCTGCAAGCCCGAGGCCTGGGCGGGGCTCGGGTGCTCATCGTGGGCACAGGCGAAGTGGGACAGATGATCTTGCAGAAGATCCGCCACCTACCGGGCCTGGGCTACGAGGTGATGGGGTTCGTAGACGACGGCGGCGACCTAGAGACCATCAGGGGGGTCCCTTTTGTGGGCCCGATCAGTGATCTCCCCTCTCTCATTGATGAACATTCCATTGACGAGGTCATCATCGCCCTGCCTGAAGATTCCCACGAGGAGATCCTGACCATTATCTCCCTCTGCGAACGGGGGAAAGTGAACATCAAGGTTTATCCCGACATCTTCCAGATCATGGCCGCTCAGATCAGCATCGGCGACCTGGGAGGGCTGCCCCTCCTCACCGTCAGAGATATCGCCCTCAGGGGCTGGAGGCTGACCCTAAAAAGGGTGGTGGACTTGATCGGCAGCGCTGTTGGCCTGGTCGTGTCCTCTCCCCTTATGCTACTGGTTGCCGCCCTCATCAAGTTGGACTCGACAGGCCCCGTCTTCTATGTCCAGGAGCGCATGGGGCTGGACGCCAAGGCTTTTTGGATGATCAAATTTCGCTCCATGTGGGCGGACGCGGAGTCCGAGACGGGCCCCGTTTGGGCTACCAAGGACGATCCACGCCGCACACGTTTGGGGGCCTTCATTCGTCGTTTCTCCATCGACGAACTGCCCCAACTCATTAACGTCCTCCTGGGTGAGATGAGCCTGGTAGGGCCGCGGCCTGAGCGCTCTGTCTTCGCTGAGCAGTTCAGGCAGAGCATCCCCCGCTACATGGATAGACACCGTGAGAAGTCTGGTATCACTGGCTGGGCCCAGGTCAACGGCCTGCGGGGCGATACCTCCATCGCCGAAAGAACCAAGTACGATCTCTGGTATATCGAAAACTGGTCTCTCTTCCTGGATTTCAAGATTATCCTTAAGACCATCTTCAACGCATTCACCAGCAAGAACGCCTATTAGTAGTTAGGTGGCACCGCGTGGTTTGAAATCCGCCTGTGATTGGAGAGGGGTTTCTGGCAGCGGCGATTAGGGCTGATGAGCCGGTCGCCAAAATAGTCCGGAGTGCCAAAGACTGGCCGAGCGGTTGGCAGTCACCTGATGAAGATTATTTCTGGACAAAGACAGATTCCAGAAGGGAGTGCCTTGGAGGTTAAACCAATGCCCGCACGTTTTGGGCCTCCCCCATCGAATCGCCCACGCCGCCTTTGGCTGACCCTGGCGGCCCTGGTAGTGGGAGGGTTCCACTGTATCCTTCCCTACATTCGGCTGCTGGGGGTCGGCCTGATGCTGGCGGCGCTGCTGGAGAGACACCGTGGTCGGATCACACGCATACTGCTAACCCTGCCCTTGCTGTCTATCTTGGGCATCCTCTGGCTCTGCCGTTACCAGCCTGCTGTGGTCGCCGCACCCGGTTATGAGATGGGCTGGCCTACTCAACCCGACCTGCTGGGCAGCGTGGGCAAGCGCTCTCAGGCCTTCTGGGAAACAAGGACCTGTGACTACACTGGGCTAGGCTGGAGTGCTGAGGGTGTGCTGTACTACGAGGAAGCCTGCAAAGACAGAGCCCCTGAAGTCTGGGCCTACAATCCTGACCAAGACAGCCGGCCTCGCCAGGTGGGCGCAGTTCCTGTTGACCTTGTTCAGGAGACTATTCCCCGCAGTTGGATTCTGGAGCGGGTCTGGTCCCCAGGCGTGCGCCCGTCCGACGCCGAACCAGGGGTGCGCCTTATTAAGGTCCGAGAAAACGGAGTGGCCTCGCCCGATGGCCGCTGGGTGGCCGTAGTGGTTCGCCACGTTTACGGCCCGGAGGACATAATTGTCCTGTCGTCGTTGTTACCATCTAGATCTTGACTCGTGACGCTCCCCCGAGTTCTATGTGCGCCTTCGCCATGGGTTAGGTCGCTCTTTCCGTCCCAGGAGTGGGGCGTCAAATTCAGGACAACGCGCCGTCTAACACGTGGCTGCAGCCGACCGCGCTGTGGCGCGGCGTTGACAACGGCTCCTTGCATTTGCAGGTTGTCTTTTATTGCGGTTGACGTCGCAGGCCCTGTGCACCGCTGAACTCCATCGCATTACCCACTGCTCCAGCGCGAACCCAACGCGGCCCTTCGGCTGTGCTCAGGACAGGCCCTTCGGCTGTGCTCAGGACAGGCCCTTCGGCTACCCCTTCGACTTGGCTCAGGCCAAGTCTCAGGACGGCGCCCCGCATCTCTTGCCCGCCGGCATCGGTCGAGGGTGAAGAAAGCGGGGCGGCGGGCGCGGTGCTCTGAGCGGCCCGACTGAGGCTTCGACGCTGAGCTCAGCCGAAGCGCTCGCCGAAGTCCTGTCGAAGGGTTGTGCATTTGTGCAAGTGCCGCCATTGGGGTATAATCAGGGCGGGCTACGATCGACGGCAGCACCGATATGCGCATTGGCGCGCTGGGGGCGACGTTGACGGTGGCGTAGACTTCTGGTATCATAGGGGCGGCCCTGTCCTGAGCGTAGTCGAAGGGACTTGCCAGAGGGCCGACATTTCCGTATAAGAGCAATTATGCGGAAAAGAGTCGGTATAATCAGTAGATAGGAAAACTCGCTGGAGTGCGGACGCCAGTCCGCGTTAAAGTATATGCGTGAGGTCAAGAAAGGGGAACTCAATGGAGCTAAGCCAGGCCCCTGAACAACGACCGACGATAACGCCTCAACTTATAATGGCCAATATGCTCCTACAACTGTCGTCAACGGAACTGGAGCAAGCCATTGCCCAGGAGATGGCCGAAAATCCAGCCTTGGAGTTGCTGGAGGTACAACGTTGCCCAAAATGTGGCCTGGCTATGCCCGATGGCTACTGTCCCTCCTGTGCAAGCCCTGCCAGGGCAAGGCTTGGCTTTCAAGCCGAAATGGAAAACCCTGCCCATTGGGAATACAGGGTTGATAGTACGTCGTTCTCAGAGTACGATGCCGCTGACGAAAGAGATGATCTCACATCACGACTAGCCTCAAATACAACTTTAGCCGATCACCTATTGCACCAACTGCGCCTAAGTCTCTCGTCTCGCGACCTGCAGATAGCCACGTACTTGGTGGAGAGCTTGGACGATCATGGTTTCCTGTGCTGTGATCCTGACGAAGTGACGTCTGTTTTCGGGGTAGATCGAACTCGCGTCGAGAATATTGTCTCCGGCATGCAAGAGCTGGACCCCGTGGGCATCGCTGCCAGAGATGTTCGAGAGTGCCTGCTGATTCAGCTTGAACACCTGCGCCACGAAGGGGCCGAGCAGCCGCTGGCCAAAGCCATCATCCAAGATCACTGGGAGGCACTGCGCAGACAGCCCCTCGCACAGATAGCCAAGGCCGTGGGGGCGACCACTGATGAAGCTCAAGCAGCCATGCAGTTCATCAAGAACAATCTCAACCCATTTCCAGCCCACGCTCATTGGGCCAGCGGTCATGAATCGCCACCCCGAAGAACGACGATCTATCCCAGACCTGATATCATCATTGCGAATAGCCCGGCTTCTTCTGACGGAGGATACGAAATCGAGCTGCCCGGAGCACAAGCATATAGGTTGCGCGTCAGCGCCTCATATCTCAAGGCAATGGAGGACCTTAAGGCGAACAAGACCTTATCTGCCGAAGAGGGCGGGGGGCAATGGGAAGCATTCCTTGCCAAAGCACAGTTGTTCATCAAATCCATCGAACAGCGCTGGCGGACGCTGCACCATCTGGCACTTTGCGTGGTCAGTTACCAGCGGGATTTTCTGGCCTACGGCGATGGGTACCTGAGACCTCTTACCCGTGCTGAATTGGCCGCCATGATAGGCGTGCACGAATCAACCGTCAGCCGAGCGGTAGCTAACAAATACGTTCAATTGCCCTGTGGTAGGATAATTCCCCTGGCCAGATTCTTTGACAGTTCTACAGCGGTCAAAGAGATCATCAAGGAACTGATCGCCCAGGAAAGCGAGCCACTGAGCGACAGAGAGATAGCGGAAAGACTGGCCCAGCGGGGCCATCACATCGCCCGACGAACGGTCAGCAAGTACCGTAACGCCCTGGACATATTGCCAGCCTCGTTGCGCCGACGCTACAGAACTGTGCCAACCGCCTAAAGCCAAGATGCCCCCCGCATTGGACGCCTGCAGCCTGGGCTGCGGCCCGACCGAGGCTTCGCCGTGAGCCTTCGGGCTGACCCTGTTAGGGGAAGGCTCAGCCGAACGGTTGGGCATCCAGCGCTAAAGTAAGCTGGCGAAGCTTAGCCTCAAATCACAAGAGGAGTTTGGAGTACCGAAGCCATGCTTCGGCGCAAGCCCTGTGAAATAGACTATTTCACGAGGCAAGCAGGGCTTGCGCACTCCAAAAACTTGACCTATTCGTCAAGAATTGACCCTATGGAGGTCTCTAGGGCGAACGGCCTATCCAAGCGAGTTAACGATGAAGCTATGAGATTAGACATTATGTTTGCAGTCATAGGAGCCCTATTCGGCTCCTGCCTTATGTCCTCATGCTCGACGGCCGATGGAGTTGCCACCGCGTCTCCCGTATCGCCATGGCTGTTGATCATACCTCTCGAGCTTGCCGGCTTGCTGGCTCTTGCCAGCATAGTGCTCTACACTTGGAATAAGAGCTTGCGCGCAAAGATGGCATGGCAAAGGAAGCAATTGACGGAGTCTCAACAAAAATACTGGAGCCTTATGGACTGTGTCAACGATGCCATTTTCATCATGACTGCCGGTGAGGGCGACCTTCTCGACGCCAACTCCAGAAGCGTCGAACTGACGGGCTATAGCAAAGAAGAGCTGCTCCGAATGAGGATGAGAGACCTTTTCCCGGAAGGGGAGCGAGACCGCGCTTTGGAGGAGTTTCGGCGGGTGTTGCTTATGGGGTCAGGTAATTTTGGCAAAATGACCATTGTTAGGAAAGATGGCGATTTCGTCCCCGTTGACATCAGCGCCAGGGTCGTCGAATACGAGGGGAGAAAGCTAATCCAGAACATCATGCGCAATGTAACAGAGAAGAAACGAATGGAGGAAGAAATATCACGCCGTAACCGCGATCTCTCCACCTTGAACGCCTTGGCCGCTTCTGTGAGCCAATCCCTTGACTTGGAAGAAATCATGCACGACGCTCTGGACATGATGTTGGCCCTCGTTGAGACAGAGGTGGGCATTATACATCTCATAAACGAGGGTGGCGAGAGTCTGGAGATGCGAGCACATAAGGGCCTATCCCAGAGATTCGTCCGAGAGGCCTCTAGAATCGAGGTTGGCCAGGAGGTAATTGGCCTTGTGGCCCAATCTGAGCAGATAATCGTCGAACAGGACCTGCCGCATGCGTCCAGACCCTTCTCTCCGCTGGCCGAGGAGGGGATTCGGTCCTTCGTCAGCCTGCCCATGAGGGCCAAGGAACGGACCTTGGGGGTGATAAGCATCGGCAGTCGCTATCCTAACCACGGCTTTTCCCCACAGGACGTGGAGTTGCTTATCGCCGCCAGCAATCAAATAGGCATCGCCGTTGAGAATGCAAGGCTGTTTCGGAAATTGAAGGAAACGGTGAGCAACCTCTTGACCATGAAGCAGTTCAATGAAAACATCCTGCAGAGTATGACCAGCGGTGTGTTGACTGTCGATTTAGAAGGCAAAATCACCTCCTTCAACAAAGCTGCCGAGACAATCCTCGGCTATCGCAGCCACCAAGTCATTGGCTTAACGGTGCAGGAGGTATTTGGGCGGAAGAGCGAGCTGCCTTCTATCATAACCAAGATCCTACAGACAGGGATACCCGGCTCTCGGCGGGAGATGACGATGCCCCGCCAGGACGGCCAAAATATCCCGGCCGGCACAGTCATCTCTGTGCTCAGAAATGACGGAAGGCTAGTAGCTGGAGCCATCGTTGTCTTCAGCGATCTTAGCGAGATGAAGGCTATGCAGGAAGAGAAGCAGCGGCTGGATCGATTGGCTGCTTTGGGGGAGATGGCCGCGGTGGTTGCCCATGAGATTCGTAACCCATTGGCTGGTATTGCGGCTGGCATTCAGTATCTGGCCGGCAAGTTCGGGCCCGATGACCCTCTCTATAAGTCCGTTGAACTTATCCTTAGCGAGAGTACACGGCTCAATCAACTGATCGAGGATATTCTGCTTGTTTCTCGACCGCCTCAGCTCCACCGCGTGCCCTGCTACATCACCGATGTGCTCGACAGTACCCTATCGCATTGGGAAGCCCAGGCCACGACCCAGGGGATTACCATCGAAAGGTATTACGCCCCTTACCTGCCCCCCGTCCAGGCCGACGTGCTGCGTCTTGAGCGGGTTTTCTCCAACATTATATCCAACGCTGTCGAGGCCATGCCCCAAGGAGGCCGCCTGCGGATCGCCGTGAGAAGATGTCAGAACGATGAGATGGAAATATCCAATAACCACGGACAGAGCAAGGGCTACTTGGAGGTTGAGATTGCAGATACCGGGGTGGGCATTTCCGCCCACTTGCTTGAGAAGATATTTGAACCCTTTTTCACCACCAAGACCAAAGGAACGGGCTTGGGGCTGACCATAGCCTCTCGGATTATAACTGAGCACGGCGGGAAGGTATCAGTGCGCAGCCAAGAGGGGCGGGGCACGACCTTCTCCATCAAATTACCTGTGGCGGGCTAGGAGGTTTGCGAATGGCTGCCACCGTTTTGATCGTTGACGACGATAAGGCGTTGCGCTCCTTTCTAAGTAGCATCCTTGAAGATGAAGGCTACGAGGTACTGTTGGCTGCCACAGGCGCGGAGGGAGAAGCCTTACTGCAGGCAAAGCCCATAGACGTAGTGCTTGTCGACCTTAGGCTGCCGGACGAGGACGGCATCTCCATCTTGCGGAAGATAAAGCGAGAGGAGCCCGATGTGCAAGTCATCGTCCTCACCGCCTTCGGCGCGGTAGAAAGCGCGGTGGAGGCCATGAAATTGGGGGCTTATGACTACATAAACAAGCCATTCGATGTGTCGGAATTGAGGTTGATTATCGAAAGGGCCCTGAAAGAGTTGGCTATGCGGCGCGAGATAGAGCGCCTGCGCCGGAAGCCCGGAGGATATGCCCAAGCTTGGATCGTAGGCCAAAGCAAGGAAATGCGTCGCATAGCTCAGATGGTGGCCAAAGTAGCCCAAGGTAATGCAACTGTCCTACTCCAAGGGGCAAGCGGCACCGGTAAGGAAATCGTGGCCAAAGCCATCCACCAGCAGAGCCCGCGGGCGGATAAGCCCTTCGTGGTCATCAACTGCGCGGCCATCCCCGATGCCCTCTTGGAGAGCGAATTGTTTGGCTTTGAGGCGGGCGCCTTCACTGGTGCCAGGCGCCGGAAAAAGGGGTTATTGGAGGTGGCCGACGGAGGTACGCTACTCCTTGACGAGATCGGCGGCATGAAGCCGGGGATGCAGGCCAAGGTCCTGCGCGTGTTAGAGACGAAAACCCTGCGCCGTGTCGGCGGGACGACCAATATTAAGGTTGACGTCCGCTTCATCGCCGCCTCCAATCAAGATCTGCAGGCGGCCGCCCAAGAAGGGACGTTTCGAGAGGACCTCTATTACCGCCTCAACGTGGTGGTGATAAACTTGCCCCCCTTGTGCGAACGCATTCAAGACATCGGGCTCTTTATCACCGCTTTTATTGACGAGTTCAATCGGACGGTGGGCAAGAGCGTCGTGGGCGTGTCCAGCGAAGCTCTACAGTTGATGATGGGCTACCGCTGGCCAGGCAATATCCGCGAGCTGAGAAATGTTATTGAGCGAGGAATGGTGCTTTGTGATGGCCAGGAGATACAGCCGGGCCACCTTCCCGCTGAGCTCAGCGATAACATCGTTCCTCTAGGCGGTCTAGGGCCATCGAGATTGCGCATGGCCCTCCCCTCCAAAGGGGTGAACCTCAGGAACTTGGTGTCCCAATTGGAAGAGCAGTTGATCAAGGAAGCTCTAGCTAAGACTGGTGGCAACCAAACCAGAGCAGCTACGCTGCTCTCCATCTCGCGGGATGAGCTGCGTTACCGTCTGCAGAAGTATGGATTGTGTTGACCAGGGAGCGAGATGCCCCTCCAATTGGGGAATTTGCCCCGCCCTTGAGGAAAATCCCCCTTCTTTGCCCGGCTTGGCCGTGGTTCGCAGCAGGTGAACCGCGGCCAAAGCCTTTCTGGTGGCCTGTAGCCGATATTTGGCAACAAAGTTTGCACCAGGCGGCTATTTTTGTGCCTGAGGCTCCCCCCTTTCCCCGTGAATTGGTCCAACCTTGGCACGTTTCTTGCAACACTATAATAGTAGTGACACTTGATCTGGCACGTGTCTAGCCCAAGAAGTTAAACCCTTGAGCTAAACTTTAGGTAGGGCGTCATCCCTTTCACCTCCTTTCCTTCAGGGAGTTGGCTCGCTTGTTCGCCCTGGAATCAGACTCTCGGTGGGCAGACCCCAGGGTGTGGGCTCTGGGTCAACACAGGATCCCCGCAGCGGGCCATGCTCCCATATTCTTACCCAAACAAGCGCTGGTGACCGCCCTCGATTTGGCTCGGTCTTGGGGCGGATTCGGATTCTTACCATGCTGTTTGAGATGCGACGCTTTCTCGGTGATCACTCTACGGCAACGGGCGAAGCCAATCTACCACTTGCAAGGGGCACATCCACAGACAAAAGGAGAAGCCATGGCCCCCCCAAGGATACTCATTATTGACGATGAACCAACCCTCATCTTCTTTATGGAGCAAAGCCTGGCGGAAGATCAAGAATACCTGGTTGATACAGCTAAATCAGGTGAAGAGGCGTTGGCAAAGCTAGGGACACAGGGGTATGACTTGATCATTGTTGACTTCAGATTGCCAGACATAAACGGTCTAAAGGTGATCGAGACGGCAACACAGCTTCAGCCCGGAACTCTTGCCATCTTGATGACTGCTTATGGCTCCCAAGAGGTTGAGAAACAGGCGCAGCGCCTGGAAGTTTGGAGATATGTCGTCAAACCGTTCAGCATGGAGGAGATGAAGGCAATGGTCCGTGAGGCCTTGGATGCTCAAGAAAAGTCCACCACGCGGGAGAAAAGCTGCGGCATCTCAGAAGATGGCAAGGCCTCTCAAGCTGTTCGCTCGCATTCCTGGACGTCGGTTGGCTTCTGACTCAGCCTCTCGACTGAGCTCGCCGAAGTCTCAGCCGAACGGTGGAACAGCATGATGAAAGGATGGGAACCATGACCACGACCCTCCAAGTTGCGATGTCAGCATGTTTGTTCTTGCTAGGCTTGTGCTCATGCATAGCAGGGCTCTGGACTATTCTATCTAAAGAATATCAACAAGCGCTAAAGAGCATCTCGGCCCAATCGGCTAAGATCAGCAGCAAGGCCATCACCGATGCTGGGGTGGCCCCCCTCATCGAGGCCAGCTCCAGGCTAATCGAGGCCATCAATCAATTAATTCGCACGGCCGTTGGCGTTGGGGTATTCCTCTGCCTGGCCGGGGGAATGCTGTGCTTGGTGGCCTTCTGGATGCTTTCTACGCTATAAGGAGAGAGACGATGTTCGATCACCAGGGGCAAGAAAGTAAGAATAGCTCAGCGGGTCTCCCCCACTCCCTCGATCAGCCGCTTCTGCGGCAATACCTGCAAGGTATGCGAGATGACCCCCATCTAGCCGAAGTCAGCAGGCATTACGTGGCCCTCAAGGTGAGGGCAGAGCGGGGGAAAGAGCAGAAAGATGCCTTGGAAGCAGTTAGAGGGCTGGACAGGTCGGTGGTCCATGGGCATTTAGGCGTAGGCAAGACCACCTTGCTACAACGCCTGGCCCACAAATGCGCCGAGGAGGCCCTTCCGCCAGGACACGAGGCCGAAATCCCTTTCCTTCTCGATCTATCCCTGCTGCAAAGCGACGAGGGGATAAGGGGGCTGCTGTTGGAGGCCTTTCGTCGCTATCAGCCAGCAGGTGGCGATGCGGCCTTGCAAGCTATCCTAAGCCAGCAAATGCCCTTTTTCCTGCTTGACAACCTGGATAGGGTGGTGGATAACCGCCTGCTGGAAGAGCTGAGGTCTTGGCTGGCATCCTGCACCCAGGAATGCCCCTCGGCAAGGGTGGTCATCGCCTGCCGCACCCAAAGCCTGCCTGCACACCGATCCTGGCTGGGGCATATCCCAGCTTTGACCATCCTCGAGCTGAACGACGGCTCAATGGAACAAATCTTGCGTCAATATGCGCCCGAAAAGAGGGCAACAGACTTGAGCCTGGGGCTGAGAAGAGATGGCCGCCTATGGGATCTAGGACGCCATCCGCTCTTCCTCAGAGCTATCGTCAACTTGGCCGCGTCCTCTGGAGAGCAAGGCCCATGGTGGAGCCGTAGCTGCGCCATCAAAGAAGCCGTGCGGATCGCCTTGGGTATGGCAAAGACAAGCCAGGTCGAGCGATGGTTAGAGGCCGATGGCCGTGGGCTGGCCGAATTGGCTTTCGCCCTGCAAGAAGCACGAACTGACAGCCTAGGGAAGCAAAGATGCAGTGAGATAATGGCCGAAGCCGACCAGCGGCTCGACGATGCCCTCCGCAGCGGCCTACTGGTCTTGGCGGAGGATGGCAAGAGGGTGAGCTTTTTGCACGCTCTGGTGCAAGAGTTCTTTGCCGCTTCGGCGCTAAAGCAAAGATTGAAAGATGGCCTGGACCTGGGCCAGTTCGTCCAGGACAAGAGCACCCGGAAGAGATGGCAAGGCCCCCTCCTGCAACTCTACGGCCTGGCATCCGACCGCCTGGGTTTGATCCGAAGGCTCCTGGATACCCAAGCTGGATACGAGGTGATCCGCTTAGCCGCACGATGTCTGGTCAGCAACGAAGACCAGCAAGGGCTATGGGAGCAAGTAAGGCGTCTGATGGAGCTGCCCCTTCCCAAGACCGCTGCCTATCAATTGGGCATAGCTCTAAAGGAGCTGGGGGAGATGGAGGCGGCCACCATGGCCCTGACCGAAGCCTTGGCCATAGGACCTCCTGACAGCCTATTGGCGCCTATCTATCGGCATCCGGTGCCAAGCGCCGCGCTTTCCACAGAAGATTGGCAGCCCGGGAAGGTCATCTACCACTGCAACTTGGGCGTTATCCATCGGGAACTGGAGCGCGGCAGCGAAGCCGTAACCGAGTTGCAAAGCGCTCTTCACGAGGCTGGTCGCCTTTATGCCGGGATATGCTATGAGCTAGGTCTAGCCTACTGGAGGCAAGGTAACTACGAAGACGCCCTTGAGGCCTTTCATCAGGCTTTGACCTGGCAACCCGAATCAGTGGCATACCTTTACCAAGCCGGGGTCACTCTCAACCGGTTGGGACGCTACAAGGAGGCCTCGGAAAAGCTCGAGCAAGCACAGGCCCAGAGCCCGGAGCAAGCAGACATATGTCGGGAGATCGGCTATTCCTGCCAGCAGCAGGGCTGGTATGATGAGGCTTTGGATGCGCTCGAACGGGCCATCGAACTGGCCCCCGAACACGGCTCCTTGTATCAAGAGGCCAGTGTTGTCTTAACGAAGCAAGGCCAATACGAGCAAGCTATCACCTATCTACAGCACGCCCTGGCTCTGCAACCCGACCAAGCCCCTTGGCACGACGAGTTGGGGGCACTCTATGAGGCTGCAGGGCGCTGGGAAGAGGCCTGCAGGGAATACGAGCAGGCTGTGGCGCTTGGGCCGACCAAAGCGGCCTACCACCATCACCTCGGCCTGGCCTACCAATGCATAGGGCAGGCCAGAGAAGCCATCCGATGCCTGCGCCGCACGGTGGAGCTTTCGCCCAATCAAGCTGATTGGCACGGCGACTTGGCTTCAGCTCTGGGTTTGCAAGGCGAACACGTCGAGGCACTGAACCAGTATCGAAGAGCCATGGCCCTCGATCCCCACAAGGCCGATTATCACTACGGCGCAGGGTGTTCGCTCTATCATCTAAAGCGATATGATGAAGCCTTAGCGGAGCTAGAGGAAGCCATTGCCTTGGCCCCTAGCCACGCAGCAGCCCATAACCAGAAGGGGATTATTTATGAGCTTCACGGGCAATTGGAGGAGGCCCTTGACGAGTATCGCCTGGCGTGCGACTTGGAGCCCGACCAAGCCCTCTACTTTCGCAACCTGGGCGTGCTGTATGGTCAGCTAAGCGACAATGATCGTGCCCTGGAGATGCTGCAACAAGCTACCCAATTGAAGCCTGACTACTGGGATGCCTATGGCCAACAGGGCAAAATCTACGAGGGGCTAGACGCTTACGAGGATGCCTTGACCGCCTATGAAAAGGCTGTTGAAGTAGAACCAAAGGCAGGGGTTTATCGGCTGAGAGCGGGCATAGTTTGCCAACAGCTAGGTCGCCATGACGAGGCACACGCTTTATTAGAAGCAGCGCGCAACCTTCTGCCTGAGAACCCGATAGCGCATTATCATCTGGGCTTGGCATACGCCCACCAGGGTGAACATGAAAAAGCCTTGGGCGCCTACCGGCAAGCTGTGAGCCTCGATCCTCAAGAGCCGATCTATCACGCCAGGCTTGGCCTAACCGCGTATCGCTTAGGGCGGCTGAATGAGGCCAAAGCCGAAACATTGCGAGCTTTGGAACTGAGTCCTGCCGACGCCACCATTCGCGCCCAGTTGGGAAAGATAGCCGAGGCTAAAGGGGAGCATGAGGAGGCCCTAGCCCAATACCGGCAGGCCATCGAATTAGCTCCGCAGGAGGTGGAGTACAGACAGAGGGCGGCCTTCATCTACCGGCAGAGGGGGCAATACGAAGAAGCCTTAGCCGAACTAAGGGCTGGCTTGGAAATAGCCCCCGAAGATGCGGCTCTTCAGAGTGAGCTGGGCAACATCTATGAGCTCCGCAAGGAATACAAGGAAGCCCTGAGGAGCTATGATCAGGCCATAACACTGAACCCATTGGAACCTCTCCATCACCTTAACAAGGGAGTGATTCTGCGACAATTAGGACGACACGATGAGGCCATAGGCGAGCTAGAGAGGACCATCCAGCTAGACGAAGAATGTGCTATGGCCCACCACCAACTGGGACTAACCTTTGAGGTGCAGGGCCGAGACCAAGAGACGGTTGCTGCTTACCGACGGGCTGTGGAGCTTTCACCTCAGACCCCAATTCCTTACTATGACTACGGTCGAGCTTGTCAACGCTTGGGTGATCACGAAGAGGGAATTGCTGCCCTGCAACGTGCTCTGGCGCTGCAGCCGAATTGGGCCGGGGCCCACTACCACCTGGGTCAGTCTTATCAGCAACGAGGCAATTTGACCGAGGCTCTCGAGCATTATGAACAAGCTGCCAAGCTGGCCCCTCCAGAGGCTGCCTACAAGGGCGCGATCGGTCTGATATGCAGACAGATGGGGAAGATGGATGAGGCCATCGGTGCTTTAGAGGAGGCGATTGCCTTAGACCCCAACGACCCGGTTCTACATAGCGAATTAGCGAAGGCATTCGCCGATAAAGGTTGGCTAACGGAAGCCGTCAGCCAATATCAGCGCGCAGCCAATTTAGCTCCTAATGAGGCTACTTACCATCGCCATATAGGAGCTACGCTTCGCCAGCTAGGAGAATATGACCGGGCTACAGAGGTTCTTGAGAAGGCGGTCACCTTGAAGCCTGACGATGCCCAAACACACTACGAACTGGGCCGGACCTATCACGAATTGGGTTGGCATGCCAAGGCTGTGGCCGAATACGAGGAAGCGGCTGTCTTAGCAACTGATCAGCCCCTCTACCACCTTCGTCTTGCTGGAGCTTTGCACGAGCTGGGCCAGGGCGATCGAGCCGCCCTCGTCCTGACGAAAGCCATTGCCTTAGACCCAGACGACCCCCAGGCCCATTGTCAACTGGGCACCATATTCCAAGAACAGGGACGCTATGAGGAAGCCCTCACAGAGTACCGGCAGGCGGCGTCTTTGGTCCCCCATCAAGCAGTCTATCATCGCCAGGTTGGCTTGATGCTATATCACATGGGCGAATATGAACAAGCCGTCGAGGCCCTGCGAGAAGCGGTGGCTTCGGACCTGGATGACGCGGAGGCTCGTCACCTGCTGGGGAGGGCCTGCGAGCAACTCGGTCTTTACGCCGACGCCTCGGCCGCCTATGAGGAAGCGGCCTCCCTGGAGCCGGAGGAGGCCGTCCATCATCGCAAGGTGGGCCTGCTGGCCCACAAACTGGGTGAGAATGACAAGGCGATACAATCCTTGAAAAAAGCTACCTCCTTGAAGTCGGCCGATGTTGAAGCCCATTATGCACTGGGCACCATCTACGAGGCCCAAGGACGCTGGGAGGAGGCTCTAGCCGAATATCAAGAGGTAGCTAACCTGATGCCAGATGAATCGCTCTACCAACGGGCCTATGGAACAATCTTGCGCAACCTGGAGCGGTATGTTGAGGCTACAAACGTCCTGGCTAAAGCCCTAACCTTAGATCCCTCAGATGCAGAGGCCCACTGGCAATTGGGGGCCACACTTGAGGCCCAAGGGCATTACGAGGAAGCTCAGTCCGAATACAGGAAGGCCACCGAGTTAAACCCCGATGAACCTCGCTATCAATTGCGGTTGGGCATCATCTGGCGGAAGCTCGGACAGCGAGCTTGGTCCTTGAGGCAAGCCGGCATCTCTGAGCAGGCCCCCTCGGCGGATGATTATGAAGAAGCCATCGCCACCTTACGGAGCGCTATGGCCTTAGGGGAGGACTCGCCCGAGGCCCACGCCGAACTAGGGACCATCCTTGCCTTAAGTGGGCAACATAAGGAAGCCATCGGCGAGTTTGAAAAGGCCCTGGAGGCTGCTCCGTACGAAGCCTTTCATCACCGTGCGTTAGGGATAGCTTACCGATTGATGGGGAAACAAGAGGATAGCATCCGGGAGATGCGTATGGCGGAGAGCTTGGACCCAGATTGTGCTGAGACTCACTATGAATTAGGTCTAAGTCATAAGCAAGCAGGACAAGCGGAGCAAGCTGTGGCGGCTCTAAAGAAGGCTACACAACTGGATCCCACGGAAGCGTTGTATCATCATATGCTTGGGCTGATGTTGCACGAGGTGGGGCAGAACCAGGAAGCCAGTGCCGCTTTAGGGAAAGCTGCAGAGCTCAAATCGGGTGTCGCCCCGTGGCACAACACCTTGGGCAACCTATATGCAGAACAAGAGCGTTATCAATTGGCCTTGGAACAGTATCTGCGTGCCGCAGAATTGGCGCCCGAGGAGCCTGAATATCCACGTAATGCGGCTTTAGCTTACGCTAAGATGGGAAATGATGAACAGGCCGCAGCCCTCTTGGAAAGGGCTATCCAACTGCAACCGGACAATCCCCGGTGGTGTTCAGAATTGGGCGATATCTACCGCCGGCAAGGCCAACATCGCAGAGCACGAGACATGTATCAGCGAGCCAGCGAGCTTGCACCCGAAGAGGCCGCTTACTTGCTCAACCTGGGCGTTGTGGCCGTTGAGTTAGGCGAAGTTGCTGAAGCCTTGGCGAAATTCAATAAGGCTATCGCCTTGAGGGGCGACTATACCCCAGCCTACGAACGCCTGGGCGACCTCTATGAAAGGGAAGAACGGTGGGCGGAAGCCCTGGCGACCTACCAGCGAGGCTCGACTCTGGAGCCGAATAACGCTTTCTACCACTACAAAATGGGTGTGATTTGTAAGCGGATGGCTCAACATCACGAGGCCACCGAGCATCTGGAGAAGGCGCTCGAGTTACAACCCAAAATGACCGAAGCTTACGGGCAAATAGGTGAAATATACGAGGCCCAGCAGCGCTACGATGAGGCTTTGCAGGCCTATCAGCAGGCCATTGTGGTAGAGCCCCACGAAGCAGCCCATCATGGCCAAATAGGCAGGCTGTGCCGGCAACTAGGGCACTTAGACAAAGCCATAGCCCACTTCAGGCAGATGATCCAGCTCCAGCCTAACAATGCCGTGGCTTACTATGAACTGGGCAAGTCCTATGAATTGCAGAATCAATACGATGAGGCTCTAGATGCCTACCTCGAAGCCGCCAAGCAGGATCCGGACACGGCAGAGTACTACTACAACGCTGGCATAATGTACAAGCAATTGAAACAATATCCTGAAGCTGTGGAGATGCTCCGCAAGGCCGTCACATTGCAGCCAAATAACGCCAATGCCTATAAACAATGGGCAGCGGTAAGTGCCCTGGCCTTTCTCGGGCGGCAGCGGAAAAGCGGCTAATGTAGGAGGTTCACCGAACAAATGAAGGTAACCCAGTACTATGCAGCCATCGAAGCAAGCATCAAGCTAGGTTATCTCGACTATGCCATAGCTGGTGCCAAGCGCCTCTTGGAAAACTTGCCTGGACACATTCCCGCCCGCTGCTTGCTAGGTCAAGCCCTCTTGGAGAAGGAGCTCCTGGATGAAGCCCGCCAGCAGTTCGAGGCCGTTTTGCAGTTCGATCCTGAAAACACGGTAGCCCGTGAGGGCCTAGGGCGAACCTATCGGAGAGAAGGCGATCTGGCCCGGGCCATCCAAGAATATGAACGCGCTCTGCACATACAGCCAACCGACCGAAGGCTCAAAGAAACGCTCTTGAGCCTCTATTGTCAGTTGGGTTACCCCGACACGGATGTGGGACTTCCTCCCGCCGCCTCGGCCAGGCTGCACTTGGATAGAGAATCCTTCAGCCAAGCCATCGAGTCGTGTGAAGCTGCGCTAGCCGAAGGGCCCCTGTACCTGGAGATCGCTTTAACCAGGCTGGAGGCGTTGTGGAGAGCCGGCCATCGGGAAGCGGCCAGAAGAAGCGCCCAGGCCACAGTGGAGAGATGGCCGACCTGTGTCAAGGGCAAACTCATCCTGGCCGACCTGTTGCTGGGCAGCGGGGACGACGCGGAAGGCAGTGCTCTGCTTCATGAGGCTCAGGCTCTTGATCCCTGCGGCATTGTGGCACATCGGGTCTTCAAAGATGCGAATCCATATGCCGCTCTCTGGGCGTGGGATGTTGATCTCTCGCTCCCGTCTCCACCACCTGGAATCGAACAGGCATTGGCGAGGCAAACGAGCGAACCGAGGAGAGCTTGGAAAGGCGCGGCTGAGAAGCCGCGTCTACATAGCCACGACATTCCTGTCATTGCTTCCCAGCCAGTTCCAAGAGGGCAAGCGGGTAGGAATGCAGCCAAGGGAGCAAACACATCAGGGAAGAATCATAGCCACTCATCTAGGTCCTCCCCCCAGGTGGAATTCAACGAGTCCCCCTTGGCCACCCCTTTGCCCTCCCCGATCTCTGTCGGTGGACGGCAGCCAGAGAATAGTGCAAACCAGGCAGCAATGGTGGTGGAGGAGGCCCAGGCCGAGCTGGATCGTCTGATCGAGTTGCTCTCACTGGAGGGCACACAACTACCTAAGGCTGGGGACAGAGAAGCTGCCCCCCTGTATTTGATCATTTCCAATAAGGATGGTTTGAAGAAAGAATATGGACAGCTCGGCTTCGCTCAACTGGACGAGGACTTGCGCAGGCTCAAGCAAGCCATTGAAGGCCACACTAGCTCGGAGGCTACGATCGTCTACGTAGATGATAAACCCTCCCTGGCCTCGTATGGGCTGGAACCCGTGGATCCGACTAATCCTTGGCAGATCAAAACCCTTGTAGATGAATTGGATGCTGGCCTGGCCGAGCAAGGCCGAGAGGTTCGATATGTTCTGATCGTGGGTGGAGACTCCATCATACCTTTCCACCGCCTACCTAACCCCACGGACGATCAGGATATGGACGTCCCCTCGGACAATCCCTACGCATCGCGGGACGCCAACTATCTCATCCCGGAAAGGGCGGTAGGGAGGATGCCCGGTGGAGAGGGGGAGGGGGTGGGTTTCTTGTGCTCCCTTATCCAAACGGCCATAGCTGGGCATCGAAGGCCAGCCGTGTCTAGGAGACTACTGAGCGCCATGCTCAGAGCATTCTGGCCAGCGAATCGAGCCCTGCAGAATGGACACAGCCTGGGATATTCAGCCAGCATTTGGAGAAAGGCCTCCCGTGCTGTGTTTCAGGTTATCGGCGACGGTTGCCAACTAAGAATCTCCCCTCCCCTTACTTATCAAGAGTTTGGGGGTGCAGAGCTTCGCTATTTCAGCTACTTCAACCTACATGGCATTGAGGACGGAGCTTACTGGTACGGCCAACGAGATACTTTGTTCCCCGCCGATTATCCCCTCTTCCCTGTGGCCCTGCGCCCCCAAGACCTCGCCGCAGTTGAGCAGGCCACCTCCATAGTTTTCACCGAGGCCTGTTATGGGGCCAACATCATGGGAAAGGATACCAACAACTCCATAGCTTTGCGGTTTCTGGCTTCGCAAGCGTTGGCCCTGGTCGGTTCGACGAAGGCCTCTTACGGCTCCATCACCCCCCCCCTGCTGGGAGCCGACCTAATTGGCAGGTACTTTTGGGAAGGGTTGCGAGCTCGTCTCACTCTGGGTGAGGCCCTAAAGTATGCTAAAGTGGCTTTGGCCAAAGAGATGTACAAACGACAGGGCTACTTGGACGGCGAAGATCAAAAAACGCTCATCAGTTTCGTGCTGTACGGAGACCCATCCCTGGGAGCTGGAATCTTTGATGGTAGAAAGGGCACGAGAATCTCGGGCTTGGGAATAGACTTTTGCCCGCCCATCTTTTGCCAAAACAGGGCCAAAAGACAAAAGCTAGGTCTTGTCTCTGATGAACTCATAGCCGGGGTCAAGAGCCGCGTGGAAGCCAGTTTGCCGCACATGGCTCAGGCAAGGGTAAGCGCAGTCCCGCTGGCATTCTGCAGTGAAAATTGTGGCGACCGATGTTCCCTTATCTCCGGGGTTGTTAAAGGGACGAGGCAGCACTTGGGGAATCGGGTCATTACTCTGAAAAAGGCCATCTCTGTTAAGGGGGATAGCGCGCACATTCAAATAGTCAAGCTAACCGTTGACGAGAGGGGCCACATTCTCAAAATGGCCATCTCCAAATAGGGATGAGATGGAAGTCAGGGCATATCCGCGGCCGAAGAACGATACAGGCATCGGCTTTCACTACTATCCCGACACGCACCATTACGGGAAACGGGACTTACAACGCTGGTTGCCCGAGCTAAAGGACATGGGAACCAGTTGGTTGGTGGTCCTGTCAGACCCCGTCAGTTCCATACCGGAGTTTTTCATTCGGGAGCTGGCGGCCAGTGAGATAGAGCCGATCGTCCGTCTCTACACGCTGACGGTCAGGCCCCTCGATCAGGGGGCCCTGGCCCGTCTGTTGGACCGCTATGCTAACTGGGGCATTCATTACGTGCATGCTTACAACGAGCCCAACCTGATGGTGGAGTGGGACCCGGAGGAATGGTCGAAGCCAGGATTAGTGGATAGGTTCATGGACATGCTGCTGCCTTGTCTTGAAACGATGAGAATGGCAGGCCTCTATCCCATGTTTACGCCTCTCAGCTCCGGCGGCAACTACTGGGACACCGCCTTTCTTAAAGCAGCTCTGGACATCGTCATCTTAAAGGGTAAAGATCACCTTTTCGAAACGATGACCGTGGGCATGCATAACTATGCTTTCAACAAACCCCTAACCTGGGGCAAGGGTGGCCAAGCCCACTGGCCAAAGGCCAAGCCCTATCACACCCCCTCAGACAGCGAGGATCACCTGGATTTCTATCTCTTTCAGTGGTATGACGAAATCATCCGGACGCGAGTGGGGCATTCTTTACCGCTTATCAGTTGCGAAAATGGGGCAATGATTGGCGACCGCCAGCATGAGCGGTTCCCAGCCGTTGACGAAGCCAGGCATGCCCAGGCCCACGTGGAGATGTCACGAATGTTAATGGAAGGCCAATTGCCGGACTACGTGTTTAACAACGCCTTTTGGCTGCTTTGCAACGGTGAAGAGAATCCCTTTGAGGGACAAGCTTGGTATAAGCGAGATGGGGGTCGCTTACCGGCCGTCGAGGCCATGAAGGGCATGCTCAAGCACCCGCGAAGATTCAGTGGTAGTGATAGCCCCTCCCTGCCTCGCCCCGATGATCCGACCAAAGGCCTCTACCATTATCTGCTATTCCCTCAGTGGAAATGGGGCGTCTCAGAATGGTATTGGCGATTGGCCATCGAGTATGTCAAGGCTTTTAGACCCACTTGTGGCTTTGACCCTGAGGACGCTAAGCTAGCCCAATTTGTGACCATCATTGGCGACCCCCGAGGTGTCAGCGAGGCGGTAGAGGAGCAATTGTGGGCAGAGGGCTGTCACGTGGAGCGCATTGCTGGCTCCGATGCGGCAGAGACAAAACAAATCCTGGACGATCTGGCCAAAAGAGGAAAAAGGTTCCTCAATAGCGATGGAAGCTAAAGCCATACCCATAAATTGGCGGGAACAGCTATGGATGTAGCCAAATTGCTGGATGAATTGGAAGCGGTCATCGAGGAGGGCTGGTCCATCCCCTTAGCCAAAAGGACTCTGGTAGAACACGGGACTTGTGTGTATCTCATTGATTTGCTGCGCACCGCCTTGCCCGAGGACCTCGCGGAGGCACAACTCATCAAGCAAAATGAGGACAAGATACTGACTGATGCGCGAGCCCAGGCGGAAGAGATCGTGCAATTGGCGCGTAGGCAGGCCGATCTGATCTTGGGAGAAAGTCAACTGATGGAGATGGCAAAACTCCGCTCGCGAGCCATCGTTCAGCAAGGTGAGCAGCAAGTTGCGAAGATAGTGCAAAGGGCGCAAAACTATGCCGATGAGGTGTACCTCAAGCTGGAAAGGGACTTGAACTTTCTGTTGGCTGAGGTTAAGGACATGGTGGCTCGAGAAAAGCACGCCCTAGCCGAGGCGGAGAGGGATTTCCAAGCACGGGATTGGAGACGAGGAACAAGGTTACCTGTAGGTCGGAGAAACGATGTTCCTAGGTGAGTTTCATTGTACTACCGACGGAAACGGAAGATTGACTATTCCCATCGAGTTCCGGGCTAAGCTAGCCGAGGGACTGATTGTGACCCGGGGAATCGAGAGATGCCTGTTCGTGTACCCTGCTGAAGAGTGGCGAAAGCTTGCAAAGAGAATGCAATTTCGACTTCCTCTCACTGGCCGGGATGCTCGGGCTTTCGCCCGCCTGATATTCGCGGGAGCATTGGTCTGCGTTCTAGATCAACAAGGCCGAGTTCCCCTGCCCAACAACTTGCGGCAATATGCGGGCATCGAGGATGAGGCCATCGTTGTCGGTCTATACACTCACTTAGAGATATGGAGCCCCCGACGTTGGCAGGAGATTGTGGCTCAGATGGCTAAAGAAGGAGCGGCCGTAGCGGAAAGCCTTGGCCACCTGGGAATCTAGCTTGAACGTCAGGACGTTTAAGATAACGAAGTCGGAAAGAGCCTTAACGCTGTTGATCTTTTGCCGCCAAACAGCCTGAAGGCAGGGCTTCGCAAACTTCACGTCCATCAGGACCTGCATCAGACTGATTGATAAGGAGAACGAAGGGGTCTCGGGAACTCGACGACCTTCGCACAGCTCTTAAGACAGGAGATTTCAGCATGGAGATAGAGAACTGGAACGGGGTAGCGATAAAGGTTACCGGCATCGGTGGAGCCGGCAGCAATGCTGTCGATCGCATGATCCAGATAGGCATCCCCGGCGTTGATTTCATTGCCGCCAACACCGATGCCCAGGCGCTCGCCCGCTCGGAAGCACCTTGTAAGATCCAGTTGGGAGCGAAGCTCACCAAAGGATTGGGAACTGGCGGGAACCCAGCCGTTGGAGCTAAAGCCGCCCAGGAAAGCCGAGAGCAACTTGGCAAAGCCCTGCATGGCGCTGATATGATATTCATCGCTGCGGGCATGGGGGGTGGCACAGGCACAGGCGCAGCACCTATCGTGGCCCAGATCGCTCGGGCGCAGAAGGCCCTGACCATCGCCGTGGTCACCAAGCCTTTTGCCTTCGAAGGTACTAAGCGGTTGATCATCGCCGAGGATGGGATCGCGCGCCTCAAGGAGGAAGTAGACACACTGATCGTTGTTCCCAACGATCGCTTGCTCGAAATCGTCAATGAGCAGATTTCATTGGATATTGCTTTCCGCATCGCCGACGAAGTGTTACGCCAGGGAGTTCAGGGAATCTCCGAGTTGGTGACGCGGCCTGGCATAGTGAATTTGGACCTCGCAAGCGTTAGGTCCATCATGGGGCTGGCAAGCGGGGCCCTGATGTCAATTGGCCAAGGGCAAGGGGGGGACAAGGCTACCGAGGCAGCTAGGACAGCTCTTGAGAGTCCGCTTCTCAACATAAGATTGATCAGTGGGGCAGAGGGTATCCTGGTCAACATCACCGGAGGAGCTGACCTCAGCCTAGCAGAAGTCAGCCAGGCCATGGAGATAATATCTGGGGCGGCCAAGCCCGAAGCTGAGATCCTTTTCGGCGCCGTCATCGATCCGAAAATGGAGGGCCGGGTCCAGATCACCTTGGTAGCCACGGGGGTGAGAGTCGAAGAGTTGACGACCGCCCCCCTGCCACGGGCAGAGCGCCTTTTTCTCGGCAGAGATATTTCCGATGAGCCCCTTTTCGGTCGCCCCCTAACCGATTGGGCCAAACCGGCGTCCTCGCCGCTCACCTATGAAGTGGACTTGGCCGCAAGATCGCCAGTGCACTCCCTGATCGGCGGGGAGGACCTGGACGTGCCCGCCTTCCTACGGCGCCGCAGGCTAGGTAAGTGAAAGAGGAGCTGGAGGTTGCCTAAGCTAATTCCCAAATATGTTTCTAAGGCCAAAGAAACAGTGCGCAAGAAGTTTCCCGAGATGACTGGCATCAAGCCGACTGTGTCCGCTAGAAAGGCTGGCAGCAAGGGAGGGAAAGGCCCCGAGACCCTCTACGTCTTGACTTTCCAAAAAAGCATCTTGCTGGAGGATGGGGGACACCTAATGCGAGTGGTGCGCGTCACTATGGATCAAAGGGGGAAGATAATCAAGCTCACCACCTCCAAGTAGCACTATCTCGCCAATAGCTTTGTACTGCCATATCTTTGCCCCTTATCCTGAGATATCGTGGGAGGACAGCCATGCTAGCTCTAGCTTTCTGGCGAACAATTGCCTCGATCATGCAAGCGCTGTTCAGAGCTACATCACGACCATCACCCTCAAGGAGCCCATCCAGACGGCAGGAACGCCGCGCAGCAGGGCACCGCCATAAGCTACTGAACATAGTGATGCTGCTCGCGTTTGCCTATTTTGTGGGTTGCCTGCTGGGCCTTCTCCTTGCCCTAAAGGGCTTCTAGCTTGGCCATAATGCTCAGTGAAAGGCGATTGCTTATGGAGATAGCCAAATACCCCCGTCCTCCCCGGGATACAGGCGTGGGCTTTCATTGGATCCCCGACGAGCAGCATTATGGCAAATCGGTTCTCGATGCCTTTTTACCTGAACTGATAGCTATGGGCACTAGTTGGCTGGTGTTACCTTCGCCCTTGGATAGGCCCATCCCTGAATACTCCGTCAAGAGTCTACTGGGGGCAAATATCGAGCCCGTCATCAAGATCAATACAACCTACGACTGCTGCCTTGACCAACAGCATCTTCGCAGGTTGTGCGAGACCTACGCTCATTGGGGAGTGCACTATATATTCATTTTTGACCAGCCCAACCTGATGCGCGAGTGGAAGCAATGGAATGCTCTAGATTTGCCCGATTGCTTCATGGATTATCTGTTGCCCTGCTTGGAAACGATGTTCGCTATCAATGACATCGTTCCAGTCTTCACTCCATTAGCCCCGGAGGGCAACTACCATGACCTGGAGTTCTTGAAAAGATGCCTCGATGTCGTCAACTCCAAGGGCAAGGATTATCTCTATGACAAACTGGCCATCGGCATTCACAATTACGCTGCAAACAAGCCCCTTACCTGGGGCAAAGGCGGGCAAGCCGATTGGCCGTGCGCGCAGCCATATAGATGCCCCCCAGGATGCGAAAACCATTGCGGCTTTTCCATGTTCGAATGGTATGACGAGATCGTGCGTGAGCGTGCTGGCCATTCCTTGCCCTTCATCTGCGCTGGCAACGGGGTGCTCGTTGGCTGCCGCGAGCACGATTATTATCCTTCCATTGATGAAACCCTTCATGCTCGGCGCAGCCTTGAAATGGGTCAGATGCTGATGCGCAGCCAGGTTCCGGCCTATATCTTCAATAACGCCTTCTGGGTCCTGTCAGCGGAGGATAGAAGCGACTTCGCCAAGCACCGCTGGTACACGCCGGATGGCAAGCCAGCTCTGCCTCAATCCATTGCTTTGCTGAAGGGCATGCCAAAGCAAACGCGGCGACCGGCTACTACTGCCCCCAAGAGCCTCAGGGTATTGATAACCGACAATAAAATAGTAACCATGGATTTGGAGGAGTATTCGAAAGGGGTAGTGCGTCAAGAGATGGGACCGGGCAAGCCCCTGGAAGCCCTGAAAGCTCAGGCAATTGCAGCCCGCAGCTATGCCGCGGCCGCCGTCCGGCGCCCACGGCACGGCGATGCTGCCGTCTGCACCACCACCCACTGCCAAGTGTGGTCACCCAGGCGCTACGAAGATACCAATCGAGCGGTGGATGAAACCACGGGCGCGGTCGTCACTTACGATGGCGACATTGTCAGCACCTACTATTTTGGGCACTGTGATGGACAGACCCGCAACAGTGAAGATGTATGGAGGGGGGCCTTGCCTTACTGCCGCAGTGTACCCTGCATTTGCGGATACAAAACCATGTACGGCCACGGCATAGGCATGTGCCAACGCGGCGCTATGGCAATGGCTGAACAGGGCGCCACCTGTGAGGAAATCATCAAGTATTACTACACCGGGGTTACCATTGTGGGAAACGTGGCTCCTCCCTTACCCAACAAGCTACAAACCTGAGCATGGGCAAGGCGGCTTCCAAGTGCTGGCCCTGTGGAATAAATACCCCATGGGCTAGCCCCCGTCGAATCAATATTCCACAGGGCTGGCTTGGGCCGGTGCCATCTATGCCATTCGCTTCCTCGGCCAAGCGTTTCGGGCTGAGGTCGGCGCAGACCTCGTCTATGCCACCTTCCGCCAAAAAACCTCATACCCCGCCTCTTTCAGCCGCACCAAGGAGGTCCGATAGGGGTTGGAAATCTCCTCCTTGAGGTAGCGCTGGTAGCCCGTCTCCCTCAGGCGGCGGAGCAGGCTCCTCCTCTCCGCGGCGGGCATCAGGCGGGGGGATCAGTCATGGCCGCCACATGGAAGCTCACCCTCGCCTCCAGCAAGCGGCTTATGGCCAGGAAAGGCAGCTCCCAGAACTTGCCTCTGGCTCCCGCCCTCCCCTGAAATCCCTCCGCTGTCCCCGCTTTCAAGGCGATCCGCACGTGGATGTGGCGATATCTCGCCAACTCCGGGGCATATCCCTCGTTAGCGTAACCTTTGCGCAATCAGAAGCGAAATCGCACCTAAGGTGGTGCTCCAGAAACTTTGAAGAGGCCCAAGGCGAGCTGGATACACCATTCGCCATCGAGCAGAAAGCCGAGGCCCTCATAGGGAGAGCCGTGGGCGAATATGAGCAGGTGACCCTTGCTGTTGCGAAGCACCCAGACGCAGGTGTTAGCTCCCAAGCGAACCATCTGTTTAACGCTGCCGAGCAATTCGGCCAGCGGGCGGGTCATCTCTTGCATCTTCTGACGGAGCCAGACCGCTGCCAGGCGGCCGAAGGCTCAGCCGAGGCGCTCGCCGAAGTCCTGCCGAAGGGCTGTCGTTTGTGCAAACGCCGCCATTGGGGTATAATCAGGGCGAGCCACCACCCACTGTAGCACCGATGTGCACACGAACCGGAAAAGAGCCATGACCTATGCCGAAGAAATTATGCCAGCAGTCGCTACGCTTGTAAAGCAAGAGCAGACTAGGGAGGTAGACAGAGATGGCATCGCCTAGAGTCGTAGCAGATCGCTGCCCCCAGTGCGGCGCGTCTCTGCCGCCGGTGGACAGCGAACGGATCACGTGTGCTTACTGTGGCTCCTCTCTGATCCGCCAGGGGGCCTCCACCGATGAGAGTCCCGCCGGAGCGTGGGGGATGCGCCTTAAGACCATCTCCTGCGTTGACCAGCAAGGTATCGGCGTGGAGGCCTTTCGTCTGCTCATACCGGCGGATTGGGAGTTCGAGGGGGGCGTCCAATGGGTGATGAATAACCCAGGAAGGCCAGCCTTCATCGCTTTTCGGGCCTACAGCGCCCAGGGGGAGGAGGCGTTCGAGGCCTTCCCCAACATTCCCTGCTACTGGACCAACAACCCCATGGTCAAGATGATGTTCCCAATGGGCAGCCAGTACTACGGGAATGAGGTCAGGCCGCCTGCCCCTGCGCTCCAGGTACTGCAGGAGATCGTTGTTCCCCGCTACCGGGGCCAGATGTCTGGTTTGCAGGTCGTTGACCAGGAGCACCTGCCCAGCCTGGCGAAGCAGTTGCGGGCCAGCAGTCCTGCCGCTCCCTCTGGCGCTACCAGCCTGGACGGGGGGCGAGTGCGCATCCGCTATCGGCACGGCGACCGGGACATTGAGGAGGACGTGTTCGGCATCGTCGAGGTCGCCCAGGCGTCCACGCCGATGTTCATGGGCATGATGGAGAACATCTTCTGGATAGCCGATTACCTCTTCTCGTTCCGTTCGTCGGCAGGCCAGCTCGATGGCCTCTCCGATATGTTCATGGCCCTGGTCCGATCCTTCCGGCTGAATCCGCAATGGTACGCACGCTACATGCAGGTCAGTCAACACCTGATCCAGAACCAGATCCAGCAGATTCGACACATCGGGCAGATCAGCCAGATCGTCAGCCAGACCAGCGACCAGATCAGCGACATGATCATGGACTCGTACAATCAGCGCCAGGAGACGATGGACCGGCTCTCCACCCAGTTTAGCCAGACGATTCGTGGCGTAGACGAGTACCATGATCCCTTTGAGGGGCAAGGCGTCGAGCTACCGGGAGGATATGACCAAGCCTGGTCGAATGCCCTGGGTGAGTACATCCTGACCGATGATGCGAGCTTTAACCCCAATATCGGCTCGAATCTGGACTGGCAGGCAATGGAGCGCCGGTAGTTTCTGAGATACCCATCCTCACATAGGCGAAAGGAGCGACAGACCTGCCGCGATGGCCGCTGCGGCAGGGATCAAACGCCCCGGCTGTTGTGATTATAACAGGACACGAGGTTGTCTGCGTCACAGGACGCCGCCCCGCATTCTTCGCCCACCGGCACCCGCCGAGGTGAAGAAAGCGGGGCGCTTTGCATTTGTGCAAACGCCGCCATTGGGGCATAATCAGGGCGAGCCACCACCCGTGGCGGCACCGACGTGCGTACTGATGCACTAGAGGCGGCGATAGCCGTCAGGGAGTAGGTGTTGTTGCTCAATCTGGTCCAGTGGGCTGCGTACTGCCAGTCCCCCTCGATTCAGCACGTGGGTGTAGACCTGTCCTGAGCTTGTCGAAGGGCCTGTCCTGAGCCCAGTCGAAGGGTCATTGTCGTCCTCACGTCCTTATGGCCGAGGAGTTCCTGCACAGTGCGGATGTCATAGCCGCTCTGAAGCAGGTGGGCTTCGTCGTGAGCCCTCGGCGTGAGCTCGGTCGAACGCTCAGCCGAACGGTGGCGAAGCTATGACGGAAGGTATGGCAGCCGACCCGCTTGGCGATTCCCGCCAAGCGAGCCGCTTCTTTGACCGCCCTTTGCAGCGTTTTCGCGCTCACGTGGTATCGTCGCACGACGCCGTTGCTGTCTCGAGACAGGCGAGCCGAGGGAAAGACATACTGCCGTGCCAAACTCCGTTTGGCCTACCACTCCCGGTCGGCGTTAGGGTACTTGCGCTTCAGGGCAAAGGGCAAGTCCACCGAGCCATACCCCTTCTTCAAGTCTTCCTCGTGTAATCTCTTCACGCGCTGGAGGTGTTCCTGAAGGGGTTTGACCGAGCTATCAGGAAGTACAGTCACCCGGTCTTGCATGCCCTTGGCATCGCGCAGAACGATCTGGCGTTGCGTGAAGTCGATATCCTTGACGCGCAACTGAACGCATTCCGAGACCCTGAGGCCACTGCCATAGAGCAGTTTGGCCATCAGTTGAGGCGTGCCCGACATGCACTGGATGACCTTGGACACCTCCTCCCTGGTCAAAACCGTGGGCAAGCGTTTGGGCCTTTTGGCACGGAGAGCCTCGATGGGGCGTTCCAGTTCTTTGTGCAACGCTTCGCGATACAGGAACAACAAGGCGCTGAGAGCCTGATTTTGCGTAGAAGCGGCGAAGCGTTCCTTGACGGCCAGGTGAGTGAGAAACGCCTCAATCTCGGCGGTGCCCATCTCCTGGGGATGGCGTTTGTTGTGGAACAGAATATATCGCTTGATCCAGCGGACATAGCTTTCTTCCGTGCGCTTCGAATAATGTTTGCGCTGCATGGTTTCGCGAACCCGGTGCAACAGTTTCTTGGGGCGTTTTACGATTTGCCACTCCTCCGGTTTGACTTTTGGGAGTAATTGCGTTATAGTGTGATCAAAATAGCAATTCCAGCAGTTGTCGCATAAAGCTCCATTTGGCAGATTATACCCCAAAATTGTCTTAGAATCAATAGTTAGGGGGCGTCAGTTATAGGGGATATGAATGAAATCAAGATCGCTTCAGTTGCTGGATAAGGCAAAATCCGCGCTCGTCTCCGCAATAGAAATCTACAACAAACCAGACTTTGCTTACAGGGAGGAGACTTTCTGCATTTTAGCTTTGAATGCGTGGGAACTTCTCCTAAAGGCGAGAATCCTGGCTAGTAGTGGCAACGATCCCCGATCGATTTATCTATATGAGAAGAGACGAACAAGAAGAGGCGATTGGTCAAGGAAGGAGTACATCAAGAGAAACAGAGCTGGCAATCCGTACACAATGGGATTGGGGCAACTAAGGGCCAAGCTAAATAGGGACCCCACGTCAAGATTGTCCCCTGCGATCAAGTCTAATCTGGCTGGCTTGACAGAGATAAGGGACAACGCAGTCCACTTTATCAATCCCGGGCCAAGACTATCGAAGCGAGTGCTCGAAATCGGAACTGCATCCGTCAGGAATTTCATTGACCTTGCCCAAAGATGGTTCTATGAGGATTTTTCCGAGTACAGCCTTTATCTCATGCCGATCGGGTTCGTACCGGTCCTAGGTACGGTTGAAGGAGTCTCGCCGACTGCAGATGAGGAGAAGCTTCTGGATTACCTGGAGTTACTGATTAGCGGAACAGACGATAAGCAGTCTGAGGGGTACTCAGTGGCCTTGGAAGTTGACATATCGATGAAGCGATCTTCCAGTGATGCAACCATGAAAGTTGCAGTTACCGACGATCCTAGCGCTCTGAAGGTTCAGCTAACTGAGGAAGATATTCGCAAGAAGTATCCGTGGGACTATGCTGAGCTAACTAAGCGACTTCGTAAGCGATACGTTGATTTCAAGATGAACAAGAAGTACCACTCAATACGAATGTCTCTTCGCGGGGACTCTCGATATGTCAAGACTCGACTACTCGATCCGGGAAATCCGAAGAGCTCGAAGAAGGACTTCTACAATCCCAATATTGTTAGAGTGTTCGACAGGCATTACACGAGGAAGTAGACGCCCCCTAACCACTCGCTGGATCGGACCCCACGCGTGGTGCGAATTGCAATTGAAGCTTGGGTTTTCGGCACCGGACTTTTTCATTGTATGATCGAAGCGGGGCCGCTCAGCTCGCAACCGTTAGGCGTCAATAAGCAACACACGAGAATGACTATCCTTCAGTTTCAGAAAGGAGGCAACACATGAAGCCAATGAAGCTATCACCACCACAAATCGCGGAACCGGTCCATGCGCTGGGAAGGGCAGTGGTCGTCTCTGGCCACTTGGCCGGGGCTGACATCAAGGTTTTTCGATACCAGTCCGGATCGGGGAAGCTCGAGGAGATCGGAAACGGGACGGCACCCTGGGTGGACCTGTTCAACATTCGTGTCCAGCAGTTCGCCACCGGCGACAAGGTGTTCGCGGTGCAGCAGTATCAGGTCGGGAGCCAGACCCTGAAGAGTGCCGACCCACCGCCCAAGCTCCTGACCGCCGTTTTCCCGCAGGTGCCGCTCCCGGCTCCCTACGTCAACGCTCCTCTCTATGTGTGCGCCCGCATGATTAGCGTCGGGAACATCGTGAACGGAGCCATGGTCGAGGTGTACCGGAACCGCCGCCGGATCGTTGAGGCTCCGATCGGCTACCCCAATCTGGGCATCAGGGTCGACCCGCCTCTGAAGGCCAGGGATGAAGTCTATGCCGTTCAGTACTTCCCTGACATCAAGCCCGCGACTTCGGACGTGGAAAAGGTGGTGCCGTACCCGGAGCGCAAACTCCCGAAGCCGACCATTCGGAAGCCGCTCATCGAGTGTGCACCGTCGTTCCAGGTGGAGGGTCTCGTACCCGGTGCAACGGTTTTCGTCCACGAGAAAAAGAGTGGCGACCTAGTGGCCGAACGGGTTGTCAGCGAGCTGGTCGAGTCCGTCGAGGTCGAAGGCGGACTTCGGAAGGACTGGACGCTCACGGCCTCGCAGCAGCTCTGTGGAGAAAATGACCGCAGCCCTGACTCGGATCCAGTGAAGGTCGAGGAAATCGGCTGCTTCCCGACGTACCCGCCGAAGCTTGCAGCGCCGATCAAACCCGGCAACATGTTCGTGGTGGTCGACGGCGTGCACGAGAGCACGATCCGCATCCTCGCTGACGGCAAGGACATCGGGGGCGGTACCTGCTTCGGGACGACCGTGTTCGGTCTCGATGCTCCCCTCCCCAACGCTCGGATCCAACTCGTCCAGAGCCTCGACTGTCGCCGCAAGGTGTGGGAAGTGAAGTCGCACCCAGTGCGGAGTGTGCCGGACGACGAACTGCTCGAACTAGACGAATCAACCTTCCTGTCAACGATCTCGACGGCGGCGCGGCCAGTAATGATCGACTTCTGGGCGGCGTGGTGCCCAATCTGCGTGAAGATCCTCCCGAAAATCAAGCAGCTCGCCAAGGACTATGCCGGGAAGGTCATCATCGCCAAGCTGGACACCAAGAAGTACAACCCGTATTCCGATACTACGCTGCCGATGTTCAGGTTCTACAAGAGCGGCAAAGTTGTCGCCACCGTGAAGGGCTGGCACGAGTCGAAGATCCGCAACGAGCTCAACAAGCTCGCTGGCCCGTAGAGGACGGCAGAAGGCAGAAAACGGGATGAGTGAGAGAGGACATTCTCGCCCAACTACTAGATGAAGCTGACGGGTTTGCAGCTTCGCTGATCGCCCGCAGCTTATCCTAGTCGTTAGCCGGCATGCCGTCAATTGATCAATTGGTCCGCTTAGCGCGATAGCCGAAATTCGCCCGCCGTACCGCCAGGAGGGCTAGCGCAGGCGGGAAGGAGGTAGCAATCGAGCAATTCAATACCAGCTCGTCCAATCGATACGCACTGAGATCGCCTCGTGCCGTCGATAATCGCAACTCCGTACAGTTGAAAGGAGGAACAGCCATGTCCGGAACGATTATGCAGCTCAATTTCAAGTTCAGCGTTTCAGGATCCGAGTACGAACAGGCGGTATCTCCCCTTGCCAGCCAAATCGCGGCTGTTGCCGGTCTTCGCTGGAAGATCTGGATGATAAACGAAGCGGAAGGGGAAGCGGGGGGGATCTATCTGTTCGATGATGAAGCATCAGTGAAGGCCTTCCTCGAAGGACCGCTCGCAGCTCAGGTGACGAGTCACCCGGCCCTCAGTGATTTTAGCGTGAAGCAGTTCGATGTGATGGAGAACGTAACCGCAATCACGCGCGGCCCTGTTGAAGAGGGTGCCTCAGCCTAGCCTGCAACCGGACAGCTGGTGGTCAGACGGAAGATCTGACTTTCCGTCGCGATGGTCCTGCTCGGCACCTCGGCGTAGCGAGTGAGCGCAGATGTGGGCGAACTCTGCGCTCACTTCGGTCGCTTGGCCTTCGGTTTGATTAGCGGGCGGATGAGGCCCCAATTGGGAGTAGAATGCCGGCTAACCACTCGCTGAAGCCGACCTTGCTATCGAGGTTTCTTGTGAGCAGCGTTTCGTTTTTGCAGCACTCTGGGCCAAGTTTGGTCACGCTGCGCAAGCCGCAAGGCGGCTCATGCGCGGTCCGTTATCTGAGAAGAACTATAGGAGTAATCAATGAGTTTTCCAAAAGATTTTGTATGGGGTGCCGCATCTGCAAGCTACCAGATTGAGGGTGCGGCGTACGAGGACGGCAAGGGACTCTCGGTGTGGGACATGATGTGTCACCAGGCGGGGAAGATATGGTCAGGGAATACAGGCGATGTTGCCTGTGATCACTACCATAGATACGAAGAAGACGCCCGGTTGATGGCAGAAATCGGATTGAAAGCTTATCGGCTCTCGATTTCCTGGCCACGCGTGCTTCCTGACGGCATCGGTAAGATCAATGCAAAGGGTCTCGCGTTTTATGATAAGCTGATCGATTCGCTGTTGGAAAACAACGCGGAACCCTGGGTTACGCTGTTCCATTGGGATTACCCATATGCCCTCTATTGCCAGGGCGGCTGGCTCAACCGTGACAGCGCAGACTGGTTTGCGGAGTATGCGAAGGTCATTGTTGATAAGCTCTCCGACAGGGTGTCTCACTGGATGACACAAAACGAGCCGCAATGCTTCATTGGGCTCGGGCATCAGACCGGACATCATGCACCAGGGCTGAAGCTGGGGTTCTCGGATGTTCTGCTGGCCACTCACCATTCGCTCCTGGCGCACGGCAGAGCCGTGCAGGTGATCCGCACGCATGCCAAGATCAAGCCGTACATAGGTGCTGCACCTGTTGGCGTTGTGAAGATCCCCTATAGTAATACTCCTGGGGATATTGAAGCCGCTCGTAAGTCCATGTTTTCCATCACAGCCAAGGACTGCTGGAACAATACCTGGTTTGCCGATCCGATGGTATTTGGTCGGTATCCAGACGACGGCATTGAACTTTTTCGCAAAGAGATGCCTGAGATCAAGCACGGAGATATGGAAACGATCTGCCGGCCTCTCGACTTCTATGGCGCCAATATCTACAACGGTCAATTGGTTCGGGCCAAGGGTGACGGAACCACCGAAACACCGCCCTCTCCGGACGGTCCTCCCCTGACAACCATGGAATGGAAAGTGACGCCTGAAGCCCTATACTGGGGGCCGCGATTCCTCTACGAGCGGTACAAGCTTCCCATTGTGGTTACCGAGAACGGTATGGCAAATTGTGACTGGATTCATGTTGACGGGAAAGTACACGATCCACAGAGGATCGACTTTCTCAAACGCTACCTGCGAGAATACCATCGAGCCATGACCGATGGCGTAAAGGCAGAAGGCTATTTTCTCTGGTCTATAATGGACAACTTTGAGTGGGCTGATGGCTACAAACAGCGTTTTGGAATCGTGCACGTCGACTACGCCACAGGCAAGCGGACGCTCAAGGATTCTGCCTATTGGTATAAAGACGTCATTAAGAGCAACGGGAACAATCTCATACAAGGGAAATAGAACGGTGCATATCAGGAGAGTTGCTCAGATAACCAGCCGGATGCAGACGACGGCCTACAGCCGCGCCTGATCCGCGCCGTTAGCCCGCAGCCCGTGCCAATACAAAATAGAACAGATGAAAAAAGTATTATGGTCAGGCCGTGTCATTTCAATTCAACCTCGAATTCGACTCACCCGTTCTTTCGACGAGCGTACTCATGGCTACTTGGGATACTGCTTGCTTATCGAAGG